>Ga0209624_10000959_pt1 | contig 24152 bp, 17 predicted proteins | sample JacPinW_OM2H0_O1_FD_188565 | JGI IMG/M metagenome (GOLD analysis project Ga0209624, IMG submission 188565) | Forest soil microbial communities from Algoma, Ontario, Canada - Jack Pine, Ontario site 1_JW_OM2H0_O1 (SPAdes) (version 2) | ecosystem: Environmental > Terrestrial > Soil > Boreal...
GAAGGGCCGGCGACTCGTGTGCGGCTCGGCCTGGCCAGCATCACGAGTGAACAGCGGCGCTTGAGCGATGTGCTCCGTCAAAAGCTTACGGGGCTCGAGCTCAAAGCACCGGTTCGAGGCATGGAACTCATTTCCGGCGCCTTGCGGGCACTGTCGGCCAGTTCATTCGACGCCTTTGCCGGCTTAACGCGCGCCGGCAGCCGCGACAGCGCGCCGCAATTGGTGGAACGTTTGCGTGCTCGCTTGGGAGAGGAGGCGGTGTATGGCGTCTGTTTGATTGCGGAACACCGGCCGGAAGCGGCGTGGCGGCGAGTCCATGAACTGCGCTTGAGCGGCGCGCCTCAGGTTGCGGAAGGGATGATCGATCAGGGCATGCCGCGTCCCGTATGGTTGTTGAACGAGCCGTTGCCACTGACTAAGCCGCAGCTACTGCAAGGCCCTGAACGAATCGAGAGCGGTTGGTGGGACGGCAAGGGCGTGGCGCGCGATTACTACGTCGCCCAGGACGGCCCGAGTCAACTGCAGGGCATCCGGCTATGGGTTTTTCAGGAGCGTCAATCTAAACGCTGGTATGTGCACGGCGTATTCGCTTAAAGATCTTTTGTGTACGCCGAACTGCACACCTTGAGTAATTTCTCTTTCTTGCGCGGCGCTTCGCAGCCAGAAGAACTGATCGCACAGGCCAAGGCTTTGAATTACAGCGCACTGGCGCTCACCGATGAATGCTCACTGGCGGGCGTGGTACGCGCTCATGTCGCCGCAAAAGAACATGGCTTGCCGCTGATCATCGGCACCGAACTGAAATGTCTCGATGCGCTCAAGCTCGTGGTGCTGGCAACCGACCGGGCGAGCTATGGCGCCATGAGCCGCTTGATCAGCAAAGCACGCCGCGCCACCCGCAAGGGATGTTATGCGCTCGCGCGCGCCGATCTGGAGGATGCGCTCGCCGGATGTTTGATCATCTGGCTGCCGCGCGCGGACAAAGCGGCCCGGCAGGGTCAGGAGGAGGAGGGCCGCTGGCTGCGCGAACGGTTCGCCGGACGCTTATGGATAGGCGTGGAACTCACAACCTGCGGCCATGATACGCGGCGTTTGGAACTGCTCGAAGCGCTGGGCAAGAAGCTTGAGCTGCCGTGCGTGGCCGCGGGCGATGTGCATATGCATCGGCGCAGCCGCCGTGCCTTGCAGGATGTGTTGACGGCGATTCGCTTAAGGGTGCCGCTGCAAGCCGCCGGCTACGCCTTGTACCCGAATGGCGAGCGCTCGCTGCGCTCGTTGCAGCGCTTGAGTGAGCTGTATCCGGCACCGCTGCTGGCGCAAACACTGCAAATTGCCGAACGTTGCACCTTCAAGCTCGATGAGTTGCGTTACGAGTACCCGGAAGAAATCGTGCCCCCGGGAGAAACTCCCACCAGCCATTTGCGCGCGCTGACGATGCGCGGCTGCGCTTATCGATGGCCGGCGGGCGCACCCGCTGCCGTGCGCGAGAACATCGAGCATGAATTGCGATTGATCGAAGAGCTCAAATTCGAGCCATTTTTCCTGACCGTGCACGATGTCGTCGAATATGCGCGTTCGCAAAAAATCCTCTGTCAAGGACGGGGCTCCGCGGCCAACTCGACGGTTTGCTACTGCTTGCGCATCACGGAGGTGGATCCGTCGCGCATGTCCATGCTGTTCGAGCGCTTTATTTCCAAGGAGCGCAACGAGCCGCCCGATATCGATGTGGACTTCGAGCATGAGCGGCGCGAAGAAGTCATTCAATATATCTATGGAAAATACGGACGCGAGCGCGCGGCACTGGCTGCCACGGTGATCTGCTACCGTCCGCGCAGTGCCTTGCGCGACGTGGGCAAGGCCTTGGGACTTGATCTGGCGCAGGTCGACAAGCTTGCGCGCGGCATGCAATGGTGGGACGGCCAGCGCATCGATCCGGACCGCATCCGTGCCTCAGGGTTCGATCCTGACGATCCGGTGATCGCACGCCTCATCGCACTCACAGCGGAAATTTTAGGATTCCCCCGCCATCTGTCGCAGCACGTGGGCGGCTTCGTCATCGCCCGCGGCCGGTTGGATGAACTCGTACCCATCGAGAATGCGGCGATGCCCGAGCGCACGGTGATCGAGTGGGACAAGGACGATCTCGATGCGCTGGGGCTGCTGAAGGTGGATGTCCTGGCCTTGGGGATGCTGACGGCGATACGGCGGACCTTTCGCCTGGTCAATGAGTTCGGCGGCTCATCCGCCGCCGCTGCGCCAAGGGAACTCGAGCTGGCCAGCGTACCGAGTGAAGATCAGGCCGTGTACGACATGATTTGCCGCGCCGACACCGTCGGCGTGTTTCAAATCGAATCGCGGGCCCAAATGTCCATGCTGCCGCGCCTCAAGCCGCGGAACTTTTACGATCTCGTGATCGAAGTGGCCATCGTGCGTCCCGGTCCCATTCAAGGCGAGATGGTGCATCCTTATTTGCGCCGCCGCAGCGGTGAAGAAGAGGTGACTTACCCCAGCAAAGAAGTGGAGGCGGTGCTCAAGCGCACGCTGGGTGTGCCGATCTTTCAGGAGCAAGTCATGCAGCTGGCGATCGTCGCGGCCGGATTTTCTCCGGGCGAAGCGGATCGGCTGCGCCGTGCCATGGCCGCTTGGAAGCGCAAGGGCGGGTTGGAGCCTTTCCAAAAGCAATTGATCGATGGCATGCGGGCGAAGGGCTACCCAGATAGTTTTGCTGAGCAGATCTTCAAGCAGATTCTGGGATTCGGCGAATATGGCTTTCCGGAATGCGTCGTTGGCGAGACGCGTGTGGTGGACGCCGATAGTGGAAGATGGGTGAGCATTAATGAAGTCATCAGCGGGCAGGCGCGCCTAGATAACACCCTTGCCTGCGACGCTGAACTGCGTTTGAGAAAACGCAAAGTGCTGCGCATAATCCGCAGTGGTGTGAAGCCGGTGTGGCGTCTACGCACGGCTCTGGGCCATGAGATCACCGCCACGGCAGAGCACCCATTCATGACGGTAACGGGTTGGCGCCAGCTGGGAAAGCTCAAGGTTGGAGATCATGTAGCCACGGCGCGTTCGGTGTCAGTGGCCGGACGCCGAAGATGGCCGCGACACAAGATTCTCGTTCTTGCTGACCTCATTGCCGAAGGCAATGTCTGCCATCCCAGCACATTTTACTTTTACACCACTGAACCCTGGCATTGTGACGATTTCGTCGAGGCCGTCGAGTGTTTCCCGAATACCGAAGCGGTGGTTGAACGTCACAAGAGCTGTTTTTCCGTGCGTGTTCGCCGAATCGACCGGAAGCGGCAGATTGGTGCTGTTACTTGGTTGCGAAAATTGGGTGTCTGGGGCTGCTGCGCCCGAGCGAAACAGCTGCCGCCAGAAGTTTTCGAGCTGCGCAACAGCAACATCGAGTTGCTGCTCGCGCGCCTTTGGGAGGGCGATGGCGGTTTTTCCATGAAGGGACATGCATCGTATGACACTGCCTCTAGCACGTTGGCTGCGCAGGTGCAGCATTTGCTTTTACGGCTTGGCATCATTGCGCGCCTTTACCGTCGAGTGCGTTCGTATAAGGGCCGGCAGTTGGAGCATCAAGTGATTACGGTAACGGGCGAAGATTTGCGTAAGTTCTGCTGCGTCGTGGGCCGCCGATTTCTGGATCCGAAGAGGCGGCGGCAATCTAGACTGTTAGCGATGCCTAAAAGCGGACGTATGTCGCGGGATATCATTCCAGCTGGTGTGCGACTAGCCATTCGCAGCGAGCGCGATAAGCAGAAATTGACGTGGAATGAGATCAATCGGATGACAGGCCTTTCAATGCGGGAGGTCCAGTCCCGTGGCGTTGCCAAAATAGGATTTCGACGCCATGTAGTCGCACGTATAGGAATTGCTTTGGGATCAGTCGCTCTCTCGAGATTGGCAAACTCGGATGTCTACTGGGACAAAGTGGTCGAAATCGAAGCCGTCGGAAACCGAAAGACGTATGACTTAAAGATCGAAGGCGATCACAATTTTGTGGCTAACAATTTCGTTGTCCACAACTCTCATTCTGCCAGCTTCGCCCTCCTGGTCTACACCTCCGCGTGGCTGAAGCATTACGAACCCGCGGCGTTTTGCGCCGCGCTGATCAACAGCCAGCCGATGGGCTTTTATGCACCGGCGCAATTGGTGCGCGATGCGCGCGCGCATGGGGTTGAAGTGCGTGCCGTGGACGTGACGATCAGCGGCTGGGACTGCGCGCTCGAGCGGCGCGAGGATGGCCGACCGGCTTTGCGTTTGGGTCTGCGTCTCGTCAAGCATCTATCGCAAGAAGGCGCCGAGCGGCTGCTGGCCGCGCGCGCAGCGCGCAATTTTGACGGCATTGCGGATTTAGCCGAGCGTGCCGCGCTCGATCGGCGTGATCTTGAGGCTCTTGCCGCGGCGGACGCACTGACGAAACTGACCGGGCATCGGCATCGTGCGGTATGGCAGGTCACGGGCGTGGAGCGTGCACTGCCTTTGCTGCCTGCGGCAACGGCTGTCGATGAAGGCATTCCGCTGCTGCGCGCGCCGCGGGAAGGCCAGGACATCGTCGCAGACTATGGCAGCTTAGGGCTGACGCTGCGCCGCCATCCGCTGGCGTTGCTCCGAGACAAATTGCAGCGTCGGGGCGTGATACCGACGCGGGAATTGTGGGAACAGCCCAACGGAAAATTGGTGCGAACGGCAGGTCTGGTCATTACGCGCCAGCGGCCGGGCAGTGCCGGCGGCGTGACTTTCGTCACCATGGAAGATGAGACCGGCTATGTGAATTTGATCGTATGGAATCGCGTTGCGGTCGAGCAGCGCGCAGCGCTGTTGGAGTCGCGCCTGCTCGAGGTGCACGGTAAGCTGCAGCGCGAGGGTGACGTGCAGCATGTCATCGTGCAGCGGCTGACGAATCTCTCATCGCTGCTCGGCGACCTGGTGGTAGCGTCGCGGAATTTTCACTAGACATCCAGTCCGATCGACCGCATGAGCTCGATGCCATTGCTCTTGGTGACCACACCGGCGCGCAATTTGAAATCGAATTTGAGCTTGCCGTCCACCAGTTCGTCTTGAAAGTGCACATTCTCAATGGCGCCGGGCTCGAGTCCGGCAACATCCGTCAGCGCAAGATCATGAGTGCTGATCAAGCCGATCGCACCTTTCTTGATCAATGCGCGAATGAGGCCTTGCGCCCCGACCCGCCGGTCCGCGGAATTGGTTCCCTGCAGCAATTCGTCCAACAGAAATAGCAGCGGCAGTTTTGTGGGTTCGAACAATTGGCGCAGCCGCGTGATCTCGGCATAGAACCGCGAGCTGCCCTCGTGCAGCGAATCGTTGATTCGAATGCTCGCGCCGATTTGCAGCGGCGTCAGCTGCAACGACTTGGCGCGCACCGGCGCTCCCGCCATCGCGAGTACGGTATTGATGCCGATCGTGCGCAATAGCGTGCTCTTCCCCGACATGTTCGAACCGCTCACCAGCAGTACCCGCGTCGCTCCGGAAAGGTCTACATCGTTGCAGATGCGCACCGCGGCTGGGATCAGCGGGTGGCCCACGCTTGCGGCCTTGAATGCGGGCGGACCCTCGAGGAACTGCGGAAATGGATCTTCGAACTGCTCGTAGGCGTACTGCGCGAGCGAAACCAGCGCTTCGAACTCGGCCAAGACCTCGAGCCAAGCGCGAATCACGGTGCCGTGGGCGCTGCGCCACCGCTCAGCGGCAAGCGCTGTTTGCAGCGGATACATGAGCAGCAGCATGAACGGCGCCAGGATTGGATTGCGGCGCGCCTCGACAAAATTCACGATGGTGGCGAGTTTGGAGAGCGCGGAGGATGACGGGAGGCTGTGCGACGACAGCTTGCGTTGCAGTGCGACCAAAGGCGCGGCATGCAGGCGTTCCGCTTCTATGCGATTCAACAGGACCGAGAGACCCTTTAAGTCCTCAAACGCGCTTTCGACGGTGGTTATGGCCGCGCGAATCGGCTTCCTCAAAAAATATCCCAGAGCAAGCTCGATCATGATGACAGCGAGCAGCGGGAAGAGCACGCCCCAAATCGCCCAGACCGCAATCGCCCCGACCGCGAGGCCGGCGATCAAGGGAGCGCCCCAGCGTATCCACCCATGATCGAGCCGATTCGGTGCCTGCGCCCAGGCATCGAGAGTCTCGAGATGCAATTCGATTTTCAAGGACTCGCCGTCGATTGCCATCGATTCTCGAAATCCAAAGCGATCGCGCAGATCGGCGATACTCGCGTGCCGTCCGCGAATCGTTTCGATGTCGGCGGGCGCCAGAAGCCATTGCGCCAGAGTATCCTCACCCATTTTTGTGCGTGCGGCGCAAAGCAATTCATACAAACTGTCGGTGCCGAACAGGTCCAAATCATCGGCATAAATATGGTGTTGGGTCTGAAAGCGCGTACCCGGGTTGCCTTTGCCGCTCCATTGATCATGGATGCGCTCGAGACCGGCACGATAGTACTGCACAGCCCGCTGCGCCCGGGTGCGAAGGCCGCGGATGCGTTGGTGATAGATGAGCACGGCGATGAACCCGGCAATCGGAACGCACAGCCACCAGCGCGCGACGGCAAGGGGGCCAAAGCACAGCCATGCCATGATCAAAAATGAGGCGCCCAACCCTAGCCGGATGCTCCCAATGCGTGCGTCGAGCGCATCGAAGTGCGCGAGACGCGTTTCACGTTCAGCCAGAAACCGCGAATATTGTTCTGTAGGCGACACCAAAAATAGTTTGGCACATTTCTCGCTTGTTTTGCCTTGACGCGCAAATTGCGCCCAGTACACCATCACTGCCCCTCCCGGAGAAGAGATTGACCACACGCACATTTAAGCCCAGCGAGGTGGTGGACTTCGTCATTGTCGGATCGGGTGCGGCCGGGGGCGTGATAGCAAGGGAATTGTCGCAGGCGGGTTTTAGCGTCGTCGTCTTGGAACAGGGACCTCGATTGGGGCCCGGGGACTTCGAACACGACGAACTGAAATACAATTACTTAAGCGGCATCACCTGCGATCCCAAGGTTAGCCCGCAGACCTTCCGCGCCGACGTGAATCAGGTCGCGCAACGCCCGCCGATGGGCAACTCCCTGGTCTATGCACGCATCGTCGGCGGCAGCAGCGCTCACTTCACCGCCAACTACTGGCGCTTTCACGACAATGATTTCAATGAGCGCAGCCTGCTGGGCAGCATCGCCGGCACGGGCTTTGCCGATTGGCCCATCAGTTACGCTGAGCTGGAACCGTACTACACAAAGGTGGAATGGGAGGTAGGCGTTTCGGGCCTCGCGTACGCGAGCCCGTTTGACCCGAAGCGCACCAAACCTTATCCCATGCCGCCGCTGCCGGTGAAGTCCTCCGGCGCGCTGCTCGAGCGTGGAGCGCGCAAGCTGGGTCTGCACCCGTTCCCTGCCCCGATGGCGATCGCATCGCAGCTGTATCGCGGCCGGCCGGGATGTGCGCACTGCGGATTCTGCATCGGCTTCGGCTGCGAAGTCATGGCCAAGTCCACGACCCTGTACACCATGATTCCGGAGGCGGAGGCCACCGGACGCTGCGAGATTCGCCCCCACAGCTACGTGTATCAAGTGGCACTCAACCAGCTTGGCAGAACCACTGGCGTGCACTATTTCGATCAGGGCAGGCGCGACCAATTCCAGAAGGCGCGCGCCGTGGTGGTGTCGGCAAACGGCGGCGAGACCGCGCGCTTGCTGCTGAACTCCGCGAGTGATCGTTTCCCGCAGGGACTGGCGAATTCAAGCGGCCTGGTCGGAAAGTACTTGATGTTCAATCAAGGATCGCAAGTTCACGCGCAATTCGAGCATGAGCTGAACGAGTACAAGAGCGTGCAAGTGACACGGATTCTCCACGATTTCTACGACGCAGACCCAAAACGCGGGTTCTACGGCGGCGGCGGTATCGATGCGCGCATGGGGTCGCAGCCGGTCGGCTGGGCGCTCGCCGGCGGAGCGGAACTGCCGCGCTGGGGAAGCGCATACAAGGATCGTTTGGAGGGGTTCACTCGCTCGATGGTAGCCGCAGGGCACTGCACTTCGCTGGCGCAGGAAACCAACAGCGTGAGTATCGATCCTAACTTAAAGGACGCCTGGGGAATCCCCGCGATCCGCGTCACCTACAAAGACCATCCGGACGATCTTGCCATGGCGAAGTTTTTGCAGGATCGCGCGCTCGACATCATGCAGGCTGCGGGAGCGCAGAAAACTTGGAGAGCCGGCCAGCGCTTGGCACGCGGCGGCGTGCACTTGCTGGGGACCTGTCGCATGGGGAACGATCCGGCCGGTTCGGTCATCGACAAATATCACCGTACGCACGACGTGCCGAATCTTTTTCTCTGCGATGGGTCGAGCTTTGTGACCTCGGGAAGGGGCCAGCCGACCATGACCATCCAGGCACTGGCGTTTCGCGCCGCCGAGCACATCGGGCAGTTTGCCAAGCGTGGCGAGATTTGAGCTTCAACACGGTGCAGCAAGCCGCCGGCGCGCACGAACATCGTGCGCCTCTCGCTGTGCTTGACGAGTCATTTGGGCGCAGTGCAGGATCGGTCGCATGATTTCATCCGACGAAGATCAGGCCGACAATTCGCGGCGTTCCTTTTTGCTCTCGAGCGGCGGCTGGCTCACCGGAGCCTGGATTGCCGCGCACCTGCCGGCGATTGCGGCAGCGGCGCATCACGCCGAACAAATGCCCGCCGCCGGCTCCGGTGCTCACCTGCAATTCTTCAGCGCCGGCGACGCTGCCGATGTGGAGGCACTCTGCTCGCAAATCGTGCCCAGCGGCGCGACACCCGGTGCGCGCGAGGCGCATGCCCTGTATTTCATCGATCGCTCGCTCGCGACCTACTTCGCCGGGATGGCGCCCGACTATCGCAAGGGCCTGAAGGAATTTCAGCGCCAATTTGTCGCCGCAAACGCAAGTCACTCTTTCGCTGCCGCAGGTTCTGAGATCCAAATGGCGTTTCTAAAAACGGCGGATCGCACGCCGTTCTTCGAAACCACGCGTATGTTGACCGTCCTCGGCATGTTCAGTTCTCCGAAGTACGGCGGCAACTATCAAGGCGCCGGTTGGAGGCTCATGGGTTTTGTCGATCAGCACGCCTTCGCACCTCCGTTTGGCTACTACGATGCGGAATACAAAGGCTTCGTACCGTACCCTGCGGACAAGCGCGCTTGATCGGCCGCAAGTTCAAATCCAACGAGGCGGTGGATTTCGTCGTGGTGGGCTCGGGAGCCGCCGGCGGTGTCGTCGCTCGCGAACTGTCGCAGGGGGGATTTACCGTGTTGGTGTTCGAGCAGGGTCCGCGGCTGGCGGCTGGCGATTTCGAACACGATGAACTCAAGTATTTCTTCCTGAACGGCATCACCAACGATGGCGTGAGCAGTCCGCAATCATTCCGGAAATTGCCTACCGAGACCGCGCAGCGGGTGATGGGCGGTTTTCTTCCGGCGACCTATGCGCGTTTGGTGGGCGGCAGCAGTACGCACTACACGGCGAATTTCTGGCGCTTTCATGAAATAGACTTCCATGAGCGCAGCGTGCTCGGCGCCATCCCTGGTACGGGCTTTGCCGATTGGCCGATCAGCTATCAGGAACTCGAGCCCTATTACACGAAAGTGGACTGGGAAGTCGGCGTGTCAGGCCTGGCGTACGCCAGTCCGTTCGATCCGCCGCGCAGCAAACCCTATCCCATGCCGCCGCTGCCGGTGAAGTCTTCCGGCGTGCTGCTCGAGCGCGGCGCGCGTAAATTAGGGCTACATCCGTTTCCGGCGCCGATGGCGATTGCTTCTGAATCCTATCGCGGCCGCGGTCCGTGCGTGCACTGCGGGTTCTGTATGGGTTTCGGCTGCGAGGCGCGCGCCAAATCATCCACGCTGTACACCATGATTCCGGAGGCCGAAGCAACCGGCCGCTGTGAGATTCGCTCGGGCAGTTACGTGTTTCACGTCGACACCAATGCACAAGGCCGCACCACGGGAGTGCATTACTTCGACGCCAACAAGAAACAACATTTTCAGCCGGCGCGAGCCGTGGTGTTGTCGGCCAACGGCGCCGAGACTGCGCGTCTGCTGCTCAATTCCAGCAGCAATCGATTCCCGCAGGGACTTGCGAATTCGAGCGGTCTGGTCGGTAAGTACTTGATGTTCAACCAGGGATCCGGTGCCCAAGGCGTCTTTGAACATGCACTGAACGAGTACAAAAGCGTGCAAGTAACGCGCATCCTGCACGATTTCTACGACTCCGACCCGAAGCGTGGATTCTACGGCGGCGGCGGCATCGACGCGCGCATCAATCCGCAGCCGGCGATTTGGGCGATGGCCTCGGGCGGCGACCTGCCGCGCTGGGGTACGGAATTCAAGAACCGGCTGGAGGCGTTTCCGCGGGCGATGGCCTCAACCGGGCATACCACCTCCCTGCCGCAAGAGGCGAACAGCGTCAGTATCGACCCCACTCTCAAGGATGCGTGGGGCATTCCGGCAATTCGCGTCACCTACCAAGATCATCCTGACGATTTGGCCACGGCGAAGTTCCTGCAGGACCGATCGGTCGAGATTCTAGAGGCAGCCGGCGCGCAAAAAATTTGGCGCGATGCGATCGCGGAGAACACGGCGGGCGTGCATCTATTGGGAACCGCGCGAATGGGCAACGATGCGGCGGCTTCGGTGGTCGATAAATTCCACCGTACCCACGATGTGCCCAATCTATTTCTGTGCGACGGTTCGAGCTTCGTGACTTCCGGGCGGGGCCAGCCCACCATGACCATTCAAGCTCTGGCGTTTCGCGCGGCGGATCACATCGCACAGTTCGCTAAGCGCAACGAGATCTAGGATTAGCGGGCCTTCTTTTTCTTGCGTGCACCTTTGGTGCCTGACTCCGGCGCCTCGCCGGGCTCTTCCGAATCGTCGTCGTCGTCTTCCTTTGCGCCGGCAATCTCGTAATCGTCGAAATCGCTCATGAGTTCGGCGGTGCGCCTCTCCTCCATGACGCGCTCCAGTCGCCGCCAGGCGGGCTCCGCTCCCTTCGGCGCGCGCCGCCGCTGCGAATCGACATCGCGCATGATGTGATCCACGTCGACATCGTCACCGCCGGGCGGCGCGTCTTCGGCGTCCTCTTCCTCGAACTCTTCGGATTCGGGTTTTTCGCTCATGCCTTTGATGCTGTTGCTTCACCAATCGACTGATACGCGCGCGTTATAAACGGAAATGCGGTGCTCGTGCAATACCCCGCCGCACACTTGACTATTTGACCAGGTCGTTGAGCTGGAATATCGGCAACAAGAGGGCAATTACGATGAACATGACCACGGCACCCATGAACACCACCATCATGGGGCCCAAAAGGTTGGTCATGTTCGAGAGCAAGCCGTCCATCTCCCGCTCCTGGTTCGTCGCCGCCCGCTCGAGCATCTTCTCCAACTCACCGCTGCTCTCGCCGCTGCTGATCAAATGAATCATCATGGGCGGAAAGAGCTTGCGTGCGGCGAGCGATTTGCCTATCGGAGCACCCTCACGCACCCTCAGCGCCGCCTCTTCCACCGCTCGTTTCATAGGCAGGTTGGTTACTACCTCGGCCGAAATTCGCAGCGCCTCGAGCACCGGCACCGCGCTGGCGGTTAAAATACTGAAAGTGCGGGAAAATCGCCCGGTATTGAGTCCGCGAATGAGTTTTCCCACAACCGGCACGCGCAGCAGGAAGCGATCAAAGCGCAAACGCGCCTCGGCCCCCCTGAGCCAGCGCAGAAACCCCCAAACGGCCGCGCCGACGACGATCAAGGCATAGAACCAGTAGTGGCGAATCAAATCGCTCATGCCAATGAGGACACGCGTGGCAACCGGCAGTTCCTGGTTGCTCGATTCAAATACCGCCACCACCTGCGGCACCACGTAGGCCAGCAAGAACGAAACGATCCCGAACGACAGCACCAGCAGAACAATGGGATAAACCAGAGCATTGCTGACCTGTTGGCCCATGACTTGGCGCGATTCGGTGTAATCGGAGAGCCGTTCCAGCACTTGATCCAACTTGCCCGACTGTTCACCGGCCGACACGGTCGCGCGGTAGATCTCAGGAAAGGCTTGTGGGAAATCCCTTAAACCGTCCGCCAACGGATGTCCCTCAACGACCTTGCTGCGGACGCCGAGCACGATTCGCTGCACGCGCGGCTTCTCGGTTTGCTCTGCCACGGCCTGCAGTGTTTCCTCGAGCGGCAGGCCGGATCGCAGCAAAGTGGCCAATTGACGCGTGAGCATCGCCAAATCCAAACTCGATAGCCCGCGGCGCATAAACCGGCGCCGGCGGCTCTGCTTCAGCTCCTGCTGAGCGGTCTCTTGGATGTCCATCGGCAGCAGCTGCTTGTCGCGCAGCATCTGCCTGACATGCTTCGGTGTGTCGCCCTCGATGAGGCCTTTGCGCTCGCGGCCTTGGGCATCCAGTGCCGTGTATTCAAACGCGCCCATCGGAGCCCTCCTAGTCCTCGCGGGTAACGCGCAGCACTTCTTCCAGCGTCGTTTCGCCCGCCATGACCTTGCGGCGGCCGTCGTCGCGAATGCCGGGGCTGGCCGTGCGCGCATAGCGCTCGAGATCCTGCTCGGAGGAGCCATCATGAATCATGGTGCGCATGTGATCATCGACGGAAATGAGCTCATAGATCCCCGTCCGGCCACGATAGCCGTTGCCGGGATCGCTGCTCGGCCGGTACAGCTCCACCGGGCTGCCGTTCGGGTCAAGATTCAACAGGCGCCTTTCATATTCGCCGGCTGTGAATTTTTCGCGGTTCGACGGATTTAAGACGCGCACGAGACGTTGCGCCATGACGCCTATCAAGCTCGAGGACAGCAGGAACGGTTCTATGCCCATATCCCGCAGGCGCGTGACCGCGCCCACGGCTGTGTTGGTGTGCAGCGTCGAGAGCACCAAGTGACCGGTCAAACTCGCCTGCACCGCGATTTGCGCGGTCTCCAGGTCGCGAATTTCGCCGACCATGACCACATCGGGGTCCTGCCGCAGGATCGCGCGCAGGCCTCTGGCGAAAGTCATTTCGACCTTGGTGTTGACCTGGGTTTGGCCGATGCCGTCGATGTAGTACTCGATCGGGTCCTCGACTGTCATGATGTTGCGGGTGTTATCGTTGATACGCTCGAGGCTGGCGTACAACGTCGTTGTCTTGCCCGATCCGGTCGGTCCCGTCACCAAAATGATGCCGTGCGGCTTGTGGATGATTTCATCCATCGTATCTTGAGTTTTCGGATCCATCCCCAGTGAGGTCAGCTCGATTCTGCCCGCCTGTTTGTCGAGCAAGCGCAGCACCACGCGTTCGCCGTGCCCGGAGGGCAGGGTGGATACACGCACGTCCACCGCGCGACCCGCGATGCGCAGCGAAATTCTGCCGTCTTGCGGCAGGCGGCGCTCCGCGATATCGAGTTTTGACATCACCTTGATGCGCGAAACCACCAGCGGTGCGACGGCACGCTTGGTTTGCAGTACCTCGCGCAGAACTCCATCCACGCGAAATCGAATGACCAGCCTGTTTTCGTAGGGTTCGATGTGAATGTCGGAGGCGTTTTCTTTGACCGCCTGCGTCAGCAGCGCGTTGATCAAACGAATGATGGGCGCTTCATCATCGCTTTCGAGCAAGTCGGAGGATTCCGGGATGTCTTCGGCCAGGTGCGCCAGATCCGTGTTGTCGTCCAACCCCTCCAGCATTTGCATCGCGGCGCCTGAGCCCGCTTCATAGGCAACGCGCAACATCGAGTCGAAAGCCTCGACCGATACGCGCTGCAGCTTCAAGGGAACGCCGACGAAGCGGCGCACCTCGGCCAGGCTTTGCGGGGTCACGCCGGGACGGCAAACCGTGTCAGCCACGCCATCGGAGACGCCGCGAATCAAGACGCCGTGACGCTTCGCAAACGGAAACGACAGTTTTCGCGGCTGTTCCGGGTCTTGAAGCTCCGCGTTCATGGATGCGAAGTCTCAGGCGGCGGCTGGGATTGGGGCGGGGGCACGGCGAATTGCTGGCCCGGATTCGGCGTCGCTCCCTGCTCGTTCGTTTCCGACGGCGGCGGCGCGGGCGGCAACGCTATCATTGGGGGTATGGCAGGCACCGCGGGCTGTTTCTGTCCCGGCAGCAGCGTGATGTGTCCGCCATTGAGGGTTTGCTGACTACGCCGCATCTCATTGTACGCGGCTTCGCTGGTGCTCTCGGTCGCATCCGCATCGCGCATGATTCTAGGGCGGATGAAAACCACCAAATTCTTCTTTTGTCGCGAACCACTGCGCGACTTGAACAAATTGCCGATGATCGGAATGGCCCCGAGCCCCGGTACGCGATCCTCGCTCTCCGTCACGGTGTCCGACATGAGGCCGCCGAGGACGATGATGCCGCCGTCCTCGATCAACACCGTGGTCTTGATAGAGCGTTTGTTGGTCGAAATATCGGCCGAATCGGTGAGCTTCGCGCCGGGCGAGGAGTCTTCTTGCTCGATCTTGAGCTGAACTGAATTGCCTTCGTTGATGTGCGGCGTGACCTTCAATATGGTGCCGACCTCTTCGCGTTGTATGGTTTGGAAGGGGCTGGACGTGCCCCCCACCGACTGGGTCGTATTCGAAAAAGACCCGGTAATGAGCGGGATTTCCTGCGTGACTTTCACCTCGGCTTCTTCATTGTTCATGGTGATCAATGAAGGTGTGGAGATGATGTTGCTGCTGCCGTCGCTGCGCAGCGCCTGAATGAGGGCGGCAAAACTGACGCCATTGTTCACGACGCGGCCTACCGCCACGGTGGCGCCGGTGCCGACCGTCGAGCTGCTGATGGTGGATGCCCCGGTGGTGGTGACGCCGGGCACGGTGCTCGTGGTCGTGCCCGCGGTGACGGTGCCCTGACTCACACCCAACGCGGCCGCCGCCAGATCGACGATGCTCGTGCCCGTGCCGGGCAAGTTGATGATGCCGGCCGGCACGGTGCTGTTTCCTTGGCCAAACAGCAGCCACTGCACGCCCAGATTCGAACTCTTGTTGACATCGACTTCAACGATGATGGCTTCCACCTGGACCTGTGCGCGGCGGATGTCGAGCTTATCGATGACGCCCATCAAGGACCTCATGATTTTCGGCGGCGCCGTAATGATGAGTGCATTTGTTGCGACATCGGCCCAAATGGTGACGCTGGCGTCCACGTTCGAGCCGCCGCCGCCGCTCGCCGCCTGTGCTGCGACGGGCGGTCCGCCTTGCGCCTTGGCCGAGGCGGTGGCCTGACCTTTGAGCTTGTCGGCAATTTTCTCGGCATCGGCGTAGCGCAGATAACGTACTTGGACATCGCCGCCCGAGGCCATGGGCGTGTCCATGTTGATAATCAGCGCCTTGAGCCGCAGGCGCGCCGATCGCTCCCCCGTCAAAAGAATGCTGTTGGTGCGATCATCGGCGACGACCTTGACGATGGCGCCGCCGGCGTCGGCGCCGCCGCTTTGATTCAGGGAGTTGACGGTTTTCACCACATCGGCGGCGCCCGCGTTATGCAGCGGGATGACCTCAATGGGTTCATCGCCGCTTTCATCCATGCGCTGGATGATGCGCACCACCCGGCTCACGTTGCTGGCGCGATCGGAAATGATCAGCATGTTGCCGCCGGGGTAGGCGGCCAGATGCCCATAGGTCGGAATCAAGGGCCGCAGCATGGGGACCAGCTGCGCGGCGCTGACGTTCTTCAAGGTCACAATCTGCGTCACGATTTCATCGGACGTCGAACTCACATTGTTGGGCAGGTCGTTGGCGGGCAGTTGTCGCAGGTCCGTATTGGGCACGATCTTGATGACTCTTCCGGACGGCACAGCCACATAGCCGTACACTTGCAACACTGCCAAGAACGCCTCATAAAACGCCGCCGGCGACATCGGCGTCGAGGACACCATGGTGACCTTGGCGTTGACTCGGGGGTCAATGATGAAATTCTTGCCGGTCACTTCACCGACGGCCTGGATGATTTGACCCAGGTCCGCGTCCTTGTAGTTCGGCGTGATGGTCGCGCCTTCCTGGGGCTTCGGCTGCGGAGCCGCGGGTAGCATCACCGACACCAGCAAGCCCGACAGCGCCATTACCGCCGCAATCCTGCGTTTGGATTGAAATTCAGTCGACTTAAGTGTCATGGGTACTCGCATGTTGAACGGCTTCGACCGCCGCTGACGCTATTCGTTTGAATTTTCATTGGGGGTATTCGGTTGCGGCGCGGTGCTATTGGGCGCCGGCGTCGAACCGGAGTTTGACTCGCCCTCCAAATCCTTGGTTGCCTGTGCCGCTACCTGTGCGATGTTCAATGTAATGTCCTGTTTTTGACCGCCGCGCTCAATGGTCACTGTGACGTGATCGGAAGTCTGTATGGTATTGAAGACATCCTGACTGCGCTGCGGGTCATCCAGCGGCGTACCGTTGATAGCGGTCACTAAATCTCCTGATTTCAGACCCAACTTGCTGAATATCGCGCGATTTCGTCCAGGATAAGCTCGAAAGCCTCTCAGTTTCCCCGCGGCGTTGTCGTAAGAGGCCACGGTTCGCATCACTTGGTCAAGAATACTGGGGTCCTGCTGAACCATTCGCCGGATGTTGTCCACGGCCGCCGCGGTGCGCGGATCGCCCGCGGGGCGGCGCACTGCCGTCGCCCCGCGCGGGGCGGTTGGCGGTAGCTGGCGCGGCAGCAGCAACGTTTCCAGCGCACCACCTCGATCCAAAATGACGTGATCGAGGTAAACCGAATGCAAAGACGCCCCGCCGATGCGCTCGCCGACCGAATAGACCTTCGAAGCACTGCCGGCGTCGCTGATGATGGCCACCCCTCGTTTCGGGTTTTGGGTGGCAATGGTACCGGCCAGCAGCAGATTGGCCGAGCTTTGGGGAGCGTTGGCGGGGTCTTGGGTGGATGGATCGACCACCGCGACACCGAATAAATGGGCCGAAACGACCGTTTGGATGTCCACTCCCGAGCGCTGCGGACGGGGCGCGGCAGCCGTGGCAACCGGTTGCGGCGACTTTAAGGGCTTGGATAGGAGCGAATAACCGATCTGTAGCAGCTGCAGCAGGATCAGCGCAGCAAACACCATCGATACCAGCTTAGGTCCCTGGGCCTGTAGCCGGGCTCGCCATTCACTAGTGCGTGTATCGATCATTTAAGGTGTTTTAACGTCGTGACGTTAGTCGCGTGCGAAGGCTAGCCATCACCCGCGGTGGTAACCGTGGCGGCAATCATACGGGCTCTGCGCTTGGACGCTCAAGCATTTGTTTTTCCTTGTTAAAATAAAGTGACAGCGATTGGCGACACTCCTCAAAGAATCCGCCCCGATAGCGCATTTAGCGCATCCTGCGACGGGGTTCGGCTTTCATGTCTTGTAAAGCAGCTAAACGCGCCCTATAAACTGATAACTCATGAGTGACATTGAACGCGGGCGGGAAGGAACGAGCTTAATCGTCGAGGAAGCGGCGCCCAAGCTCAAAAGACCGCCTCTGTATCAAGTAGTTCTGATCAATGACGACTACACTCCAATGGAGTTCGTGGTCGACATCCTGCAGCGGTTCTTCGCAATGGACCGTACCAAAGCAACTCGGGTTATGCTGGAGGTCCATACCAAAGGCAAAGGAGTCTGTGGCGTCTTCACTTATGAAATTGCAGAGACCAAGGTGGCTCAAGTAATCGCGTATGCGCGACAACATCAGCATCCGCTGATGGCAACGCTAGAAGAGGCGTAAAGTGCTAAGTCAAGAACTGGAATTTTGCTTGAATGATGCGTTTGCCGGTGCGCGCGAGGCGCGGCATGAATTCATGACCGTCGAGCACCTGCTGCTCGCAATCGTAGATACCCCCAAGGTGCGGGAAATCTTGAAGTCTTGCGGCGCGGACACCGCCAAGCTCAAAACCGAACTCAAACAATTCATCGATCAAACCACGCCGCGCTTGCCCGCCGGCGAGGACCGGGACGTGCAGCCCACATTGGGGTTTCAGCGGGTCCTGCAAAGAGCCGTGTTTCACGTCCAATCAAGTGGCAAGAAAGAAGTCACGGTGGCCAACGTGCTGGTGGCGATCTTCAGCGAAAAACAATCCCACGCCGCATACTTGCTCAGCATGCAGGATGTCTCGCGCCTGGATGTGGTCAATTTCATCGCGCACGGCTTATCCAAGGCCGGGGGCGAGGAGCGCAGTGAACGAGACGATAGTTCGGCATCTCCCGACGCTGAGCGCGAGGCAGACGGCAACGGCAATGCATTGGAGAAGTATGCGACGAATCTGAACGACTCGGCGCGCAAGGGCAAGATCGATCCTTTGATCGGGCGCAAGCTCGAGGTCGAACGCACCATCGAGATTCTGTGCCGCAGACGCAAGAACAACCCTCTCTACGTAGGTGAGGCCGGCGTCGGCAAGACGGCGATCGCGGAAGGACTGGCTCGAATGATCGTTGAGAATCAAGTGCCGGACGTGCTGCTGGACGCCACCATCTATTCGCTCGACATGGGCTCGCTGGTGGCGGGAACCAAGTACCGGGGCGACTTCGAGAAGCGCTTGAAAGCCGTGCTGGCGGAAGTCAAGAAGCAGCCCGGGGCGATTCTATTCATCGATGAGATTCACACCGTCATCGGCGCGGGGGCGGCTTCCGGCGGCGTGATGGATGCCTCTAATTTGATCAAACCCGCCCTGGCCAATGGCGATTTGCGTTGCATCGGGTCGACCACGTACAACGAGTACCGCGGGATATTCGAGAAGGATCACGCGCTGGCGCGGCGCTTCCAAAAGATCGATATCACGGAGCCGTCCGTGCAAGACACGGTGGATATCCTGCGCGGCTTGAAATCGCGGTACGAAGAGCATCACGGCATCAAGTACGAGGATGATGCGCTGCGCGCGGCGGCGGAGCTCGCCGCGAGACATATCAACGATCGGCACATGCCGGACAAAGCCATCGATGTCGTCGATGAGGCCGGAGCGAATCTGCGCCTGCAACCGGTCGAGAAACGCGCGCAGTCCGTCACCGTGACGCAAATCGAAAATGTCGTCGCGCGCATCGCGCGCATTCCGCCGAAGAATGTCTCGATGTCCGATCGCGACGTGCTGAAGAATCTGGAACGGAATTTGAAACTGACGATATTCGGCCAGGACAAGGCCATCGAGGCGTTGTCGGCGGCCATTAAAATGTCGCGCTCCGGCTTGGGTGATCAGCGGCGGCCGGTGGGTTCCTTCCTATTTTCCGGTCCCACCGGTGTGGGTAAAACCGAAGTCACCCGTCAGCTGGCCATTGCGATGGGCGTGGAATTCGTCCGGTTCGACATGTCGGAGTACATGGAACGTCACACCGTGTCGCGCCTGATCGGTGCGCCGCCGGGCTATGTCGGTTTCGATCAGGGTGGCTTGTTGACCGAAGCCATCGCCAAACACCCGCACTGCGTGCTGTTGCTCGATGAAATCGAGAAGGCGCATCCGGACGTGTTCAATCTGTTATTGCAAGTGATGGATCACGGCACGCTGACCGACAACAACGGCCGCAAAGCTGATTTCCGCCATGTCATCATCGTGATGACCACCAACGCGGGAGCATTCGAGATGAGCCGGCCAAGCATTGGATTCACCCAGTCGGACTCCGGTGCCGATGGCATGGAGGCGATTCGCCGGCTGTTTTCACCTGAATTTCGCAATCGATTGGATGCCGTCATTCAGTTCGGCAGCCTGGATCAGGACACCATCGAGCGGGTGGTGGACAAGATCCTGGTCGAGGCGGAGGCTCAGCTTGAACAAAAGGGTGTTTCGATTTCCGTGGACGAGCCGGCGCGCCGCTGGATCGCGAAGCGCGGCTACGATCCGAAGATGGGCGCGCGACCCATGGCGCGCATCATTCAGGAGTTCATCAAGCGTCCGCTCGCCGAAGAGCTGCTCTTTGGCAAGCTTGTAAATGGCGGACACGTCGAAGTGACCTTGAGCGAGGAGGGCGACAAGCTGAAGCTGGAGACACGCGCCGCGGACCCGAAGCCGGCGCTGCTCTCGCACCAGAACAGCACTAGTTAGGCGCTGGCGCGCCACCTTTAAACGGGGTCGAGGACGACCCCGTCCTTAGAAGGTTTCTGAGAGAGGCTGGGACCTGCGGGGCTTACCTGCCGCGGTAGACGATGCGACCCTTGGTTAGGTCGTAGGGGGTCATCTCCACGGTGACCTGGTCGCCGGTTAAGATTCGGATGTAGTTTTTGCGCATCTTGCCTGAGATATGCGCGGTAACTACATGGCCGGTCTTGAGTTTGACGCGAAATGTCGTATTGGGCAGAGTCTCGACGACCTCGCCCTCGAATTGAATGGCCTCTTCTTTTGACATGCGTCCTTGTTGTGCGTGGTATGCGTGAAACCGCGCGCATTGTGCATAAAGCACCCTGTTAATGCAATTTACTGAGGATTGGTGAGCCATTTGCCTTTTGGCGCGCGGCGCGCGTACTGGCCCAGCAACAGGGCAAACTCGCTGCGCGAGACCTCGCGGGCGCCGAAGCTCGCCAAGTGACCGCTCGCCACCTGGCAGTCGATTAACCTGATGTCGCGCCGGAGACACTCATCCACAAGTCGCGCCAAGGCGACTTTTGAGGCATCGCGTTCCACGCTAAACATCGATTCACCAAAGAATACCTGGCCGAGCTGAATGCCGTACAAGCCCCCGGCAAGGCTGTCATCCCGATAGGTCTCGACCGAGTGTCCGAATCCGAGTTCGTGGAGCCGGTCATAGGACTCGATCATTTCCGCATTCAGCCAGGTCTCGGGACCTGAGCGGCGCGGCGCTGCGCAACCGCGGATCGTCGCTCCGAACGCCTGATCGACACGGGTCGTGAATGGCCCATGGCGCACGGTTTTGCGTAGGCTTCTCGAACATTTGAATTCAGCGGGAAACAGCACCATGCGCGGGTCCGGTGACCACCAGAGGATAGGTTGTTGCGCTGAATACCAGGGAAACACGCCACGTTCGTAGGCCGCGAGCAGCCGGGTCGGGGTCAAATCGCCACCCGCCGCGAGCAGTCCCGGCGGCTCGCGCAAAGCCTGATCCAAGGGCGGAAACCAATTCGGGTCCGCCTGTTCTCCCAGCCAAACGAGTCTGCTCAGAGTCGCAGCTCCTCATCGGGCGCGCGGTGGTACGGGACGTGCTCATTAACCGCAGCGGCATAGTTGTCGACGCCGCGCGCTTCGCGTTGCGCGTAGTCGCGAATCGCCGCCGCAAATCGCGGGTCCGCGATGTAATGCGCGGACTGTGTGAGGGTGGGGATGAATCCCCGGGGCACTTTGTGCTCGCCTTGCGTCCCCGGCTCGAATCGCTGCAGCTTCCTTTCGATGCAGTACTCGATCCCCTGGTAATAGCAGGCCTCAAAATGCAAGCTGTGAAAGTTGCCGCCGGCGCCCCAGTAGCGTCCGTACAGCGCCTCGCTGCCCACAAAGAAGATGGCCACTGCGATCGGTTCCGCTCCGACGCGCGCGACTTTGAGCATCAGTTCACTGGGCATCGCGGCGCTCACGCGCTTGAAAAAATCCAGATTCAGGTAGGGCTCGTGGCCGTGACGATGAAAAGTCTCGGCATAAAATTCATAGACGATGTCCCACAGGGAGGCAGTCATGTCACCCCCGTGCAGGGTGTCGAATTCGATGCCGGCTTCGGCCACGCGCCGACGCTCGCGTTTGGCCTTCTTGCGCTTCTCGGCGGTGAAAGTCGCGAGGAACGCCTCGAAGGATTCGTAGCCATGGTTGTACCAATGAAACTGACAGTCGCGACGCAGTATCAGGCCGGCCCGATTCAGATCGGCAGCGGTTTCGTCGGTCGGGAACAGCACGTGCCAGGAGGACAGTTGTTCGCTTCGCGCATAGTCCAGCACGGCGCGGACCACGCTCTTGGTGACGGCCTTGCCATCGACATTCGGAGCCACCAGGACACGGGGGCCCGAAACGGGCGTGAACGGCACCGCCGTCAGCAATTTTGGATAGTAGTTAAGACCCTGTTGCGCGTAGGCGCCGGCCCACGAAAAATCGAAGACGAACTCGCCGCGAGAATGCGCCTTGCGAAACAGCGGCATGGCTGCCGCAGGCACGCCTTTGGCGTCCTCGACGATGAGATGTCGAGGGGCCCAGCCGGTGCGGGCGGCGGCGCAACCGGATTCTTCCAATGCCAGAAAGAATTCGTGGCGCAGGAAAGGCTGCGCTACACCCGCCAGCGCGTTCCAGCTTCGCGCGTCGATGTGCGCGATGCTCTCGAGGATTCGCGCCGGCCGGAAGGTCACGCGTGGGCAGCGTGCGGTTTTACGTGGGTCTCGGCCTCAATGCGTTCCAGGTATTTGTCGGCGTCGAGTGCTGCCATGCACCCGGTGCCGGCCGAGGTAACGGCCTGGCGATAGACGTGATCGGCTACATCGCCGGCCGCGAAAACTCCCGCAACGCTGGTACCCGTAGCGCCTCCTTCGCTGCCACCCTTGACGACGATATATCCTCCGCGCATTTCCAATTGCTGCGCGAAAAGCTGGGTATTCGGCACATGGCCGACCGCGATAAATACGCCATCGACCTTGATGGAACGCGTGGCGCCTCCCGCGGCAGCCACCAAGCGCGCGCCCGTGACCCCGGTGTCGTCGCCCAGTATTTCATCGATGGTATGATTCCAGACGATGCTGGCCTTGCCGGCCTTTTCCAGCGCGAACAATCGGTCCTGCAATATCCTCTCGGCGCGCAACTTGTCGCGCCGGTGCACCAGCGTCACGTGCGAAGCGATATTGGTGAGGTACAGCGCCTCCTCGACGGCGGTGTTGCCGCCCCCGACCACGGCAACTGCTTTGCCGCGATAAAAGAAGCCGTCGCAGGTTGCGCAGGCGGACACGCCTTTGCCGCGGAAGGTCTCTTCTGATGGCAATCCTAAATATTGCGCAGAGGCGCCTGTGGCAATGATCAAGGCATCGCAGGTGTACGCCCCGTTATCGCCGAACAGGTGAAACGGGCGATGGCGCAGCTCGACTCGATTGATGTGATCGAACACGATTTCGGTATTGAAGCGCGCGGCGTGCAGACGCATACGCTCCATCAACGCAGGTCCCTGCAGGTGCTCAACGTCGCCCGGCCAGTTATCCACATCGGTGGTGGTCATGAGCTGGCCACCCTGTTCCAAGCCGGTGATCAGGACTGGATTGCGATTCGCCCGGGCCGCATAAACAGCCGCGGTGTAGCCTGCAGGTCCAGACCCCAGGATGAGGAGACGACTGTGCCTGACTACGCTCATGTATAATTTGCCTCTCGTCTTGAAAAGTCGCTTGGGCTAGGGAGCCGGCGAGCGCTAAAGGTTAGCTGACCCATGGTAAGTAAATCTGTGGGCTCCAGCCAGTTCCTACAAGTCCACCTTCAGCAAGCGCCCTCGATGTTGTTGCCGCACCTTGACCGGGTTACTATTACATATTATTCAACCAGTTAAGAAGTAATCATCATTAAAGGTCTAGATTTAACCGAAAGCTCCTCGTCCAAGAGGCCGAAGCAGAAAGTGAAACTCTCTGCTGCCGTCGCGCGTTCATTGCGCGAAGGCACGCTCTGGGTGCTGGGGGCGCTCGCGCTGTTGCTGTTGTTGGCGCTTGTGTCCTATCACGATCACGATCGGGGTTTCTCGGACACCGGGGGCTTAGGTCCCGTCGGCAACTGGATCGGGCCGGTCGGCGCCTGGATGGCGAGTTTTTTCCTGTTACTGTTTGGCCGCCCGGCCTATCTATTTCCGGTGATGCTGGCCTATGCCGGCTGGCTGGTCCACAAAGATCAGTCGCTGCCCGACAGCCGCTCGCGCATCAATACCCTGTTGCGTGCGGTCGGATTCGTGCTGACGCTGGTGACCAGCTGTGGTCTGGCTACGCTTCACTGGAGCGGTGCCGGGTTACCGAATAGCGCCGGCGGCGTACTCGGTGAGCTCGCTGGCAGGGGGGGTGCCCGCGGCTTGAGTTTTCTCGGCGCCACTCTACTGTTGCTCGGCTTGTGGTTGGCCGGCGTGGCATTGTTTTTGGGTGTGTCGTGGTTCGAAGTGATGGACAGGCTCGGCGCGTCGGTGCTCGGTGCGATCGAGTGGGCCCGAAGCCGCTTGGAGCAACGGCGCGAGCTGGCGTCCGGCCAGCTTC
>Ga0209624_10000960_pt1 | contig 24137 bp, 16 predicted proteins | sample JacPinW_OM2H0_O1_FD_188565 | JGI IMG/M metagenome (GOLD analysis project Ga0209624, IMG submission 188565) | Forest soil microbial communities from Algoma, Ontario, Canada - Jack Pine, Ontario site 1_JW_OM2H0_O1 (SPAdes) (version 2) | ecosystem: Environmental > Terrestrial > Soil > Boreal...
CCACCTCCACAACGGCAACGGTAGCCCCAAGCGTGTCCCCGGTGCGGCCGCCAAGCGCACCCCGCGCGAACAGCACCGACAACCCGGCGGCAACGAGGGCCGTACCGATTGCCGCAGCGCCAGGGACAAGCCCACCAACGGCGAGGGCAATCGCCAAGGCCAAGGCCGTGGCAACCCCAAGTGCGAGGCGCCCTACGCACAGCGCGGCGCCGAGGCCATCCGCGCGAGCCGGGCGCGTGGCGGCGGCATGAGCGAGCGCCGCCCACCGGGCGAGCGCGCAGGCAACGACCAACGCCCGCAGCGCATGATCGCCGTCGAGGGAGGCAAGGGTGCTGTAGAGCAACAGCGCCCATCCGATCAGCGCGAGCGCCCCGAAGACGCCGGTTGAGGAGTCGCGCATGACCTCCAGGCGCCGCACACGATCACCCCGCACGCCCAAGCCATCAGCGGTATCCGCTAGCCCGTCCTGGTGCAGCGCGCCGGTCGCTACGACGAGCACGATCATCGCGAGCACCGTTGCAACCGTGGCCCCCACCGCTTCACCACACAACAGGCGCACGCCCCCAGCAAGGGCGCCGACAGCCGCGCCGACGAGCGGGAACCACGCTGCAGCGCTCACCAGCCCGGCTTCGCCCGCGCCAGGCATGGGCAAGATCGTCAGAAACGTGATCGCGCTGGCGAGGCCATCCCAGGGGCGTCGGGAACGCCTAGCGGCAGCGGGAATAACGCCAGGCGCGCTCGCCGCGTGCCGGTCAGCGCGGGCGTGCAACGCGGGACTCCTCGAACGTGCCCATCTGCGCATGGAGCGCACCGGCCCCCTCGATGAGCGCCAGCGCGAGCAGCGCACCGGAGGCCTCGCCAAGGCGCAGGCGCAGGTCTAGCAACGGCTCGAGCCCGAGCTCGGACAGGAGCAGCGCATGCCCCGGCTCGGCGGAGCGGTGGCCGGCGAGAAGCACTTCGCCTACCTTCGCGTCGAGCTGCACAGCAGCGAGGGCGGCCGCGGTGACGGCGTAGCCGTCGAGCAGCACGGGCAGGCGCAGGCGCACCGCCTCGGTTGCCGCACCAGCAAGCGCGGCGAGCTCCAACCCGCCGACGCATCGGAGCGCCATGCGCGCATCCAGCGCCGCGCCGTGAAGCTCGAGCGCGGCAGCGACCGTCTCGCGCTTGCGCTCGAGGCCAGCGGCATCAACACCGGCGCCCCGCCCCACTGCCAGATGCGTCGTGGCCCCAGCCAGCACACAGGCGAGCGCCGCGGTGGTGGCTGTGTTGCCGATCCCGATCTCGCCAAGCACCAGACAGTCGATCTCTCCCTCAGCGAGCTCGCGTGCGAGCATCGCACCGGCATCCAGCGCGGCGTCGAGCTGCGCAGCGGTCAGTGCGGGCCCGCAGGTCATGTCGCCACTCCCCTCGGCGATCTTCACGTCGCGCACACCCGGAGGGGTGGCACCCGCAAGACCCACGTCGGCGACCAGGAGTTCGTGTCCACCGCGGCGGGCGAGCACCCCGACGGCCGTCTCACCGCGAGCGGCAGCTGCGGTCACTTGCGCTGAGACCTCAGCGTCGAACAGGCTTGTGCCGTGCACCACGTGGCCGTGGTCGGCTGCACAAACAAGTATCCCGGCATGGATGCTTGGTGGCGGCGGGCTGCCGGTCACAGCCGCCCAGCGCTCGATGACGGTCTCGAGCGCGCCGAGGCTGCCGCTGGGCTTGACGAGCTGGTCGAGCCGATCGCGCGCGGCAATAGCGGCCACGCGATCGGGGCCGGCATCCGGCGGGGTGATCCTCGTGCGCGTCGCGGGCACGACAGCAGCCGCTGCGGACGACCTCTCGTCGGCGGACGGCTCCTCGCGCCAGCGCTCAGCCATGACGACGGCATCAAGCGGCACCCGTGAGGACCAGCCGGCAGCCTCCAGGCCGGGGCGAACGGGACGCTCGTCGGGCCAGCCGATGCAGAGGTAGGCGATGGGATCCACACGGGCGGGAATGCCGAGCAGCGCGCGCAGATCTTGGGGGCGGTAGAAGCTCACCCAGCCAACACCGAGCCCCTCGGCGCGGGCGGCGAGCCACAGGTTCTCAACGGCGCAGGCGGCGCTGTAGATGTCGGTGTCGGGAATGGTGCCGCGTCCGAGCACCTCCACGTTGGGGTGCCCGTGATCGCAGCACACGCAGAGGCCGAGTGGGGCCTCGACGACGCCCTCGATCTTCTGGTCGAGGAAATGGCGGGTGCGCTCATCGAAGCGGTCGGCCTGTCGCAGGCGCTCGCGCTGGGCAAGATGGCGAACCTCCACGCGGGTGGTGAGATCGTGGATGACGATCAGCCGCCACGGCTGCATCAGCCCTACCGATGGCGCCCGATGCGCTGCCTCGAGCACACGCTCGAGAACATCGTCGGGAACTGGATCGGGACGGAAACGCCGCACGTCGCGGCGCTCGGCGATCACGCGGTGCACGACGTCCCGCTCAGCCTCGTTGTAGCGCCAGCCACGGGGATCGGCGGCGCGCTCGGCCGCGCGCGAGCTATCGAACCCGGCGGGCGTGGCCGGACGGGTGAAGCGCTCGGCCGCGCCCGCAGGCGACTCGGCGGTAGTTGCGTGTGGCTGCTGGTCAGTCACTCCGGCAACACTAGAGGCAGTCGCTCAGCCGCGCCATGCGCCAGCCGGTAGCATCGGCGTGTAAGCGTGGCGGTGCGAGGAACCCGGTGAGAGACCGGGGCGGTCGCGCCACTGTTACCGGGAAGCGCGTCCGGGAGCCAGAGACTCAGCCGCCGCGAACCTTCCGACGACGGGACGCACGATCCCGAGGGGGCCGCGCAGATGCACAGGACGCCGGACCAGAGACTCACCCGGCAGGCGTGAGGTCAGTCAACGTGGGGATGACCACAACCCGCTTTGCTGGCATGCCCTCGGCTGGCGCGGCGCTGCTGTCTGGCTACGCCGCGGACATGGCACTGGGCGACCCGCGACGCTGGCATCCGGTGGCGGGGTTCGGCCGCGCTGCGATCGCACTCGAGCGAATGGCATACGCGCCATCGCGGCTGCGGGGAGCTGTTGTGGTGGCGATGCTTGTGGCGATCCCAGCACTGGTCGCCGAGCTACTGGCGCGGGCAGCCTCACGGCGCGGCCTTCCCCGCGAACTGGTGCTGGCGACATTCATATGGGTGGCGCTTGGCGGACGCTCGCTGAGACGTGAGGCGCTGAACGTCTCCGACCTGGTGGCAGGCGGAGATCTCGACCAGGCGCGCATCGCGCTGCGTGCACTGTGCGGCCGCGACGCGGCAAAGCTCGACGGCGGCGCGTTGTGTCGCGCGGCCCTGGAGTCGGTGGCAGAGAACACCAGCGACGCGGTCGTGGGGGCTTTGCTGTGGGGCTCAGTTGCCGGCCCGGTAGGTGTCGTCGCCTACCGCACAGCGAACACGTTGGACGCGATGTTCGGTCATCGCAGCGAGCGCTATCTCGAGTTCGGCTGGGCGGCGGCGAGGCTGGATGACGTGATGAGCTGGCCGGCGGCACGGATGACGGCGGCACTGACGTGCATGGCCGCACCGCTGGTGGGCGGCTCACCACTGACAGCTGCCGCAACGGCCCATCGCGACGGCGGCGCGCACCCAAGCCCCAACTCGGGCCGTGCGGAGGCGGCATTTGCGGGGGCGCTTGGGGTGACGCTGGGCGGCCCACTCGCATACAACGGCAGCACCGAGGCACGCCCGCGTCTGGGCGACGGCAAAGCGCCGACGGTCGAGGACGTTCGCCGCGCGACACGCCTGTCGCTGGCAGTTGGCATCGCGGCAGCAGTCCTGTGCGCGATAGCCAGGAGCGCACGATGAAGGGCGCACTGCTCGTATGCGGCACGCAGTCAGACGCCGGCAAGTCGGTCGTGACGGCGGGCATCTGCCGTTGGCTTCGCCGGGCGGGCGTAAGCGTGGCGCCATTCAAGGCACAGAACATGGCACTCAACTCGGTGGTGACGCGCGACGGGAACGAGATCGGCCGCTCGCAGGCGGTTCAGGCGGCGGCGGCGGGCGTGGAGCCTGAGGCGGCGATGAACCCGATCCTGATCAAGCCGTCGGGCGAGCGCCACAGCCAGGTGATGGTGATGGGTCAGCCGTACGCGGACGCGAACGCGCGCTCCTATCAGGAGCTCAAGCACGAGCTGCGCCCGATCGTGGCGGACGCGCTGGCGGACCTGCGAGCGCGGTTTGACGTGGTGGTGTGCGAGGGCGCGGGCAGCCCGGCGGAGATCAACCTGCGCCCCGCGGACCTGACGAACATGGGCCTGGCGCGCGCTGCAGAGCTGCCAGTGCTGCTGGTGGCGGACATCGACCGCGGTGGCATGTTCGCGTCGCTGTTCGGCACGTTGGCGTTGCTGGAGCCAGCCGACCAGGCTCACATAGCGGGCTTCGTGGTGAACAAGTTCCGCGGCGATCGGTCGATCCTCGACCCGGGACTGGAGCAGCTGCGAGAGCTGACGGGCCGTCCCACCCTGGGGGTGCTCCCCCACGTGGAAGATTTGTGGATGGACGTGGAGGACTCGCTGGCGCTGGATGCGCCGCGCCCTGAGGCGCCAACGTCAGCGGACACGCTGGACGTGGCGGTGATCCGCCTGCGCTGGATGAGCAACTTCACGGACGTGGACGCACTGACCGCGGAGCCAGGCGTGCGCGTGCGCTTCACCCGCTCGATCGCTGACGTCGAGCGCGCGGATCTGGTCGTGGTACCGGGCACCAAGGCAACCGTGGAGGACCTCGCGCGGCTTCGCGACTCAGGGCTAGCTGATGCGCTGAAGGCGCGTGCTGCGGTCGGAGATCCGATCCTGGGTATCTGTGGCGGATACCAGCTGCTAGGTAACCGGATCATTGATCATTTTGAGAGTGGGGAGGGCGTGGTAGACGGCCTCGGCGTATTGCCCGTGAACACGAAGTTCGAGCGTGGCAAGTTGTTGCGCCGGCGAGCCGGCGAGTGCGCATGGCTCAACACGGCAGTGGGCGGATACGAGATTCGTCATGGACGGGTGATCCTCACGTCAGGCGCCTACGTTGATAGCACTGATGGACATCACGATCGTGAACGTCAGCCGCCAAGCGACGGCCTGTTCATCGCCGACGACGGCGAGCCAGACGGCTGCCGCCTGGGCTCCGTGATTGGCACCTCTTGGCATGGTGTGCTTGAGCACGACGCGTTTCGCGGGGCGTTGCTGCAGCACGTTGCCTTGTTGCGTGGACGACGGTTCGTGCCGGGAACCACTTCCTTTGTCGACGCTCGCGAGGCTCGCTTGGACGTGCTTGGCGATCTTGTTGAACAGCATCTCGACACCGAGAGGCTTGCTGCGCTGATCGACGGCGGCGTGCCTCGCGATCTACCTAGCGTGACTACGGAAGTGCGGCCTTGCGTCCTGTGATTGCCTTGCCTGGTACGCATGGGACACATGGGACGCTTGCCAGCAAAAGCCCGGCCGGCGCGAGGGAGGCGCTTTGCTGCGCTTCATAACTACTGCCGATACGGAGATCCTGGCTGCGGCCAGCGCAGTGGAGCTGCTTGGCGATGACTTCCCGGAAGTTCGCTGTGCGAACCCAACGGGGCTGGATGCGGACGCTCTGATCGATGACCTCCTCGACGGGGCACGAGTGGTCCTTTGTCGGATTCTTGGTGGACGGCGTGGGTGGCCTGGTGGGTTTGACCTTTTGCGGGAGCGCTGCGGCGATCGAGGGATCGTGCTGTTGGCGCTTGGTGGGGAGGCCACGCCTGATGCTGAGATGACGGGGCTGTCGCTTGCTCCTGCTGGTGCGGTGGCACAGGCAGGGGAGTACCTGCGCCATGGCGACGTTGAGAACGTAGAGCAGTTGCTGCGGTTCCTCGCTGACACGTTCCTACTTGAAGGACATGGGTTCGAGCCGCCTCACGAGGTGGATGACCTCGGTGTGTATTTGCCGGGGGTGGGTGACGTGGCCTTGGACCAGGCCCTCGCCCGACACGACGCGGATCGCGCCACGGTCGGAATCTGCTTCTACCGCTCGCATCGCTTGACCGGTAACACCGCGTTCGTCGATGCGCTCTGCGCGGCGATCGAAGCAGCGGGGGCCAATGCAATTGCTGTTTGGAGTTACACACTTCGGCGCGACTCGGATGGCCATGTGCCTGCGCTTGCTTTGCTTGACGGACATGTCGACGCGTTGATCGTGACGATGCTTGCTACTGGTGGTTCTGGCGCTGCCGATGCTGCAGCGGAGGATGGCGAAGGTGTAGGTGAGCAGTGGCAGGAATGGGACGCCACGGCGCTTGCTGCGCTTGACGTGCCAGTGATCCAAGCGATGTGTGCGACGGGATCCCGCGCCGCCTGGCTGGAGTCCGATTCGGGGCTTTCGCCGCTCGACGCGGCCACGCAGGTGGCGATTCCCGAGTTCGACGGGCGGATCGTTGGCGGGGTTATCTCCTTCAAGGAGCGCGACGCCGAGGGTTCGCCGGTAGGCGTGGCTGTGCCTCGGTATGTGCCCGATGTGGAGCGCTGCGCGCGCGTTGCGCGCCTGGCGGTTCGCAGCGCACGGCTGCGGCAGGTGCCCGCCGCGGAGCGTCGCGTGGCGATGCTGTTGACGAGCTTCCCCACCAAGCACGCGAAGGTTGGTATGGCGGTTGGGCTGGACACGCCGGCCAGTGCGCTTGCGCTGCTTGATGCGCTGCACGCGGACGGCATGCAGGTGGATCGCCCGTTTGGTCATGGGGATGAGCTAATGCACACGCTGATCGCGGGCGGCGGTCACGACCCGGAGTTCCTCACCGACGAGCAGCTCGCCGACGCACAGCTGCGCTTGCCGGTGGCGGACTACATCGACTGGTACCGCACACTGCCGCAGGATCTCCGCGAGGGGATCGAGGAGCGTTGGGGTCCACCCCCAGGCGACCGCTATCTGGACGAAGACGACTTCGTGATCGCGGGGTTGGAGTTGGGCAACGTGCTCGTGGCGATCCAGCCGCCGCGCGGCTATGGCGAGGATCCGGTGGGCATTTACCACGACCCGGAGCTACCGCCCACGCACCACTACCTGGCTTGCTACCGCTGGCTGGACTCGGTGTGGAAAGCGGACGCGATCGTGCACCTGGGCAAGCACGGGACGCTGGAGTGGCTGCCGGGGAAGATGCTGGCGCTGTCATCGTCGTGCGCGCCGGATGTAGCGCTTGGCGACATGCCGCTGATCTACCCGTTCGTGGTCAACGACCCCGGCGAGGGCGTGCAGGCCAAGCGCCGTGCGCACGCGGTGATTGTCGACCACCTGGTGCCGCCAATGATGCGGGCGGACACCTACGACGAGCTCGCGGAGCTGGAGGCGCTGCTGGACGAGTATGCGCGTCTGGAGCTACTGGACCCACCGAAGCTCCCTGCACTGGCGGCGCGCATCTGGTCGGCGATCGAGCGGGCCAACCTGCAGGCGGACCTGGACGTGCATGAGCGCCCGGACGATCTGTCAGAGCTGGTGAACCACATCGACGGCTACCTGTGCGAGGTCAAGGACATCCAGATCAAGGACGGCCTACACGTGCTCGGGCAGGCACCCACCGGCGAACAGCTGCGTGGGCTCACGGCGGCGATGCTGCGGCTGGGATCGGGGGACGTACCGGGTTTGCGGCGGGCAGTGGGGGCGGCATTCAGTCTCGACGAGCCTTTGCTTGTAGCCGCGCCAGGAAGCCCCGTCGAGGCACCGCCCGAGCTTATGGAGCGCTTTGGCCGGCCCGTCCACTTGCGCCCCGACACCTCGCGGGCAGCCCTTGTGGAGGCCCCGCCAGGCGAGTGCGTTGCCACTACCAGTGGCGGCGATGTCATCGACTTGCTGGAGGCCGCGCAGATGGCCTTGCTCGACGCGTTGGCTGATAGCGGCTGGGATGCGGATGCCGTTGGCGATATCTGCGCTTCGGTGCTCGGGCGACGGGACGATGGCGTGGAGCGGGCCTTGCGCTTTGCTGCGAGCGAGGTCGTGCCGCGCATCCGCAGGACCGACGAGGAGATCACGCACGTGCTCGCCGCCTTGCATGGACGACACGTGCCTGCTGGGCCGTCAGGCAGCCCTACGCGCGGCCGGCTCGATGTGCTGCCCACGGGGCGCAACTTCTATTCGGTCGATCCCCGTTCGCTGCCGTCGGAATTGTCTTGGGAAGTTGGGCAGCGGCTGGCGGATGCGCTGCTTGAGCGTCACCGTCGTGAGACTGGCGAGCTGCCGCGGATGGTGGGGCTGGTGGCTTGGGGGACATCGGCGATGCGCACGCAGGGAGACGACATCGCTGAGATCTTCGCGCTGCTGGGGGTGCGGCCAAAGTGGCATCCGGAGTCGCGGCGGGTGACGGGCATCGAGGTAGTCCCGCTGGAGGAGCTTGGACGGCCGCGCATCGATGTGACGGTGCGCATCTCTGGTTTCTTCCGCGACGCGTTCCCACATGTGATCGGACTGCTGGACGATGCGGTGGCGGCGGTTGCAGTGCTGGACGAGCCTGACGAGTCCAACTACGTGGCCGCGCACGCTCGCGCGGACGCCGAGCGGCTGGCGGCCGAGCTGGGCGCTGACGGCGCTTGGCGACGTGCGACCACGCGCGTGTTCGGGTCGAAGCCAGGCACGTACGGAGCGGGCCTCTTGCAGCTACTGGACGGCGGGGACTCCCCGAGTGGTGAGGCCGGGCGCGATGCAGGAGCAGGCTGGCGTGGAGACGCAGACCTTGCGGCGGTGTATGAGGCGTGGGGCGGCTACGCGTACGGCCGCGGCCTGGACGGCGCGCCCGCACAGGAGTCGATGCGCGACTGCTTCGCACGGATCGAGGCGGCGGTGAAGAACGTGGACTCTGGAGAGCACGACATCCTCGATTCGGACGACTACTTCCAGTACCACGGCGGCATGGTGGCCACCGTGCGCGCGCTGAGCGGACGGGAGCCGGCGGCGTACCTGGGCGACAGCTCTGACCCTTCGCGTGTGGTGTCGCGCACGCTCGCGGAGGAGACCCGCAGGGTGTTCCGCGCGCGCGTGGCAAACCCGCGTTGGATCGCGTCGATGATCCGCCACGGCTACAAGGGCGCGGCGGAGCTATCGGCGACGGTGGACTATCTGTTCGGCTACGACGCGACGGCGAACGTGGCGGAAGACTGGATGTATGAGCAGATCGCGGAGCGCTACCTGCTCGATGCTGATGTGGCGGCGTTCATGTCACGCTCGAACCCGTGGGCGGCACGGGCGATCGCTGAGCGCCTGCTGGAGGCGGCTGAGCGCGGCATGTGGTCCGCCCCCGAGGACGACACGCTCACGCAGATCCGCGATCGCTTCCTCGCGCTAGAGGGCGAGCTGGAGGAGGCTGGAACGTGAGCGGCGCCGAGCGCTTCCCCCTGAGCGCGATCGTCGGTCAGCAGCCGCTGATCGAGGCGCTGCTGGTGAACGCCGTCTCCCCGGAGGTCGGCGGCGTGCTGGTCCGCGGTGAGCGCGGCACGGCGAAGTCGACCGCTGTACGCGCGCTCGCGCCATTGCTCCCCGCGGTGCAGGCAGCCGCGGGGGAGACATACGCGTTCGGCCCCGGCCAAGCAGCCCCCGGCGGCCTGGTCTCCACAGAGGCAGTGGTGGAGCTGCGAGCGGCACCGCTGGTAGAGCTCCCGCTCGGCGCCACGCTCGACCGGCTAGTTGGCGCCCTCGATCTGCGCCAAGCACTCGCAGGCGAGCAGGTGTTCGAGCCGGGCATCCTCGCTCGTGCCCACCAAGGGATCTTGTACGTGGACGAGGTCAACCTGCTGGCCGATCACCTCGTGGACGCGTTGCTGGACGCGGCCGCATCGGGCGTGGCGCGAGTGGAGCGCGAGGCGGTGTCGGTGGAGCACGACGCGCGCTTCATCCTGGTGGGCACGATGAACGTGGAGGAGGGTGAGCTGCGCCCGCAGCTGCTCGACCGCTTTGGCCTGGGCGTGGAGGTGCGCGCGCCGCGCGACCCGGGCGAGCGCGCGGAGATCGTGCGCCGCCGGCTCGCCTTCGAGCGTGACCCCACAGCATTCGTCGCGCGCTACATAGAGGACGAGCGCAAGCTGGCGCAGCGAATCGCTGCCGCACGCGAGCGGCTCGACGCGGTGCGTCTGCCCGAGCGCGAGCTGCTGCGAATCGCCGGTGCGTGCGCACAGCTCGGTGTGGATGGAGTACGCGGCGACCTGGTCACAGCCCGGGCAGCGCGAGTGCTGGCGGCACTGGACGGCGCGGAGGAGGTCGACGAGTCACATGTCCGGCGCGCAGCGGCATTGGCCCTCCCCCACCGCCGTCGCCGCGACCCGCTCGACGGTCGCCAACCCGACCCTGAGGATGTGGAGCGAGCGCTGCAAGACTCACCCAGTGACGGCTCGCCCGGCAACAGACCCCACGGCAGCCCGCCGGCCAACGGCCCTCGCGATGACGGGCCACCTGATGACTATGGACCGGACGACGACGGGCCGGATGACCGGCCACCGAACGGCAGCGCCCCCACCGCGGAGACGAACGGCCGCGCACATAAAGGTTCAGGGTCGAGCGATAGCCAGCGTGATCAAACCGCACACGACCCAGCCGCACTGGCCCCTCCTGAGCGCCACGCGCCGCCGACACCGGCGCGACTGCCGGCGGCGGCGTTGGAGCTCGCAGGCCACGGCAGAGGCCCGCTTGGCCGGCGCGCCCGCACGAGCGGACCGCAGGCGGGAGCGATTGACTCACGGCCGGCGCACTCGGCCGATGAGGAGGTGGCGATTGTGGCGACGCTGCACGCGCGACTGCTGGGCGCACCGGCAGAGCACGTGCGCGCCCCGATCAGAGCGGGGCGCGAGAGCGCGTTCCTATGCCTAGTGGTGGATGCGAGCGGGTCGATGGGTGCCCGCAAGCGGCTGGCGCGGGTGAAGGGCGCGCTGCTGGAGCTGCTGCGCGACGCGTACGCACGGCGCGATCGCGTGGGGCTGATCGCCTTCCGTGACCGCTCTGCTGAGATCGTGATCGCTCCGGGCGCGCCGTTGGAGCGAGCCGCGGACGCGATCCGCAATCTGCCTGCGGGTGGTCGCACGCCGCTGGCGGCGGGCTTGGACGCGGCGGAGCGCTTGATCGCGAACGAGGCGCTACGCGAGCCCAGCCGCCGGGCGATCGCGGTGGTGTTGACGGATGGGCGCGTGCACGACCCTGCACGTGAGATCCCGCTGGCGGCGGCGCGCCTGGGCGCCACGGCTAGCGCGGTGCACGTGATCGACCTGGAGGATGGACCGGTGAGGCTGGAGCTGGCGAGCGTGGTTGCGAGCGCAGCGGGCGCACGGCTGCACCGGCTGCTGGGCGAGTCGAGACCAAGGAGGAGCGCAGCATGAGCGACGACACGCTGGCCCGCCACAGCGGGGATGACGTGGACGTGCCGCACCGTCCGGGCGACCAGGGCAGCGCGGAGCCGAAGCGACGCAAACCGCGGGACAAGCCGCTGTTGATGGTGGTGACGGGACACGGCAAGGGCAAGAGCACTTCGGCGTTTGGGATGTTGCTGCGGGCGTGGGCGCGGGGTTATCGCTGCGGGGTGTTCCAGTTTGTGAAGTCAGGCAAGTGGAAGGTGGGCGAGGCGAAGGCGGCGGCGGCATTGGCGGCGGCGCCTGAGGGAGGCAGCATCGATTGGGAGAAGATGGGCGACGGTTGGTCGTGGCTGTCGCGTGACTTGGAGGAGTCGGAGGCACTGGCACGCGAGGGCTGGGAGGAGGTCAAGCGGGCGATCGCACAGGAGCGCTACGAGTTCCTGCTGCTGGACGAGATCACCTACCCGCTGAAGTGGGGATGGATCGACGTGGAGGAGTTGATCAGCACGATCCGCGAGCGCCCGGGCTTCCAGCACGTGGTGATCACGGGCCGCGACGCGCCGGAGGAGCTGATCCAGGCGGCGGACCTGGTGTCGGAGGTGGTGAAGGTGAAGCACCCGATGGACGCGGGCATCCGCGCGCAACAGGGGATCGAGTGGTAAGCGCCAGGACGCTGAACGACGTGCCTGCGCACGAGCAGGGCGACGGCTCCGTTGCAGGTCGCGCGGTGGACGTGCTGGTGATCCTGGACGGCGCGAGCGAGCCGCTTGGAGAAGCGCAGACGAGCTTGGAGCGCGCGCACACGCCAGTGCTGGACGGCCTTGCTGATGAGGGTGTGATCACGGCACTGCACACGGTGACGAGCGGGCTGCCGGTCGGCTCGGAGACGGCGATTCCGGCGCTGCTGGGGTGGATGCCGGACGCACCGGTGGACCGCGGGGCGGTCGAGGCGGCGGCACATGGGATCGAAGTGGCCGACGGCGAGCGTGCGTGGCGGGTGGACAGGCGCGACCGCAGGGATGCGATGGCAACGGCACGACAGCTTGCGCACGTGCTGGCCAAAAGCGTGCCTGGCCGGCGCGGCGCGTCACGCGGCCGAGTGCATCACCTGCGCGGCCACCGCATGCTGGTGGTGGGGCCGGACCCGGAACGAACGCTGGGCGGAGAGCTGCTGCAAGTGGCGCTGCGCTCAGGGCAGTTTGGGCGTGAGCTAGTGGTGTGGCCCACAGGAGCGATCCCGCGGCGAGTACTGGACGGCGAGACGGTAGTGATTGGCGCACGAGGAGCAGCGATTGGCATCGCGCGACTGTTGGGCGCGCGGACGATCGTGCCGCGAGGCGCTACGGGCAGGCCGGGGACGGACCTGGCGGCGAAGGCGGCAGCGGCGTTGATGGCAATGGAAGAGGGCTCGGGCAGCGAAGACAACGGGATCGGCGGGCGCGGCGCGGACAGGCGAGGCGAAAGAGCGCCAACGCGCGTCGTTGTGCACGTGGGTGCGCCGGACGAGGCAGCACACGAACGTGACGCCGACGGAAAGGTGGCAGCGATCGAAGCGGCTGATGCGTTGCTGCTGGCGCCACTTGCACGAGCGCTGCGCACGAACGGAGGCACGCTGCAGGTGTGCCCGGACCACGGCTGTGACCCGGCCACGGGAGAACACGACGGCGCGCCGGTGCCATGTCTGCTGTGGTCGGCGACGGACGCATTGGACGCGGATCGCGCGACTGGACAACGGCTAACGGAGCGGACAGCTACAGAACGGTCGCGGGGCGGCGCGGCGAGCGTGGTCGACACAGCGTGCTTGCTGGGAGACGGGACGGTGGCAGTGTGATCGCACGAGTGGTGATCGCGGGCACGAGCTCGGGGGCGGGCAAGACGACGGTGGCGTGCGGGCTGATCGGAGCGCTGCGGGCGCGGGGCCTGGTCGTGCAGGGCTTCAAGGTCGGCCCTGACTACATCGACCCGAGCCATCACGCGCTGGCGTCGGGGCGCCCGGGGCGCAACCTGGATGCGTTCCTTAGCGGCCCGCAGCTGATGGCGCCGCTGGTGCGCCACGGCGCACAGGGCGCGGACGTGGCGGTGATTGAGGGCGTGATGGGACTGTTCGACGGCGCGTCGGGGCGAGGCGAGCTGGCTTCGACGGCGCACGTGGCGAAGCTGCTGGGAGCACCGGTGCTGCTGGTGGTGGACGCGTCGGCGATGGCGCGCTCAGCGGCGGCGGTCGTGCACGGCTACAGCACGTTCGACCCGGAGGTGAACGTGGCGGGGGTGATCTTCAACCGTGTGGGTTCGGACCATCACGAGCAGCTGCTGCGCGAAGCGCTCGACCCGCTCGGCATCCCGGTGCTGGGTGCGCTGCGCCGCGACGAGCGGATCGTGACACCGGAGCGCCACCTCGGCCTCGTACCTGCTGGCGAGCGCGAGGCGGGCGCACGTGAGGCGCTGGCTGCGCTCGCGGAGGCGATGTCGCGTTACGTGGATTTGGATGAGGTTGAGAGGATCGCGCGTAGCGCCCCAGGGTTGGCGGGAGCAGGCGAGGGCGCGTGGTCGCCACAGGCAGGGGCCGCGGGCGCCGACATGGAGCGGATGCAGCTGCGAGCGGACGGTGCGCGGATTGCGCTAGCGGCGGGGCCGGCGTTCTCGTTTCACTACGAGGAGAACCTGGAGCTGCTGCGGGGCGCGGGGGCGGAGCTGTTGCCGTTTGACCCGCTGCGCGACGAGGCGCTGCCGGCGGATGCGGGCGGACTGCTGTTGGCGGGAGGCTTCCCGGAGGTATACGGCGCGGAGCTCGAGGCGAACCTGCCACTGCGCAGGCAGGTGGCAGCGTTCGCGGCGTCGGGCCGTCCGCTGCTGGCGGAGTGCGGCGGGCTGTTGTATCTGGCGCGAGAGCTGGACGGGCACGAGATGTGTGGCGCGCTGCCGCTGCGCGCGTACATGACGGGCCGGCTGACGCTTGGCTACCGCGAGGCGGTAGCGATGACGGAGACACCGTGGCTGGATGCGGGCGAGCGGGTGCGTGGGCACGAGTTCCACTACACGCAGGTCGAGCCGGCGGACGGCGCGATCGGTGCGGCGTGGACGTTGTCGGCGCGCGGCAAGCGGCGCTCAGAGGGCTTCGTCCGCGGAGGGGTGCAGGCGAGCTATCTGCACGTCCACTGGGCAGCCCACCGGCAGCTGGCGTGGCGCTTTGCGCAGGCGGCGCGGGCGGCACAGAGCACGCTACCGGACGTGCGTGCTGTGGCTGCGCCGGCGGCGGGGACGACTGCAGCGGCATGACGCTGACGCTGGTGATGGGGGGCACGCGCTCGGGCAAGAGCGCGCGGGCAGAGCAGCTGGCGCTGGCGAGCGATCTGCCGGTCCGCTACGTAGCGACGGCCGATTCGAGCGATCCGGCGATGGCCGAGCGGATCAGCACGCACGCGGCGCGGCGACCGCGGGAGTGGAGCACGGTGCAGGCGGACAAGCGGCTGGCGGATGTGGTGGACGGCGCGGAGGGGATGTGCGTGCTGGTGGATGGACTGGGTGTGTGGATCGCAGGTGCGATGGACCGTGCTGGCGTGTTCGCGGAACCTCGTGCTGAGGAGCTGGCGAGCGTGCGCACGGAGGTGCTGGCGGACGTGGATGAGCTGCTGCGCACGGCTGCGGCCACCGGCGTGGGCTTGCTAATTGTGGTGGCGGAGCAGGCGGGCGAGGGGGTGCTGCCGGCACAGCGAACGTCGCGGGCGTGGCTGGACACACTGGGCGATGCGACCCAGCGTCTGAGTGCTGCGGCAGCGAGCGTGGAGCTAGTTGTGGCCGGCCGCCCGCTGCAGCTGGCGCGACCGGCACCGACGAACCACGCGGAGCTGCGCATCCACGGCGACACCGCGGTGCGCCCTGGTGACTCAGATCACGCGGTGAACGTGCTGGCGGGCGGGCCGCCGCAGTGGCTGCGCTCGGCACTGCGCGACGCTTTGGAGGAGGGCGTGAGCACATATCCAGACGAGCGCGAGGCCATCGAGGCATTGGCCGCGCTGCACGGGCGCGAGCCGCGGGAGATCGTGCCGACAAACGGCGGCGCGCAGGCACTGTGGCTGTTGCCGGCGGCACTGCGACCGGCACTGGCGGCATGCGTGCACCCTGGTTTTACAGAGGCGGAGGCGGCGCTGCGGGCACACGGGGTGCCTGTGGTGCGGGTGCTGCGCAAGCGCGAGCTTGGCTTTGCACTCGACCCACAGGCGGTACCGGCGCAGGCGGACTTGGTGATCGTGGGCAACCCGGCGTCGCCGAGCGGCACGCTCGACGCGGCGGCGACGCTGCTGGCGTTGCGCCGTCCGGGGCGCGTGGTGGTAGTGGACGAGGCGTTTATGGACATGGTGCCGGGCGAAGCGGGCTCGCTGGTGGGCGAGCACTTGGCGGACGTGATTGTGGTGCGGAGCCTGACGAAGGCACTGGCGATCCCAGGGCTGCGTGCGGGCTATGCGGTCGCGGCGCCGGCGCTTGCGGCAAGGCTGCGTGAAGTGCGCCCACCGTGGTCGGTAAACGCGCTGGCGCTGGCAGCGCTGAGCGCAGCGGCAGCAAACCCCGATGCGCTGGCGGCCACGGCTGCACGTGCGACGGCGGAACGGGAGGATCTCGAACGTCGGCTGGCGAGCGTGGTTGGTGTGCGTACGTGGCCCTCGGCGGCGAACTTCTGTCTGGTGGAGGTGGCTGACGGACCGTCGGTGCTGGCGGCGCTGCGAGAGCAGCGGATCGCGGTGCGCGCGGCTGCATCGTTCCCGGGGCTCCGAGCCGGCGATTTGCGTCTGACGGCACGCGCGCCAGAGGCGAACGAACGCCTAGTGGCCGCGCTCGCGGCGGCGACACGATGAGCCTCGCGGAGCCACCAGGCACGGCCGGTCGGCTGGTGGTGGTGGGCATCGGTGCGGACGGCTGGGCAGGACTGGGCGAGCGCGCACGCGCGGCGCTGCTGGCGGCGGAGGAGATCGTGGGCTCGATGCGACAACTGGGGCTGCTGGCGCCGACGAGCGCGACGCTGCGACCGTGGCCGTCGCCGATCGAAGGGCTACTGGACGAACTGGTGGAGCGCAGCGACGCGGGGACGGCGGGCGGGGTATGCGTGCTGGCGAGCGGCGACCCGATGCTGCACGGCATCGGCGCGACGCTCGCGCGCAGGCTCTCCCCCGAGCGGCTGCTCGTGCATCCGCACCCGTCGGCGTTTGCGTTGGCGTGTGCGCGGTTGGGGTGGCCGGCTGCGGAGGTGGAGTTGGTGAGCGCAGTTGCACAGCCGGCGCAGACGGTGGCGCGAGTGCTGCAACCAGGACGGCGCGTGGTCGTGTACGCGACTGGCAAGGGCGGCGCGGCGCAGATCGCGCAAGTGCTGTGCGCACGGGGCTTTGGCCCAAGCCGGTTCGTGGTGCTGGAGCAGTTGAGCTGCGAGGCAGAGCAGATCAGCGAGTCGACAGCCGCTGAGTGGGGCGAGCGCGAGGCGGACCCGTTGCACGCGATCGCCATCGAATGCGTCGCCGAGCCGGGCACTCCCGTGCTGGCGCTGGTGCCAGGCCTGCCGGACGACGCATACGAGAGCGACGGCCAGCTGACCAAGCGCCACGTGCGAGCGATCACGCTGGCGACGCTCGCGCCGATGCCTAGCACGCTGTTGTGGGACGTGGGCGCTGGCAGTGGCTCGATCGCGATCGAGTGGCTGCGAGCGGAGCCGACCGCACAGGCGGTGGCAGTCGAGCGGGATGCGGCGCGCGCGGAGCGCGCACGCGCCAATGCGAGCGCGCTCGGAGTGCCGCGGCTCGAGGTGGTCACGGGCAGCGCGCCGGAGGCGCTGTGCGATCTGCCAGGCCCGGATGCGATCTTCATCGGCGGCGGCCTGACGACGAGGGGAGTGATCGATCGCTGCTGGGGCGCGTTGCGCCCGGGCGGCACGATCGTGGCGAATGCGGTGACGCTCGAGGGCGAGCGACTGCTGGCAGGCGTGCGCGAACGCCGCGGTGGCGAGCTGGTGCGCATTGAGATCGCCCACGCGGAGCCGCTGGGCACGTTTGAGGCATGGCGGGGGCAACTGCCGGTGGTGCAGTGGAGCGCGCGCAAGGAGCGCAAGTGAGCGCGCCGACGGCTGCGCGCTTCACTGTCGCGTGCGCGTCACGAGGAGCAGCGTGACGGTCCACTTCATCGGAGCTGGACCCGGCGCACCGGACCTGTTGACGTTGCGCGCACAGCGCCTGATCGCCTCATCGCCGGTGTGCCTGTTCGCCGGCGCACTGGTGCCGCGCGAGGTGATCGCACACGCCCCCGTGGGCGCCCGCGTGATCGACACCCAGCACCTCGACCTGGACGCGATCGTGGCAGAGCTGCAGGCGGCGCACGAGCGCGGCGAGGACGTGGCCCGCTTGCATTCGGGGGATCTGTCGATCTACAGCGCCGCGGCGGAGCAGATGCGTCGGCTGGACGCGCTGGACATCCCCTGGGAGATCACGCCCGGCGTACCTGCGTTCGCGGCGGCAGCAGCAGCGCTTGGCCGTGAGCTGACGATCCCAGAGGTCGCCCAAACGGTGATCCTCACACGCTACGGCAAGCGAGCGTCGGCGATGCCCGCGGGCGAGGAGCTGTCGGGCCTCGCCGCCCACGGCGCGACGCTCGCGATCCACCTCGGCGCACAGGCGATCGAAGAGATCGCCGCGATGCTGATCCCCCACTACGGCGAGCACTGTCCGGTGGCAGTGGTCGCACGCGCGAGCTGGCCGGACGAGCTTGTGCTGCGCGGAACGCTCGCCACGATTGCCGCCACCGTGCACGCGGCGGGCGTGCGCCGCACGGCGACAATCCTCGTTGGCCCGGCACTGGCGGCGGAGGGCTTTCGCGACAGCCACCTGTACTCGCACGAGCGCGAGCGCTCAACAGCAGACGACTAGAACCACCGGGCTTACGACCATCCGCGCGGGGGTGGCAGGCTGGATAAATTTGGTGCATAGTTAGCTCACCTTACGGTGCATAGATATCTCACCATTTGGTGCTAAAATATTGCACCGATGGGAAGTCCCTTTATTTACGAGGAACCGCTGGAGCCACCAGCGTCGCTCGCCGATCGGAAGGCTGAGTTGTCACTGTTGCGTGAGCGCGTCGCGGAGACTCGCAACAGTCGCCTCGAGGGACCGAGGCGATACGGCAAGACCTCCTTGCTCAAGGCGGCGCTGGCAACGGCCGAGCGAGATGGCTTTGTACCGATCTACGTCAACTTCCTTGGGGTACTAACGCCGGCCGATGTCGCTGAGCGCATCGAGAGGGCCTACCGTGAGCAGCTCGACGGGCGACTGAAGCGCTGGTTTACCGGCATGGTCACGACCCTGAGACCAAGCGTGAAGGCCGCACCTGCTGGCGTTGGCATCGAAGTATCCCCCGTGCCACAGATGCCCGGCCTACTAGATCGACTGGCGCTACCACGCAAGCTGCAGGAGCGTTACGGGCGCCAGTCCGCGATCGCTTTCGATGAGTTCCAAGATGTGGTCCGGGTCGGCGATGCCCTCGCGGGCACGATCCGCTCCGAGCTGGAGCAACATGGGAGCGCCGCTGCCTATCTGTTCTCAGGATCCCATCCGGGGCTCATGCGGGATCTGTTCTCGGATCGCCGTCATGCATTCTTTGCCCAGGCCAAGCCGGTCGACCTGCCGCGACTGCAGGCAGAGGATCTGGCCGACTACATCGGATCTAGGTTCGAACGGGGCAACCGCGACCCTGGCGAGGCGCTCGAGCCACTTTTGCAGACCGCGGACGGACATCCACAACGAGCGATGCTGCTCGCGCACCATCTCTACGAGAGTACGCGCCCTCACACAACCGCGACCAGCCAAGAGTGGGTCGCGGCACTCGCCGCTACCACACACGACGCCACCCCCGAGGTTCAGACGGCTTGGGATTCGTGGACCAACAGCGAGCGACGACTCGTGGCCGTAGTTGCGGATCGATCGACGCCGCTACAAGGTCACGCCGCCCGAGAGCGCTTTGGGGTCATCAAATCGGGCAGCAACCAGGGCACACTCGAGCGCCTCGAGCGCGACGGTCACGTCGTTTCCGACGCGACGACGGCTACTGGCTGGCGTATCGTCGACCCGCTGCTCGAGCTCTGGTTGGCCAACGGGCGTGACTGGCCGACGCAGGCATGAGCACCCACGAGGCCGAAAGCAGCGCTCTCTCAAACCTCTCGCCGCAGCAGATAGGCATCCATGATCCAGCCCTTGCGCTCGCGCGCCTGCGCCCGCCGGCGCACGATCTCCTCGCCCACCTCACTGACGGGGCCGGACACGAGGATCTCATCGTCCATCCCCACGTAGGCGCCCCAATGGATCTCCAGGCCCTCGTCTGAGAGGTGCCGGAACATACAGTCGGCGTCGAGCATCACCACGACTTCATCCACACCTTCGGGGAAACCTTCCGCGAGCCTCCGGCCGGTGGTGATCTGCACGGGCCGTCCGACCCGGTTCAGCGGGATGCGGTGACGGGCGGTGAGTGCCTGCACGCTGCTGATCCCCGGCACGACCTCGTGCTCGAACGCCACCGCGCCGCGAGCGAGGATCTGCTCGAGCACTGCCAGTGTGCTGTCATACAGCGACGGATCGCCCCATACGAGGAACGCTCCACAGCCGTCATCGTCGAGCTCATCGGCGATCGCCTGCCCCCACAGCTCCGCGCGGCGCGAGCGCCAGTCGTCGACCGCCTCCCGGTACGCCGGCGTGGTGCGATCGCGCGGCGGGTCGGCAATCTCCACAATCCGGTAATTAGGATCGCGTATATAGCGCTCGCAGATCTCTCTGCGCACGCGCACCAGCTCCTCCGTCTGATGGCTCTTATCGATCACAAAGAACACGTCCACCTCGTTCAGCGCATTGATCGCCTGCACGGTCACGTGCTCGGGGTCACCCGCGCCGATGCCGATCACGAGCAGGCGTCTCATCGATGATCCTCGTGCTCGGCGGCACCGGCGAGGCGCGCGAGCTCGCTGACGTGCTCGACGCCGCGGGCGTGCATGTGACCTCCTCGCTTGCCGGCCGCGTCTCGCGGCCGCGACTGCCAGCTGGGACTGTGAGGATTGGCGGCTTTGGCGGCCCCGACGGGCTCTCGCGGTGGCTCAAAGAACGCGGCGTGGTGGCGGTGGTGGATGCCACCCACCCGTTCGCCGAGCGCATCTCCGAGTCGGCCGCCAGCGCATGCACGCGCGCTGCCGTGCCACTGCTGCGCCTGCAGCGTCCTGGCTGGAACGAAGGACCCGAAGACGACTGGCATTGGGTTGCGGACCTCAGGCAGGCGGCCAATACGATCGCGTCGCTGGGCGAGCGGGTGATGCTCACCACCGGACGCCAGGGCCTGCCCGCGTTTGCAGATGTCAGCGATGCGTGGTTTCTCGTGCGCTGCGTCGAGCCGCCCGAGCCGCCGCTGCCGCCCCGTCACCAGTTGCTGCTTGACCGCGGCCCCTACACGCTCGACGGCGAGCTCGCGCTGATGGACGAGCATCAGATCGAGCTGGTGGTTACAAAGGACAGCGGTGGCACGCTCACAGAGGCCAAGCTCCAGGCTGCCCGCACCCGCCGGCTGCCCGTGATCGTCGTGCGGCGACCACCGCGGCCAGACGTCGCAAGCGTCGCCACGGTCGCGGAGGCGCTGGCGTGGTCGCTCGAGCTCGAGCGCGCTCACGCTGGGTAGCGCCGCGGCGTGTACACCCGCGCCGGGCCGCCGTTGCTATGGATCGTGCGGGTGGTCGAGGAGCCCACGATCAGAAGCGTGCGCATATCGACACTGTCGAGCTCGCCCGTATCAGGGTCGGCCAGCGAGCCGAGCGTGGTCACGGTGATCGACTCCTCCTCAGCGCCCACCGCCCGCGCAAGCACCACCGGCGTGTCGTCATCGCGGTGGCCACGCAGCACATCCACGGCCCGCGCCAGCTGCTCGCGGCGGGTGCGCGACGCGGGGTTGTAAAGCGCGAGCACCAGGTCCGCCGCACCGGCCGCGTCCAGGCGCCGCTCCACGATCTCCCATGGCTTCAGCTGATCTGACAGCGAGATCGCACAGAAGTCATGGCCGAGAGGCGCGCCCACACGGGCCGCCGCCGCCTGCATCGCCGAGACCCCAGGCACCACCTGCACCTCCACGTGAGCAAACGCCGCATCCTCGTCGACCGCTTCGATCACCGCAGCAGCCATCGCAAAGATGCCCGGGTCACCGGAGGACACGACTGCCACCCGCGCGCCTACCGCAGCGAGCTCCAGTGCATGTCGTGCGCGCTGTTCCTCCACGCGGTTGTCGCTGGCGTGCCTGCGCTGCCCGCGCCGCTCCGGCACACGCGCGAGATATGTCTCATAGCCGATCAGCACGTCTGCCCTCGCCAGCTCCGCGTGCGCCTCCGGCGTCAGCCAGTCCGGACCAGCCGGGCCGAGGCCCACCACCACGACCGATCCGTGGCCGCTCCCGGCTCCGGCTCCCGCTGACTGCCCGACCTCGGAGCCATCTGACGATCGGCTGGCCGCAGCGGTCTGCGTGCTCTGGGCGCTGTAACGATCGCGTGTGGGCACGAGCACCAGCGACATGTACGGCACCTTGCCCTCAACCTCACGCAGCGGTGCGATCCGCTCCTCCGCTGAGCTCGCCCGCTCGACGTAAATGCCGCGCGCACCATCGCCCGCCTTCTCCACCGCGCCCCGCACCTTCGCAAACGTGCGCCCCAGCTTCATCACCACCGCCGCGTCCGCGCTGCGTAGCCGCGTGGTGAGCTCCTGCTCCGGCAACGTCCCCGGCAGCGCCATGAAAACATCATCGCGCTTGACCAGCGGCGTGCCGGCGCTCGCCGCCGCCGCACTGAAGCCGGTCACCCCAGGGATCACAATCGTCTCGTAACGATCCGCTAGGCGCTCGTGCAGATACATGTAGGAGCCGTAAAAGAACGGGTCGCCCTCGCACAGCACCGCCACATCGCGGCCCGCGTCCAAGTGGGCCGCAAGCGCCGCCGCCGCCTCGTCGTAAAACTCCCCCAGCGCCGCCTCATAGCCACCCGGATGGTCGGTCATCTCCGTCGTCACCGGGAACGCCAAAGGCAGCTCGATGTGCTCCGGACGCAAGCAGCCAGCCGCAATCCGCCGGGCGACGCTCTGGCCATGCTGCGCGTTGGGATAAGCGATCACCTCAGCAGCGGCGATCGCGTTGCGTGCCTTCACCGTCATCAGCTCCGGGTCGCCCGGACCCACGCCCACGCCAAATAGCCGGCCCATCACTCCACCTCGCTCGCGAGCGCGTTCACCGCGGCCACCGCGATCGCACTGCCGCCGCGGCGGCCATGGACGACCACGTACTCGAGCGCCGCCGGGTGCTCGCTCAGCGCCAGCTTCGACTCCGCCGCGCCGATGAACCCCACGGGGATGCCGATCACGGCCGCCGGCCGCGCGCCGCCCTCTTCGACGATCTCAAGCAGACGAAACAGCGCCGTCGGGGCGTTGCCCACGACTACCAGCGCGCCGTCCAAGCGATCGCGCCACAGCTCGAGCGCCGCCGCTGTGCGCGTCGTCTGCATGCTCGCCGCCAGCTCCGCCACACGCTGGTCCGACAGCGTGCACACCACCTCATTGTCCGCCGGCAGACGCGAGCGCGTGACGCCCGCCGCCACCATCCCCGTGTCGCACAGGATCGGAGCGCCAGCCACCAACGCCGACTGCGCCGCCTTCCCAAAGCCTTGTGAACAGGACACGTCGCTCGCCAAGTCGACCATGCCGCACGCGTGGATCATGCGCACCACCACACGCTCCAGCACCGGGTCGAGACCTTCCAGGTCGGCCTCCGCGCGGATCGTCGCAAACGAGCGTCTGTAGATCTCCGCGCCGTCGCGCTCGTAGTCGATCACAGCGTCACCATCCCATGTTCCGTTGCAACGAAGCGCACGCCTGCGTCAGCCGGCTCGCCGCAGCGCCGCTCACACCCAGACCAATGCTCCAACGGCGAGCTCGGCTCGCGCACCAGCGCACGCTCGGCCGCCGCTGCACGAACGTCCGCACGCGCCTTCGAGCACGCACCCATGCCAGCGCACGCCGACAGCCCCGACCAGCCGGACGCATCGGAGGCGATTAGGCCGATGCCCTGCAACTCCCCCAACAGCCGCAACGCGACCGACGCTGGCACGTCCACGAACGTGAGCGTGCGCCACGGCGACACCCGCACACACGCGTCGTTCTCAGCACCACTGCCGAGCCCACGGGCAAGCTCCGCGAGTCGCGTCAGTTGAGCGCCATCCAGCCGCGCCAGCGGCGGTAATACCGCCACCGCAAACAGACCGTCGCGTTGGATGTGAAGGCCGAGACCACGTCTGCGAGCCACGGCGGACGGACGCTCGAGCAGCTCAAGCCCGAGGTGGCGCGCCAGTCGCTCAGCTCCGCCCTCGAGCTCACGCACGCGCCAGGCGCTGTCCGCGCCCTGGAGGCGCAGCGCGAGAAACCCGCGCGCAGCTCGCAAGGCGGCCGCTGGTGCCCGCTCCGCCGCCACCGCGACGCTCGTGGCAGAGCCGTCCAGCCACAGGCGAAACACGTGAGGCTCGCCGTCCGCATGAGGCTCGCCGTCCACGCAGCGCTCGCCATCCACGCAACGCTCGCCGTCCCGCTCGCTTTCACCGGACCGACCACGAGCGCGACCTGGGCAATCGAAGGCGCCGCGATCACCTGGCTCGCTGTGCGTCAGCGGCGCCTGATCGCGGCTGGCTTCGCGGCCGAGGATGCGGGTCATCACGCCCTGGTTGAGCTTGCCGTTGGCCTGGTGCAACCAGTAGCGGGCGATCTGGTCGGCAATTTCCGTCGGCGTGCCGACCCAGGCGCCGCCACTCGCGACCT
>Ga0209624_10000961_pt1 | contig 24109 bp, 20 predicted proteins | sample JacPinW_OM2H0_O1_FD_188565 | JGI IMG/M metagenome (GOLD analysis project Ga0209624, IMG submission 188565) | Forest soil microbial communities from Algoma, Ontario, Canada - Jack Pine, Ontario site 1_JW_OM2H0_O1 (SPAdes) (version 2) | ecosystem: Environmental > Terrestrial > Soil > Boreal...
CAGATTCAGTTTTCGCAAGGCGACGCGGCCTGCGACCGGTTCTTTGAAGATGCCGGTGGTAACAGACATGTGGCGCCAGGTTACTTCGCGCGGGAGGCCTGTGTTGACAGAGACAAGCTTCATGGAAGGTTCCTTGTAGTTCTTGTTCACTATGCCGCTAAGGGCGTTGATTCGTCCAGTATCCAAGACGGCTTTGGAGAGGCTAAGGCCCTTGCTTGGAACACCCTTGGTTCGCGACGTAGGGCTAGAGTTGTCAGTTGCGAAGCAGAGGCGAAGGGGGCGCGTTGGAGTGTTGCAGAGGCTGTGCTATAAGTAGCGGGCTGGTAATTCGAGGAAATAGTGCCATTTATTAATTTTCCCGCGAGGGAAATAAATTGCAAGCTGGTGTATTACGGTCCCGGCCTTGGCGGAAAGACGGCCAATCTGCAGTGGATTTACGACCACACGGGGACCAATCAAAAAGGGAAGATGGTTTCGCTGGCGACCGAAACGGATCGCACACTCTTCTTCGATTTCCTTCCATTGGACTTGGGTACCGTGCGCGGATTCCGCACGCGTTTTCACCTTTACACAGTGCCTGGACAGGTTTTCTATGAGGCTAGCCGGCGGCTAATTTTGAAGGGCGCGGACGGCGTGGTGTTTGTGGCGGATTCGCAGGAAGAGCGGATGGACGCGAATCAGGAAACGTTGGACAACCTGCGGGAACATCTGAAAGATCACAACCTGAATTTCGATACGATTCCTTACGTGTTGCAACTGAACAAGCGCGACCTGCCGAATATTTTGCCGGTGGAAGAATTGAAGAAACAACTTTCGGTGAAGGGCGAGCCGACGTTGGAAGCTGTGGCGGTTACGGGGCAGGGCGTGTTCGATACGCTCAAAGAAGTTGCCAAGCTCGTGCTTGCGGAATTGAAAAAGAACGCCTGAGGTTTTTTCTTCAGTAGAGATGGAATGAGACTTCAACGTTAATTTTCACCGTTGCGGGGCTACCGTTGGCACCTGAGGCGGGTGAGAACCTCCACTGTCTAACAGAATCGATAGTCCGCTGGTTTAACCCACACGGAAGACCTCGAAGGACCTTAACGCTGTTTGGCACACCAGTTGTGTCGACTATTAAAGTAAGCGCTACAGTTCCTTGAATCTCTGCCTGCTTGGCTGCGCCCGAATACGTCGCGATTGGACAATACACGCATTTTGGAGAGCTATAACCATGTTGCCCGGCCTGCGGGATCTCCGTATCCGCGTCGCTGAGTGAAATCAAAGGCTGCATATCGGGTGTGAGAGGCAACGAGATCCTCTTATCGAATATCTTTTCATTATCTATGGTGCGTAACGCTTTAACCCAAAGTACAACCTTGTCGGAGAGAACGTCCATATTCCCATCGACCACTACCGCCCGAAGATGGTCCGCATAGCATTTCATGGTTTCTGGACTTTCGTACAATTGCGGATCAAGTTTATCTGCAGCAAACGACATCAGATAATCGGCTCGGTCCATTACCGCAAAACCGCGCGCGTTCTTGCGCAAAGAATCAGAAAATGCATCGGCGAGTTTCGCTCCCAACTCGCTCGGGTTCTGCGATCTATCTTCAAAATCGATCACCAGAACTTTTGCTTCCTTAAAAGATCCCCGAGACGAACTAGAAATCGCGCTGGCCATTACGGACGCGAGCGCGTCAAGGTCGGGCTGCTGTTGGGCCCAAACGATCGGAGTTACGGCTAACAGGAAAAGCATCATTATTGCGAATCGCAAGAATGCACTGCGGGCGATTCGTATCGTGTGAAGTGCGAACATCGTCATGCGCGGACAATCCTTCTAATAGCAGAACTAGGCGTGGGCTACGCCGCCGCGGAAGGCTGCGATGGCTTTTGCTTCGTCGGTGAAGGCGGGGATGGATTGGATCAGGCGCGTGAGTTCGAGGACTTCTCTGACGTGACCGGTGGGGTTCAGGATTTTCAGGCCGCCACCTTGGCGTTCGAGAGTGACGAAGGAGCGCACCAGAGTGCTAATGCCCGAGCTATCAATTTGCGCGACGCCGGCAAGATTAACCAGGACCTCGGATGGGCCAGCCTCGGCGAGCTTACGCAGTTCCAGGGCCATGGCATCGTTGCCGGAGCCGATGATCATGCGGCCTTGTAAATCGAGAATAGTGACGCTGCCGGATACTCGCTTAGTAATTTGCAGGCCCATGAAAGCCTCCCCGCCGCGCGAGATGCGCCGCCCGTTTAATGAGTGCTTGGCGTCAGGATTACCTGAGGCAATAAGCTGGCGCATTATAACCCCAATTCCTCATTGGGAAAAAGAAAGAGCAGGAAGAGCAGATTCCTCTCTACGCGTCCCGACATTCGCCCAGAAACCGGGCGAACGAAGATAATGCGTCGGAACGCTCCGTTCGGAATGACAGGTTGGAGCTAGATAGGGCGGCGTGAGCATCATTTGGACAAATTCGCTCTGCGGAGTTGAGTGAGGTAAGAGGCTTAGGACGACGGCAGTGGGGCCAAGTTCGCGGTTCGCAGGTGGGCTGCTCGGCCGATTGAGCGGGGGTGGAGCGGATGGCCTGCCACGCTAACCGGCAGTTTGCAGGCGATAAAATGCGCGCCGCAAATGTCGTCCTGCGTTAGTTGTCGGACGGCTGAGCTTGCGGCTGCTGGACCGGGTGGCTGGCGAAGTAGTCGCTGATGCCAGCGGTGATTTGTTGTAGTCCGGCGCGGACGTTTTTGTCCATGGCTTCGACGACATCCTTCACAGTTTTGCCCTGAGCGGGCTCGTCATGCTCGTAACGATGAGACCACACGGTGGTGCGCGTGTTGGGATCGAACAATTCGACTTCGAAAGAAAAGCGCGCCATCAGATCCGGCTTATCCACTTCGGAAATGTCCCAGAGGTGGCCACGAACGACGTAGTCGCCGCGCACGTTGCTGCCGAGGGTGGAAACAGCCCGATATTGGCCGGTGGAACGTAGAGTGGATACCAGCAAATCCTGGAGCATATCCGCCGGGGGTTCAGCCCAACGGTCATAAGAATAGGTTCCGAGTTGTACGGGACCGTTGCCAAAAACGAGACGATCGTCGCGAAATAGATGCGAGGCACTGATGCGGCCAACCAAAAGAGTTACCTGGTAAGTAGGAGCTCCCTGCGGAGCGGGGACGGGACCGGGATCGAGAACGTAGTATTTCATGGGGCGCGAGGCAGCACAGCCCGTAAGGCAGATCAGCGAGAAGATCATTGCAGCAAGTTGAGTTCGTGACCTAAACACTCCGTGCTCCTTTTCGCCTATTTCGGCGGTTCCTTACCCGGCTCGTGGTTCTTGGGCTCCGAAGAACGAATCAGCAGGTAAGGCTTCTCTCGGATCGTTTCGGTAAAGGCGGTCATGTTTTCAGTGATGCGGCGGAGATTGTCGATGATCTCGTCGAGATTCTCCGAGTTGTTAGCGACCGTGTTATCGAGTTGCGACAAAATCGAATTGGCCTTAATCAACGACGCTCGCAAATTCTTCACCGCCGAGCGAACATCGGGGCGGTTTTCCTTAATCATGGAATCGATGCGATCCAAAGTTACGTTAGCTTGCTCGGAGGTTTTCTTGAAATCGTCGATTAGCGGGCCGAGCTTGGCCGAGGCGGTATTTACGTGTTCCAAGCTGGAATGCACGAGCGGCCGATCTTCCTGGAGCATGCCGCGGACGTTGGCAAGACTTTCCGCAACGTTTTCGCGATTCCTATCGTTGAGAAGGTCGTTGACGCGGTTGAGCGTTACCTTTAATTCGACTACGCGGTCATTCAGATTAACGATAAGCTCCTGGGCTGTGGGAGCTAGGGCGTTAATTTTGTCGGCGATATCGGAAAAGCTGACCGGTTCCTTCGATTGGAGGGTGTAACCGGCCGGAGCACGCTGAGCCGGAATGGTTCCGGCCAGGATATCGAGAAAATTCTCGCCCAAAGGGCTGTTGCTGGTAATAATGACTGAGCTGTCTGTCTTGACGGGAATGTTTGGATGAACGGCGAAGTCAACTTGCATGCGTGTTGAATTGGTAGGATCGACCTGAACTCTTCTGACGCGTCCTATGGGGGGACCGCCGGCATAGCGGACTTCCGAGCCGGGCTGCAAGCCACCTGCGTTCTTGAAAAATGTATGGAAGGTGGTGTCACCGGTGGTCAGGGCACCAGAGAGGAGGACGAGCGTGACGATGAGCAGGCCTCCTGCCACCAAAACGAATAGTCCGACGAGTGCCTGTTCGCGCTTTGCTTCCATCAGTTTCCTCGATTGATCCCCGCCCGGCGACACTCAGCGCATACGAGCGCGCGAGTATATCACGGCAGGCGAATTAAACCCTTTCATTGCCGAATGGGGGGAACATCCCCCGTCAACATTTGCAAATAATCAAATTCCCCGGTTAATTCCGGCTCTGGAACACGATCCAGGAACTGTCGAACGCGAGGCTGGGAGCTGGCTTGCAATTCCTTCACCGTGCCATTCGCGACGACGACGCCTTTATCCATCAGGATCATCCGATCGGCGATCAAGTAGGCGCTGGCCAGTTCGTGGGTGACAACCACGATGGACATGCGGAAAGCCTTCTTCAACTTCAGAATCAGTTCGTCGATTCCCGCAGCGATGATGGGGTCCAGGCCGGCGGAAGGCTCGTCAAAAAACAAGATTTCAGGATCCATGGACAGAGCGCGGGCAATGGCGGCGCGCTTTTTCATACCGCCGCTCAACTGGGCAGGCATGTAATTCTCGAAACCCGAAAGGCCGACCTGATCGAGTTTCAGGCGAACCATAATTTCGATAGTGGAATCATCCAGCTGGGTATGTTCACGAAGGGGTAGAGAAACATTTTCGCCGACGGTCATGGATCCGAAGAGTGCGCCGCCCTGGAAGGACATGCCCATTTTCTTGCGCAGCTCATCGCGATCTTTTTCAGACATGGCGGCAAAATTCTTTCCGCGCATCCAAATTTCGCCGGCGCTGGGAAGCTCCAATCCAACCAGCGTGCGCAGAAGCGTGCTCTTGCCTGAGCCGGAGCCGCCGAGAATTACGATGGTCTCTCCGGCGGGAACTTCGAAATTGACGCCGTGAAGAATTTCGCGCTCGCCGTATTTCACGCGGAGATTGCGCACAGAGATAGCCGACCCGTCGGTGACGCGCGCGCTATCGTCTTTCAAATTGCTTTTCGTTGCCATCGATTTCAACAGTTCTCCCGGCCGTCTCTTAACGCGGCGCGGTGAAATAAAAGATTGCGGTAAAGATCAGATCCACGCACACCACCATGAAAATGGACTTAACGACGGCGGAGGTTGTGGAACGCCCCACTTGCTCGGAACCAAGTCCGGTGGAAAAACCTTCCTGGCAGCCAACGGCGGTAATGGTGAGGCCGAACATGGCGGCTTTAATCAAACCGTTGGTGATATCGCGAGACTGTAGGGCTTCGAGCGTGGCGCGGATATAACTTCCCCAGGTGAAGCTCGCTGCCGAAACGCCAAAAACACCGCCTCCGAGCACACCCATAAAATCGGCCCATACGGTGAGACAAGGAACCATGAGCAGCATGGCCAGGAACTTGGGAGCGACCAGGAAATCAACCGGCTCAAGAGCCATGGTTTCCAGCGCATCAATTTCTTCGTTAACCTTCATGGTGCCGATCTCGGCAGCAAAGGCGGAACCGGAACGGCCGATGACGACAACGGCGGTCATCAACGGGCCCAACTCGCGAGTCATGGAAATGGCCACGGCGCTGGCGACTACCTGAAGCGCGCCAAACTTACGAAGTTCGTAGGCGGCGTTCAGGGCGAGAATAGTGCCGATGAAAAAGGAGATCAGCGAAACAATGGGGAGAGCTTCCACGCCCACAGCCATAGCCTGGTGAACGGAGCGGCTGATATGGAATTTCTTGCCGTGAAAGGGCTCGACGAAAACCGCGCGCAAGGAACCGGTGGCTAAACGCGCCAAGCCGCCTATATAGGCCACGCCGTTAATTGTGGCTGAGCCGATTGTTTCAGTAAGTGACATCGTTGAATCCGGACGGGCTAAAATCCCCAGGAGACCGCGCAGCCAGCCCGGAATTTACCTAACAGGAGCAACGTTGGTGTTAGCGCTGCCACCCCGCAAGGCATCCTCTTCTGTGATGTAGATTTCAAAAACTTTCACAAGTCGCGTGAGCTCAAATACTTCCTGGGCAGTCTTGCTTAGGCCATATAGAGCAAAAGTGCTCTTCATATCACGCGAAACTTTTAAACCTTCTACCAGGGAAGCCACGCCCGCGCTGTCAATGTATCGTACTTTTTCCATATTGACGATCACGCGAGGAGCTTTCTTTTCTTTCAAAAGATTGAGCAAGACTTTGCGGACGTCGGGGGAATTATAGAGCGTAATGTCGCCGACCACATCAACGATAGTAGCTGTACCAGATTGGCGCGTTGAGATGTCCATATTAGAGAATAGCCCCCGGGGGACGTCAGAGTGTTTTGCCAGAGATTGCGTCCAGATGCAATCAATTTCCGCGTACTGGGACGGCGGAAAGGGCGGTAGGTCCGACGAAAAGGTGTCCTACGACCGGATCGAACTAGCCCCGGCGGTCTAAGGGCGTGTAATTGCGCAACGAATGGCCCAGGTAAACCTGGCGAGGCCGGGCGATCTTCTGCTCGGGGTCCAGCAGCATTTCTTCCCATTGAGAGATCCAGCCCGAAGTTCGAGGAATGGCAAAAAGCACCGGGAACATAGTGACCGGGAAGCCCATAGATTGGTAAATGAGGCCGGTATAGAAATCGACGTTAGGGTAGAGCTTGCGCGATACGAAATAGTCATCTTCGAGAGCGATGCGCTCGCACTCCAGCGCGATCTCGATCAAAGGATTTTTTCCCATCACATCGAAGACTTCGTAAGCGATGTGCTTCACGATGCGGGCACGCGGATCGTAATTCTTATAGACGCGATGACCAAAACCCATGAGCAGCTTTTCGCCCGCTTTTACGCGCTTGATGTAAGCAGGGACGTTGTTTACCGAACCAATTTCGACGAGCATGCGAAGAACGGCTTCGTTCGCTCCGCCATGAAGCGGGCCGTACAACGCGGCGGTGGCCGCGGCGGTGGCGCAATAAGGGTCCACATGCGAACTGCCAACGACACGCATGGCAGTGGAGGAGCAGTTCTGTTCGTGATCGGCGTGCAGAATAAAAAGAATGTCCAGGGCGCGCTCGAGCGTGGGGTTCGGGCGATACTTCAATTCGGTGGTGCGAAACAGCATATTCAAGAAATTACCGCAGTAGGACAAATCATTGTCGGGATAAACGAAGGGCATTCCCAAGCTGTGGCGGTAGGCGAAAGCCGCGAGCGTGGGCATCTTGCCGATCAAACGGTAGGTCTGCTTGCGACGCGAATCCAAGTTGAAAATATCTTTTGCGTCCGGATAAAAAGTGGAAAGCGCTGCGACCGTAGAAATCAACATGCCCATGGGATGGGCGTCGTAATGAAAACCATCGAGAAACTTCTTGATGCTCTCGTGAATGAAGGTGTGATGCGTAATGTTGTAGGACCAATCCGCGAGTTGTGACTTGTCGGGGAGCTCGCCGTAAAGAATCAGGTAGGCGGTCTCGATGTAAGTGCTTTTTTCAGCGAGTTCCTCGATGGAATAACCGCGGTAACGCAGGATGCCCTTATCACCGTCGATGTAAGTTATTTTGCTGGAACACGAAGCTGTGTTGGTGAAGGCGGGGTCGTAGCCCATCATGCCGAAGTCTTCGCTATTTACTTTAATCGGCCGCAGGTCGAGAGCGCGAATGGTGTCGTTCTTGATGGGAAGTTCAAACTGCCGGCTCGTCCGGTTGTCCGTGACGCTGAGCGTCTCCCGACGGCTAACCATGGATTCGGGCTTGGTCGAACTCATAGCCTGACCCTCTCAGGACGCAGCGTGTAGAACTGGGCGCTGAATCGCTGAGTACCAATGTACACCAAAGCCAGCGGTGCAAGGAATGGGATTCAGCAAAGTTGTCGAGAGATTAGCGGTCGGCTTCCATACGCTACCGTATGGAGCTATATCAGTGTGAGCTAACTGCTTTTAAGACTTGAAGCGGGCGCGCATGGCCTGAGCTGTCACGCGGTGACGGTATTCGAAAAGGCGAGTCAATTTTCTTCGCACGAACCAACCGGCCACGAGCTTGCCGGCCCAGCCGAACGGCAGCTCATAAAGAATACTGTCGGTGAGGGTACAAGCGCCGGGACTTTCCGGGTCCATTTTATGGGTGTGTTCCCAACGGCGAAAAGGGCCGGAAATTTGCACGTCGCGGAACTGGCGTCCTTCGATGTAATCGCGGTGTTCGAACAGCCAGCGGATTTTAAATGGTCCCAGGCGAACGCGCAGGGCACCACGATCGCCGTCATGGATGCCGGGCGCCCTCTCCAAGACTTCTACGGGCTCCCAAGGAGGGGAAAGGCGTTCGAGAGCGTCCGGTTGGGCGTGCCAACGAAAAACTTCTTCAGCGGGGGCTTCGATTCGAGATTTCGCGAGGAAATGAAGCTCGCTCGGCATAATCGTAGGATGCAGTCTCTCACGTACATGCTCTTTGGTTTGGCTCGAAAGGGCAAGTGTCAGGATCCGGACTCGGCCGGAACAATTTCGATCTCCGGAGATTCGGAATTGCCGACGCCTATCTCTGAGCGATTGCGTCCTCCTGCTTTTGCGCGATAGAGCGCTTCATCCGCATTGCTTAGCATAATCTCGGGGTCGATCGGCGAAACTCCGCTGCTGACCGCCGCTCCGAGGCTTACGGTAATTGAAATTTCACCGGCGTCCGTGGAAATTGGCTGCGCTTCGACTGCACGACGGATTCTTTCGGCCAATCCGAGAACATTGGTGGCGTCGGAAGAAGGAGCGACGACTAAGAACTCTTCGCCGCCATAGCGACCGACGGTGTCATAGGCACGTACGGTTACGGTGATTCTGCGAACGATTTCCTTCAACACGGCGTCGCCGCAAAGGTGGCCGTACGTATCATTGACCTGCTTGAAATGGTCCACATCGAGGAGAACAATTCCGAAAGAACCATTCCCGCGGACCTGACGGGAACGTTCGCGGCGCAGTGCATCCAGAATCACCGCGCGGTTGGATATTCCGGTAAGCGAATCGTGGGTGGCGCGAAACAAAAGTTCTTCACCGGCGACCATCAGTCCGTCCTGCAACTGGAGGATGCGTTGACCAACGTGAAGGCGCGCACGAAGTTCCTGGGCATCGAAAGGCTTGGTCAAGTAATCGTCGGCGCCGGATTCCAGACCGTGGAGCAAGTCATCTTTCTGGGTGCGCGCGGACAATAGGAGGATATAGACGTAGGGACGGTCCTTGCGTTCGCGGATTCTTTGGCAAACTTGAACGCCTTCCAGGCCGGGCATCATCCAGTCGAGCACGGCCAGGCGAGGAGCGTCTTTCTTTTCGAGCGCTTGCAGGGCTTCCGTTCCGCTGGTGGCCACGGCTACTTCATATCCCCAACGTGTGAGAAAAGCTTCGAGCAAGCGGCGGGAAATCGGATCGTCTTCAGCGATCAGTACTTTCTTTTTAAGATCTGGTTTTTCGTTCACAACATATCTCCTTGTGCCAAAAGCGCGGGGACGACCGATGGCGGCGTCCGCACGAGCCCGAATTTTGCGGTGAAGTGAAATGAACTGCCCTGACCGGGTTCGCTTTCGACCCAGATTGTTCCACCCATCAGTTCAACGAGACGCTTGGTGATAGCCAAACCCAAACCTGTGCCGCCATATTTTCGAGTGGTAGAGCTATCGGCCTGGGTGAAAGCGTCGAAAATTAGGTGGTGCTTGTCACTGGGGATGCCGATGCCATGGTCCTGAACGCGGAAATGAAGTTCTGCGGTTTGTTGCGTAAGCTCTCGCGCTTGGACCTGAACGGTGATTTCACCACGCTCGGTGAACTTAATCGCGTTTCCGACAAGATTTGTTAAGACCTGCCGGAGGCGCGCGGGATCGCCCATCAAGTGTTCCGGGACGCCGACGTCGGAATGCCAGCTTAACTCCAGCCCTTTTTCTTCCGCGCGAAATTGCATTATTTTCAGGGTCTGGAACAAGCGCTCGGACAAGAGGAATTCAATATTCTCGAGTTCCAGTTTTCCGGTTTCCACTTTTGAAAAGTCCAGAATTCCGTTCAACAATCCCAAGAGAGAATCGCTGGAGAGCTTGACCATTTCCAGATACTCCCGTTGCTCGGGAGTGAGGGTTGTGTCGAGCACCAAATCGGTCATTCCGAGAATGCCGTGCAAGGGAGTGCGAAGCTCGTGGCTCATATTGGCCAGGAATTCTGTCTTTGCACGGCTGGCGGACTCCGCTGCCTGCGTGGTTCTGCGCAATTCCTCTTCTGCGAGTTTGGAAGTGGTGATGTCGCGCGCGGTCATACAGACCGAGGTTGGCCTTCCGTCTGAGGAAGGAATGGCACTGACTCGAGCGAGGAACCACGTTTTCACCGGCAACGGCAATGAGTATTCGACGCTTTGCCTTTTGCCGGTCTCCAATACCTCTCCGAAAATCTTCAAGATGGGGTCGATGATATCCGGGCTCAAGAATTCACTGGCATGGCGGCCCAGCAATTGCGATTTGGGCCGAATCAAGAGAGTCTCGTCGGTGGTCCAAATATTCTTGTAGATTCCGTTGACATCGAATTCGAAAACGACTTCATCAATGGTGCTAATAAGGGCCTGCATACGGCCTTCGCTTTCGCGCAATTCGCGATCGGCGTGATTGCGTTCGGTGATCAGAGTTCCCAGACAGAGCCCCGTGACCGAAACAATCAGCATGAGGATTTGGAGGGAGACCAGCCTGGTAAGACTCTGAGGAAAAATGCGAAGCATGAATATCGTTCCCACATTCAGCATCAACGTGGCGGCAGTGGCTCCTCGTACACCTCGACGCACGGCAATCCAAATAATCGGAAGGAAGAACAAATAGAACAGTTGGTAGGTGCCAGCGAAGCGCGAGCCCAAAGCGATGTAAAGGGCAGCTACGATACTGGCACCCTGAGCAAGGAACTCGAGGCTGTTCTGGAAATCGCGAGGTTTCGACCAGCGATCGGTGTCCGTGGAAAGTTTTCTCAACTCGAACGGGATACTGCCGGTCAAGCGGGACTTGAGCCAAGGCGTTACGTAAACCAGGAGGAAAGGGCTAAGGCAGAACAAGGCAACGGAGTCGCCAATCCACCAATTCAACGCCGCTGCAAAGTAATGGTGAAGGGAAATCTTGTCGCTCCATACAAAGCTGAGAGCTCCGCCAAAAGCCAATGCGAGGGTTGCGGCCATCACGAAGAAGATGTAACGGAACACGTCCTGGAGTGATCGCAAGATTCCGTCGAGGCGGATGTAACGGCGCAAGACCGCAGCCATCGCGGCGTATGAGAGGGCAATTAGCCCATTCACATACCAAATAATTGCGCCAAACGGGGAGAGGTGATAATTGACCATTGAAGTAACGAAGCCCGCAACGAAGATTAATGGCGCATAAGTGAGACCCAGACCGATCAAGAGCGCCAATTCAAGGCCGGCGGGCGGATACCACGCATCAGTGCCCACCCAAACTCGAGAAACGACAGATTCGCGGTCCAGCAGTAAATGAAGGCCAATGAAGGTGACGCCAAGAAGCACGCGCCAAGGGTTGAAACCCCAGGTGAAGAAAGCGCCGCCGGCCCCGGGATTTGAAGGAGCTTGTTGGCTAGCTGATTTATGCTGGAAGAGTTTCAACACGGCACCGTGTGCAGCAGGGTAGAAAGTTCCACGTAGAGCCGGTCCACTTCAATCTCCAAGCCTGCAAAAACGGCTTGAGCGGCGATCCAATGTTCGGAGGATGCCAGTTTTTGCAACTCCTGGGATGCGCGAGCGATTCCAGGAGCGCCTAGGCTCGCTGACGATCCCTGCAGAGTGTGAGCCGCACGCAGGAGAGCATCGCAGTCGGATGCAGCCAAAGCGTGACGAATTTCGTCCATCAGTTTCTGACATGCCGGAGTAAACATCCGGGCTAGCTCTTCGAGAGTGTCCTTGTCTCCGATGCGCTCGAGCGCTGCCGGTAAGTCGAAAACCGTGGGCCAAGATGAGGGAGCGGCTTCGGCGGTTTGAATCACTGGCGGCGCAGGCCTGGCTTCGGGATTGTTCAGTCGAGCGACGGCGGCGAACAATTCCGTCGTGCGAATGGGTTTGGTCAAGTAATCGTCCGCACCAGCATCCAAGCATCGTTCGCGATCGCCTTTCATGGCGTGAGCTGTCAAAGCAATGATGGGAAGGTGCTTTCCGGATGATTGTTCGCTAGTCCTGATGATGCGAATGGCTTCCAGTCCGTCCATGACGGGCATCTGCACGTCCATAAGGACTAAGTCGGGCGCCTCGCGGGCAATGGCATCAATGGCCTGGCGGCCGTTTTCGGCAAGAATTACTTTATGACCGTATTTTTCAAGGAGCTTTCTGACAAGAAGACGGTTTACGGCATTGTCTTCCACGAGCAAGACTTTTAATCCCGGCCCTAGTTCTTCGAGAGGATGTGGCTTAACGATTTCGTCCGCGGTTTTCAATTCTGTTTTTGCCAACTTGCTTAACAGCGCGTCGAAAAGCTCGGATGGATCGACGGGTTTTGAAAAATAGGCTGCAATGTTCAATTCCTTGCAGCGTTCGCGGTCTCCTGCACCCGCACCGGAACTCAGCATGAAGATGGGGATGTGCCGGAGGTCATCGATGTTTCTGACCTGTTCGGCGAAACCGAGACCGTCAGTCCCAGGCATGTGCAAGTCGGTAAGGATCAGGTGGAACTGGTTTCCTGCCTGATGCGCGCTGTGGAGAGTGGCGAGAGCAGCTTGCGCACTTTCAACTCCCTGAGAACGGATACCCCACTGAGCAAGCATTTCGACCAGAATTATCCGGTTGGTCTTATTGTCGTCGACGATAAGGACAGAGCGGCCTTGCAGGATTTCCGGATCCCGGGATTCCGACTCGTCAGGTTTTTGGTTGTTTAGTTTGAAATGACATGTGAAATGGAATGTGCTGCCTTGCCCTAATTCGCTCTGAACCCAAATCTTTCCATCCATCATTTCCACAAGACGCTTGGTGATTCCAAGACCGAGGCCGGTGCCTCCGTAAAGGCGCGTTGTGGAGCTATCGGCTTGCGTGAACGCTTCAAAAACGGCGGCTTGTTTTTCCTCGGCAATGCCGATGCCCGTATCGCACACGGAAAACTGCAATTCCACGGCTGCGTCAGCTTGTGAAATTTTCGACACTTCCAAGAGCACTTCGCCGTGCTCGGTAAACTTAATGGAATTACCGACAAGATTCACGAGCACTTGGCGCAAACGGCCGAGGTCACCGAACAAGTGCTCGGGCACGCCGGCCTGTACGCGCCAAGCCAGCTCGAGAGATTTCTGGTGCGCTCGAAGGCCGAGCGTCTTCATGGTTTCTCCAATGCTCTTACGAAGGGGAAAAGCGGCCAGATCGAGATCGAGTTTGCCCGCCTCGATCTTCGAGAAATCCAAGATGTCGTTGAGAAGCAAGAGGAGCGAATCGGCGGAGGTCTTGACCATCCCCAGGTATTCGCGCTGTTCGGGATCCAGGTCAGTATCGAGAGTGAGCTGAGTCATGCCCAATATTCCATTCATAGGGGTGCGAATTTCGTGACTCATGTTGGCGAGGAATTCGCTCTTCGCCTTGCTGGAGGCTTCGGCTTCTTCTTTGGCGCGAAGCATGGCCTCCTCCGCCGATTTACGTACGGTGATGTCTTGATAGAGCAGCAAAGCGCCGGTCCGTTTACCGTCCAGAGTTAGAGGAACGGAAAAAGCTTCCACATCGACTAAGCTTCCATCGCTACGGCAGCGTCGCGTAAGCAAGTGGACCCCGTGCCCTTCCGCGAGTCTTTTCTTGTGCAATTCCACTTCTGCTCGGAGCTCCGAATTTGAAACAAGATTGGCGAGCGTGTGGCCGAGGATAGCCTTCTGCGAATAGCGGAACAGCGTCTCAAAAGCGGGGTTACACATTTGCACAGCGTCATCGTTGTCGATCGCAGCAATCGCCACAGGAATATGCTCGATAAGGGAAGTAAGAAAGGCTTTGCGTTCTTCGAGTTCCTGCTCGATTCGTCTCCGCTCGTTGATTTCCTCCTGTAACTGCAGGGTCCGTGTGCTCACGCGACGTTCCAAATCGGCATGGGCGTGCCGCAGGGCCGATTCACGGTGTTCGATCTGTTCGAGCATCTCATTAAATTTATCGACAAGAAATCCGATCTCGTCGTCATTCCGCTTCGCGACGCGCAGGGAATAATCTTTTTTGACGGAAACTTCATGGGCCGTGCGCGCGAGCTGCCCAATTGGTTCAGAGATCAATTTCTGCAGACGTGATGCAAGAAGGAATGAAATCGCGAGAGAAAGAAGCACCGCAACCAAAATGATTATCGAGAATCGCATTTCGCGAGCTCGAAGGGCAAGAAGGTCCGATCTGACGTAGATCGACCCAATCACTTCTCCGTCTAAGCGGATTTGACGGAACACCATTAGATAACCCGAGCTGATCAAGGTCTCATCGGCTCGTGGCGCGGGAGGCGATGAAAACTTGTTCGAGCCACGGCTGTATCCCGCAAGTGTCGTCCCGTTCTTGTTATAAACACAGGCTTCGGTGATGTGCTTTTGGAGGCTGAGTGAAGAAAGTGTTCCGCCGGCGGCAATTCTATCGCCGAAAGTCAGCGCGGCGGTGAGATTTGAACCGGTAATCTCGGCAGTAGTGACCAAATCACTGGCGAGCGAGCGCTTGAACGTTGTTACGTCATAGATGGCGAAAATGGCGGAGACAACCAAGATGGCGGCGGAACATGTAATCATTACGATGGCGGTCAATTTTCCGCGAAGAGAGAATTTGTTTAGAGAGCGCATGTCAGTTCTTTGCCGTGGCTGGCGAGTCGCGCACGATCTTTGCCAACGCCAGAAGCTTGGAGCTGAATTTCAGTCCGGAGCGATCAGCGGCGTCAGTATTTATGAGGAAACGGATATGGTTCTGTTCGAGAGCGAACTGGATGACGCCACCCGAGGAGGCAAAGTCCTCATTTTCGCCGATGACTAAAACGTATTGGCCACGAAGCTTAGCGATGACCTCGGGTAGCCGATTGCGCTCGGAAGCTGGAACGAAAAGGATTTGGCAGCCCACGATGTCGGCAGTTCGCTTCATACGAAGCAGAGCGACGGCGTGACCTTGAATGGAATGCCGGAGCAATGCATCGTCGAGCGCGCTGCCGAAAGGGTCAGGGCCGAGGACACAAACTAGAAAGGCAGATTGCGGATTTGCGAATGCGCTGGAAGGCCATTCGACAAATTTTGCAAAATTGAAAAGAAAAGCTGCTTTTAACTCATATTCGCTGGGGCCGGTGGATTGAGCGGGCAAGTGTGCGGGGAGAACGCTCACGGAGAAAATGACGATGATCTGCAAAAGCAGGTAAGACATGCGAGGCGCGGAAATCCCAGTATGCCTTGTTTGCGGCGATCGAGTGGACGCTATGTGAAGCAGGCTCACTTGTATATCTGCGCTATCGAAATTGCCATGTGAACTTAAGGAAGCCGCTGCGCTTAATCAGAGTTGACAGAGAGGCCCCCGTCGACTCAATGAATTCCAGGTGGCGATCTCTCACGAGATTCTGGCCTACCAGGCTGACCGATAGACCTTCACGAAAATGCCAGGAAAGAGCAGTATCTACTCTGGTGTAAGAAGCAATTTTCGGGTCGGTTAGGCGGCCGACGAAATACGCAGAGGTGTCCCAAGCGAGCTTATGAGAGAAAGTAAAGTGGGAACGAAGTTGGACTGAATTTACGGGAGTGCTTCCCTCGGCGGCCGCCACGGAGGTGGTATCCAAACTGGAGGGATCCAAATGCATGTGAATCTGTTCGAAGGCGTATCCGGGAGTGAGCGTCCAACGATTCGACACCTTCCAGTTCGCGGCGATCTCAAGTCCGTGAGTTTCGCCGTGCATGAGATTTTCGTTAGTGGACGGAATAAACAAATGGGGAGGAGCTGGCGTCGTCTCGAAAAAGGGGGTGGCAGGTTCGACTGTTCCCTGGTGTCCGTAATCGCCGTAAAAAGCCGCGAGATCAATCGACAAACGTTTCAATAGCATGGCCCGCATACCTGCTTCAAAAGCGACTGCACTCTCACTTTTGTAGTGCGGGTTACCTATTAGTCCAACCAAGACGGGAACGCCGCCAGCGCCTGGAAAACCGCCAAAATTCAAGCGTTCAGAGACATCGAGGCTGGCAGGCGTACGTTCCGCCTGAGAGATTGCTGCCCAGAACATCTGACGGTCGCTGGGCTGCCAAGTCGTACGAACGCTCGGCAGCAAGACAAAGCCGGAGTAGTAATCGTGCTCGAGCTTCGTTCCAAGTGTAAGAAAGAGCCGATCCGGCATGAGAGCAATTTCGTCCTGGATGAATGAACTCGCGATTTGAGTGTTAAGGTCCGCAGGGTTTAGGGATATGGTGAGATCTCCATTAGTTTTCGAAGACGAAAAACGATAGCCCAAGCCCCAAACGATGCTCTGGCGTTGACCCCACAAAAAGTGATGTTGGAAGTCGAGATTGAACGTGTAGCGAGATTCGTCGAGAGAATCTGTACGTTCGTAGTTGTCGTATGACATTTGGAGGCTGGTGTCCGAACGGGCAGAAAAAGTATGATCCCAGCTCAGCTGAAGGAAACCGCCGGATAGATTCACCATTGGGTCAACGTCCACCGGGCTTGGAGAGGTGACGGAAGGCAAGTTGAGGGAAGGATTTCCTTCTCGGCCCCGGTATAGGCCTCCCGAAAAACTCAGCATATCGTTCGGTGATAGGACGCTATCCGACCGAAAACCAACGCTCAGGTTGTGCCAGCCATCGCCACCACTTTGGCCGCTGAGACCGGGGAGGTCGGCTTGGTTTAAGTACTTGGCGTAAAATCGATAGTCGGTATTGTTGGCGACGGTACCACCATATTGCGCCATACCAAATCCCTGGTCGAGGTTACCCGCTCCGGCCACAACCAGCGTTCCGTGGGTGCCGGCAGCCTTTTTCGTGATGATATTGACGACACCGTTGACGGCGTTCGCTCCCCAAATGGTCGCGCCCGGACCGCGAATTACTTCGATCCGCTCAACGTCTTCTAAGGGAATATCCAGCACATCCCAGAAAACGCCACCGAAAGTCGGGATGTACACAGTGCGGCCATCCACCATCACCAACAATTCGTTGCTGAATTCGGAATTAAAGCCGCGAGCGCTGATTGCCCAAGTATTGGCGTTGATTTGCGCCACGTTCATTCCCGGTACCATCCTTAGGAGATCAGGAATGTTTGTTGCGCCTGAATCGTGAATGTCTTCGGAGGTGATTACAAAAACCGCCGCCGCGGTACGGGAAAGTTTTTCCTCTTTTTTTGAGACAGAGGAGACCTGGACGTTCATCAAATCCTCGAGACTCTGGGAGGTTAGGTCCTCCGAACTTTGATGAGACCATGCCGGCAACACCGAAATTCCGAACAGGCCGATTAGGGCGAAAACGCAGGAGAGGATCCACGCAAGAAAATGATCCCGCTCTTGCCGGTCATCGCACTTATACATTGCTCTTTCTCCACAAAAGATTCAGCGACCCAGAAAGGCATGGGCTTGTCGCCCTACTTCACTATGTAAAGGAACTGTTCGGTAAAGAAGAAGCAGAACTGAGGCCAAATCTATCTTGGTCATAAAGGCGCAAGACCAGTGGAATCAATCGACTAAGACGCGGCGGGATTCGTTTGGCACGAACGTGCGCCGAAGGAAATGTTTCAGGCAGGGTCGCCCGTACCGATCTGGAACGATGTTAACGGCGTGTTAAAAAATGGCAGTCAATCTGCCACGGCTTGCTTCCGAGGTGTGATTCCCCTATTGTGTGCACATTCCTTGATAAAGAGAGCCGATGAAACGCGTACTAGTGATTGAAGACGACAAAGACATCGTGGAGTTGGTGCGGTACAACTTGGAGAAGGATGGCTATCAAGTGTCGGCGAGCGCGGACGGCGCGACCGGCTTGGCGCAGATTCGCAAAGTGGCGCCCGATCTGCTGATCCTGGATCTGATGTTGCCGAAACTTTCTGGCCTGGAGATTTGCAAAGAGATTCGCAAAGACGTAACTCTGAACCGGCTGCCGATCCTAATTCTTACCGCGAAAGGCGAGGAGGCGGATCGCGTGGTAGGACTGGAACTCGGCGCGGACGATTACGTCACCAAGCCGTTCAGCCCTCGAGAGCTTGCTGCGCGCGTGAAGGCGCTCTTGCGTCGAGCAGAGCCTGGCGCTCCTTCCGAGAAACCGCTGGAGATCGGTGCGTTGAAAATTGATCCGGCGGCGTATCGCGTCACGCGCGGGGGAAAACCGGTGCAGATGAGCACGCTGGAATTCCGGCTGCTATACTTTTTAGCGGCGCGCCCCAATCGAGTGTTCACCAGGGATCAGTTGCTCGACGCGGTTTGGGGTACGGAAAGATTTGTAACTCCGCGCAGTGTTGATGTATATGTTCGGCGGTTACGGGAAAAAATCGAGACGGATCCGCAACATCCGGGATTCATGAAAACAATACGTGGAGCAGGTTACCTCTTCGAAACTCGTGCGAGCTAAGTTTTTTTGGAGACTGGGACTCGCCTATTTAGCCCTGCTGGCCTGCGTTTTAATTGCCGTGGATTTATATTCCGCCCGAGTAGTGCGCAGCCACGCTATACGATCCGCAAATGAGCAGCTTACGTCGCTGATCACTCTTGGGATGTCGCGCCCGCCTAGTGTGTCTGCAGGGCCGGAAGTGCAGGAATGGGCGGAGTGGCTGGGGAAAAGCGGAGCGCGCGTGACGATCCTGGACTCATCAGGGCACGTGCTCGCCGACTCAACGAGCGTTTCGAATGCCGCCTCGGAGGCGCCTGCGAATCAGGGTTGGCCGGAAGTGCAAGATGCTTTCGCCAACGGAGCGGGACATGCCGTCGATTACACGCGTGGGGTTGTGAGCAGGGCGCAACGTTGGCAACCGGCTTCCGGGCTCACCGAAGTAATTCGCATGGAATTGCCGCTCACCCAAATTGATTTTTCCTTAAAAGAGCTTCGCGAGAGATTGCTGGTTTCTTTTTTAATTACGTTACTCGCGGGAGTTGCGTTATCGCTGATTTTCGCCCGCTCCTTTTTTGAACGGGTGAAACGGCTGAGAAATTTCTCGCAGCGAATAGCCCGCGGTGATTTCCATCCGGAACCGGCCGAGGGACCGCGCGATGAACTCTCCGAGCTGGCAGACTCGATGAATCAAACCGCGGCGCATCTGGAACGCGAGATTCGATTGCTGAGCAGCGAGCGCAACCGGGCGAGCGCCATCCTGAGAAGCATGGTGGAAGGCGTGGCAGTGGTTGATGCACAGGAACGTCTGGTGTTCTGGAATCGGGCGTTTTCTGAAGTTTTGAGCTTGCAGTCGGCTACGAACGAAGGAAGCCCTTTGATCGAAGTAGTGCGGAGCTCGGATTTGCTGGGATTGATTCGCAGGGCGTTGCAAGGCGAAGAAGGCCTGCAGAGCGACATTGCCATGGGAATCGTACAACCGCAAAATTTTTCGGTGACCGCGGCTCCGGTGAAAGCGCTGGAATCGGACCGCTCGGGACCAGCGGACAAACCTTCAGGAGCCGTGGTGGTATTGCACGACGTGACGGAGTTGCGACGGCTGGAGCGCGTGCGCCAGGATTTCGTGGCCAACGTTTCTCACGAATTCAAAACGCCACTGACCGCGATTCAGGGGTTTGCCGAGACCTTACTGGCCGGGGCGCTGGACGATCCCAAAAACAACCGGCGGTTCCTGGAGATTATTCGCGAGCATGCCGCTCGATTGGCCCGCGTGACAGATGATTTGCTGAAACTCGCGCGCATCGAAGCGGGGAAACTTGAATTGGAATTCTTTCCGGTGGGGTTACAGGATTTAATCGAAGGTTGCACGGAGACGACATTATTGAAAGCGAGCCGAAAGAAAATTTCATTCAATGTGGAACTTTCGGCCGGACTTCCGTCCATCCGCGGGGATGCCAGTTTGCTGCATGACGTTTTGCAGAATTTGCTGGACAACGCGATTCAGTACACGCCTTCCGGCGGCCACGTTCAAGTAGAAGCATCTGCCGGGGCGCACGAAGCGACTGTAACCGTTTCAGATTCGGGAATCGGAATCCCGCTGGCGGACCAAGAGCGGATATTTGAACGATTCTACCGGGTGGATGCTGCGCGATCGCGAGAAGCGGGAGGTACCGGCCTGGGACTCTCCATCGCAAAACACATCGTGGAGGCGCATGGCGGGCGGCTCTGGGTTGAAAGTGCGGTAGGCCGCGGATCGAAGTTTTCCTTCTCCATTCCCTTGGCCAGCTAGCGCCGCAGTTGTCTTGTAATATTCACTTCCCGTTAATTCTGTTGCAGCTTTCCCTTGCCATCGTGTAAGCGCAGATATTTAACCTAACCCTGGTGAGTAAGCCGGAGGATAAGAGATGGCGGCTACGAAGACCAGCACGACCGAAGGAATTTTTCAAAGTGTTTTGGTGAACTACCTGGTGTCGCAGGCGCGCACCGTGGAGGCGTCCGTGAACCGCGCGTTATGGGCGCTACTAGAGCGCAACGAACGGCTGGCGAGCGAGGTGTTCCTGAACGAACCGCGCATCAATGAAATGGAAATTACTATCGACGAACATGCTATTCGAATGTTGCGTCAGGGGAACTTGCTGGACACCGACGTGCGGCTGATCGTTGCGACTCTGAAGATCAACAATGACCTGGAGCGTATGGGCGACCTTGCAGTGAACCTCAGCGAACGCGCGATTTCGTTGTCTGCGATGGGTGAAGTGCAGATCCCGGCCGAACTGGAACCGATGGCTACGGCGGTACGCGCGATGGTGTCGAAGTGCCTGGGCGGCCTGATTTACCAGAATGCGGAACTAGCAACGCAGGTGCTGGAGAGCGATGACGTGGTGGACCGCTACCGAGATCACTTGTTTGAATCGCTACTGGCTGGAATGACGCAGGACCCTTCTCTCGCGGCTCCGAATTTGCATTACGTGCTGGCCTCTCGTCATTTGGAACGGATCGCGGACCACGCCACGAATATCGCAGAAGATATCCTGTTCTGGGTCCGGGGGCTTGAAGTGCGCCACGGGCGTGCGAAACAAATGGAAATTTCGGCCGAACGGGCCACGAACTCGGAAAATTCGTAATCGTTTCTTTTTTGCGGCAAAGCGGCCTGCCCTCCGCGAAGAGGCGCTGATTGCTCTTCTTGTCGCGTATTCGTGCGGGACGCGGCCTAGGTGCAACGGTTAAATTCTTTTGTATCAATGCCCAGCGGACCCGCAGCGTTAGCAATTCACACCGCGTTCTTGTCTATGTAACACAGCTGTAACAATGCGAGCCAAAAATGGCGTTTGGGAGAACTTAAGACTATGAGAAAGAGCCTGTTAATCATGTTGCTTGCGCTCGGCCTAGCCGGCCTCGCCGTGGCGCAAGGCGGAACCATACTACTGAATGCCGCGGGGGCCACCTTTCCCTATCCAATTTATTCCAAGTGGTTTGACGTCTACCATAACGCGCATTCAAACGTTCAGATCAATTACCAGTCCATCGGATCCGGCGGCGGCATACGGCAACTTCTAGCGGGCACAGTTGATTTCGGCGCTTCCGACGGGCCGATGTCGGATGAGCAACTTGGGCAAGCGAAGTTCAAGATTCTGCATTTCCCTACAGTGCTCGGGGCGGTGGTCCCCACCTACAATATCGCCGGCGTTTCGGGAGAACTAAATTTCACGCAGAAGTCGTTGGCGGGAATTTATTTGGGGACGATCACAAAGTGGAACGACCCGGAAATTGCTAAGGCGAATTCAGGTGTGAAACTTCCTGACGCCGAAATCGTTGTGATCCACCGGTCAGATGGTAGCGGGACTAGTTACATCTGGACGGATTTCCTGGCGAAGGTCAGCGAGGATTGGAAGAAAAAAGTCGGCAACGCTGCGACTTCGGTGAACTGGCCCGTTGGGCTTGGCGGCAAAGGCAATGAAGGCGTCACGGGACTTGTGAAGCAAACACCAAATGCAATTGGGTACATCGAATTGATCTATGCCGTGCAGAACAACATTCCCTACGGCAAGGTTCAGAACGCTGCGGGAAACTTCGTAAAGGCGGATTTGGCGGGAGTAACCGCTGCAGCCGCTGCCGATGCGAAGAATATTCCAGCAGATTTTCGCGTTTCGATCACGAATGCGCCGGGAGCGAAGGTGTATCCGATTTCGAGTTTCACCTGGCTGCTGATTCCCGCGCAGATTCAGGATGCGTCCAAGCGTGAAGCCATCAAAGATTTTCTAAAATGGATGCTGACGGAAGGTCAGAAGTACAATGAAGGCCTCACCTACGCGCAGCTCCCCAAGGACGTAATCGAGAAGGAGACTAAGGCGATTTCGCTGATTCAGTAAAATGTCCGCGGCAGCTACTACGATCGTGCGTCAGGTCCCGCCGCAAGCGGGGCCTCGCGCGTTTCTTCGCCGACTGCGGAGCGGGGACGAAATTGCACACCTAATCACCCTCGTTTTTTCCGCGGGCATACTTCTGCTTACCTCGATGTTGGTTTACGAACTCTGGGTGAATTCCCATCTTTCGCGGGCGAAGTTCGGGTGGATGTTTTTCTGGACCAAGGTATGGGATCCGAACTTTGACAATTTTGGAGCGGCACCGTTCATCTATGGCACGTTGATAACGTCCGCGGTAGCGCTATGCTTAGCTGTGCCACTCGGGCTTGCGAGCGCGATTTTTCTCTCCGAACTCGCACCACGCAAAATCAGTGACACGATTTCGTTCTTGATCGATCTACTCGCGGCGGTGCCCAGCGTAATTTATGGCTTGTTGGGAATTTTCATCGTGGTGCCGTTGATGCGCACAACCATTGGCCCGGCGCTGATTCATACTCTGGGCCAAGTTCCTTATCTTGGAGGGCTGTTCCGCCCGCCGAATTACGGAGTTGGCTTTCTAACCGCGGGGATTGTTCTAGCCATCATGGTTGTGCCATTTATTATTTCCGTTTCGCGGGAAGTTTTGTTGACGGTGCCGCGAGAACAGCGCGAAGCGGCGATGGCGCTGGGAGCAACGCGATGGGAATCGACGTGGAAGGTGGTAGTCCCCTGGGCGCGCACGGGTATCCTGGGCTCCGTGTTTCTGGCTTTGGCGCGCGCGTTGGGTGAGACCATGGCGGTCACCATGGTTATTGGCAACGCACCGACGATCGCTGCTTCGTTGCTTTCGCCCGGCGACACCATTGCTTCTACTATTGCCAGTCAATTCACGGAAGCGACCGGTGACTTGTATTTGAGTGCTTTGATCGAGTTGGGATTGGTGCTCTTCCTGATTACATTCATTCTGAATGGCCTAGCGCGGATTCTAATTGTCGCCACGAGTCGCGGAGGAGGACGCCCGGCATGAACGGTCCCCGCATGATCTGGCGAAAGACGTTGAACTACGTGATGCTGACGTTAACGGGAGTGGCTGCGTTCGGTGTGGTGTCAATTTTATTCTTCATTCTCGGATACCTGATTTGGAATGGCGGAAAATCGCTGAGCTTGAGTTTTTTCACGCAGCTGCCCAAACCTGTGGGTGAATCGGGCGGGGGAATGGCGAACGCTATTTTGGGCAGCTTGAAACTGCTGATGTTAGCGGCGTTGATGGGTTTGCCGGTGGGATTGCTCGCGGGAGTGTATCTGGCGGAGTTCGGCGGCAAAACATTTTCGTTTGTCATCCGTTACACTACGGATTTGCTGAACGGCGTACCGTCCATCGTCATCGGAATCTTCGCATATTCGCTGGTGGTGTTGCCGGTGAAGCATTTTTCGACACTGGCGGGCGGCGTGGCGCTGGGGATGATGGTGATACCCGTTACGGTTCGGAGCACTGAGGAGTTCCTTAGGGCCGTGCCGGGAGCACTACGCGAAGGCGCCATGGCGCTCGGGGCGAGTAAGTGGAAAACGATCGTGACCGTGGTGTTGCCTGCGGCAAGCGCAGGCATACTAACCGGAATGCTGCTTGCGCTTGCGCGCGTGGCCGGAGAAACCGCGCCGCTGCTCTTTACGGCGTTC
>Ga0209624_10000962_pt1 | contig 24108 bp, 13 predicted proteins | sample JacPinW_OM2H0_O1_FD_188565 | JGI IMG/M metagenome (GOLD analysis project Ga0209624, IMG submission 188565) | Forest soil microbial communities from Algoma, Ontario, Canada - Jack Pine, Ontario site 1_JW_OM2H0_O1 (SPAdes) (version 2) | ecosystem: Environmental > Terrestrial > Soil > Boreal...
CCCGTTCGCCACGCGCCCACACCCTGTATTGCTACAGAATGCTGCGCGTTCGACTTGCATGTGTTAAGCACGCCGCCAGCGTTCGCTCTGAGCCAGGATCAAACTCTCGTTTGAAATCTGGTGTTTCGACCGTAACAGTCTCCGGCTTGCACCGGGCTGCGACGATCGATACGAACTTTAAATCGCTCGGTTTATCTCAATTCGCCTTGTTCCGGTACACTTGGAACAAAGCAGTAACCAAACGGGTTCTGGCATGTATCATCCGATTGTCAAAGAGCAGGTACTCCCAGGTCAACTGGAAGAACTACAGACGAACCCCCATCCTACAGAAACACAATTTCAGAGTCAAGCAGAAATAAAAGAAATAAAAATGAGAAGAGCTGCTCGTAAAAATCTTCGATGCTGTTGCTAATTTCGCAAGGAAATTTGCAAGAAAGATGGTTGGAATTTTGAATCTTGAGATGGTTCAAAGTTCGCGATTAGGAGTGGTCGGCGTCTTTTGTTTTTAACAACTTAGCATCGAGTCTAATAAACGGAGTTCGCGATTAGAAATTAACTGGGTCCGGCTGTTAAGTTGGATCATTGCGCGCCCGAATTTATAAGTCTTCGTTTCGGAAGACTCCCCTCGATGGTTTTTATCGCCCGCCTTAGCTTTCATCTCCCGCATGTGATCCCTTCTCCCGAGTTCAAATACCATCTACCCTCGGGGCATATAATCCACGATAGTAACACAGTAGTAACTATTGGTCAAGAGAAATAGAGCAGTAGCTCCACAAACTTGAAAGCCAGGCCCGAGGAACTTGCCGGGGGCAGACCTGTCATACCCATGCTTTTGATGGGATGGCGGAGCCTCAATAGGGGCTGTCTGGCCGGGATGGCAGGCTCTGGGCTATACAGGAAAACATTCATTTTCATATTGATGAATATTAAAAAACATATCTATAATGACATCCGTATTTTTATACGTTGCTAAACAATTGAGTATAGGACGCTTATTTTACGTTGGGCATGGACTCCAACGTGCGATAGGCACGACAGCGCGGACTAGATTTGCATGGGGGCATTGGGTGTCACTTAAGGTTGCGCAAAATTTCTCAGATAAATTTCTAGGAGGCTGTATGAATTGGAAGCGTTTTCTCGTCGCGGTATTTGCGGCGTTGCTACTGCTGCCGGGCGTAAGCATGGCGCAGAGCATAGTAACCGGCGCGGTCGGTGGAGTGGTGACCGATCCGTCTGGTTCAGTGATCGTAGGCGCATCCGTAACGTTGAAAACCAACGAGACGGGCGCGATTCAAACGACGAACACGGGTTCCAGCGGAACTTATCAGTTCACGTTGCTGAAGCCGGGCACCTACGTCGTATCGGCAACGCAGAGCGGGTTTAAGCAGGTCACCGAGTCAGTGGATGTTCTCCTCGGCCAGACCTCCACGGCGAATCTGAAGTTGGAGCTTGGGAGCGGATCGGTCACTGTTGAAGTTACCGGACAGGGCGCGATGCTGCAAACTGAAGACGCGAACATTTCCTCTAACTTCGATACGAAGTCGATTCAAAATATTCCGAATCCCGGCGGCGACATCACCTATATCGCACAAACTGCGCCGGGCGTAACCATGAACAACTCGACGGGCGGCGGCTACGGAAACTTCAGCGCGTTTGGCCTGCCGGCTACTTCGAACCTCTTTACCGTCAACGGCAACGATTACAATGACGCTTTCTTGAACCTGAACAACTCGGGCTCCAGCAACTTGTTGCTGGGCGGCAACGAACTCCAGGAAGTCGCTGTTATCAGCAACGCTTACACCGGACAGTATGGCCGTCAGGCGGGCGCTCAGGTTGACTACAGCACGAAATCAGGCGGAAACGCTTTCCACGGAGACGCCGTATACAACTGGACCGGCCGTGAGCTCAGCGCCAACGATCCCGTTAACAAAGCGTTTGGCGGCGCAAGGCCGTTTGAAAACAACAACCAATGGGCGGCAGCGCTCGGCGGACCGATCATCAAGGATAAGCTTTTCTTCTTCGTAAATAATGAAGGTATTCGTTACATCTTTGGTTCGATTCACTCGCCGATAGCACCGACGCCGGCTTTTCAGCAGTACGTGCAAGGCAATGTTCCAGGGGATCCGCTGACCCAGGCGTTCTATACTAATGTTTTTAATCTATACAACAATGCGCCGGGGATCGCGAACGCCACGCCCAACGGATTCGCAACTACGTTCTCTCCGATGAATCCACAGGGACCCGGAAGCTGCACTGGATTCCCATTCACGACGGACCCGGCCACAGGTGCAACTCTTGCCCTCCCGACACTGCCGGCCACTTTCCAGCCCAACGGCGCGACTCCAGGGGAATGCACAGAGGGTTGGACGCAATCGGTATCCAGCGGCAACAAAGAGTGGCTGGTGAGCGGCCGCGTCGACTACAACCTCGACGAAAATAACAAAATCTTCGGCCGTGTGAAATTCGACCGCGGAACGCAGCCGACTTACACGGACTCGATTAATCCCGTGTTCGACGACTTCAGCATTCAACCGCAAGATGAAGGCCAGTTGAACTACACCCACATCTTCTCGCCGACGGTGGTGAACAACTTCATCTTCGATACCCTGTATTATTCGGCGATTTTCGGGACGTTGAATCCAGGTCCGTCGCTGGCAATTTTCCCCGGAAACCTCGCGTTTGGCGATGGATCAGGCGTGACCGCGCTCGGAACAGGGTCAGGGGATCCCGGCGGGTTTGCTCAGGGCTTTCTCTATCCTCAAGGCCGGAAGGTTGAGCAGTGGGGACTAGTCGATGACGTATCAGTCACCCGGGGAGTCCACAGCTTCAAAATGGGCGTCAATTTCCGGCGAGATGACATTACCGACTATACAGCGGCGCAACAGACGTTGTATCCGGCGATTAATGCCACGCTGTTCGGTTTTGCTAACGATTCGGTTGCCCCGACGGGGTGCGCTACGGGACTTAACCAGCAGGTCGGTTGCGGCAGCGTCTTTTACAACTTTGCGACTAGCGATCGACAGCCAGTGGCGTATTACAGCTTCGGCGCGTACTTTCAGGATGAGTATCGCGTTAATTCCAAGCTGAAGTTTACGCTGACGCTCAGGGCTGACCGCAACTCGGGTGGAACCTGCCAAAAAGCTTGCGCCAGCCTGCCAGTCACTCCGTTCAATGACTTGCCGCACGGTGAGACGATTCCCTATGACCAATCCTTCGTAACCGGGAACAAGACGATCATCCCCGGCATCGAAAAGGTTGTGTTCGAGCCGCGCTTCGGAATGGCCTGGAGCCCAATCGGCCAAAACACGGTTATCCGCGCGGGAGTAGGTCTCTTTAGCGACCTCTACCCCGGCACCATTCTGAGCGGATTTGACACGAACTTCCCGCAGGTAAATTTGTTTAACGTACCGGCGCAAAACGCAACGATCGCGTTCGACAATCTTCCTCCTGGAAGCACCGCATTTCCGAACAGCGGGCCAGCTATCGTGGCGGGATGCAACACAGCCTTTACGCAGAACTACCTTACCGGCGGAAGCTTGACGACTGGTGGGTCCACTGGTGGTGGTTACCAAGCTGCAGCGGCACCGTTCGGAGGTTGCCTCAACTCACTCGGCGCGTTGTCCGTGCCCTCACTGAACGACGTCAGCCGGAACCTCAAAAACCCGAAATTCGTGGAGTGGAACTTGGAGGTTCAGCACACATTCGGGGCACACACCGTAGTGTCGGCGAATTACGTCGGCAACCACGGTTACGACGGGCTAGTCACCAACCCGGACCTAAACGGGTTTGGATTTGGCCAGCTTCCCTCGACTATACAGGGACCCCCAGATCCGCGGGTTGCCAGAGTGAATTATCTGTATAACGGTTCGGTAACCAATTACAACGGAGTGACCTTCTCTATCCAGGAAAACAATTGGCACGGATTGAGCGGCCGCTTCAACTATACATACTCTCACGCTCTGGACGATCTCTCGAACGGCGGCCTATTGCCCTTTAGCGTGATCACCAGCATCACTTCGCAGATCGATCCTTTCAACCTGAGCAAACAGTACGGTTCAGCGGATGAGGACGCGAGGCATCAGATTTCGGCCAGCTACATTTACGAGGTGCCGTTCAAGAGCGAAAACCGGTTGATGAATGCTGCCATCGGCGGATGGGTTGTTTCGGGCACGTGGTTTTACCGAACCGGCTTCCCGTTTTCAGTACTTGATGGTGCGACGGCCTCTGGGCTTTCCGGAAACAACTTGTCGGGTGCGCAAATACTTTTGCAGCCGGTTCCGGGATTCACTCAGAGGAACTTCGGGAACTCAGGGAGTTGCATCGCGTTCATCGCCGCGCCATGCTTTACGGCTGCCGATTTTACTACTCCGGGAACGGACTTTACCGGTTCCGTGGTCGGCCGTAACGCGTTCAGGGCTCCCGGGTTCCTGGGTGGCGACTTGGGCGTTCGCAAGAACTTCCAGATTAACGAGCGTATGACGTTCCAGTTGGCACTGAACGCATATAACTGGCTCAACCATGCAAACTATGGAGCGCCATTCCCGAGCACCGGCTTCGGGCCGTCTCTCTTCGGCAGCACAGCTACGACGCAGACACCACCGACCTCTCCATACGGAGCGTTTGCGGCTGCTGCGACGGACCAGAGAATCGCTCAGATCACCGGGAAGTTCATTTTCTAACCTAAACCAAACTGCAACACCAAAGGGCGGCCGCAAGGCCGCCCTTTTTTTTGCCCTGCAGGGTTTGGCGATCTGCCGCCAGCGTGCCGCAAATCAAGTGAAGAGAGTCTTACTCATCTAGTACCCGGTCGGTCCCGGGCTAGTATCACTCCCACCGAGGTAGGGCCCGCGAATCCAGTTAGTGCACTCTAGTCTTCTGCAGATTGAGAGAGATGGCCCAATCGTTTCAGCTGAATATTTCAGTGAGCGGGATTTGATGCGGGAGTTAGCTTGTCCTTAGAAATCTTTTCTTCGACCTGTCCGCGAATTTCCTTAGCGCGCTGTCCGGCTGGACTGTCAGGGTCCAGCTTAATGTAGGCATCCAGATCCTGAAGCAGCGCAGGGTAGTTCTTTTGGCTAATGTGAATATTGGAGAGGAGGCGATAGATAATTGCGGAGTCAGGAGAAAGAGAGCGAGCTTGCTCCGCCGATTTCTGAGCGTCTGCGATCTTGTTCTCGGCGAATAAAATACGGCCAAGTTGGTAGTGGCCAAACCACGCGTTGGGGCTCAACTCGAGTCCGTGCCGGGTCATTTTTTCACTTTGCGCCAGGTCCCCGGTATCGATCAAAAAAGAGGCGAGCCCGATAACCGGTTCACCAAATTTATCGTTGCTCACTTCGATGGATTTGCGGAAGTTCTTTTCAGCGTCGGCTCGCGTACCGAGAGTCAAATAGGCCATGCCGAGCTGGTAATAGGCCTCGTAAAAATTTGGCGCGATAGAAACGGCCTGCTGAAAGTCCGCGAGCGACGCCTGAGCGTTCTTATCCGAATATAATTTCTTTTCACCGGAGGCCTTCAGGTCGCGGGCCTTCTGCGGCATAGACATTTCATGCGCGGAAGCCCTGGAAGCAGGGGGGGTATTCGCAGGATCGCCGGGGATCGCCTTCAGATAAATGGAAATGCCACGGTCGGAGGTAAAACTCAGATCGACATGCAAGGAATCTGACCGATAGCCGGAGGCATCCACCGTAATAATGTAGAGGGACGGGAGGATATTGCGAAAATAAAAATCTCCGGAATCCATAGTTATGGTCTGTTGAATCAAGTTGCCGCCTGCGTCGCACAAGCGAACCTCGGCATGCTCTATCGCGCGTTTCGAGTCTTCGGAATAGACCGTTCCGGTCAAGCTGACAGGGCGTCTATTGGGGTCCATTTGGGCGAAGGCCTCGCCGGGAAGCGCGAAAACGGAAGTGAGCAAAAAAGTCGCGAGGAAGAGCCGGGTCATATACGCCTCCATCCGGCTGGATTTGCGACAGTATAACACCAGGATCCGAGAAAAAATCCATCTGTCTGACCACGGCTTCGCCGCTTCCCACACGACGCAGTGTGCCACGCGCTCGCTAATGGGCTGAGAGAGGAGTCGCGAGTTTCTGCAGGGAATCCTCGAATGGAGCGCGGGCGACGCCGTTTTCTGTGATGATGGCGGAGATGTAGCGCGCGGGGGTGACGTCGAAAGCGGGGTGGGCGGCGCGGACGTCGGCTGAAATGCGCACGCCGGCGAGATGGGTGACCTCTTCTTGAGAGCGTTCTTCGATGGGAATTTGCTCGCCGGATGCGATGGAATAATCGATAGTGGAAATCGGCGCGGCCACGTAAAAGGGAACGCCGTTTTCTTTCGCGATCACGGCAATTCCGTAGGTGCCGATTTTGTTCGCGGTGTCGCCGTTGCGAGCGATGCGGTCGGCGCCGACCACTACGGCACCCACGCCGCCGGTCTTCAGGAAATGTCCGACCATGTTGTCGGTAATCAAGGTGAGCGGGATGCGATCCTGATGGAGCTCCCAAGCGGTGAGCCGCGAACCTTGGAGATATGGGCGGGTTTCGGGAACGATCACTTCAATTCTGTAGCCACCTTCGACGGCCATGCGGATGACTCCCAGGGCGGTGCCGATGCCCGCGGTGGCAAGCGCGCCGGCGTTGCATTGCGTCATTACACGACCGCTCTTGGGTAGAAGTTCGGCGCCGAAGCGGCCAATACTTTTGTCACCTTCGCGACGTTCTTCGTGGACTCTTAAGGCTTCGTCGACGAGCGCTGTGCGGATTCGGTCCAGGGCTTCCGCTTCGTCTTTCGGAGTTTCCCGCGCGAGTTCCTGGAAGCGCAATTTAAAGCGTTCAATGGCCCAGAATAAATCGACGGCAGTGGGACGCGTGCGGGCGAAGGCGTCACAGATGATCGGAAACTCCGTTCGCAATTCCTCCAGGGATTTCGCTTTTGAATTTTGGACGCCAAGCGCGATGCCCATGGCTGCGGTAACACCAATGGCAGGCGCTCCGCGAATCACCATTGTTTTGATGGCAGCCGCGAGCTCTCGATAATCCGTGTATGTGTGATGGATTACTTCGCTGGGCAGTCTGCGTTGATCGAGCAGAACGACGCCATCTGATGTCCAGCGAATTGGCTCAACCGTGTGCAATTGTTTTCTCCGCGAATCTCGCAATTCCTAAATCACTTGATGACTTCGGTTACAGCATACCAGGCAGATGTCTGAGCCCATGCGTAGCTATGAGCAGGCCGATAACCTGGAGAGAATTATAACTCGTGTGGATAACAAAACTTGCCATCACGCTGCGCGAAACCGCCCGAGCAAGGGTCAACACAATTCCAACGAAAACCAATAGAGCGATTTGGCTCCAGCCGCCCCACAATTGCGCGGCGTGCAGCAAGCCGAAAAGGGCTCCGGTGGCGAGAATTCCCCACACTTTCCCAAAGCTCCGCGCGATTACGGGGTAAATATAGCCGCGGAAAATCGTCTCCTCGACCAATGGGGCAAGAAGCACGGCGAGCAGCATGAAGAGAAGCGTGGCGTAGCGATCCTGAAAGAGAGCTTGGATCGGAAGATTTTTCTTGGGAGGGGATAACGCAGACCCAAGCGCAACTATTATTGATAGGAATAAGCCGCTAAGAACCAATCCGAGATAATAAGCTGGCGGCGATATTCGGCTCGTGTCGAGTTTGCGCCAGCCGATGGCACGCCAGAAGGGAGAATGGAAGCGCAGGCGCATCTGAGCTGCCAGGTAAGCTAGCAAGCCTAAATCCAAGAGCACCTGGATCAAAATGCTCAAAAGATTGAGGTCAGTTGGGGATTTTTGTATGCGATGGAAGTCTGCGCCAGACATGGCGAGCGCCAGACCAACAAACAAACTGATTAAAACAAATCCAGCGATGCCCAGTACCAAGAACAGGAATAAATCAGTCCAACCCCACGGCACGGGGATGTCGTCCGTGACGGAAGTAAGCGGAGCTGGGAGATTTTCAAATGGCGCCGAGGTTGCAACTGCATGAGCCATATCAACGTGTGGGGAATCGGTGGGTGCTAGCCGGTGCGCGGAATCAACGTGGGCGGCTGAATCATGCGGCGGCGCAGAATCCAAGGGAGGCGAAGGCGAATTATTTTCATCGCTGTTCATCTGAAATTGCGGCTCCCTCTTAATCTTGTTTTTCTCGGATGATCCACAATTTTCTAATTCAACTCGCCTTCTTTGCGTTCGCGTGATTCGTGTCTGAATTGGTGCCGTTCAATGCTCGCGCGAGGATCTGGCCGGTGTAGGATTTTTTCACGCGAGCAACTTGCTCGGGCGTTCCTTGGGCAACGATGCGGCCGCCTTCCTCGCCACCTTCGGGGCCTAAATCGATAATCCAGTCAGCCTGTTTAATCACATCCAGATGATGTTCGATGATTAAGACGGTATTTCCCAGGCTGACCAGACGGTTCAGAACACCCATTAGTTTTTTTACATCGTCGAAATGAAGGCCGGTGGTCGGTTCGTCGAGAATGTAAAACGTGCGGCCAGTCTGGCGCTTCGAAAGTTCTTTGGAGAGCTTGGTGCGTTGCGCTTCGCCGCCGGAAAGCGAGGTGGCCGATTGCCCTAGTTGGACGTAACCGAGACCCACGTCGACGAGCGTTTGCAGCTTCTGCTGAATCGCCGGAATGTTTTCCATCACTTTGAGGGCGTCTTCGATGGGCATATCCAACAGATCGGAGATGGAAAAGCCCTTGTAACGAACGGCTAAGGTTTCGGCGTTGTAGCGTTTGCCGCGGCAGACTTCGCAGGTCACATAAACGTCAGGAAGAAAATTCATTTCGATGCGACGTTGGCCATCTCCCTGGCAAGCTTCGCAGCGGCCGCCTTTCACGTTGAAGCTGAAGCGTCCTGGACGATATCCGCGCTCGCGGGATTCCGGAAGCATGGCAAAAAGATCGCGTATGGGCGAGAAAACACCGCTGTAAGTGGCCGGATTCGAACGCGGCGTGCGGCCTATGGGCGCTTGATCGATTTGAACAACTTTGTCGATGTGCTCGATTCCTTCGATGGCGGTGTGCGCGCCGGGTTTTTCCATCGAGCGGTAAAGTTTCGCGGCTAACGCGCGATAGAGAATATCGTTCACGAGCGTGGATTTTCCCGAACCGGAGATTCCAGTGACTACGGTGAGCAGTCCAAGCGGAAACGTTACATCGATATTCTTAAGATTGTTGCCATGGGCGCCGAGAACCACTAGAGATTTTCCATTTGGACTGCGCCGATGTTCAGGGATCGGGATTGCAGTCTTTCCCGATAGGTATTGGCCAGTCAGGGAATTGGGATTCGCCTCGATCTCGCTTGGAGAGCCCGCGGCTACCAAGTGACCGCCAGCTTTTCCGGCTCCGGGGCCAAGATCTACAACATAATCGGCGCGGCGAATGGTTTCCTCATCGTGCTCAACAACTAGGACGGTGTTGCCGAGATCGCGCAAAGTCTCCAGCGTGGCCAGCAGGCGGCCATTGTCGCGAGCGTGCAAGCCGATAGATGGTTCGTCCAGCACATAAAGCACTCCGCGGAGCCGCGAGCCGATTTGCGTGGCCAGGCGAATGCGCTGAGCTTCACCGCCTGAAAGAGTGGCGGCGGAACGGTCCAATGTAAGGTAGCCAAGGCCGACGTTAAGAAGAAATTCGATGCGCTCGGCGATTTCACTGAGCGGACGTCCAGCGATTTTTCGTTGTCGCAACGTAAGGGTACCGCGAATCTTGTCGACCGCGGCACGCGCTTGCGACAAAGGCAACGATGTAAAGTCGGCGATCGATAACCCCGCAATCTTTACCGCCAAACTTTCCGGGCGCAAACGGCGCTCGTTGCACGCAGAGCAAGGAACGGCCGACATGTATTGCGCAATCCACTCGCGATAGGTGTCGGACTTTGATTCTTCCAGGCTGGTCTCAAGATGCCCGAGGACACCTTGAAAGTTGAGGCCTTTACTGGAACCACCATTCGAAGGATTGCCATGCAGAATCAGGTTTTGTATTTTTCGAGGGAATTTCTCGAACGGCGTATCAAGATCGAACCCATGAGCGGCAGCGGCGATCGCCATGGTGCGTTGCAAGAAACTGGAACCTGAGCCGGGGCCGAGTCCACCTTCGAAAAGCGGCTTGCTCCAATCCACGATTACTTTTGCAGGATCAAAATCAAATTTTGAGCCCAGGCCATGACACTCGGCGCACGCTCCGTACGGAGAATTAAAACTGAAGGATCTCGGCTCCAATTGTGGCACCGAGATACCGCAATCAGGACACGCCAGCTTTTCGGAATAGACGCGCTCTTCACCGCCAACGACGGCGATGGTCACCAGGCCGCCGGTAAGTTTTAACGCGGTCTCCACGGATTGCTCGAGGCGTTGCGCAATGCCGTTTTTCAGCAGCAGACGATCGACGACAATTTCAATCGTGTGATTTTTCCTGCGATCAAGCGGGATTGGTTCATCCAGGTTAACCAATTCTCCGTCGACTCGGGCGCGGACGTAGCCTTCTTTGGCATATTTTTCGAGTTCTTTCTTGTATTCACCCTTGCGGCCGCGCACCACGGGAGCGAGCACCATAATGCGCTCTTCAGGTTTCAGCGCCGATACTGCTTGCACGATCTGTTCGGTGGACTGGCGTGTTATCGGCTTTCCGCAGGTTGGGCAATGCGGCGTACCGATGGCGCAATAAACAATGCGGAGGTAGTCATATATTTCCGTGATGGTGCCCACCGTGGAACGGGGAGACCGTGTGGTAGTTTTCTGCTCGATGGCGATGGACGGCGAAAGCCCCTCAATGGAATCCACGTCCGGACGTTCCATTTGGTCGAGAAATTGTCGCGCGTAAGAGGACAAGGATTCCACGTACCGCCGTTGCCCTTCGGCGTAAAGCGTGTCAAACGCGAGCGAGGATTTACCCGAACCTGAAAGTCCGGTCACCACGGTGAGAGTATTGCGTGGGATTTCCAGGTGGATATTCTTCAGGTTGTGCTGCCGGGCGCCCCGGATAACAATTTTCTTCAGGCTCATTTTAAGAGTGCAGGGCTACCGCCATACGGAGCCACCATACACTGGGCATAACGACCACAGGCTAATCTCCCAACATAGCAAGATGACCTTCCGCTGGTCAAGTTGAGAGCGGCGAGGACGGAGTCGAGGTGCGTTATCTGAGGCGAGAACCGGAAATTTTACGAGTATGTTGGAACTTTTTACCGGGCAACAGATATGGAAAGGTAGTGTTTTCAGCAAGATAGCTTTGGTTCATAGCGTGCGGACATTGCTATTGTCAGAGGGAAGGAAAGCCGAGGATCCCTTCGGGGATTGAGGGCTGGGCCGGCTTCCTTCCCTCGGCTTACTCCCACGAATTACAAACCTTCGTCCGTTGTTCGTTTCCGCTAGTATTCCGTTTTTATCGCGATTGTTCATCTTCTTGGCGCAAAACTGAATCACCCCTTCATACTGCTGCCGAAACATTGGGACTGGCCGAGAAAGCCCTCTCAAATGACCGCTTGTAGCATCGCGAAGGCGATTGAAGTAATGATCTTTTTTTGCCGTGCGCCGTCGGTACCGATGCATACATCAAAGGGTTTTGGGATTGAATATAGTGGGTGACAAAGATATTGGACGAAATATAGTAGAATTGTTGGGGAAAACACGGGGTCGCGGGGCAGCCGTCAGACGGGGGAATGGCGTAACTGCAATACTTTTCGATTGTAGGTTCGTGGCCACCCGGCTAGGATTGCCCTCGTTTTCATGCTTATCGCAACACTAAGTCTTGGAACATCATCGGGCCAGCAGCCCAAGTCTGTCAACGGGCGTCCCCGAATCAAGAGCAAGTCGGAGGGCAGATGAAGATCGCCGTATTGGGTGGGGACGGCTATTGTGGATGGGCTACTGCGCTACATCTATCTGCGCGCGGGCATTCGGTCGCGATAGTCGATAACTTCTCGCGTCGGCAGTGGGACCATGAAATCGGCGCGCAGACTTTGACGCCGATTCGTCCCCTCGCGGAAAGGTTGCGGGTTTGGGAGGAGCTGACGGGCAAGGCCATCGAGCTTTTTGTCGGCGACGTGACCGATTACGACTTTCTGTCTGCGACCATCAAGGAGATTGAGCCGGAGGCGTTGATCCATTTTGCAGAGCAACGGGCGGCGCCGTATTCGATGATCGACCGCAAACACGCCGTTTTCACGCAAGTGAACAATGTTGTGGGAACCCTAAATGTGCTGTTTGCGATTCGTGAATACGTCCCGGATTGCCATCTAGTGAAACTCGGAACCATGGGCGAGTACGGCACACCCAACATCGATATCGAAGAGGGCTACATCAAGATCGAACACAACGGCCGATCGGACGTTGTTCCCTATCCAAAGCAAGCGGGCTCTTTTTATCATCTTTCGAAAGTGCACGACAGCCACAACATCATGTTTACCTGCAAGGTTTGGGGATTGCGGGCCACCGACCTAAATCAGGGCGTGGTCTACGGAACAGTCACCGATCAAGTGGCAACGGACGAGACCTTCGTCAACCGTTTTGATTACGACGAAATATTTGGGACGGTGCTGAACCGCTTCTGTGTTCAAGCGGTTATCGGGCATCCCCTCACTGTTTATGGGAAGGGCGGTCAAACGCGCGGATTCTTGGACATCCGTGATACCGTGCGCTGCGTTGAAATCGCCTGTCTGAACCCCGCGGCTCGGGGTGAATGCCGCGTATACAACCAATTTACGGAACAGTTTTCGGTACTAGAAATCGCGCAAATGGTGGAGACAGCCGCGAAAAAGCTGGGCGTGGCAGTCACGGTGAAACACTTTCCCGATCCTCGCGTTGAGGCGGAAGAACACTATTACAACGCGAAACATTCAAAGCTTCTCGATCTTGGTTTGCAACCTCATTTCCTGTCTCATTCGTTGCTAGATTCGCTGATGAATATTGCCATCCAATATCGGGATCGGATCGATGCTTCACTCATTCAGCCGAGCGTGAACTGGCGACGCACCCGCAATGAACTTCGGCGCAAAGAGTCCCCTCCGGTCAGTGCTGTTGCATCCGTTCCGCCGTTTGAGAATGGAGATGGCATTAAGCGCAAAAACAAACGAGCTCCGCGCTCAGCATTCGAAAAAAAGGCCCGCGTCGCGTCCGGCAAGCCTTGATAACGCGGAAATCGGGCAACGCGCATTCCGAGAAAAGCTGGCACCTGTACTTGGTCGTCCTGCTGGTTGCGGGAGCGATCTACCTAGGCTGCATTATTTCTCCGCCTTCACTCATGGATGATGTAGATGCAGTGCATGGGCAAATCAGCCGGACTATGCTCAGTTCCGGCGATTGGGTGACGATGCGCCTGGACGGCGTCGCCTACCTGGAAAAAGCTCCTCTTGTCTATTGGTTGATTGCCATTTTCTACAAGATTTTCGGAGTGCATGACTGGGCCGCGCGAATTCCTATTGCGCTCGCGGCCATCGGCCTGGCTTGGTTGACGGCCGCTTTCGGCACCTGGGCTTTCGGAAAGCGCGCGGGCTTCTACGCGGGTCTGTGTATGGCCACGTGCATCGGGATCTTTCTATTTACAAGAATATTGATTCCCGACGTGATGTTGACATTCACAACAGCGCTAGCGATGTGGGCGTTCCTGCGCGCCCTGGACGTGGAGGAGCCTCATCCTCGGGTCTGGGCGTCTGTGCTGGCGGCAAGCCTGGGCACCGGGCTTTTGTTGAAAAGTTTGATCTCCGTTGTTTTTCCATGCGCTGCCGCAATTATTTATCTTTTGTGTACTCGCGAGCTCTTTTCCAAAGAAACCTGGAAACGACTCCACGTTTTTAGCGGAACGGCAATCGTGCTGTTGATCGCGGCTCCCTGGCATGTGTTGGCCACTTTACGAAATCCTCCCTATTTCGCGTTTACACTGCACAGCGGACCCGGCCAATACCACGGATTTCTGTGGTTTTACTTCATCAACGAGCAGCTCCTTCGGTTCCTGAATTTACGCTATCCGCGCGATTACAACACGGTACCGCGTCTATACTTTTGGCTGCTGCACTTGGTGTGGCTGTTTCCCTGGAGCGTTTATTTTCCGGCTATCGCGAAACTTTCTTTCAAACCGGTTGATCGTGCTGGGCGAACCAGGCTGCTCGCTCTGTGCTGGACAGGCTTCGTTTTAGTATTCTTTACGTTTTCAACGACACAAGAGTATTATTCGATGCCCTGTTACCCGGCGTTTGCGCTGTTGCTGGGCTGCGCGATGGCGGCAGAAGGCGTTTGGATCCGGCGAGGGACACGCATACTTTCTGCGATCGCGGGAACGGCGGCGTTAGTAGCAACAGGCATTCTCTTTTATGTGCGCAACGTATCCGTGTCGGGAGATATTTCGCAGGCGCTTACTTCGCATCCAGCGGTCTATTCACTGGCGTTAGGGCATATCGAAGATCTCACAATGTCTTCGTTTGCATATCTTAGATTTCCGTTGTTCGTCGCGGCAATAGCCTTTTTGACTGGCTCGCTGGGAACTCTTCGCGCGCCGGGACAACGCGCGTTTGTAGCTGCAGCTCTGATGATGGTCATTTTCTTTCACGCTGCGCGTTTGGCGCTAGTCGTTTTCGATCCCTACTTTTCTTCACGGCCGTTAGCGGAGGCTCTTTTGAAGTCACCGGACGGCACCTTGATCGTGAATCACCACTACTACACTTTTTCGTCCGTTTTTTTTTATACTAATCGAAGTGCGTTTCTCTTGAACGGGCGCTTTCAAAACTTGGAATATGGCGCTTACGCTCCTGGAGTACCGGATGTGTTCATTGACGATTCCGAATTCGAAAATAAATGGGTCGAGCCGGGACGTTACTATCTGCTGGCAACCGACTCGTCCGTGGGGCGTCTTGAAGGATTGGTTGGGCGTTCGCAGCTTGCGTTGGTTGCTGAAAGCGGAGGCAAGTCTCTGTTTACAAATCACCCGATAGCGAGTTCCGGGCGCTGATGTTTTCGAATTTGGCGACGGATGTTTTCCTGGGTATCGCGGTCCTGCCTTTCGTCTATTACTTGCTGGTTCTGTTTAGTTCCTGGCGATTCTTTTCTCAATCATCAACACAAAACGTGTTTACGCCACCAGTCAGTCTGTTGAAACCGATCCGCGGACTCGATCCAGAGGCCTACGAAAATTTCGCCAGCTTTTGCCGGCAAGATTATCCGGAGTACGAGTTGCTTTTTTGCGTAAGCGATGTTGAAGATCCGGTGATGCCGATATTGGAGAAACTCGTTCGGGATTTCCCGGAGCGAAGCATAAGAACTTTAATTGACTCGGGCCAGGGCGCAGCGAACGACAAAGTCGCGAAATTGAGCCGTCTGGTTAGGGAGGCTCAAAACGAATTTGTGGTGATGGGCGATAGCGACGTTCGGGTTCGGCCGGACTATTTACGGAACGTTCTCGGGCCTCTTGCCAATCCTGAAGTAGGAGCGGTGACTTGTTTTTACCTGCCGGCCCACAGGCAAACATTGGCGGAGAATCTCCAAACGGTGGGAATGGTTTCAGATTTTTATGCGGGCACCATGGTTGGCTGGCAGCTGGAAGGAATCAAATTTGCGCTCGGCCCCACAATCGCAACTTCACGCACACGGCTGGCTGAGTTCGGGGGCCTTAAGTCAATCGAAAATCAACCGGGCGATGATCTCCTGGTGGGCCGGCTGATTGCCGAACATGGCCACGAGGTCGTGCTGCTTCCTTATGCAGTTCTAAAACTTGCAGGATGTCATTCGCTTCCTGAACTTCTGTCTAAACGAATTCGCTGGATGGTGGTGATGCGACACATGCGTCGCTGGGGACATCTCGGATTGATTTTTACGCAAGGCTTGCCGTGGACACTGGCGGCAATTGCGATCCATCCGACGCCGTCGGTGGCGTTGACCTATATCGGCTTGTACCTGGGACTTCGAGTCGCGATGACTTGGAGCATCGGCATTCGTGGGCTGAAAGAGCGTGGCTTGTGGCAGCGAATGTTCTTGATTCCGCTGTGGGACGCCTTCGCTTGCTTCATCTGGCTGGCCAGTTTTTTCCGCAATACCGTTCGCTGGCGCAACAGCGAATATTGGATCCGCGACGGGATGTTACTCGCGGTGACGTCAAGTCCCGCGGAAAAGTGATGAAACCTTTCAGAGGAAGGCGGGCTAGTTTCGGCCGATGATTACGAGCGTCACACCTAAGCAAACGAGGGCCACGCCAGCCCAGCGTTGTGGGGAGACGCGTTCGCCAAGGAAGATTTTTCCGCCCAAAGCGCCTGCGGCATAGCTGATCGCGGTAACCGGCACGACAAAGCTTACATTTTCCATCGAAAGCGCCCCCAGCAACGCCAGGAACGCGACGACCATCAGGAAGAAACCGATCCACATCCATCCGACCTGCATCGCCCGGACAATTACGCGAAGCAACGACATCGGGCGGAAATCTTTCACTTCGCCGATGGTCTTCATCGCGCGCGACATGCATAGCTCGCCCGATGTTCCGGCAATCACAATCAGAACTAAGAGCGCGACTTCCCAGAGCATTAATTGTGCTCCGTTGTACGAGGGTGCGTGTAGCCCACCACAAAGACGCCCGCGCCGATGACCAGTACGCCAAGCCACCGAGTAGGTGTGACCGTCTCATGCAGCAGGAAATGACCCCATAAGGCCACGATTCCATAGGCGAATGCGGAGGATGGTTGCACGTAACTATAATCCGCCCAGGACAGCACCAGCATGTAGGATATGAAAAACATCAGCAAAGAAATCATGCCGAGCCAGATTGTTCCTGAGGTGAACACTCTGGAGGCGACGTGAACGAGATCCGGCAGCGTCCGAATACTGATCGTGCCGACCTGTTTCATTCCCTTACCCAGAAGGGTATTGCCGAGCGGACCAAAAGTCACCATCGATAGGATGAGCAGAAAAGTTTTGGAGTGGAGGTTGCTGGAAGCCTTCATGCGACAGGGCGCTCACAGTGTTCGTCAAACACGATGCCTGTGGAGCGCAGCAGGAGAACCTGGGACATCCCGTGAAAGTGTTGCAGACAATTTTCCATGTGTTCGTATTTTACTCGATTCTCCGTAAGCCGGCCTTCTTAAAGAAGTAAGGGATTAGGCAGGCGCTTCTCATTTGGAGGAAGCCGATTTCGGCATGTTAAGATGAGCCAGCTTGGGGCGTGGTCCAATTGGTAGGACGCTGCACTGTTAATGCAGACGGTGGTGGTTCGAATCCACCCGCCCCAGCCAGTTCAAATCATCAGGGTTCGCGCGGTAAAGCCGCACGTCGCGAATATGAGCAGGCTAAATTGGCGGAGCCGCAAGAACTCTAGTCTTTAATCACCGGGAAGCCGGACTCAGTCCAACCGCGCCAACCGCCGTCCATGGAAATAACGTTGCGATAGCCCATTTTCTGGAGATTGTCGGCCGCGAGGGCGGAGCGGTATCCGCCGCCGCAATAGAGAACAATTTCAGCGTCTTTGTCGGGTATTGCTTTCTCGATGTCACGTTCGATAATGCCTTTGCTCAAATGGACGGCGCCGGGAATGTGCCCGCGTGCCCATTCGCTGTCTTCGCGAGTGTCAACCAGAATCAAAGGGTGAGCTGAATCAATCTTCTTCTTCACTTCGCGGTAGTCTTCTTCCTTGATCCTTTTCTTCGCGTCCCTGACCAGGTTCAGAAAGCCTTCCGGGTGGTCCATACATTCTCCTTATAACCGGCAACCCCAGGATGACAAAAGTGTGAGCGGCAAGTATCTTAAAATTATTCCGAAGAAACCAGCTTAAGCTATTTCATGTCGCGCCAATTGCAGCCCACCTTGGTATCGACGAGCAAAGGAACGCGGAGCACGTATACATTTTCCATCACTTCTTTCACTACGCCGGTAAGACGCGGAATTTCGTCTTCGAGGCCTTCGAAAAGCAATTCGTCGTGGACCTGAAGAATCATCTTCGATTTGAAATCCTTCTGAAGACGGCGATCAAGTTCAATCATGGCGAGCTTGATCAGATCCGCGGCTGCTCCCTGCATAGGGGTATTCATCGCGGTGCGCTCGGCGAAATTTCGCATGTTCGGCTGCGGCGAATTAATTTCCGTAATCGGGCGAATGCGGCCGAACAGTGTTTTCGTAAAACCGGACTTACGGGTCTCCGCAATTTGTCGGTCCAGAAACTTTTTTACGCCGCTATAGCGTTCAAAATATGCGGCGATGAATTTTGCGGCTTCGCGTGTATCGATGCCCAAGTTCTGCGCCAAGCCAAACGCCGAAAGGCCGTAAATTACGCCAAAATTGATGACTTTCGCCACGCGGCGGTGTTCGTGCGTCTGAGCGAATGGCGCTACGCCGAAAACTTCCTGCGCCGTTCGAGAGTGAATGTCCTCGCCTCGACGAAAAGCTTCGACCAACACGGGATCTTCGGACAGATGCGCCAGGATACGCAACTCGATCTGTGAGTAATCGGCGGAAAGGAGCTTGCATCCCGGCGCTGCCACGAACGCAGCCCGAATCTCGCGGCCCAATTCAGTGCGTATCGGGATGTTCTGCAAATTAGGGTTCGAAGAGCTGAGACGGCCGGTGGCTGTGCCGGTTTGGGAGAAGCGTGTGTGCAAACGTCCCGAGACGGGATGAATCAAGCGGGGCAAGCTATCCGAGTAAGTGGATTTCAACTTTGCCAGCTCGCGATATTCGAGGATTTTCTTGGGCAGTTCATGTACGAACGCGAGTTCGTTTAGGACTTCCGCGGCGGTGGAGCGCGTTTTAACTCGACTTTTTCGGGGTGGTTGCAAATTCAATTTGTCGAACAGAACTTCAGCAAGCTGTTGCGGAGAGTTGATGGTGAATTCACAACCCGCGAGATCGTAAATGCTTTTTTCCAGCCGGGCGATTTCGTCCTCAGCCTTCTTGGAAATAATGTCCAATTCTTTTTTGTCCACGCGGACGCCGGCAGCCTCCATTCGAGCGAGAACAGGAGCAAGAGGCAGATCGATTTTCTCGTAAACATCCAGAAGATCTTGCTTTTCGACTTCTGCTCGCAGGATCGGGGCTATGCGACGAAGAAAATCAGCTCGCTCTCCCGGAGCTCCCGAAAGCGTTCGGTTCAGGTGGCGCAGAACTACTTCCGCGAACTCATGATTGGCAGTAGTGGGGCGAAGGAGATAAGAATACAGCATTGTCGCGTGCTGAATTCCAGAGACAGCCTCGAGATTACCCGTGGCGTCAGAAGCGGACAGAAGATGAAACAGCTTTGGGTCGTGCACTATTTTCGGGCGCTTTGAATCAGCGAGCCATTCCTTCCAGGATGCCAGATTTTTATTCTCGGAGTCATTCGCGAGTATCTGGGCTGTTCCTTCTTTGGACGAAAGTTCCATACTGCGCACATACGTGCCATAGCCTTCGTCGTCGGGCTCGTTGGCATCGAGCGTTAGCCACGCTGCTAATTGGCTGCTGCGTGGCGCGTCGCCAAGAAATTTCTGGAGTTCTTCGGACGATGCAAGGGCAGTGTACACACTTTTCTGATCGTCCAGTGCGGGAACGGGAGCGAGCTCGCGGAGCAAGGATGTAAAACCCAATTCCGCATATAGATCTCGCAGAGCTGAAAGGTGCGGCTGCTGAATCCTTAGCGCTTCGAGGTCGAGAGGTACCGGCGCGTCGGTGGGTATGGTGGAGAGTTGTTTGCTTAGCATCACAAACTCGCCGCATTTCTCGAGCGCTTCGCGATAGCTGGAACGTTTCACTTCGCTGGCGCGCTTCAAAGCTTCTTCCGCGCTGCCAAATTGCTGGATCAGTTGCCTTGCTCCGACCTCGCCGATCCCAGCTTTGCGACGCTCGCCTGCGGCGGGCTTAACATTCGGGTCGCGCGCACCGGGAATGTTGTCGATCGAGTCCCCCATTAAAGCCATCACATCCGGAACTTTATTGGGGGGCACGCCCATCAACTCTTCCACCATCTTTTCGTCGATGATCAGATCGCCCTTGGTGGGGTTAAGCATGCGAACCGAACCGCCGACTAGTTGCATCAAGTCCTTGTCGCTGGTGACGATAAAAACCTCGAGTTCCTCCTTTCTCGCTTGGCGAACCAGCGAGCCGATTACGTCATCAGCTTCGTAGCCGGGATATTCAAGGATGGGCAGCCGCATCGCTTCGCAGTAGCGCCGGACGAACGGCATCTGTATGGATAGTTCATCGGGCATGGGCGGACGCTGCGCTTTGTAGGCAGCAAAGAGCTTGTCTCGAAAGGTGGGAGAGGGATGATCATAAACGACTGCCAGGTAATCGGGGCGGCGACCCTTGTCGTTCAATAATCGCCGCATCATGGTGGCAAAAAGATAGGGGACTTTCGTTGGAATGCCGGCGCTGGTCTGCAGACGGTCCATGGGGGCGAAATAGGCCCGGAAAATGTAGCCCATGGCATCGACCAAAAACAGCCGTTTTGTTTCTTTGGAAGGCATTCAGCTAGGTAGCTCGCGCGGTGTAAAGGGCGAACTATCAGTATATCAAATCAGGAATTTTCTGCATCCCGCGCCGGGCTCGCCTGGAAATCTTAAGTACAGGAATTCAACAATGCTGCTTGACTCGTAAACCACAGAGGCTTATAGCTATTAAATCCATTTTGAGTGCGTTGATAAGCGAATGGCCGGGGATGCCTTTCGACCAGTTTTCTGCACGATTTGACGCTGCGTTCGGTATTCCAAATTCAGGGGAGTCTCATGAAAATTTTCCGCCGGAGAAGTCTTCAGTTCGCGATGGTTTGCGCGACACTTTTCATCTCGTTGCTGGGCGCGACGACGAGCCAGGCTCAAACGTTTCGTGGAACTATTTTGGGCACGGTGACGGACAGTAGTGGAGCGGCATTAGTCGGCGCCACGGTGACGGTGCACAACGTCGATACCGGGGTTGACCGCATCACGGAAACGACCACCGACGGCGGTTACCTGATGCCCGAGCTTCCCGTGGGTTCTTATGACGTGACCATATCAATGAAAGGTTTTCAGAAGACGACTACCACCGGCGTGGCGGTCACAGTGGCTGGGGAGCGGCGCGTCGATGCCAGCCTGAAACCGGGAGCGACTTCGCAGTCCATCACTGTTTCAGGCGATACGTTGCCCACGGTGGAAACGGCGAGCGATACACTTGGCGGCACATTTGAGAATAACCAGGTCGAAGAACTTCCGATCAATGGCCGTGACTACACCAAGCTGCTGATTATGGTCCCGGGGACAGCCGGTGAGCCGAACGGCGGCGGAGACTCGCCTGGGTCCTATGGGCTTTTTAGCGCGGACGGCAGCCGCGGGCGTTCAAACAACTACCTGCTCGACGGCACGGATATGAATGATGGCTACCGCAATCTTCCGGCCATTAATCAAGGCGGAGTGTTCGGCGTACCCGGAACGATTCTCCCGGAGGATTCGATCCAAGAGTTGAACGTGCTCACCAATTTTGAAGCGGAGTACGGGCGGAACTCGGGCGCGGTAGTGAGTATCGTTACGAAGAGCGGCACGAATGAACTCCACGGTAGCGTATTCGAAGATTTTCGAAACGCGGTGCTGAATGCACGAAATTATTTCAATGCCGTCGGCCAGCCCAAAGATGCTTTTCGGAACAACCAGTTTGGCGGATCGGTGGGAGGGCCGATTATCAAGAACAAGACTTTCTTTTATGCCTCGTACGAAGGACAAAGAGAGGGTTTGGCGATTACTTCGGTCAACACCGTTCCAACGTTGAATAGCGGCATCACGGACAATCCGAACGATTATTCGGAGGCAATCCGGACGCTGGGCGGAGATCCAGCCCTATGCACCACCACGGTCATCGCCTGCATTCAGGGTAACGCGGCTGTCGTCAATCCCGTAATCCTCAATCTTTATAATTTCTGCAACAATAATGGTCATTGCTCCGGCGGTCACAATGTTTGGCCGACAACTACATTCTCTGGCGCGCCAGCGAGCAACAATCTGGATAGCGCACTGATCAAGATCGATCAGAATCTAGATCCGAATAATCAAATTTCTGGACGCTATTTCTTCGGGAACAGTCATCAGAGCTTTCCACTGGGGGTGGGAGGCGGAAACAATCTTCCCAATACGAACACGAATGCTCCGATACGAACGCAGCTGGTTTCCATTAGCTGGGTTCATATAGTCTCGCCTGAAAAAGTAAACGAAGCACGCTTCGGTTGGAATCGATATCGCAACGGATTCTTTCCGGAGGATGCAGGAGTTTTCGGAGATCCTAACAATTCCTTGGGACTCAATACACTTGATCTGTTGGGTCCTAATACAGCTAATCCGCGCGACTACGGCCTGCCCACAATCAAGGTCGGGGGCAGCCTAACTGACCCGTTTTTGGTCCCGCCTCAAACTTTCACTACGTCGTCGCTAGCCTCTCTGGGTTCTTCCGCGTTTTCGAACCCACGAAATCGCGTGGATTCGAACTGGCAATTTTTTGACAACTTTTCCTGGAAACTGGGGCGCCACGACATCAAGTTTGGCGGCGAATTCCGGCGCACAACTGTAGATTCGTTCAACGACCTTGTTGCGCGAAGCGAACTTGAGTTCAGTGGCCTTCAGGGTTTCCTGGCGGGCGATCTCAGCAGTGCGACGGAGAACTTCGGAAATACTTCGCGAAACACCCACCAAAATTCGTGGGGATTTTACGTTCAAGATGGATTTCACGTGAATACGAGGTTAACCGTGAATGTGGGCCTTCGCTGGGACTATGCTGGAGTGATTGGCACGGACGGAAATCAGTTTAGTATTTACAATCCCAGTGTTGGGCTAGTGCGACCGAGCCAGCTTTATCCCAAGGACTTTAACAATTTCGCTCCTCGACTGAGCGCGGCGTATGATCCATTCGGAAAAGGCCGAACGATTGTCCGGGCCGGTGTGGGAGTTTTTTACGACGGTTTCTCGCAAGATTTCTTCACCGGGCAACTCGCGTATAACACCGACAATACGGGACCCGCGTATAATCCTATTGGTCCCAATCCTGTCTTCATCACCTACGACGTAAATACACCGGTACTTCAGCCGGGCGTGCCGGTTTTTGTTCCTTCGTCAGTTATGCCGGGAACCGCCAGTAGTACGGATGCCTTCACCGTGTCTCGAAACCTCCGAACGCCTTACGTTTACAATTACAATCTTAATATCCAACAACAGTTGTTGCCGAATACGGTCCTCCAAGTGGGATACGTAGGGTCCTTGGGAAGAAAACTCTTCTATTTCCGCGATATCAATCAACCTACGCATGCGGAGATCACCACAATCGACGAATTCTGTGGCTTCACCGCGACGATCTCGCGTGGAACGCCGCAATGCGCGGGCGCTCCGGTGGTTGGATTCACCACGCCGCTGAGTTCTCTAGCTCCCAATCCGCCGTTTTTTGTTAACGAGCTCGAAACCGGGGCGAACTCAAATTACAATTCTATGCAAATCTCACTAACACAACGCAATTGGCATCGCTTCAACAATCAGATTTCCTACACCTGGTCCCATTCAATTGATACGGCGAGCGATGGCGAGGACTATGTACCCAACGCGGCGCAACCGAACGACAGTACAAATCCCGGAGGTAATAAAGGGCCATCGAACTTCGACGTGCGCAACAGGTTCGTGATGTCGTCGGTCTATGATTTGGCGAAGATAGACCGATTAAAGAGATTTGGCGAAGGCTGGTCATTCAGCGGCATCCTGACCCTGATGAGCGGCCATCCGTTCAGCTTGAACTACGCATATGAGGGTGACTACGACGGGAGCGGAGAAGGATTTGGGAGGCCTGATGTGGTAGCGCCCATCCAATATAACTATAGTAACCCGGCGGAGTTTCTAAATTTGGCATCTTTCTCAACGCCATGCACTTTGGTCGGAGGCACAAGCACGTCAAATTGTGTTCCAGGAACTCGGCATTTCGGAAGCGAGGGCCGGAATTCGTTGATCGGCCCAAATTATAGAAACCTGGATTTCGCCATTAGCAAAATGACCCCAATAGGGGAACGCTTCAAACTTGAGTTTCGAGCGGATTTTTACAACATCGCAAATCATCCCAACTTCGCGAGCCCACTGTTGCCAGCCTTCTTCGCAGACGCCGCTCCTAACGGGATAAGTACCGGTCTTACCCCGGATGTTCTTCCGCTCGGGCGCAGC
>Ga0209624_10000963_pt1 | contig 24093 bp, 19 predicted proteins | sample JacPinW_OM2H0_O1_FD_188565 | JGI IMG/M metagenome (GOLD analysis project Ga0209624, IMG submission 188565) | Forest soil microbial communities from Algoma, Ontario, Canada - Jack Pine, Ontario site 1_JW_OM2H0_O1 (SPAdes) (version 2) | ecosystem: Environmental > Terrestrial > Soil > Boreal...
TACCTACGTCGGCGCCAACGCAACTCCGGCACTCGGCGGATGCACCGGCTTCCTGAACTACACGATTGTGGCCCAGCCTGCAACCGTGGGACAAACCGGCCAGCGCGGCTTCTTCAGCGATGAAAGCGGCGTCATCCGTTACACTACCGACGGCAGCGCCCCCACTGTCACCAGCAATCCGCTCCAGTAATCTCTCGCGCCATCTTAGGACGAAACGGGGAGAGCAATCTCCCCGTTTCACTTTCCAACTACGCGTTGGTCCCGCCGTCGACAGTAAGGTTCGCACCAGTAATATACGACGCCTCCGGCCCAGCCACGAACGCCACCAACGCCGCAACTTCCTCAACTTTCCCATAGCGATTAAGCGCTGTGGCGGCCTTTTGCGGCACTGCCCACTCGCCGGCTGCGGGGTTCAAATCCGTATCGATCGGACCCGGCTGGATGTTGTTGACCGTGATTCCCCGGCTCCCCACTTCTCTGGAAAGCCCCTGGCTGAACATCTTGACGGCGCCCTTCGTCGCAGCGTACGGCACCAAGCCCGGCGTCATCAAACGCTCGCCCACGCACGACCCGATCATGATGATGCGCCCGCCGTCCTTCATGTGCTTCAGCGCTGCCTGCGTCGCGACCATCACGCCGCGGATATTGATGTTAATCACGCGGTCCAGCTCCTCCAGCGTGGCGTCTTCGAAGTGTTTCGGAATGGCCGTGCCGGCGTTGTTCACCAGCACATCAATGCTGCCGAGTGTGGCCACCGTTTTCTCCACCGCGTTACGAACTGCTTCGGCATCAGCGGAGTCCGCTTGAAACGCCACTGCCTTCCCGCCCGCTTGTTCAATCGCCTTCACCACCGACGAAGCTGCGCCCGCATCCTTCGCATACGTAATGGCCACCGTCGCTCCATCAGCAGCCAAACGCTTCGCGATCGCAGCCCCAATCCCACGCGACCCGCCAGTAACCAGCGCTACCTTCTTACTCAGACTAGCCATAAACTCTCCTTTATCTTTCCTTCAATCGAATCACGTATCTGATGCTCGCGGCGAGATTCTAGATTGAAAAAAGTGAAGACTCCTCGCGGTGCTTTACTAGCGCCGTTAGCAAATTTGCCGAGAGCGTGTGGACACTTGATTCAAATCGTCCTAACCTATACAAGATATGGAAGCTCGCGCCTGGAACGTCGTGTACGTGGTCGTGGGACTCTTGGGTTTGCTTGTATCAGTGCCTGCGCTTCTCCACCACCACTATGAGTACTTTGATTCTTTTGACGAGGGTTGGGTTCCATACATTGCGTTTGTCCTCTTTGGAGGGTGCCTCTTTCTGTACGGTTTAATCGGTTTAGTTCGCGCCAAGCGAAGGAACGGCTCGTATCAGTGATGCATTCAGGATGGGTGGCCCGTGGCTCCTTCGCCCCTGTACTAATTGAACGACCGCGCCGCATCTTACGGTGGACGCATCACCCGTTTCCTCCCAAACTAATCAATAACAAGCTTGGGGAGATAGGCGATGGCGCACAGAACCAGTTTCTCAGCAATAAAAGCGGAGCAAGCAAAATTAGCAAAGAGTTGGAAAGCGGAAGGCCGCCAAAGCGAAGCATGGGTAATCGCCGACCCGGAAATCGTAGAAATTTTCTCTGCCGGCGTCGCCTTCGGCCTGGAAGCAGGCCGCCGTGGCCGCAGCGACCCAGCCTACTCCCCCGACGAGTGGCGCAAAGCCCTACGCGAAGCCATGGAACACGCCGCGACGGTCGAAGCCAAGCTGGAATCCGCAAAAGACGAACTGCAAACCAAATAAAGATTCATCATTGAGATTCCGCAGTGGGGCGGTCATCCAACCTTTCCGCGCGGCACCAGCTTTCACCCTCAGCACTATTGAAGCTCGCGTGGGTGCCGCGTCCTTCGCGTTTTTCTTTTCAGCGAAGGGTGCGGATTTAGACGCCAATGTCTCCCAGATCCCTCTCGACAAAAATCTCAATCAGTCCAGCCTGGGGAAGAGTCCACGAAGTGGACGGAACATGTTATCTTCTGCCCATGCGAATCCTAATCCCGACGACGTTGCTGTTGATTTCCGCCGTAGCTTTCACCTCCGCGCCAGCCTCGCCTAAAAAACACGCGCAACAAAACTCCGCGCAACCTTCGCCCTCCGCGAAATCCGCTCCCACCATCCCCGACCTCGCCCAACTGAAAACAATGTCCGCCCGCTTCGCCCCCACTCCCCTCCGCGTGGACATCTCCACCCTCTCCGCCGGCGACCAAAAAGCTCTGGTGAAATTAATCGCCGCCGCCCGCATCGTGAACATAATTTTCATGCAGCAGTTTTGGAGCCACGACCTCGCCACTTATCAGAAGCTCCGTCACGACCGCACTCCTCTCGGCGCCGAACAAACGCATTATTTCGTGATCAACAAAGGCCCCTGGTCTGAAATCGACGAGTGGGCTGCATTCATTCCCGATGTTCCCGCGCGAAAACTCCCCGGCGCGAATTTTTACCCTGAAGATATGACAAAGGACGAATTCGAAGCCTGGGTGAAAACTCTGTCGCCCGAACAAAAAGAGCAGGCCGAAGGCTTCTTCACCGTAATCCGCCGCGGCCCCGACCGCCAGTTGAAAATCGTCCCCTACAACGAGGAATACAAAGGCGACTTGAACCTCGCTGGCAAGCTCCTCCGCGACGCCGCCGCGCTCACCGACAACGAAAGCCTCAAGAAATTTCTCACCACGCGCGCCGATGCCTTCGCTTCCAACAATTATTACGAAAGCGATATGGCCTGGATGGACCTCGACGCCCCCGTGGACGTTACCTTCGGCCCCTACGAGACTTACATCGACGAAATCTTCGGCTACAAAGCTTCCTTCGAAGCCTACATCAACGTTCGCGACGACAAAGAAACCGCGCGGCTCGCTTTCCTCGGAAAGCATTTGCAGGAAATTGAAGACAATCTCCCCGAAGATCCGCAATATCGCAATCCGAAGTTAGGAGCGCTCGCCCCTCTCCGCGTGGTGAACGAAGTTTTCAGCTCGGGTGACGCCGGCCACGGCGTCCAGACCGCCGCGTATAACTTGCCCAATGACGACAAAGTGGTCCAACAAAAAGGCAGCAAGCGCGTCATACTGAAAAATGTGCAGGAAGCAAAATTCAAAGCCACACTGCTTCCCATTTCTCGCGTGGTCCTCTCCCCCGCCGACCAAAAATATCTGAGCTTCGATCTTTTCTTCACCCACATCGTGGCCCACGAGCTTTGCCACGGCCTCGGCCCGCACCAAATTAAAGTGGACGGCCGCGACACCAACCCGCGCATGGAGTTGAAAGAGCAATACTCCGCATGGGAAGAAGCTAAAGCCGACGTCACCGGCCTTTTCGCTCTGCAATATCTAATGACTCAAGCCGACAAGGGAAAACTCACCATGCCGCTTCCCCACGGCCCCGAAGCCGAGCGCAAACTTTACACCACCTATCTCGCGTCTTCTTTCCGCACCATGCGCTTCGGTTTGCAGGACGCGCACGCTCGCGGCCAAGCCATGCAGTTCAATTTTTTCCTGATGAAAGGCGCCTATATACCGAACGCCGACGGAACTTTCAGCCTCGACCTCGCCAAAATGAAAGACGCAGTGGTCGAACTCGATAAAGGCCTGCTCGCCGCGGAAGCCAAGGGCGATTACAATTTCGCAAAGACCTGGATGGCCACGAATGGCGACGTAAAGCCCGAAGTGCAAAAAGCCTTGGCGCGCCTAAAATCCGTGCCCACCGACATCGAGCCCCTATTCGAGACCGCCGACACCATCAACGCCCCCACCGCGGCTCACTAATGCCCACCGACGCCCACTCGAAACCGGCACGAAAGGTGAACTTTCAGGACACCTTGAAAAGGCACCTAATCGCCTACAAGTTAGACAAACTCAATATCAGCGATCCAGGGTTCTTCTTGTACCGAGGCAAAAATGTGCAGCGCGATCATATCCTTCCAATCGAGCATAAGTTCCGAAATCTCTTTGAAGAGGCGGAGCCCCATACACGTCAGCTGCTCCGAGATCGTCGAAATCCTCTTCGCCTTCACCGGTATTTCCATCATTTAAATTCTTCACAGGCGTTTGCTTTTAATCTGTTCTTTCCTTATTTCACTGGCGGGCCGGACGCATCCTCTGCGTTACTCCGAGCCCTTGGCCAAAACTCCACTCTCGTCGGATTTAAACCAGAAGATGTGCCCGACCCTGAAGAAGGGAGCAACATTGATATGGTTTGGAACACCGATGACGGGATTCAAACCTTCTGCGAAGTAAAACTCTCTGAATCGGACTTCGGCAAAGCAACTGACGACCCTCGCCACCGCACCAAGCTTAAGAATACTTATGGTGTTCTTGCTGAACACCTGGAACCCGGGCGATTTGACGGGCCAGCTTTTTTCGACGCTTATCAATTTAATCGCAACGTCTGGCACATGATACGCGCGAAAAATAATCGCTTGATCTTCCTTTTGCCGCGAGCGAACGCTGGATTGTGGGGCTTGGTGCACGAGTTGGGATCGGGGGTTGTGCCTCACACGCGAGAACGAATCTCAGTGATGGCCATCGAAGATGTTATCGGCGAACTCTGCGGAGATAGCCAGTGTCCAAAGCACCTCCGCGAGTACGCAAATAAACTAAAGCAGAAATACTTGCCCTAATCCTATGACCCTCGCAAGCGGCACTAAATTAGGCCCGTACGAAATTATCGCGCCAATCGGCGCGGGCGGAATGGGCGAAGTCTTCCGTGCAAAAGATACCCGCCTCGGCCGCGACGTAGCCATCAAGGTCCTCCCTGAAACTTTTGCCAAAGACGCCGACCGCCTCCGCCGCTTCGAGCAGGAAGCACGCGCCGTCGCTGCGCTGAACCATCCAAACATCCTCGCCATCCACGACATTGGCGAATACAACGGCGCGCCCTACCTCGTCTCCGAACTTCTCGAAGGACATTCCCTCCGCGTCGAAATGAACAACGGCGCCCTGCCCACGCGCCGAGCCGTCGAATACGCCGCGCAAATCGCGCAAGGCCTGGCCGCCGCGCACGACAAAGGCATCGTCCATCGCGACCTGAAGCCTGAAAATGTTTTCGTAACGCACGACGGCCGTCTGAAAATTCTCGATTTCGGCCTCGCGAAACTCGCCAAGCTACAATCTGCCGCGGACGAAAGCGCCACGCTCGACCACGCGCAGCAGGACACTTCCCCCGGCGTTGTCCTCGGCACGGTCGGTTACATGTCGCCCGAACAAGTGCGCGGCGAGCCAGCCGATTCGCGCTCCGATATTTTTGCTCTCGGCACTATTTTTTACGAAATGCTTTCCGGCCAGCGCGCCTTCCGCCGTGACACTTCCGCCGAAACCATGACCGCCATCCTGCGCGAAGAGCCGCCCGAAATCAGCACAACGAGCAAGCCCATCGCGCCCGCCATCGAACGCATCGTCCGTCGCTGCCTCGAGAAAAAACCGCAACAACGTTTTCAATCCGCGCGCGATCTGGCCTTCGACCTCGAAGGTCTCTCCGGCACCACAGCCGGCAGTGGCCTGCACGCCGCCGCAGGCTCATCTGCAGAATCAACGATCGCGCCGCCGAGGCGCAATTGGCTAATCCCTCTAGTCGCCGGTTTAATCCTCGCTCTTGCCGCTGCAGCAGCAGGATGGTTTTTCGGCGTGCGCAATGCCACCACCACTCCGCCTCTCTATCATCAACTCACCTTTGAACGCGGCCTGGTTTACGCCGCGCGCTTCGCTTCCGATGGACGCGCGATTTATTACAGCGCCGCCTGGAAAGGCCAGCCCGTCCAGATATATTCCACAGTCCCCGACAGCCCCGAATCCAGGCCGTTGAATCTGCTCAACTCCACTTTGTTTGCGACGTCTCTGTCCGAATTGGCAATTTCCCTCGGCTGCAAAGATCGCTATATCGGAAATTGCAAAGGCACTTTGGCCACCGTGCCTATTTCTGGTGGAGCGCCGCGGCAGATCGCTGAAGGTGTCCTTTCCGCGGACTGGACCGCCGACGGCAACGAAATGGCGGTCATCCGAGAAGTGGGCGGAAAATATCGCGTTGAATTTCCCCGCGATAAAGTGATCTACGAGAGCGTCAACTCGCTGGGATACCTGCGCATCTCACCGCGCGGCAACGCGGTCGCGTTTGGAGAATTCGTCAGCGTTGACGGCGACGCGGGATGGGTAGTCGCTCTCGACAAGAACGGAAAGAAGCTTATCCGCACTCCAGCTTTCATCAGCGTGGAGGGAGTGGCTTGGTCGCCATCGGGCGAAGAGGTTTGGTATGCGTCCACCCTGACCGAGGGATGGGCCGATGCCATCGGCGCTACCTCTCTAAAAGGCAAAGAGCGAACCGTTCTTCGGCTGCCCGGCATGTTGCGCCTACACGATGTTTCGCGTGACGGCCGAGTTCTGCTTTCGCGAGAGTCTTGGCGCAGCGGATTGCAATTTCGTGGACCAGCCGATTCGAAAGAACGCGATCTCTCCTGGCTCGATTACGCGCAGCTAAGAGATCTTTCGGCTGACGGCACGCAGATCGCATTCGACGATTGGGGCTCTGCAGCAGGCGCTGTGGGACTAGCCTACGAGCGAAAATCCGACGGATCGCCGGCCGTGAAGCTGGGCGCATGGTCCTCGCCTGCTCTCTCCCCGGACGCCACACGGGTGTTAGTAACCGAAGCCAGCGTAGTAGGCCAGGGCGCAGGCCTTGCGCTAGTTCCGACCGGCGTGGGGGAAACGCAGAAATTGAAGTCCGGTGGACTTCAGCAAATGGGCGCCAAGGGATTTATGCCGGATGGAAAGTCTGTCTATTTTGCAGCCGACGATGGTCATGGCTGGCGAATGTATATTCAGGACCTGGTCGGCGGCATGCCCCGGGCCATCTCCCCAGTGATTGCCGGCAGGCCTTCGCACTTTGAAACTCAATTGGCCTCGCCCGATGGCAAATTTATTTTCGCTCCGGAGCTGGACGGAACCGGCAGCCTCAATCCCGTTGCCGGCGGAGAACGAAAAATCGTCCCAGGTTGGTTACCGCAAGATTTCTGGATCACGTGGTCAGCAGACGGCCATTCGGCCTACGTGTATCACGACGAAAAAATCTCGGCGCCCGTGTATAAGCTGGACCTAGCAACCGGAAAACGAGACCTCGTGACCACGCTCGCGCCCAGCGATCCAGCCGGCGTGACTGCCGTCGTGAACGTCCGCATGACTCCCGACGGCAAAACCTATGCCTACTCCTACGACCTCGAGCTCTCCGACCTCTTCATAGTAGAAAACGTCCGCTAACCTGAGCAGACCAACAACGCATGTCGGTGTCCGCGTTTTTCCCGTAATTCAAGCGTTACCCCTAGTCAATTTCGCCCATTGGGGTTGTTACCGACTGATACCGATTTAGGTAATATAAACAAAGAGGGCAAACGAAATATGGGCCTCCAGAGAACCGTCGCGAACCAGAGCGTTCGCGCAAAACTGGCGAGGTTGCTTTTCTTGATTGCTCTGTTACTTGGAAACGGTGCTTTGATAGGAGGCTTGGAGGCGGAAGGGGGTATGCTCGCTGCCTGTTTTTTCGCGGTTGCGTGCATACTTTGGTGGATATCGTTCCGGATAAGCCGTTCAGCAAACAGTAGGGGCATGACTCTTGGCGTCGTGGCACTGGGACTGTGGATTCTCGGCTTAGCTGGCGCGCTCGTTGTTGCCTTCCACCATTACATTGTTGACCACTTTTTCTGGGCTTGTGCAGCGATCCTCCTTGTTTTAGTCGCGGCCATCGCCCTCAGTAACACGCCATCCGACGTTCCGAAAATGCCGCCGAGTCCCGTTTAGTCGGGATTGCCAGACGCGTCTTTTCCTGGTGCTCGATTTGACCCTAGCAAAGTTGATATCGGCAACACTCTCCCGGATTTGGTGCCCAATATTTCGACCAAGCGAGAAAACCTATTGAACCGTTGGCGGTTCTAAGAACATGTCAGAACGTTGTCAGATGCCGTGAGGGAGAGCTGCGATGAGCCCACGGTTCCCACGCTGGACAACCTCCACATCATTTCTCTTGATTGCATTCTGCTGCGCCTCGACTGCATGGGCGCAGGACTCGGTTTGCCCTTGCCCTCCCTCGCAGAATGAATCTAAACCGCACGCTACATCGCAACCCGCCGCGCTCCACAGCGCGCCTGACTTCAGCGACGCGCAAAATAAATGGCAGCTCGATCCTGTTGACTTGGGTTCGCAGGTTGACACGGTGAACCCCACTTTGCGCGAAGAGCGCGACGCATTCTGGCGTAAGCCGCTTAACGATTATCGCGACGCGGCAAAAAGCGCTGCCTCCGTGTTTACCGTCGGAGATTACCTCGGCAACCAACCTGAGTTTTCTGCGGTGAAGGGCGCCACCTGGGTCATCGCGACGTTTGAAACCTTCCATGTGTACGCGGTCGACCATGATTACGAATTGCTTTACACCGAGATGAATTTTCGCGTGGAAAACGTCTTGAAATTGCCGGAAGGTTTGTCGCTATCCGACAGCGCGCTCGTCGATGCAGGCCTTTCGGGCGGCCGAGTAAGAACACCCAAAGGCGAAATCGCCACCTCGCGTGTAGAACCCAAGAAGTACGAGTTTCAGCCCGGCCACAGATACCTGCTGCAGTTGTTGTACGACCCTAAAGGCGACTTTTTTATCGCAAATCAGAGATGGGATCTCACTTCAGGTAAAGTTGAGCCCTACACCGGGATCGCCCTGGAAAGACTCGCCAACAAAAATTCCGCCATCGTCGGCATGGCCGTGCCGGAACTGATCAAGTACTTACCCTCCGGCCTGCCCGACGAGCCCGAAGATTAGAGAAGGACCTTGAAAGGGACATTCCGGTGTACTTCAGATTGCACTTAGGTGCAAAAGATGAGCACTTTCGTCCGCTTCCCACAACCTTAAGAAAATCAGTTCCCAACTTCTTCTAGCATAACCAGTGTCTTTTCACATAGATAAGCGTTCGCACCAGATCCCCGCTCGATTCAGGCTTAACGGTACAGTTCGTGCATGGCATAATGTCCAGTAAGTCGCTAGACTTAGTGTGGTTAGTCACACTACGAACGCGGCCCACAAAATGAAACTCGATTACTCATTCCCCAATGCGCGCAAGGACTTGCTGGCCGGCGTCACCGTGGCCGCCATTTCCCTGCCCCAGGCAATGGCCTACGCCCTGATCGCAGGCGTCGACCCGCGTTTCGGCCTTTACTCCGCTATCGTCATCACGCTAGTCGCGTCGATTTTCGGCTCCTCTTCCCACCTGATCAACGGCCCCACGAACGCGATCTCGCTGGTAGTTTTCAGCGCCCTGGCTTTTTTCAGCACCGGCGCGCACATGGAAATGTACCAAGCCATGTTCCTGCTTGGCATCATGGTCGGCGTAATCCAGATTCTGATAGCGATCTTCAAGCTGGGCGACCTGACGCGCTTCATCTCGGAATCCGTCGTGATCGGATTTATGGCCGGCGCCGGCTCGCTAGTAGCCATCACCCAGATTGGCAACTTAACGGGAATGCCCGACCGCGGCAACGGCCTGCAGCACGTTCTTTACCGCACTTGGATGACGATCCACAACGGCCACATAAATCCACGCGCGTTCGGCGTCGGGCTATCCACAATCGCGTTAGCCGTCGCGCTCAGATATTTGGTGCGCAAATATCGTCTGCCGCAATTTGACATGCTGGTGTCCTTGCTGGTCGTGGCGGGCTTGGCTGCGTGGTTCGGCTGGTCGCGGCCGGGCGTCGATGGCAAGACAATCATAACCACTGTCGCCAGCATCCCGCGCAATTTGCCCACCCCGCATATTCCGCAAATACAATTGTGGTGGATAAAACAAATGTCCGGCAGCGCGCTAGCCATTGCATTCCTCGGCCTTCTCGAAGCGCTTGCCATCGCGAAATCCATTGCGAACACCACGCGCCAGAAGCTCGATTACAACCGGCAATGTTTCGCGGAAGGAATTGCCAACGTAACCGGCGGATTTTTTCAATGCTTGCCGGGTTCCGGCTCCTTAACGCGTTCCGCCATCAATTTCCAGGCCGGAGCCGTCACTCGTTTTTCCGGCATATTTGCCGCCGGGACTGTCGCGCTAGTAGTCGTCGCGCTGGCTCCTTACGCGCGTTACATTCCCAAAGCAGCCTTGGCCGGACTGCTCGTAATCACCGCTGTCCGCCTGGTGGATTGGAAGCGCCTCAGATATGCGGTGCGCGCTTCGCGTTACGATGCGCTTTTAGTTGCCGTCACAGCTTTTTCCGCGATCTTCATCAGCGTCGAATTCTCCATATTGATCGGAGTGGCACTCTCCATCCTTTTGTTCGTTCCACGCGCCGATCTTCTGCGTTTCTCGGAACTCACCGTCGGCAGTGATCGTGTGGTCCGCGAGCGCTTGCCCCATGATCCCGTCTGCACTTCTCTGCTTCTGTATGACCTGGAAGGCGAGCTATTTTTTGGCGCAACGCCGATGCTGGAGGAATTGTTCGATAAACTGAAATCGCGGGCGGAGCAGGAAAAAATTCGCTTCATTGTTCTGCGCGTAAAACGCGCGCGCAGTCCCGACGTGGTTTGCATGGAGCGTTTCGAGCATTTTCTGCGCGACATGGAAAAGAGCGGCGTCACTGTGCTGCTATGCGGAGTTCGCTTGGGATTTGCGGGTGGCATGGAACGGCTGCGCTTTCAGGACTGGCTGCCCGCTGACCGCGTGTTCTACGAAGAACAACAAATATTTTCCGCCACCCTGAAGGCGGTGCGTCACGTCTACGAGCTCCTCGGCGAAAATTCCTGCGAACATTGCCGCCGAAACGAAATGTCCAGCGCCGAACTGAAAGAACTTTATTATCTAGTCTAGTCCAGCCGTCCAATCCCAATTTCTAGCCGAATCACCACTATTAAAAATGTAAACTTGCCTGCTAACGACTGGGTTGCTATCCTCCTGCCACAGCAACCGCGGGGTTTGCCTTACCTGCTCAAGCGCGAATCGCACTCTAAGACTGTCACGATGCTCCTGGCCGTCACCGCCGGCAGTTGCTCTGCAACGCGAACAAAGGCCCAAGTCTGATCGTATATCGCTGTCCCGTTACGCTGCGGTGGTGTGAATGGCCGATAGCCCAACTCGCGAAGTCACGCTCCTGCTGCACGCCTGGGAACAGGGCGACGAAGAAGCGCTGAAACGCCTGACCGTTCTCGTTTACGAAGAACTCCACCGCCTCGCCAAACGTTTCATGGCTCGCGAGTCGCGTGGCCATACCCTACAAACCACCGCCCTCATCAACGAAACCTACGTACGCCTGGTGGACCTGAAAAACGTAAGCTGGCAAAACCGCGCGCATTTCTTCGCCATCTGTGCGCGCATGATGCGCCGCATCCTCACTGACTTCGCGCGAGCCAGCCACTCGCAAAAGCGCGGCGGCGAAGCCGAGCACATCACATTTGACGAAGCCCTTTTCATCTCTCCCAATTTGCCCGGCTATCTGGTCGCGCTCGACGAAGCCCTCAACAAGCTCGCCGAAAAAGATGCACGGAAATCGCAAGTAGTCGAGCTTCGTTTCTTCGGCGGCCTAACGGTGGAAGAGACCGCCGAGATTCTGAAAATCTCCAACGAAACTGTTCATCGCGATTGGACTTTCGCCAAAGGCTGGCTGCTCCGCGAAATGGTTCACGAACATGGCCAGGAACACCGCGATGGAGCCTGAACGCTGGAAACGCATCGAAGATCTGTATCATGCCGCGCTCGACCGCCACGAAAGCGCGCGCGCTGCGTTCCTTCAGGAAAGTTGCGACGGCGAAGATGATCTGCGCCGCGAAGTGGAATCGCTCCTCTACTACAGCCAACGCGCCGGCAGCTTCATCGAAACGCCCGCCCTGGAACTAGCCGCGGAAAGTTTTGCCAACCAGGATGCCGACGGCCGCGTCATGCTAGGCCGAAGGATCGGCCAATATGAACTGGTTGCCAAACTCGGCAGCGGCGGAATGGGCGAAGTATATCGCGGTGTTCGCGCCGACGATCAGTTCCACAAAGAAGTCGCCATCAAACTGATTCGCCAGGGTTACGACACTGCCCTGATCGTTCGCCGCTTCCGCAACGAGCGCCAAATTCTCGCCACCCTGGAACATTCCAACATCGCCGCGCTGCTCGATGGTGGCACTACCGAAGACAACCTTCCCTTCTTCGTGATGGAATTGGTGGAAGGCCAGCCCATCGATCAATATTGCGCCGCGCACAAATTGGACGTTCGCGAACGCTTGAAACTTTTTCGCAGCGTTTGCGACGCGGTGCAGTACGCGCACCAGAACCTCATCGTCCACCGCGATCTGAAGCCGCAGAATATTCTGGTGACGGCGCAAGGCGTTCCCAAGCTGCTCGACTTCGGCATCGGCAAAATTCTGAGCGTCTCGCCGCAGCAGTCGGGTGAAGACCGTTCAGTTACGCTCCTGCCCATCATGACGCCTGACTACGCCAGCCCCGAGCAGGTGCGCAACGAGCCGATCACCACCGCCACGGACGTTTATTCGCTCGGCGCAATCCTTTATGTCCTCCTCACCGGACGCCGTCCTTATCACGTCAGTACCACTTCGCTCAACGATATCGTCAACGCCATTTGCTCCACCGAGCCCGAAAAGCCCAGCACCGCGGTTATGCACCGCAGCGACCCACCACCCAGCCCTGGGTTAGGTGTAAATGTAGCGCCGCGGTCTTCAGCGCGGCATCGTCACAACGCAACTAACCTGCCCGACAACTCAGGTCACAACGCAACCGACCTGCCCCAAGCCACGGCGCCGGATTCTCCGATCTCGCAACAATCGAACTCGAACGCCCTCCCTCTCGAACAACCCGAAAAACTCCGTCGAACTTTGTCCGGCGATTTAGACAACATCATCCTGAAAGCCCTCCGCAAAGAACCCGCCCGCCGCTACGCCTCCGTCGAACAATTGTCAGACGACCTACGCCGCTATCTCGAAGGCCGTCCCGTCAATGCCGCGAGTGGCACCATGCAATATCGCGCGCGCAAATTCGTAAAACGCCACCAGGCCTCCGTCGCCGCCGCGATTCTAATCGTAATCGGTTTGATCGTCGGCGCCGCCGCCATCGTCCGCGAAGAACGTATCGCTCGTTTTCAGCAGCAGCGCGCCGAACGCAATTTCAACGACGTGCGCGCCCTGGCGAACTCACTCATGTTCGATGTACATGACGCCATCAAAGATCTTCCCGGCGCCACCAAAGCCCGAAAACTCCTGGTCGATCGCTCTCTTAAGTATCTCGACCGCCTCTCCAGCCAGCAGGGCAACGACGTTTCGTTGCAAAAAGAGCTAGCTACCGCCTACGAAAAAGTAGGCGATGTCCAAGGCGATCCGCACTCCGCAAATCTAGGCGACACCACCGGCGCTATGGAAAGTTACAAAAAGGCGCTCACAATTCGCCAATCGGTCGAACACAACGACCATTCCGAAGATGCCGAACAATTCCTGGCCACCGATTATCATCGCCTCGGCCTCATTTCCAACGCGCGCGGCGACTGCCCGGGCGCGCTGGAGTATTTCCACCAGGCGTTCACAATCAAAGAACGCATTTTGACCTCCAGCCCCGAATCGCAGGAATCCCTAGCGGGTGAGTATTTTGCGACCGGCCAATGCCAGGCTAGAATTAAGGATTTTCAAGGAGCGCTGGAAAGTTACCGCAAGTCCGCAAAAATACGCGAAACAATTGTTCTCTCGTCGCCCGCTCTGCAAGCCAATATGCAAACACGACTCGCTGGTACCTATGGCTACATGGCCGGTGTCTTTTCTTCGCTGGGAGACCAGGATCAAGCGATTGCGATGCAAAATAAATCCATGTCCATTATGAAAACCTTGTATGCAGCCGATCCCGGCAATGCCACTTACGACCACTACATCTGTGAAGGCTACTACTGGACCGGATACTACCAGCAGAAGAAAAATGAACTTGCTCCGGCGCTCGGGAATTTTCAACAAGCGCTTTCCGGCTTCCAGCGTATTTCGGCCGCGGACCCCGCCGAAGTCCGCGCCAAGCGCTACATCGGTTATTGCTACGTAAGCATCGGCACGGTTCAAAGCGTTTCGGGGCATTCGGCCCAGGGAATGGAAAGTCTTCGACGCGGCCTGGCGATTGCCGAGGAAATACATCGCACGGACAATTCCGGCACCTACGTCACACTGGTGAATGTTGGTGAAGCGTACAATGCCATCGCGGCGGCATATGCGCGCGACGCCGAGCAGCCCCATCTGTCGCGTACGGAGAAAGTTGCTCGGTGGAGGCAGGCGCGCTCGGCCTATCAGGGCAGTTTGAACGCCCTGCTCGAAGCCAAACGCCTCGGCGCCACCGATGCCACCATCCACGGCGAGGACCAACGTTTGGCCGGCGAAATCGCCAAATGCGATGCCCGGCTCGCAGAATTCGCCACCGCAAACGCCGCCGCAGGTAAATCCCCCAAATAAGACGCAGATCCATGACAGTTTTGCCCCCTAAATCCCGCTATAGAGGGTAAGGGTGAGACTCGGAAAACGAGACTCGCAAAAACAGGGGGATTTTATGAGCGTCGCCAAGTCTGCAAAAAGAGGAATATTTCTTGCTACCGCCTTCACGCTGGGGTTAATTGTTAGTGTGCTCGGTGTTCCGACAGCCCAAGCGCAAAACACGCAAGTCACGATCGAAGGCGCGATAACCACCGTTAACTCGCTGCCCGGAGTCATCGTCGGTGACAAATACAGCATGGTGGTGTATTACAACCCCACCCAAGCGCCTGCCTCTACCAGTGGCGCGTTCGCCTTTTACAATGGGTTCACTCTCAATGCGGTCGTGGATGACAAAGATGGCAACCAGAATTTCTCGGCTGAGTCGGGTGAGCAACTCTCTGTGGATGACGCGCCTGTAAACAATTCTTTCGTGTCGCCGCCTTGTTGTAATAGCTCCACCGGTGCGGGATTCGAACTTGTGGATACCACTGGCACGGCGGCCTTCAAGACCAACGCCCTCCCTACCGCGCTAAATCTAAAGGATTTCAATACTGCCTTTGTTGTTTTCGGTAACACCAGCAACGGCGGCGGAGCCAACGGTAACATAACGTCAATCAGAGTGGTCGATACCGGCGGAGTCATTCCCGCCTTCATCTCCGCGGGTCTGCCTGATCCGAACGGAAAAGTTCCCGCGTCCAACGCCGTGCCTGGATCGGGTGTCACCAACCTGGATATTTCTTTTCCTCTCATGCTGCTAACCCATGGCAATTCCTATGTGTTTACCCTCGCTTTGCAGGATATTGATTTCACCGGAACCTGCCAGGCGTCTTACACCCTCACGCAGATCCAGCTCAATAAGACCGTCACTTTGGATTCCGCAAAGGATGGCACTTTCTCATGCAATCCAGGCACCATATGGTTTTGGACATTTACCGGCAAGCCCATCCCAGATTTCCCGGGCCCCGCTACGCTTACCGGCACAGTGACCTACGGCACCACCAAAGCAACTGTTGTCAGTACCGTAGTCATTAATTAGCGTAACGCGACCGATTTCCGCTCGCTGCGAGAACGGAGACCCAAACGCACGTTGACCCCGTGGCCAGTGCGGTGCTTTCTTGGCAGAAGCTAAGGAGCACCGCAGCGCCTCGGCGGCAGCTTCATTCCTGAATTTTCGGGTCCGGAGGCGAAGAATCAGGTCACGGGCGAGCGGTGAATTACGCGCCGATGACAGGTTTGGCCCTCAGATTCCGCTACAGAGAATAGGGGAACGATTTCGATCTGACCCAGTCGGGGCCAGGGGAAAGTGTTTGCATCCGACGTTCTGTAAAAACCCAGCCGAACTAAACAGGAGAATCCTATGAAAGTGAACAATTTGTTTCCGCGCATCGCAATTCCATTCAGATTCGCGATTCGCCGCTTCTTGGGCGTGGCGCTGATGGCCGTCGCTATGAGTTTGGTCCTGGGCACAGCCGCATGGGGCCAGGACACAGTAGTTACGATAGCAGGAGCGATCACCGCTACCGGAATTGCGGGAGTCAACATAGGCGACAAATACAGCATGGAGGTGTCCTACGATCCGGCACAAGCGCCTGCGTCGACTGGGACCAACGCAGCTTTTTACAACACGTTCACTCTCAGCATCACTGTGTTCGACACGGCTGGCAACCAAACCTTCTCACCCGAGGCAGGCGAACAGCTGATTGTTCAGGATGGGCCGTCTGGCACGCTTGACAACGGATTCGCCACCACCGGCGTCGACGGGGGTTTCCAACTGCTCAACTCCAATGGAACGTTCAAGAGCACAAAACTTCCTACAGCGCTTGTCCTGGCTGACTTCAGTACTGCGTTGATGATCGGCCCCGCTGATGACTTTCAGGGAAGCATCACCTCGATCAAGATCACCAATGTCGGCGGAATTGTGCCGGCCTTCATTACCGCCGGGCTTCCCGATCCAAGCGGAAAAGTTCCCGAGGTGAATGGTGTCGCCGGGTCAGGCGTCACCAACCTGGACATTTCCTTTCCGCTGGCGCTGCTCACTCACGGTAGCTCTTACGTGTACACCATTGCTTTGCAGGACGTTAATTTCACCGGCACCTGCCAAGCATCATTCACCTTGACTCAACTTCAGCTCAACAAGACGGTCACTCTGGATACCGCAAAGGATGAAACTTTCTCCTGCGGTCCAGGAACCATCTGGTTTTGGAGTTTTTCCGGTAAACCTATCCCGGATTTCCCCGGCCCGGCCACGCTTACCGGCACCGTCACCTACGGCACCTCGAAGGTGAGCATTTCCAGCACAGTCGTGTTTGATTAGGCGCGACGCGAACGCTTTCCGTTCGCCGTAGCGCAAACAACTAGCTTTGCCCAGCCCGCGCGGTGCTTCTTTTCCGTAAGCGAAGAAGCACCGCAGCAATGTAACCCTCGTCCCTAATGTGCGGAACGGGTTCAATGTAGCTCAGGTCTTCCGACTTGAGGCTTTTGACTTCTCCGACCCGGCCTCCGCTCGTCCCCAGCCATCCGCGCGAAGCGGGTTCAACGTAGGTCGCTCTTCATTTCGCCGGCGGCGTCAATGTTGTGGATTTGCGGACCTACTGGGGAGCAACCGTATCAACCCGCGGGCAATGGTTCACCGTGCCATCGCTATTGTGAACGATCATCTCTGTCACTTGTTGCCCGTTCACCACAAATTCCAGTTCCGTATTTTCCGTACGCAGAAAGAACTTCGTCTCCGAGCTGGGGAACAATATGTAATACGGGTCGCCCGGAATCTCCATCACAAGCCGATGGTCTTTTAAGCTCACCGTCCCATTACGCGGCCCAACTCTGTACTCACCGGCAAAATCCTGAAGCTGCGAATCCGTGCGAGAAATTTCCTTGCGCTCCACCAGCGATACAAATTGGTTGAAGTCCTTCACCATCTCCGCCGGCCGCTGAACCTGAATCAAGTGTCCCGCATCTTTCACCACTTGAAACGACCCCAGCGGCACCGCCGCCTCGATCGCGCCGCAATAAGCAAACACGTCGGCAATGTCGTACTCGCCCGCCAGAGCCAGTGTCGGCACGCGAATCTCCGAAAGCCGATGCGAAGTCGGCGGCGAAGGACGTATCTCGAAATCCCCGCCCACTTTCAAGTCCTGCGGATTCGCCACCAGCGCGTCGTAAATTTTCTTCCGCGACGCCGTATCATTTCCCCCAATAATAAAACGGTCCTCCGACCAGTTTTTCGCCGCGCCCTTCACATCGCCGCGGTCCATCGGCGCACTATTCTTGGCGCCGCGCGCGTCAAAATAATCCGAACTCGCCATGCCGTGCACCACCGGCCCAATCAGAAACAATCCCGTAACCATCTCCGGGTACGCTACCGCAAAATCCAGCGCCAGCCCACCGCCCGACGAGCATCCCACAATGACGCCGCGCCTCATGTTTACCTGCTGCATCACCTTGTTAAGGTCCTCGACAGGATTGAATACCGTCGCCGCCGACTCCGACCGCCCATATCCGCGCCGGTCATACCGCACCACGTGATACTTCGCGCAAAGCGGCTCCCACATCGCGTCCCACGTAACCGAATGCACCAACCCATCATGCAAAAGCACCACGTTGGCCCCGCCCGTATCCGCCCCGCACTCCTCGTACCAAATCTTCCCCCCGCCCACATCCAAAAAATTCCCCGCCGCCGCAGCAGTAGCCGAAGTAGACGCAGCCGCCGCCGTCGGCGCTCTTGCAGTCGACGCCCCGCTCGCCGAACGTTGCGCAGCGCCAACCACACTCGCCGCCATGTTCGCGGACGTATTTTGCTGCACTCCTACCGCCACTGAAGCTAGACGCGCTCCCCTCGCGGCCGCCGCAGAACTTTGCGCACCGCCAACCACACCCGCGCCACAAAGCCATATCCCCCAAACGCAAATCACCCAACGCGTAGTGCGTTCTCTTACATTCTTAAGTTTCACGAAAACAATATAGCCCCAGTCTCGCTTGTCGTCATCGGGAATCCCGACGCAATAGGCGTTGCCTCTCGTCTCGCTGTTCACTCGATTCTGTTGTCTGTAAACTAATCCGTTGTGATTCCCTTCCTCCATCTCGGGCCACTGACCATCCCAACCTTCGGGTTGATGGTAGCCTGCGCCATGCTGGCGGCGTTTTTCATGCTCCGCGCAGATTTAATCCGCCGCGGCCTGACAGCGTCGAGCGACAAACTCCCGCGAAAGCCGCCAGCGAAAGTCCACACAAAGAACACAGCAAAAGATTCGCGCGACACCTCGCTCCCGCTCCCCAAGGAAAACGCCTCGGAAGGCCAATCACAGCCATCGCAACATTCCGCAAACGCCGAAGCCGAAATGTTGATCGCGATTCCCTGTCTGGCTGGAATCGTCGGCGCGAAGCTCTACCACGTGCTCGAAACGCCCGCGACTTTTTTCGCGCATCCGCTTCAAGAGCTTTTCAGTCCCTACGGTTTCGCCTGGTTTGGAGGACTCCTCGCAGGCTTTGCAGCCTTCGTGTGGGTTGGCCGCCGCCAACAAATCCCGCTGCTCACGTTGCTTGACGCAGGCTCGCCCGCCGCCGCTCTCGGCTACGGCATCGGCCGCATCGGCTGCTTTCTTTCCGGTGACGGCGACTACGGCATCCCCACCTCGCTACCCTGGGGCATGAGCTTCCCCAATGGCCTCGTGCCCACCACGCAGCGCGTGCACCCCACTCCGATCTACGAATTGATCGTAGCCTCCCTAATTGCGTGGTGGCTTTGGAAAATCGGCGGCAGGCAAATTGCAGCGGCACGCGTGAAAACATCCGTGGTAGTAACCGAGAGGGCCGCAACGCCGGAGGAGTTGGCGCTACTAAAAATGTCTCCAGCGTCGCGCTCGGCCCAGGAAACAAACGCAGCTTCCAATTCGTCGGACGCCGAACGGTTGATCCAAAAAGGACGCACCGAATTCCGCCAATCTTTGCGCCGTCCGCCTGACGGAACCGTCTTCGCAGCCTACCTCATCCTCACCGGCGCGGCTCGTTTCCTGGTGGAATTTATCCGCATCAACCCGCGCTCCTTCCTGGGAATGTCCAACGCACAAGCCGCCGGCCTGGCCTGCATCATCGCCGGGGCAATTTTAAAATTGTGGCTAGCGAAACACGACCCCCGCCCCACCAAGGTTTCGTAGCGGCCGCCTTTTTACCCTGAACGCGGTGAATGGCAGGCGCGTCTGTTTTCTTCTCAGTCCGACGGTTTTGTAGCTGCCGCCTTCAGGCGGGCGTCTTTTCTTCGCTGGTATCGTCCATCTTATTTCAAGGCGTCAGCAACAACACCCCCGGGTTGCGCGCAATCGCGCGAACCTTGGCAATGCGTATCCCCAGCAGCCCGTTTGAAACGATCGCTTCGCAACTCGCTGCCTCCACTTCCGCTGGCAATTCAGAAATGCAAAAAAGGTTCGCCGCCGGTGTCCCTTTGTCTTTAATTCGCGTATACGACTGCTCACGCGCGGCGTGCGCGCACAGCGTAGCCAGCGACTCGGCGTCAATATGCGGAGGCGCCCGCAACGGATCGAACGAATGCACCATCTGTGGCACATCCACACGATCCCCCGTAACACTCCGCGCAAAAATCAGAATCCAGCGTGACTCCAGGCCCACCGATATTTGCGCGCCGCGATATCCGGGCACGGATGCCAGCACGCTCAGAAAATCGCCGCAGTCCGAAATGTTCACGTCCATTTGGCCTAGTAGCTCGCTCTCTGCCTCCAGCCAGTCTTCGAGTTCGCTCCCGGCGAAGCCCGTGGCACGCACAACAAACTTTTCATAGGCCAGGCGCGCCACGCCGTCGTAAGCAGATAGAAGACAATCCGTCAGATCGGAAAAGACCACGCGCTCCCTTAGCGAAGCTTGCCGCGACGCCGCTCTAACATTCTTCTGCGCGGAAACACCGCGTCCCGCCGTTACCGCCGCTTTCATGATCGCCTCCTATCGCGCGAACCTGGCTACGTCCGCAACTCCAATCATCCCTATCGGGCATTTCTGAATGGCGTTTCGCTGTGCGGCGCCGCGAACGAATTCCCGCCGCCTTGTCTTCCCGGTTTTGAACCTGCCGGCGCTGAGGTACCTTCCGGACCCGGTTTCAATTGTGGCCGAACAATTTTGTCTGGCCCCGCGTTGCTTCTAACCGCCAATCCTCTTCTTTCTTCCGGCCCCGTGCGCTGATCAAGCCCAGCCATAAGCCTGTGCGCCGCCGACTCCGGCATAAATCCGTGCACCGCGCGAGCGAACGGCACTGCCGCGCCGCTCGCTTTCTCATTCAGCAGCGCGGTGATTTCCGATTGCAGCGTGAACGAATTCAGCGCGCGCTCGCCCAGCGTACGCACTCCGTGCTGCACCACCGGCAGCCACAAGCAGGTCTCTGATAGCGCGATAGAGATCAGCAGTGTGGCGGAATGGTTCACCACGCAGTTGGTCAAGTCGTACCCGCGGCCGTCCGTCATACTTTCGGCGGCCAACACAATGTCAAATGAAGTTGTGCGCATCGCGGTTTCGGCTTCCGCGATCGTATCTACGGAATGAAAAGCGCAGCCTGCGCGCTCAAGCTTTTGAAGTGTGACGGTTGTTGACGAGCAGGTGTGACCTACTACGAGGATGCGTGCTGCGGTCGTGCATGGCATGATTTCCCCTTCTGACGGGGAACGGTTCATCAATCACGACTCGCCCGTTATCCGGAAGGCCTCCTCTGCGAGGCTTTCGCGAAAAGCGGACTGGTCGGAACGTGCAGCGTGCGTCAGTTGGCGCTGCAAGCGCATGCCTCAGTGAACGAGGTATTTGATTCGTCAAACATTTACATCTCGCAAGGACCGTTTGCGGTGGTAGTTTCACTCGGTTGCGCGCTTTGCGGCGACCGTAACCGGCCCCCTGACGAGACACTTCAAACCTCCGTCCATTCCCTCTTTGCTTATCGGGAATTCCCGTCCGGAACATTAGTAACATTCTGCAACTTGCACTTCCCCTCCAGCTCAGGCCGCCAATATAAGTCCCTTCACATAGTGTTTCAATTCGCAACAGTACCGCATTTTTCTTGCGGAGCTTACTTAACTGCAAGATTCAAAAGAGGAAAACGCTCGTCCCGGATTGACCTAACTTTGCCCTCGCGCATTCTTCGCTTCCCAATCGACTCGCCCGGCTCGAACCCCCAATTTCTGCGACGACACACGAGACGCCGATTTTCCATCCGCTCCTTCAATTCGAACGGCAACACCTGGTCCACTATCCGCATCGAGAATCCGATACGTAGGATCCTCCCCGAATTTTCTAAGGACGGGACGAGTTCGCGCGATAGGTTTACCTTCGTAACGCCGCCCCGCAGTGTCTGTGTCACAACTCCGATTTTCGTCAGCGCACGGCTTTTTACGTTGAGCTGCGAGGGGTAGTCGTGCTGTAAATGGAGCAAAATCAGTGCGGCTTCAGCCGCGTCTATAGAGCATTTTCCGGATAACTTAAATTTTCCTGCCGCTGGTCTCCCACCGTACACAAATGACTTGACATGGTATTAGCAGGAGAGTAACGTCTCCACGTCGGAACGGGAATTCCTGGCTCTTCGCATTCCGCTGCATCACCATATGGTTTGGCTGTCCTGCTACGGGTTCGGCTAATCTTGGGGATCGGTACGAATTTCTTGCCCAGCCCGTGCGGAAAACACCTGATCGTGACGAAACGTCGATCTCGCGAATCCTCAAAACTTCATTCCAACAGGCGCACGCAAAGCGTCGACAATAATCTCGCGCCTGCCGGTAGCTCCAGCCACCGGCCTAAGCCTTCCCTCTCAGCGGCATCGCGACCGCTGGCGTCCCTGGTAAAGCAATTCGCCGAGTTCCTGTTCGAACTCGATGCCGACGGCACATTTTTGGGTATCTGGAGTTCCAGCCAGAACCTCGCAAGTCCTTCGCAAATGGATTATCTCGGCCGTCACGCCATGGACGTTCTCGGCGAACAAGTCTTCAAGCCATTTGGCGAAGTTTTCCACCGCGTAATTGCCACCCACCAAACCGAAGAGATCGAATTCCCCGTCGATCTAAGAGACGGGCGCCACTGGTTCCATGCCCGCGTCCTGCCCGTCGCCCGCCGTAAAGGTAAAGCCGCCTCCGTTTCGCTGCTCACTCATGACATTACCGTGCAAAAGGATACCGAAGAAAAACTTCGCAAGAGCGAAGCGCTATTGGCGCAGGCCGAGAGGCTTGCCGACATCGGAAGCTGGGAAGTCGGCCCTAATTTCCAATCTTCCGTTTGGTCCGATAATCTTTATCGAATATTGGGCGTCGAACCGCGAGAGACCCCGGTTCAGTTGGGTGCCGTGATGCGAAATGTTCCTTCAGAGAGCGTCACACAGATCCGCAAGGATGTGGAGAACGCCCTCGAAGGAAAGCCCTTCGATCACGACGTGAAATACACGCTGCCCGACGGTAGCAAACGCGATCTCCACACCCGCGGTCTTCCCATTCGTAACGCCGAAGGGGAAATAATCAAAGTGGTGGGAGTCACCCAGGACCTCACCGAGCGTCTCCGCGCTGAAGAAGGTTTACGCCGCGTCTCCGATCAATTGCTTACCTTGCGAGACGAAGAGCAGCGCCGCATGGCCGTCACGCTGCACGAAACCGTTTCGCAAGGTATGGTCGCGCTGAAGATGTCGCTCGCGCGTGTAACTGAGACGCTTTCGAAAAGAAATACCGTCGGACACAAATTCCTGCAAACCGCGCGCGACTTCGCGGAAGAAGTGATCCAGCAGATTCGTACTGTTTCCTATCTTCTCCATCCGCTCCTGCTGGACGAAGCCGGTCTTGGCCCCGCGCTTCGAGCCTTTGCCGCCGGGTTTTCAGAACGCAGCGGCATAAAAGTGAAATTCAAAATCAAACGTGGTTTCGGCCGCTTGCCGAAAGACACTGAAATTGCTCTGTTCCGTGTAGTGCAGGAAGCTCTCACTAACGTTCATCGTCATTCGAAAAGCGCCGCGTCCGCCATTCGACTTGAACGCGCTGACGGCAAAGTTCGCATCGCGGTGACAGACTCTGGAATAGGGATGCCGCTGCCTTCCGCCGCAACCGGCTGGAAGTCGCCGCTCGGTATCGGCATCGCCGGAATGCAGGAACGCGTAAAGCAACTCGGCGGCACTCTAGAAATTCAAAGTGAGCTTGGCCGCGGAACAGTAATTAGCGTAGAGCTACCGGTAACCGGCAGCCCTGAAACCCCCGATAAATCGCCATCACAATCGCGTAGCACCAAAAAGTCTCAGAAATCAAAGGCAGCCGCAGCTGCCCGCTGACAACGCTGTAGTTGTAGTTTTCGTTGTTGTTTTTGTTTTAGTTTTGCTTTCGTTCATGTTTTTAAAGCTCTTGTTTTTGTCTTCGCTCTTGTTTTTGTCTTCGCTCTCGTTGTTGTCCTTGGTTTTGTTTTTGTCTTTGGTTTTGTCTTTGGTTTTGTCTTTGGTTTTGTCTTTGGTTTTGTCTTTGGTTTTGTCTTTGGTTTTGTTTTTTTACGTTGTCATCCCGAGTCCGCCGTGGCGGACGAGGGATCTGCTCTTTGTATTAGCGCCAAAGGCGGATCAAACGAGCGCGGTTTAAAATGAAGCTTGCCGCGTATAAAATTTAGGGG
>Ga0209624_10000964_pt1 | contig 24065 bp, 23 predicted proteins | sample JacPinW_OM2H0_O1_FD_188565 | JGI IMG/M metagenome (GOLD analysis project Ga0209624, IMG submission 188565) | Forest soil microbial communities from Algoma, Ontario, Canada - Jack Pine, Ontario site 1_JW_OM2H0_O1 (SPAdes) (version 2) | ecosystem: Environmental > Terrestrial > Soil > Boreal...
TCGGGGCGAGTGGATTTGAACCACCGACCTCCTGGTCCCGAACCAGGCGCGCTAGCCAGGCTGCGCTACGCCCCGAAATTTTGAAGACGACCGCGAACAGTTTATCGCGCATCACCACCGACCGCAACCAATCGTATTGCGCCGTGCTCCCAGCACAAGGAATACGCGCGCTCGATAATTCCAGCCGCCGCGTTCGCATCGCGAATAAGACAGCCTTGGAAAAGTGACCCAACTGATTTAACCTCCTGCGCTGTGGCTGCTTTGCAAAAATCATGGGTGACATATCCATATCGGGCGAGTCCAATCCAATACAGTTTTTAATGTGAGAGCACATGGGAACTCTAATTCAGGATCTTCGATATGCAATCCGGGGCCTCGCTAAAGCCCGCGGCTTTGCCGTCGTCGCCCTGCTTTCACTAGCGATTGGAATTGGCGCGAACACCGCGATCTTCAGCATCGTAAACACCCTGCTGCTTCGTCCTCTTCCTTATAAAGACGCAAACCGCCTGGCGATCCTGTGGAATCGCTCCCCCGGTTTGGGCATCACCGAGGACTGGTTTTCCACCGCGCAATATTTCGACATCAAAACCGGCCACCACGGACTCGAAGATGTGGCCATCGCCATCGGTGGCAATGAAAACCTGACCGGCGATAGGCAACCGCAGCGAGTCGGTACGATCCACGTATCTTCAAACCTTTTACCAATGTTGGGAGCAACCGCGGATAAGGGCAGACTTTTCGTTTCCAGCGAAGACGTGAAAGGCAGCCCAGGAACGGCCGTCCTCAGTTATGGCATGTGGGTGAGGCGTTACGGCTCGGATCCGCAAGTGATCGGCAAATCGCTAACGATCAACGGATCGACATATCAGGTTATCGGCATTCTGCCGCGTAGTTTTTCTTTACCACGCGAAGTATTACCCACGTTGGGTGGTGCAGAGCAGGCCGAGATTCTTCTTCCGTTACCGATGGAGCAGGATGCGCCGCAAAATCGCGATCACGAAGACTACAACATCATGGCCAAGCTGAAACCGGGCGTCTCATTGGAGCAGGCTCAAGCCGAAATGAACACGATTACCGCGCGTCTACGTCGCGATTTCCCCGAGAACTACCCACCGAATGGCGGTCTGACGTTTGGCATCGTTCCTTTGTCTGAACAAGTTGTCGGTGATAGCCGCACCGCACTGTTTGTGCTGCTTTTCGCCGTAGCATTCGTTCTGCTAATCGCTTGCGCCAACGTCGCGAATCTTCAGTTGTCGCGGGCGCTTGGCCGCCAAAAAGAAATTGCACTTCGCATGGCCATAGGCGCCAGCCGCGTGCGCGTTGCTCGACAACTGATTACCGAGAGCCTGCTGCTCTCTTTATTCGGCGGAGCTTTGGGAATTTTGCTGGCGTTTGCGAGCTTGAAATGGGTTCGGATTCTCGGGCCTGGAAGCATTCCGCGTCTCGATTACATCGCGATCGATGCAAGAGTGCTTCTGTTCACCTTGTTCATCTCGCTCGTTTCCGGCACAATGTTCGGTTTGGTCCCCGCGTTGCGCATTTCACTGGTCGATATTCATTCCACGCTCAAAGAAGGAGGACGAGCTTCCGCGGACTCCGGCGCGATGTGGGGCCGCGGAAGGAGTTTTCGCAAATCGCTGGTTATTTCCGAACTCGCACTCTCCGTGTTGCTTCTAATCGGCGCGGCGTTGCTGATCCGCAGCTTCGCAAATTTGCAAAGCGTTTCACCCGGATTTAACGCCAAGAACGTGTTGACCCTGGAACTCACCATCAACGGTGACAAATATCGCGAAGCACAATTCGTGCTAGCGACGTACAAACAAATCGTGGAGCGCCTGGAAAGTCTCCCTGGTGTGAAATATGTCGGAGCGATCAGTTCGCTGCCATTGAGCCAAATGTTCGCCTGGGGGCCGATAACAGTGGAAGGCAGGGTTCCGCCACCAGGGGAAAATTTCATCAACGCCGACGTGCGCATCGTAAATGGACATTACTTTCAGGCCATGCAAATCCCGCTGCGCGAAGGCCGCTTCTTCAATGAGTCTGATACCAAGACCAGTCCTCCGGTGGGAATTGTGGACGAGTATATGGCCAAGGAGCTATGGCCAAATCAGAGTCCGATAGGAAAGCGGTTGCATAACGGCGGCATCACGGACAAAGACCCCTGGATCACTGTGGTAGGCGTGGTTGGGCGAATTAAACAATACACACTCGACTCCGATTCGCGAATCGCCATCTATTATCCTCAGACACAGTTCGTAACCCACTCGATGAACGTCGTCATTCGCGCGAATAGCGATCCTGCCGCGTTATATTCGGCCGCACGCAACGAAATTCATAATGTGGACCCCGATCTCCCAATTTTCCATCCGGTGACGATGGACCAGCGAGTTCAGGAGTCTCTGGCTCGGCGTCGATTTTCAATGTTGCTGCTCAGCCTGTTCGCCGGCCTCGCCGTTGCTCTCGCTATGATTGGAATCTACGGAGTGGTTTCCTATGTGGTCAATCAAGGAACCCGCGAGATTGGCATCCGGCTCGCGCTGGGAGCCACGCCGCGCGCCATTTTGCATCTGGTGATAGGTCGAGGCATGGCCTTGGCAATTCCCGGCGTGATCATCGGACTCCTTGGCGGTCTCGCGTTCACGCGCATGATGCGAGGCCTTCTGTTCGGCGTCAGCCCAATAGACCCTTTGACCTTTGTCGCCATTCCCGTATGTCTCGTCTTGGTTGCATTACTCGCGAGCTACATCCCGGCTCGCCGCGCAACTCTCGTAGACCCAACCGTTTCGCTCCGCAGCGAATGAACGAGACCAACCGTCGCGAGGTGGAAAAAACATCGTCTATACCGCGGCCGTGCAAGGATTCCGGAAGGCTTGCCCATCGCCTCTCTCCAATACACGAAGTGTAATCGTGCCGCATCGGTATGCTGATCTTATTCACAACAAAAGGCATAGAGTAACTAAATGATAGTTGAACTCTGTCCCCCCGACTCTGAAACAGCGCCGCGCCATTGGGTACGGCATGATCAGGCTTTTGCAATGATGTTGCGGCCGGGCTCGATTGAGTGGGGGGAGAAGCGTTCTGCGCTGAAAAGGTTCAGCTACGCGCCGTGCGACTTGGCACTGTGCCATCGTCATGAGGGAGAGTGGGTGGGACTCATGAACGTGCAGCATCTGCAGCTCGGTATTTCCGATGCCGCGCTGCTAGCCAGTTCTGACGGAGCTTACGGCGAAGTAGAACTGCGCTATTCGCGAAAATTTGCGGACGCGCGCCTGAGCGCAATGGTAGCGGCCGCTCATGCAGAGATGGTTGCTGGCTTTCCGAACGGGCGCCTGTTTCTGGATTCTGTCGAACAGGCAATGGCCGTTGCGCTGGTCAATGGTCATGCAGTAAGGCACCGTCCTGTGCAGTTATACCGAGGCGGACTTGGCTCAGCGCGTCTGCGAAGGGTTAAAGAGTTGGTCCACGCGAAGATGGAAGAAGATTTGAGCCTCGACGAGATGGCGGAATCGGTAGGATTGAGCACGGCTCATTTTGCGCGGATGTTTCGCAAGTCAACGGGCGAGACTCCGCATCAATTTGTTCTGCGCCTAAGGCTTGAGCGCGCCAAAGCGATGCTGCGCGCTCCCGATGCGCGAGTATTGGACGTGGCCGTTGCATGCGGTTTTAAAACCCAGCAACACTTTGCGCAGGTCTTTCGTGACGTTTGCGGAGTTAGCCCGACAGAGTACCGCCAGAATCTTATCGGCTCGCAGCCGGAACTTCACTCTCGCGAGTTGCCGATTAGTTCCTTGTAGATCCAGAATTTTCTCGCTGTCGTTCCCTCAATACGCAATTCACAGACTCGGCCGTAAGTCGTTGAAGTTCCTCGGCTAGCGTGAATTTAGCAGGATTCCGACCATCCCAGCAGAAATCCGCACAAGTCCGCAGGCGATCTGCAGTTTACTCACAGTTGTGAGCAGAGCTCACAGCGTCAACAAGCCGGATAGCAGATCGACTAAGTGCTTGCCGGTCGGAACTAATTCAACGCGGAGGAAATTCAATGGAAGCGATTGGATTGTTAGTCACGCTCGAGGCACGCGCAGGTAAGGAAGCGGACGCCGAGGCATTCCTGAAGTCAGCTCGGCCACTCGCGATGAATGAAAAAGGAACCTTGAAATGGTACGCGATCAAAATCGGGCCGGGAAGGTTCGGCATCTTCGACACCTTTGCAAATGAAGCGGGCCGCAATGCCCACTTGACTGGCGACATCGCGAAGGCATTGGGGGCGCGAGCCAGCGAATTATTTGCGGTTCCTCCGCAGGTGGAAAAAGTGGAGGTTCTTGCCAACACACCGTTGAAAGGCTGAGCGGCGAGGTTCCAGGAACAAAACCCGATGAGCCGCACAGGCTCGCGAGATTGAAAACTAAATCATGAAAAAAGGAGAAATCACATGAGTCAAACAGCTAGCAGTTTCAAGCAACAGAAGTCTGACGCCGCTATAGCGAGAGTTGACATGAAGTTCGAGGTTTCGATCGTGCCGGTCTCGGACGTTGACCGCGCAAAAGAGTTCTACACAAAGCTTGGCTGGCGGCTCGACGACGACATCGTCAATGGAAACGATTTTCGCGTCGTCCAGCTTACGCCGCCAGGTTCAGCGACCTCGATCTCATTCGGCAAGGGAGTTACGCCGGCGGAGCCTGGCTCGTTCCGGGGCGGGCTGATCGTTTCCGACATTGAAGCGGCCCACAAGGAGCTCGTCGCCAGAGGCATCAAGCCGAGTGAAGTGTTCCACGGCTCGCCGTTTTCACCGGCGGGACGCATCAGCGGCCCCGATCCCGAGCGCAAGAGCTACAGCTCCTACGTGGCGTTCCAAGATCCCGATGGCAATGCGTGGATCGTGCAGGAGGTGACGCGTCGTGCGCCCGGCCGCATGAATCCCACGACGACGAGTTTTGCTTCAGCAAACGATCTGGCGTGCGCGATTCGGCGCGCGGACGCCGCCATCGGCGAGCACGAGAAGCGTGACGGTAAGCGCGATGCAAACTGGCCGAACTGGTACGCAACGTACATGGCGGCGGAACAGGCGGGGACTGAGCCGCCGAAATAAATGGCGAAGTGAATCGCGAAGTGAACGACTGTATGCTTGTAAAAACTAATGAGAAAAAAACATCGCTACACGCACACCGGGAAATCAACTCGGCGTGCGTGTAGTTCGAATCACCACCCGCACTGATCCGACAGCCAAGGAGCCTGATATGGCAAGCAAACAGAAAACGGTAATTGTAACGGGAGCTTCGCAAGGCATCGGAGCCGGCGTAGTTCAGTCGTTTCTTGATCGCGGATACAACGTCGTTGCGAATTCGCGAGACATGACGAAGTCAGGTACCTTCGTTAAATCGGATCACTTGGCTCTAGTGGCTGGCGACATCGGCGAGAGTGCTGTGGCTTCGAAGATTGTTGACACAGCCGTCCAGAAGTTTGGATCGATCGACGCGTTGGTCAACAATGCCGGCATCTTCTTCACAAAACCTTTTACTGGCTACACCGCTGAAGATTTCAAGGCGCTATCTTCCACCAACCTCGAAGGCTTCATTCACGTCACGCAGGGGGCGGTGAAGCAGATGCTTGCGCAGAAGTCTGGCGGAAGCGTCGTTACCATCACGGCCTCGCTGGCGGCCAACCCGATCGCAGGTGTTACAGCGTCGGTCCCGATGATCACCAAAGGCGGCCTTGAAGCCGTCACGCTGAGCTTGGCCACGGAATATGCGAAGGAGAAAATTCGCTTTAACGCAGTAGCGCCGGGTGTGGTGGACACGCCGCTGCACAAGGACAACCCCAAGGAATTCCTGAAGACGCTTTCGCCGATGGGTACAATCTCTGATGTGAAGGACATCGTCGAGGCCGTGGTTTATCTCACAGAGGCCCGTCAGGTGACGGGAGAGGTGCTGCACGTGGACGGTGGTGCGCACTCAGGAAAATGGTAAGCGGCAAGGGCGCGCAGCCAGCCATCGCGGAGCGCCGACTGCAGGAAATAGGCATCGAACTTCCGCCTCCGCCCACTCCGTTCGGCGCTTACGTTGAAGCCGTACAGACCGGCAATCTGCTGTTCCTCAGCGGCATGCTTCCTGCCATCGAACACGAGCCGAAGTTCGTCGGCCGTCTGGGAAAAGAACTGGATGCGAAGGGAGGTAGAGAGGCAGTACGCATTGCCGCGCTGAATGTTTTGTCAGCGGCTAGGCAGAAGCTAGGGTCGCTCGATAAAGTAACCCGCGTTGTTCGACTGTGCGTCTATCTCGCAACTTATGGAGATTTCTTCGATCAACCAAAGGTTGCCGACGCTGCCTCCGAATTATTCCGCGATGTTTTTGGAGAAGACAAGACCTCAGTTCGTATGGTGCTGGGCGTGGCAAGTCTGCCTCTGGGCATGCCCGTGGCTATTGAAGTCATTCTGGAAGTCGAGGCATAAAGAGGCGGGGAGACCGCCGCGCTAGGCCCCGAAATTCGGATCGCACCATGCTCCAGCACTGAAATCGCGAGCTCTTGACACCTCTCTTCTTCTCGTTTACTTCGCCAGTTAGATTGCATTGGAAAAGCATCGCCAACTGATTTAAGCTCCTGCGCTGTGGCTTGGGGCGCTTTCGCAGAAGCGGTGAGCCGCCGGAGGGAATTCAATGTCGATTTCGAAGTTAGCCACTGTTCTCGTTCTCTGTTTTAGCTTCGCAGTTGCCTCTGCGAGCGCGCAGGACCAAACGCAATCGAAAGCGCAGTCGCAAACACAATCGCAAGCGCAAGCGTCTCAAGCTCCTGAAACCCCGCCTGCTCCACCTCCAGCAAAGCCAGCAGACGTGTCCTCACCAGACGCGCTTCTCGCGGCGACCTACGACGTGATCTCCGGCCCCGCCGGCAAACGCGACTGGGATCGTTTCCGCTCTCTGTTTCTTCCCGGCGCGCGCCTGGGCGCGGTTAGAAAAGAAAAGGACGGGACTCTCTCCGCCAAAACCTTTACCCCGGAGGAATACGTCACGTTCGGCGATGCTTATTTCATGAAGAATGGTTTCTTCGAAAGGGAAGCTTCGCGCCACGCCGACCGGTACGCCAACATCATGCAAATTTTCAGCACCTACGAGTCTCGCCACGACATCAAAGACCCCACCCCTTTCGCGCGCGGCATCAATAGCTTTCAATTATTTTTCGATGGCAAGCGCTGGTGGGTCGTTGACATTTTCTGGCAGGAAGAAACTGCCGACGCGCCCATACCTGCAGAGTTTCTCCCCAAAGCGCACTAAGCTTTTTTTACGGCAGCGGGGCGCACACAATTACCGGCGTCCCGCTCCGCGCATTTGAACTTTTCTGCGCTTGTTCGGTGAAATCTATTTTGTGATTTATTTCGTAATGATTGGGAGGGGCGAAGCCGTGGCAGGCGCAGCCGCGGTCACCGCTCCGGGCTTTAGAGCTTCTTGAACTTCCGGCGGCAGTTTGTCCGCGCGCGCTAGTAATGCACTCACCTGCCACATTTGCTGATCCGTCAGCGAGGCGTTGAACCCCGGCATTCCGGTCAGCCGTATCCCGTTCTTCACCTTCCAGTACGTTTCTCCCGCCGGATCATCAGATACAGTTTCTCTCACCGTCAGAAGCTGCGGCGGCTTGGGGAACATTCCAATCGCTGCCCCGGTCGCGGGTTGCTGTAACAAGCCATGGCAGAAGGCGCAATTTTTCTGATACACGTCAGCGCCACTCAATAAGTCCGCGGTTGTGAACCCTGAAACGTCACGCTGCGACATCTCTTTGTCCATTCGAGCGTGCAATCCCATTTTTGCCAGAATTTTTTCAAACGGCATCGGCGGATCGGCCGTAGCCACCGGCGCCATCCCAGTCTTGAAGTAAAAGATCGCGCCCAGCACGATTACAAGTAACGTGATTACTACTCCGGCAAAAAAACCTCGCATCAGAATTCCTCTCTTTTAGACGTGAACACACTTGCCCTCGAAAAATTCCGCACCAGATCGGCTCGCATTCACACCACGCACATTATAAAGCAAAGAGTGTTTTCGGAACCGAGGCGATCGCGGTTATCGTTTTGACGAAGCGCCAACCGGCTTTGCCGGGCGTTCCTCGCGGATACCAACCCCAATTTGCATCGCTGTATTTTTCGGGAAAACCACATCCCGGCCGCGTGCTATAAAGTTTGTATACACAGAACGCGTGGCGCCCAAGGCTCCCATAGCCATTCCCAATGCCGTGGAATGTACGGTCAACCCGATTACAATTCCCACCAGCTTAAATCCGGTAGCTCCGCCAGCAGCGCGCGGCCCGGTGTCTCCAAACGTATCGCCCAGAAACGACGCCGCCCCCAGCCCTACCGAAATGGTTGTGGTCAAGAATCGCGTTTTCGGAGGATTTGCCTTCGCGCCGCCTTCCGCATCGAGGACCAAATTTTGCGCGCTCGCACCCTGCACGCCTTCCAGGCTGGCCTGGATTTTACTGGCGACTCCGTCTTGCAACACCACGTCGTGGAAAACGATTCGCAATTGCCCGCTGCGGCTCATGTAACCGGCGGGCCGCGCCTGAAGCACTGTGCCTTTCAAAAGCGTCCCTTGCGGATAGATCAGCCGCCCATCGTCGAACAGTGGCCGCGCTATAACGGCTTCCACCTCGTCGCCGTTGTGGGAAGTTGCGGAGCTAAGCGAAGTCACCAAGCGCGCATGCACGAAACTGGCCGGCGGCGGAGCTGTCCCAACAGACGCTGCGACCTCCGGACTCAGCGGTTCAGTGCCAAAACTCAAAGGATCCTGCAGCTCAGCAAAATAAACTGTCCCGGCATCCACATATTGCGGATGCACGGGCAGTTGAGCAATCGCGTATCTCTCGATCTTGTGCATTTTCCTGGGCTGCTTTACCTGCTGCATCGCCGTATTCCATTCCGCCTTGGCTTGTTCTTTCGCTTCTTTAGCTTTTTGCGCCGCGGCGTCTTTTACACTCTTGTGGTTTTCGTCCGCGGCAGTTATGAACCGAATCGGCTCCCCCGAGCCGGGCGTCACAACCGTGCGAATCGGAATGTGTTCGCCATTCGCGAGAACCAATTCAGAAAACTGCACGCTGATCTTGTGAGCCGGTGTGAAATTCGCATCTAGCGCATCCAACGTTCTTTTTCCTGCCGAAATGGGCTCGATCTCCGTGATTTGTCCATTCACGTCCGATCCCACCGGAACCACCAGCCGGTCAAACGCGTACACCGGCTCAACGATGCGGCCGTGAATCGGCTGCCCAACTTTCTGCACGCGCACTTCATCGCTGAGCGCAACCTGCAATGCCGTGCCTTTGGGCACAATCAGCGGGACCGTCTCGGCTTTCGCAGGTGCCGCGATCGGTTCGGCTTGTCCCCCGTGAGTCACTGAGGGGTTAGGACTCGCACCCGAAGTAGAAGCGGGAGTGGAAGCGGAAGGCGCGGGCGCATCTTGCGCTGCGGCGCTGACGCAAGTGAACGCGAGCAAAACCGCAATTACCAAACGCGCCATTCTCATCTCACTTTTCGCAATTTGTTCAGCAGCATCGCATACCGGGGTGACGATGCATATTTAATGATGCCCTCATTCTAATCCTGTTTGTCCGGCGACCTTGACGAGAATCCCTTCCGCCAAATGACTCCGTACCGCGCAGCCCATCCGTGGCACAACGCAAATGACCTTGCGATACGCGCGAGGATGCGTCCAGAATACGCAGCGTTCGGAGGCTGCTATGTTCCAAAAGGATTTACTAAAAAGCCGCACAATCCTGATTACAGGAGGCGGCACGGGATTGGGCCGCTCCATGGCCCTGCGTTTTGCGGCGCTGGGAGCGAATCTGTTTCTCGTCGCCCGCCGCGACGAGCCATTGAAAAACACCGTCAACGAAATCCGTGCGGCCGGTGGACAAGCCGCTTACGGCCAAGCGGACATTCGTGATTTTGAAGCAGTCGAGAGGGCCATCGAAGCCGCGGAAAAAGAATTCGGCGCCGTGGACACGCTGGTCAACAATGCCGCCGGCAATTTCATCGCGCGCACGGAAAAACTCTCTCCTAACGCCTTTAATGCTGTAGTTGGGATCGTCCTGCAAGGCACCTTTTTCTGTACGCTGGCCCTCGGTAAGAAATGGATCGCGGGCAAACAACCAGGCACCATTCTCAATATCGTCGCAACCTACGCCTCCGCTAACTCCGGCTCCGGCTTCGTGGTGCCTTCCGCTTGCGCGAAGGCCGGTGTTCTAGCCCTCACGCGTTCCCTTGCCGTGGAATGGGCACGCCATCACATTCGCCTCAACGCTATTGCTCCGGGCCCCTTCCCGACCGAAGGCGCTTGGTCTCGTCTGCTGCCTTCGAAAGATCTCGAAGAGCGCGCCAGAAATTATCATCCGATGAAACGCTTCGGCCGTCATGAAGAACTCGCCAACCTTGCCGCGTACCTTCTCAGCGAACAAGCAGCCTACGTGAATGGCGAGTGCGTCGTGATTGATGGCGGATTGTGGCTGCGAGGCGCCGGCGAATTTAACGACTTCGTTGATCTGCCCGATGCCGCGTGGGACTTGCTGGAAAGCTCGAGAAAATCGAAGAGTTGAACTCGTGCTCTCCAAGGTTTCGGCAGTGTCTGTCCGGTCCGTCTTATTTCTCGCGCTCAACGCTGCGTCACTAGAGCTCTCCGCCGGTGATCCTGCCCAAGTAGTTCCAATTTGAAACTAATACCCCTGTTTCCCCCGCCTCTCCTACTCCAAATGCCCTTAAAGATTAGTACTTTTGGGCTATTGTCCCCCGCGTCTCGGAAAGCTACTTTGAACGGGTAAGGATACAGAAAGGCTCTGGCTTTGCTGGGAGGTAGGGGTGTGTACCGTTTAGGCACACGCCCTGAAAAAACTCCCTTGACGGCATAAGACCACCTATAGACTCGCCGCGGTAAGTTTCCCTCGGAGGGTCTATGAACAGGTGGTTGATGGTAGTCGTATTGGTATTGCTGGTTTTAACCAGTGCAGTGGGTCTCAGTGCTCTAACGACCCAGATTTCGCTGGCTAACACCGGCAGTCCAATGCCGCCAACACCTTGGCTGGCAGCAAATACGGGAAGTCCGATGCCGCCCACACCGTGGACGAACACCGGAAGCCCGATGCCGCCAACACCTTGGTTAGCAAACACGGGAAGTCCGATGCCGCCCACACCGTGGACGAACACCGGAAGCCCGATGCCACCGACACCTTGGTTGGCAGTAAATACGGGAAGTCCGATGCCGCCCACACCGTGGGCGAACACGGGCAGCCCGATGCCGCCGACACCCTGGTAGTAACCAGGGTAGGTTCCGCGCAAGCGGAGTAAGGGTCAGGTCAGGGCCGGTCTTAAGTTGAGGACCAAATGCAGCTTGGCCCGGCTGATTATCTGATTTGGATCGTAAGCTTCGCTCTAGAAGCTTACGTAGTGGTGTGTCTGGCCTTCCATAAAGACACCTTCCGCTATTTCTCCTTAAATCTCTATATGTTAGCGGCTGCCCTGGTCACTCTGGGTCATTACCTGACGTTTCATACCTACGGCTATTCTTCCATGCAGTATCGCTATTTCTACTACTACTCGGAGAGTTTGCTGATCATCTTGATCTACTTCACAGTGATGGAGCTTTACCAGCACGTTTTCCGCGAGATGAATGTAAGCAGGTACATTCGCGGAGCCGCAGCCCTCTTATTGATTGCGACAGCGTTCTTTTCCTACGCGGTTGTTCGTCAGAACAAGGACCATTTGACCAGCCGCTTCGTCGTCGAACTCGGACAGAATCTTTACTTTGTTGGTGTCGTGCTTACCTACCTTTTATGGGGCGCGATCTTGAAGCTTCGAGAGACGCGCACGAGACTCATTCAATTGGTTCTCGCTCTGGGCGTATATTTCAGCGCAACGGCCGGGACTTACGCTTTGCGGAACCTTTTCCCCGGTTTGCAGGAATCCTTTCTCCGCTGGGTTCCGCCGCTAATAGGCACCTGGCTGCCGTTGGCCTGGGCTTACACATTCTCAAAGATTCCGGAGGACGCTCGCTTGGCCACTGCCCGTTTGATGGTGAGGGCCCGATGATTGTGGCTTCACTCATCTGCGTTTTTTCGATTGCAGCTTTCCTGCAATTCTTCGTGTGGCATTGCCGCTCGATCATTGCCTCGAGCCGCAGGGTCGAACTCTCCGAACGCGTGCGGGAAGTTGCCGGTATTGAGAGCCGGGATTTCAACGGCGAAGATTTTCATCGCCTCCTTCAGCTGGTCCGGCTCTGCCCGGACCGCGGCGACGACCGCGGCGAGATTCGCGCGGTCGGCACTTACTATGGCTTGCTCAACGTTCTCGGTCGCATCGCGCGACAAACCATTCCTCCTATAGCAGCGTGGGCCGAGCAGGAACGCGAAAGCTGTTCTTACTTCGCGGCCGTAGCCCTCGACCGTCGGATTTCCTACAGTCGCGACCTCTTCACCCAACAAATCGCCGATCGTCTGTAAGGCTTATCGAAGCGCGACGCGCTCATATTTTCCACAGTACCGGCTCTCGACCCATCTATGTTCCACTGCTACCATGCTGAATACAGCAGCGATCGGTCAGGTCAATAGCGATCGGTCAATTCCGTTAGGCTGACGCCGGTCGCATCGCCCATGAAAACCGCCCTCGAACAGTCGGTCCTTCATAGCGTCCGCACCGCGCAAATGATTGCGCCCGGCGATCGCGTTGGTGTCGCCGTTTCGGGCGGCGCGGATTCCGTCGCTCTGCTGCGCATCCTGCAAAATATTCGCCAAGACCTTGGCATCACGCTTCTCGTCGTCCATTTCGATCACATGTTGCGTGGCCAAGACTCCACAGCGGACGCGCAGTTCGTCAAGAACCTAGCTGGCGAGCTCAATCTGGAATTCGTAGCCACCAGCGAGGATGTAGCCGCAAGTGCCGCGCTCCAAGGTTGGAATCTCGAAGACGCAGCGCGACGCCTTCGCTACGCTTTTTTCGAGCGTATCTGCGCTAGTGGAAAAGCGACCCGCATCGCCGTAGCTCACACCGCGCAGGACCAGGCCGAAACAGTTCTCGCCCATCTAATCCGCGGAACAGGTCCAAGCGGATTGGCGGGTATCTATCCCGCGGTCGGCTCCGTGATCCGGCCGCTGCTCGAAATTCAGCGCCAGGACTTGCGCGACTACTTAAAATCTCTCAATCAGCCCTGGCGGGAAGATGCCACGAATCGCGATACGAAACGCCTACGCGCGCGCATTCGCGAACAACTGATTCCTATGCTGGAAGAGAATTTCGCGCCAACCATCGTTGGGCATCTAGGCGATTTGGCGCGATTGTCCAGAGAGCAGGAAGTATTCTGGTCCACAATTGCGGAAGATCGCTTTCACGCGCACGCCCACAGCACCGGCGACACTTCGGCTATCCGTGCTAAAGATCTCCTGTCGCCCATCGAGTTGAATTTCGCACCGAGCCAATCTTCGCCTGCGCCTAACGCCAGTCCTGGCACACCCTTACGCGCGGTCACCGAAGGTCTAATCCGCCGTCTTTATCAGAGTGTCCGCGGGGATCGCAAGGATCTGACAGCCGAGCACGTTGAACAAGTCATCCGGTTAGCCACCAGCCAAAGCAGCGGCCGCCATTTGGAGCTGCCGGGCGGCGTCGTTGTCGAACGAAGCTTCGACCAATTGATTTTTTCGAGTGGTAAGCTTCGAAAATTGCTTCGCGCGAACGAAACCTGCGCGCAACCAGAAGCGTATAATTATCATGTAAGCCTTCCAAGCTGCGGCGCAGCCGTTGTTTCTGTTCCCGAACTCGGCAGTTGCTTCCGTTTGAAAGTGATTGACTGGACTTTGCAGCCGAGCGACACTAAAAGCGCTGGCCACGCCCTTGATGCTGACCTCCTCCGCGGCTCGCTAATCTTGCGGAATTGGCGGCCGGGTGACGCTTACAGACCGCGCGGTCGCCGGCACATCCAGAAATTGAAGCAAATGTTCCTGAACGATCGCGTTCCTGGCCGCGAGCGGGGACTCTGGCCGGTACTGGAATGCGAAGGGCGAGTGGTTTGGACTCGCGGCATGCTGCCGGCGAGCGACTTTTGCGCACAGGAGCACACCCTGCTGGGAGTGTCTATCGAGGAGCATCCGCTTGAATAGCCTGTTCATTCTTAGCGTGCATACACCCGCCTTCTTGATGCATCTAAACAAGAGTGAGTTAGAATTAGAGCAGGAATCGGGGCCCGCGTTTCCAGGTAGCCGGAAGGCGAGGTAATACAGTGAACTCAACGGTACGCACTATTCTCTTTTGGCTTTTGATGATCTTGCTCGCGGTCGTCTTGTGGAAAATGGCTTCCACCGGCGGCCAAGCCGCGCGTGAGGACGAGCCTAGCTACACCAACTTCCTCGCCAAAGTGCAATCCGGCAATGTGAAGGACGTCACCATCTATCTCGCCCCCAATAGCGCCGAAATCCAAGGCGAGTATCGCGAACCAGCCGGCAAATTCAAGGGCGTAACCGTTGCCAATACAACCATACCGGAAATAACCAAAGCTCTGGATGCTCACAACGTCATTTATAACTACAAGGAAGTGAAGAACGCCGACTGGATGACCTTCCTGGTGAACTTCGCTCCGCTGATTCTCCTCGTCCTCTTCTGGGTTTTCATGATGAAGCAGATGCAGGCCGGCGGGAACAAAGCCCTGAGCTTCGGCAAATCCCGCGCCCGTTTGCTTACGGCGCAGCAGAAAAAGGCTACCTTCAAAGATGTCGCCGGAATTGACGAACCCAAGGAAGAGCTTTACGAAATCATCGATTTCTTGAAAGATCCGCAAAAATTCCAAAAGCTTGGTGGACGCATCCCCAAAGGTGTGCTGCTCGTCGGGCCTCCAGGAACCGGAAAAACTTTACTGGCACGCGCGATTGCGGGCGAAGCGAACGTTCCGTTTTTCTCCATCTCGGGTTCTGACTTCGTGGAAATGTTCGTCGGCGTAGGCGCCAGCCGCGTGCGCGATCTGTTCGAACAAGGAAAAAAGAACGCACCGTGCATCATCTTCATCGATGAAATTGACGCTGTTGGCCGCCACCGTGGCGCAGGCTTGGGTGGTGGGCATGACGAACGCGAGCAAACCTTGAACGCCTTGCTCGTCGAAATGGACGGCTTCGAATCAAATGAAGGCGTCATCTTGATCGCAGCCACCAACCGCCCCGACGTGCTTGATCCGGCTTTGCTCCGCCCCGGACGCTTCGACCGCCGCGTGGTCGTTCCTCGGCCCGACGTAAAAGGCCGCGAAGAAATTCTCCGCGTGCATACGCGAAAAGTTCCTCTGTCTGAAGATGTCGAGCTTTCCGTCATCGCGCGCGGCACTCCCGGATTTTCCGGCGCCGATCTTGCCAACCTGGTCAACGAATCCGCTCTGTGGGCTGCGCGTCAGAACCGCAAGTTTGTTGCCATGTCCGACTTCGAAATGTCCAAAGACAAAGTCCTCATGGGCGTCGAACGCAAGTCCATGATTTTGTCCGACGAAGAAAAGCGCAACACGGCCTACCACGAAGCAGGCCACGCACTCGTTGCTGCCTTGACTCCGGGTGCCGATCCGCTTCACAAAGTAACCATCATCCCGCGCGGAATGGCCTTGGGCGTCACCATGCAATTGCCCATTGACGACAAGCACACCTACACCAAGGAATTTCTCGAATCGCAACTGAGCGTTCTGATGGGTGGACGCGCCGCCGAAGAAATCTTTCTGCATCACATCACTACCGGTGCTGGAAACGATATCGAACGCGCCTCTGAAATCGCGCGGCAAATGGTCTGCGAATGGGGCATGAGCCCGCTTGGCCCGCTCACCTTCGGCAAGAAAGAAGAAGCCATTTTCCTTGGCCGCGAAATCACACAGCACCGCGACTACTCCGAAGACACCGCGATCAAGATTGACGCGGAAGTTCGCAGCATCGTCACCAACGGCTATAGCCGCGCCCGCAACATTCTCGAAACCCAGCGCGACACTCTCGAGCGCATAGCGCAAGCCCTGCTTGAACGCGAAGTCCTCGACGCCACCGAACTCAAGCTGTTGCTCGAAGGCAAGCCCTTGCCGGAAAAAATACCGCCACCGCCTCCAGCCGCTCCGCCGTTGCCGGCGAAAGAACCGCAGCTCTCACTACGTCCCGAGCCGCGCCCAATCCCCGGTATGGCAAAAGGCGAAAAGCCGGCCCCAGCTTAATCGGCACTCACCAGATAACTTTGCACGACGGCGTCCGATCCGGGCGCCGTTTTTATTTGCGGATGACCCCTCAGCACAAGCGAGCGCGTCAGAATTATTCTTAGTGGGTTTTGATCAAGTACGCCGACGGACAACGGCAGGCTCAAACGTTGGAAGAATTAGTTGGGTACGAACGACTTACTCGTTGTCTTTCCCGGCGCGTTTCAATGCGCGATGCCGCAGCTTGCCGAGCTGCCGGTTCAGTACGTTATCGCGGTCCAGGAAAGACAGCACCGGGGTTCGACGCTTTTCCACTCGGCTTCTTGCGCGTTTTAGCCGCTCATCATCGCTGAATCGCTCCAGCGCCGCGTCCAGGGTTTCGATCGCTTTGGAGCGTCTTCCCGCCAGTTGGTACACCTCAGCCAAATTCAGATGGAACTGCGCTTCGCTGCGTTTTAGCTGCACCGCGATTTCGCAGAGCTCGGACGCTTGGTCCCACTTGCGTTCCGCGCGGGCAACGCACAATCCCAGAAATGAGAGGTAGTAGGGATTCCGCTTTTCACATTCGAAGGCCCGCCTCAGGCGCGGGAGCGCCCTTTGCGCGTACCCATTCTTGAGCAGGCTGACGCCTTCTTTGAAATCCGCGATTGCATCGGGCTTTGTCGCACTCAGCACTTTTTCGGTCATTCGAATTTACCGGCGTACCTGAAGGAAGTTTCAATCAATATCCACTCTAGATAAATCCTTCGCGAAAAGTCTACTGGCCTAGCGGGCAGGAGTGATTCAAATGGCAACCCAGCCGGTGCCGGTCCGGTCAACGGTCGATGTGGTGGTGTTCTCAGCCTCCGGCCATCACCCTGTAATAAAGGCTACGAACCAAAATCGCCACACCACGCCCTTGCGCCAATGTTCGCAAATGGGCGTAAAATAAAGCATGGCGAAAAATTCCGCAGACACCTTCGAAGTGGAGTGCCCCTGCTGCCGGGCCAAGCTCAATGTCGATCGCGAACTCGGCGCCGTGCTTTCCCACGTTCCGCCTCCCCGTCCGCCATCTTCTGTTGACCTGGACGACACCGCACGCCTCCTGCGCGCGCAAACCGAAGCCGTCGAAGCAAAGTTCCGCGCATCGGTAGAAGCGGAAAAATCAAAAGAGGATGTGCTCGCTCGCAAATTCGCCGAAGGACTGAAGAAAGCTAAAGACGGCCCCATCGAGAAACCCCTGCGCGATTTCGACCTCGATTGAGTCCGGCCTCAGATGCGCCTTGATTCCGCCGCGAAAAAAATCAGCTTCGTTCGCCATCAATCTTCTGCGCCTCTCGTTTTCACACTGGCAGTGCTCTCGTTGTTTTTGGCGCCAGGCAGTGTGCGCTCGCAGACCCAAAAGACGAAACTCGCCCGCCCGCGCGTCCTCGATTCCGGCGTTTCCCTGGAACGCGATCCGGTTACCGGCGAGCTGAAGACAATCACGTCAGCGAATTCCGAGAACGCCTCCGCAACAAAAACTGAATCGCCTTCAAACGCTATTCGCGTTGAAACGCCCCTCGTTCCGGTCACCTGCAGCGTAACCGACGCCGGTGGCGCCGCTCTCACCGGTCTATCTCGAGAAAACTTCCGCATCTTCGATAATGGCGTGGAACAGCCCATCACTTATTTCGACGCCTACACGCAGCTCGCCACCATCGCCCTGATTATCGACGCCAGCCCCAGCGTCCTGCCGCAAAGTGATGAAATGAAGACCGCCGCACGCGCGCTCGTGGACGGCCTTACGCCCGCCGATCAAGTCGCCGTCGTCGATTTCTCCGCGCACACTTATCTCTTGCTCCCTTTTTCGAATGATTGGGGATTGATCCGCCAGGCCATCTCGCGCATTAACGTCCGTCAACTTTTCGGCGACACCGGCGGTTCAAACATTTATCAATCGATTTTTCTCGCGGCACACGAACTTTTTGCCGGACGCACCGGCCGCAAAGCCATCGTCCTTCTCACCGACGGTCAGGACAGCGGCCTCGGCCTCACCTTGGACCCGGTCACCGCATCTCCGCGCCCGGGATCGCCAACCAATCGCCTCACTTTCGACGACGTCGCGCGCTCCCTCGCAGCGCAAGACATTCAAGTCTTCGCCGTCTCCACTCAGAGCCGCCCAAAAGGAATGACGCCCGCCTGGCTCGCCGCGCATTCTGCGGAAACCCTTCTAACCGGTGACGCCCGCGACCTGAAAATCCCCGCCTACACTTTGTATCTCGCAGAACTCGTGCGCCGCGCGGGAGGCCAGCTTTATTTCCTCCGCGAAGCCGACACGCTTACCGACACATTTCGCGAGATCGCTCGCCGAGTTCGCGCCGAATACACCCTCGGATTCGCGCCTCCGCAAAATTCTGCCACCCGTCCAACCTGGCATTCCCTGCGCGTCGAAGTCGTAGGGCACGCCGGCGTAAATGTCGTCACCCGCCCCGGCTACTACGCTCGCTCCACCCCCTAGCCGCGTGCCACAGCAGAAGGGTTAACAGCCCAAAATATCGTGGCGTTTTTGTTCGTCCGTGATTGAATGGTGGCCCATGTTCCGCCGCCGTAAATTTAAGTTGCGCTTGCCCTCCAGAACGCTGTTGCTAGGCGAGCGCACGCTGGTGATGGGCGTCCTCAACGTCACGCCCGACAGTTTTTCCGACGGTGGCCTTTTCCTCAATACAGACGCGGCCGTGGCGCGAGCGCTGGAAATAGAACGCGCCGGCGCCGACATCCTCGACATCGGAGGCGAATCCACCAGGCCCGGTTCAAAAGGTGTTTCTGCGAAAGAAGAACTTCAGCGAATACTTCCTGTCTTGGAAAAGCTGCGAGGAAAAATCCAAATCCCAATTTCGGTGGACACCAGCAAATCGGAAGTTGCAGATACAGCCGCAGCCGCAGGCGCCGAAATCCTAAACGACGTCACCGCCTTGCGAAACGATCCGCACATCGCCGAAGTAGCGCGCCGCCGCAAGCTTCCGCTTATCCTGATGCACATGCGCGGCGAACCCCGCACCATGCAGAAAGGCCCATTCGCAAAAGACGTAATCCGCGACGTTCTCACAGGCCTACGCCGCGCAATCGCTTTCGCCCGCCGCGCAGGCGTGGCAAAATCCCAAATCATCATCGATCCCGGCATCGGCTTCGGCAAGAACTACGCGCAAAATCTAGAACTGCTCCGCCGCCTGCCCGAACTCTCCAAGCTGGGTTACCCGCTCTTAGTCGGCACATCCAGAAAAAGTTTCATCGCCCACATACTGCGCACCCAATCTCAACAATCCTCAGAAGCCGACGACCGCATCTGGGGTACCGGCGCAACAGTCGCCGCCAGCATCCTGCAAGGCGCCCACATCGTGCGCGTGCATGATGTCGCCGAAATGGTCCAAGTGGCGCGCGTCACCGACGCCATCCTCTCCCCGCGGCCCCTCGCACAAAAAATTTAGCCCGGGCCTTCGTAGTGCCGGTTTGCCCGCCGTGGCGGGGCTTCAGCCGGCATCTTCCATTGGTTTTTGAATCGAGTCTCTGCAGTCAGCAATATCCGCTCGACTAGAATTGCCGGGATGCTTTGTGGGTCGTGGCTTCAGCCACGACATAAAGGCGGCATAGTCAAACCGGCTTTAGCCGCTGAAGTTCCACTCCGGTGCCCGAGCAGTCTATTACGTTGATGTTCCCGCGCGGCGAATTTCCTGAATTCTAATTTACCGGTCGTAGGTGTGCTTCGCTTTTTGTACCGCCGGCATCTTGCCGGCGCTTTGGCGATGGCCGACCGTTCCGCGCGGCACCAGCGTTCCGTCCTACCGCAATTGAAACTCGCGAGGGTGCCGCATGCTTTGGCGTTTCTGTTTTCTGCAAAGCGTGCGGGTTTAGATCCAACGCTTGCAAACCTTCGCTGCGATCGGGCTCGCGATTTTTACGCGCCAATGGCTTTCAGATCATCCTTAGCCTGCTGCTCCGCGTCTTTCGTGGCTTGCTTGGCATTGGCATCCGGCTTCAGTTGACGTATGGCTTTGTTGAGTCCCTGCGCCTTCTCTCCGTCAGCGACCTTGCATCCGGATATATCCACGCTGGTGTGCACGCCCGTCGAATCAGCGCGCAGACAATTGAAATCCACTCCAAGATTGTGGCTGGCGTGCATCACAGCAAGGCATTCAACCAACTCCAGAAACGGCTCACACGCTTCGGTAGCCGTAGCGTTAGCGCCCAACAGCCCCTGCGCTCGCAGACTGGGAGTGAGCTTTTTCTCTGCGTCGCTTCTGTTTCCGGACGCATCGACGGAATTCTTCGGATCTTTCTTCACCCACTTGATCGGATTCAGCGAATGCGACCCATCCTGTGCCGCAGCGGCCGCTCCCGATCCCGCCGGCCCTTGCGCCGCAACTTGTTGCGCTCCCAGCGTCAGCGAAATCGGAACCACGAAAAGCACAATCGCAAAAATGTGAAGAGATTTTTTCATACGTGCTCCCTTGTTAAAGCTACCTGTCAAATGGGCGGCTGGCGGGCGTGGCCTCCCACCCAGTAGGCCACAGCGCAGACGCACAAAGCCGCGCAGCGGAACGGTACTACTCTAATCAGTCACGCTGGCCCTTAGAACAGGCGGCTCCGCGCCGCCGCGCCTTCGCCCTGAGTGTTTGCTTTTGTAGCGGCCGCCTTCAGGCGGGCGTTGTGAACTTAGTGGTGAACTACCGCCGTGGTACTATCGGCTACTTTGTCACCGAGTGAGACCATACGAAAGCGAAACCCGCTGAAAGATTCAAACGACGATGGAGAGTTTGACATGGACGATCGAGAGCGATGCCCGAAAAATCCCAGCATGCTCAAGGCCTATTGTTCGCACTGCCAAGGTACTCAGCGCGGCACCATGGATAACCCAACGTATTCAATCAAAGAGGGCCTCTACCACGGCTTCCCTGTAGTCGAGGTACTCAAGAATGGCGGTTCTGTACACATGTGGGATAGTCACTTCCGATTTGGACTGCGCAAAGCAGAAATGCTTATCGCATGTTCCACTATTCTTCGCGAATTCGGATGGGCCACGGACGACGAGAGGCTCGCATTCAAATCGCAGCTCATCGAGAATCAAAGACGCGGATTACGTATACAGGTCTACATAGTAATGCATCCCGAATTTGAACACTCCTCTGGGGAGACAATAGAACGGCCATGGTTGCGCTTGGAGGCGTTGCCTCCAGACAAAGACCACATAGGTTTGGGTATGATCAAATGCCGGGCCATTTCCGCAGTTGAAGCCGATTTGAAGCGCTGGCTCGCGAGACACGGAGTTCAGTAATCCGATGACAAGCAGAGTAAACTTTTCGACGACAGATCGGTTTCAGAGTCCGAGGTTCGGTTGGTTCGAATCGATGGCGTCTTGAAGAAGTCTAACATCCAAAAACGCGTCGAATACTCCGTGAGACTTGAGGTCCTTAGGCAAACCGAGAACAGCGTGAATAAGCCGCACGGCTCCGCTCCATTCCTGCTCGGACACGGGCCCAAGCATGTCATCTGCATTCACAAAGTAGAGAAACACCAGTGTAGTGGATACGTGGTTGAGATGCCTGAGGAAGTAGTGATGCGCGAGCCGATTAGCGTATTGATAGAAAACCTTATCCCAAATTGCCGTTGCCCTTGGTGCATAGAACCGCCTTGCTTCGCGTAGGCTACGGTCGATCAATTCCAGCGATGCTGCGGAAGCTTTAGTTCCGGGCGAAGCGGCTTCCGGAATATGGGCCTTAGCCTCTATAAAGAGCGGGCGACCTTCCGACGTGATTCCTAAGGCATCCCATACCGGCCCGCGAACCGGCCAGAACTCCCCAAGGGGTTTTTTGAGATTAGCAATTCCGATCTGTGCCAGAGCCTTTTGGTCCCGGTATTCTCGGAAGTCGTCGCCGACAAGTGGAGATTTCCATTCTATCGAAGTTCTTGGCGCAACCGCTTCGCTCCGCTGAAGCGCACTCAAAAGAAGTTGCGGTCTCCTATTTATCGCAACTTGGAGCCATCGCTGGCTCCCGGCTGATGCAAAGCTGGTCATCGCGGGAATTAGAACATAGAGCGTCCTTTTTGGGAAAGCCGTTTGAATAGGAGACACTTTTCGGGGACACCGAGGAAATCGCAGTTTCCCATTTTGGAATTGCCCCTTCTAACCACCACTCCTAAAACGGTTTGCAATTCGTCCACCGCATGTGAGATTTGCATCGTGTGTTAGGCTGGAAATGGAGCTATGTGCGGCGCAGAAAAATTCGGCGCAGCGAGCGGCGAAGGAAAGACGGGCGCCATTGTTCCGCCCATTTCCCACCCTCCAACTCGCCATTTTTCTCTCAATAATCGGCAAATCCGGAGCGGTTTTTACAAAGCATTTCTGCCATTTCTACCCGGTTCTGCACAAAATATAGAAAACGACGTAACTTACTCAAAACAAAGCATCGGAGAATTTCTACCCGGGGCCACAACCACCTGCTGCGTCGCACAATTTCCCACCGAAACTAGAATCGCATTTCTGGCGCGCTCGCCCGAACCAGTTTTTGCTGAAAAATTCCGCCCGCAAAATCGCATTTCTAACCGGTTCTGCACCAAAAACAGAAGTTATACAAAAGAAACGATTAAACCCTCTCTAACCGGTTCTAGATTTGCACTTAAGGTTTTGCAACTTCGCGACGACTTTCGCATCCGACTAGACGCCCGACGCAAAAAAGAATCTGCCTCGCGGGACGCCTCCGAACAAGGTAAAATCCCGCTGAAGGCACAAAACGAAAAGGAGCCATCATGAGCGCCAGTCCCACCACCGCGCCGTCTGCCGCGACCATCGCCAACATTAAAGAAAAAGCACGGCTGCTCAGTATTTATTCCATGATGTCCACCACCGCCGCCGGCTCGGGTCACCCCACTTCCTGCATGTCTGCCGCGCAACTGGCTGCCGGAGTTTTCTTCTACGCCATGAAATTTGATCCCAAGAATGCCAACTCCAACGATGGCGACCGTTTCGTCCTCTCCAAAGGCCACGCCGCTCCGCTTCTATATTCCGCGCTGGCCGAAGCGGGAGTTTTTCCCGTATCGCGCGTAATGACTCTCCGTCAGTTGACCAGCGAACTCGAAGGCCATCCCACCCCTCTCATTCATGGAGTGGACGCCGCCACCGGTTCCCTCGGCCAGGGGCTTTCGGTCGGCGCCGGACTCGCCATCGGCGCGCGCCTGGATAAAAGTCCCACCCGCGTGTACGTCCTCACCGGAGACGGCGAACTCGCCGAAGGACAAATCTGGGAGGCGGCCTCGTTCGCCGGGCATTACAAACTCGATAATCTCACTGTCATATGCGACATCAACGCGCTGGGCCAGAGCGACCCCACCATGTATCAGCACGACATGGAAACTTATCGCCGGAAATTTGAGTCCGAAGGCTTTGCCACCGAAGTAATCGACGGACACGACGTCACCGCCGTCCTCGCCGCACTCGACCGCGCGAAAGCCACCAAGGGCCAACCTCAGGCCATCATCGCCAGAACTATCAAAGGCCACGGCTTCAGCGAAGTGGCGGGCAAAATGGGCTGGCATGGCAAGCCGTTTTCGAAAGATCAACTCGCCGCGGCGATTAAGGAACTGGGAGGCACGCCGCCCGTAGTTCCTCCCGACCCGGGAAAATCCTACCGGCGCACCGACTTACCCAAGCCGCCGGATTTCCCCGAGCCCCCCGCTCCGGAATACGCGCAGGACAAAGCGGTTGCCACCCGCGAAGCGTACGGCTTCGCGCTGAAGCGCCTGGGAAAAGTGAATCCCCACATAGTAGGTATCTCGGGCGACGTGAAAAATTCCACCTTCTCCGAAATTTTCCAAGACGCTTATCCCGACCATTTCTTCCAGGGCTTCATCGCGGAACAGAACCTGGTCAGCGCCGCAGTCGGACTTGCGGCTCCC
>Ga0209624_10000965_pt1 | contig 24054 bp, 17 predicted proteins | sample JacPinW_OM2H0_O1_FD_188565 | JGI IMG/M metagenome (GOLD analysis project Ga0209624, IMG submission 188565) | Forest soil microbial communities from Algoma, Ontario, Canada - Jack Pine, Ontario site 1_JW_OM2H0_O1 (SPAdes) (version 2) | ecosystem: Environmental > Terrestrial > Soil > Boreal...
TGCGATCGCCTGATCGAGTGCCACCTGGGCCGCGCGGAGGTCCACTTCACCAGTGTCCCAATTAGCCAGCAACTGTGCACCGTGCAAGTACGCTTCATACGCCGCCGAATTCTGCGTGCCACCCAGCTCCAGCGTTTCAGTGCTTGTCAGCCTGATCTTAAGCTGTTCGGCAACCGCGGAGGCGACATCAGCCTGAACTTTCAGAATGTCTGTCAATTTGCGGTCATAAGTTTGTGACCACATGTGAAACCCGCTGACGGCATTGATTAACTGCGCGGTGATTCGGACGGTGTTACTGGTTCGGCGAACGCTGCCTTCCAATATGGTTCCGACATTCAGCTTGTGTGCAATATTGGTGATGTCGATGTTTTGACCCTTAAAGGAAAACGAGGAAGTTCTTGCCGCCACTTGCAACGCGTTTAACCGAGACAGGGAGTTGAGAATTTCTTCGCTGATGCCGTCCGAGAAATAATCTTGCGTCGTATCACCGCTCATATTCACAAAGGGAAGTACGGCGATCGAGTGAGCCGGCGGGGCGAAGGCAGCCTCGGTAGCGGGAGCCTCCGTGCTTGCCGCCGCAGGTGCGCGCGCGGCTATCTCGTGAGGGGCTAATACCTTCGGCTGCGCCATTGCGTGCTTCGAGAGCCAGAACTTGTCGAACACGAAATAAGTGAGCGCGACGGCCAGCACAGCGATGATGGCGCGATCCAGTTTTCGACCTGTGCGGCGCGCAATCGACTGTGTGGGGTCGCCCTCGACACTGGGCTTTATCCCTTCGGGTGTGATCTCATAGACCCACGCGAATAGCAGCGCGGCCGGGAAGCCCAGCACCATGAGAAATACGACCGTGCGCCCGGTCCAAGCCGGTAATTCCAGCAAATGAAAGAACATCTCGAAGGGTTCGAGAATGACGTAACACACCACGATGTAGAGGATCGCCACGCGTCCGACATTGCGGCGCTTCAGCTTCTCGAGAAAACTACTCAGAAAGTGCGGAAGATGCCCTTGCGCATGTGTATGTGCCGTGTGCGAGGTACTCAGCTGATTCTCAAGCGCCGCCTGCCGCCCACGTTCAGATTTTGGCGCTTTTCCCGACATGTAAGGCCCTGCAAGCTCTTTTGTTTTATGGAGGATGCACCAGGATTGGCATCGCGGGCAAATTTAGCCTGCCCGAATGCGAAGGGCAGCTTAGCGGCAGTGAATTCAGTGCGTTCAATGGCCGATTTTGGCCTATTCTGTTGAAAAACTCCCTTTCAGTGTAGAGGCGATTTTTTAGTTTTATGAAAATGCAGCCGAAAAGCCGAGGAAAACACGGCGTATGGCCGACTGAGAAAGTTTGAGGGCGGAGATCATCAAGAGCCGCTGTGTCCTCGAATCAAGCAAATCTCCGGCGTTCTACAGCGCTACGATTTTTCCGCCCAACACGCGCACGGAGTTTTTCAACAGAATAGGCCGAATTGAGCCGGTCAGGGGACTGCTAGGGAGAGCCCTGCTCCCAGGATTTGAGGTTCGCCAGAAGCACCCGCTTCAAACTATCGCGAAGCGTCCCACAGACCCGCTGCATTGCCTCAAGGTCGTTGCGCCCAGGACTGGTCACTAGCTAACCTTGGTTGGTGGCACGCGCGATCTGGTTCAAATTGCGGCCGATGCTTCCGAGCTCCGCCAAGGTGCGCTTGAGGGCCAGCAGCTCCTCTTGCGGGAGTGGCGCGAGTGACCTCAGGTGAGATCGCGTCAGCACCGATACATAGGTTGCCGGCGGCATCCCTCTTGCCGCTGCACGCTCCCGCAACAGAATCTGGTCATCCGGGCGCAGACGGATCATCAATCGTGCGCCCCTGCGCGACCGAGCACCGGTTGGTGACTCCGTGAGTATCGGCGACAGGCCCGCCTTCAGCAGCAGCAATTCAACCAGACGCCTGAGCAAGGCCGACTCGCTGAGCAGTTCCTTCTCAGCAAGCGCACGCAGTCGCGCTTTCGTTTCCGATGAAACTCGACCCACGATGAATTGATCTGCTTTCACGTGGGCCCCATTGTTCAACAAGAGCAACCGGTTGCCTATCCTGCATTGGCTCCATTGGCTCTAAATTCAGCGTAACACTAACGACGCCCGCCTTTCCGGGTGTCTGGCTCCAATAATCTTGGAGGAGTTATCCAACGATTGCCCTCGTTGTGCAACCGTTCCACGCTGCAAATCACTCAGCGATTGCCTCGTAAGAGTTCCGCTGAATTTTCCGCGATACTCTTACGCACTCTCTTGCGTTCTTCTGCGATAATTTGCTTTGCGTGACGACTTTGGCCCTAAACGACCGGAACCACACAAGGTCGTTTATGAATTTGGAAATTGCTCAGCCCCACTCCACTGATGCACCTATCGTGGTAGGGGTCCAAGGATATTCGAAGAGATCCGATACTCCGAGCTCGCCAAGATCGCGAACGCCTACCAATGGTCGAAGAAAACCTACAACAACGCAATCAGCGTGGTTCGCTGCGCCTTCGACTACGGCTACCGGGATCACCCGGAGAAGCACAACCCGGCCTCCGGTCTCAGTTGTCTGCGAATGACCAAGAAAGACCGACCCCCTGTAGCACCCTTCAGCATTCAGGAGGCCGAGCTGCAGATATCGAAGCTGCATGCCGACTGGGGCGAGGCCATTGGCAACTACGACGAATTCCGCTTCTTCACCGGCTTACGACCGTCCGAGCAAATCGCTTTGCTCGTGACCGATTATGACGCCGGTAGAGCCGTGCTGTCGGTCACCAAGGCGCGTGTCCTGCGGCGGGATAAAGACCGCACCAAGACGCAGGAGGATCGCGACGTTGAGCTTTGCCCGCGCGCCCTCGAAGTTCTAAGACGTCACTTGGCATTGCGCGCGGAATACGTCTCGGCCGGCAAAATCCGCCACGAGCACCTGTTCTTTCTCGAAGACGGAAGGCCGATCAGCGACCCTGAAATCACCCGCTGGCGCTGGAGCGAGAGCATTAAGGCGCTCAATATTCGAAGGCGCGGACCCTACCACGCGCGGCATTCCTCGGTGACCTGGCAACTCATGCTGGGAAAGAATCTGCTCTGGGTCGCGAAGCAGCACGGGCATAGCGTCGAAGTAATGCTGCGCATGTACGCCGCGTGGCTCGAAGGCGCAACGGAATCCGACATTCACGCGATCAAACAAGCGATGGAAAATAGACCCGCTGCGCGCGCCGCATTTTTCGCTTCTCGTGCTGCAATTTCCGCTGTAAATACAGTGTCAAATTGCGTCACGCAAATCGTGATTCGTCCCCTGAAATCCCCGGAATTTGGCAGTAGTTTGGCAGTAGGGAAAGACCCGAGTGACTCAAGTCTCAGAAACGCTTCGAAAATTAAGTGGCGGAGAGGGTGGGATTCGAACCCACGTGCCGGAATTACCCGACCATCCGATTTCGAGTCGGCGCCGTTATGACCACTTCGGTACCTCTCCAGTTAACTTATAATTCTTCTCGTTTACTTAAAGTTTTCCGGCATTAACTTAAATAAAACTTAGTTTTGACGCGTTTGGCAAACAGGGTAGAAACGCATTTGTCAAGGGTTCGCAGGAAGAAATAATCGTTTATTCTAGCTCATCGGAAAAGGGCTCGCTTCAAGAATAGAACTTGCCTTGCACCACGGCACTCAAATGGACTCTATCAACCGTGCGTAATTTGAAGATGCAAAAAAATTGGCCGCGCTGGACAAAGCTGACGATAGCGGTTTCCGCCCTCGTTCTGCTTAGCAGCTATGCGCCGCTGCCCGGGTTGATAGACCAAATCAAGACGCTGGGCGAGCTGCGCGTGGCGACGCGTATGAGCCCGCTGGCATTCTATCGCGGCCCGAATGGCACTCCGGAGGGCCCAGAATACGAGCTGGCACAGCGCTTCGCCGATGAGCTCGGAGTGAAGCTCAAGATCACACCGATGCGAAGCTACGCGGAAATCTACGCGGCGCTGACTTCCGGAGAAGCACATATTGCGGCGGCCGGACTGAAGGTCCCAATGCAGTCGATCCCGGGCGTCGAGTTCGGTCCGGCGTATCAGCACGTGCATGAGCATCTGATTTATCGTCGCGGCGCAATACGGCCGGGCTCTCTCGCGGACATTGGCAATTCCGATCTAGAAATCGCGGCCGGGAGTTCGCATGCGAAAACTCTCGAAGACGCACGCAATTCGAATCCGGACCTAGTTTGGGTAGAGAACTCCAGCACGAGTACGCAGGCGCTGTTGGACGGGGTTGCCGACGGTGCGATTGACTACACGATTGCTGACTCCACCGAATTTGCTTTGGCCCATGACGTGCACCCAGACTTGCGCATTGCCTTTGATTTTCCCGGAAATCGCCCGCTCGCGTGGGCTGCGAGCGACCGCGATCGAGGATTCGCAGGCGACATGGCCAAGTATTTCGCGCGCTTAAAGGGCGGCGGCGAACTCGCCACCATCGTAAATCGCTACTACGGTCGAACCGAGGAAGGGGAGTTTGCAGGGGGCCCGGGCTTCATGCGCCACCTGCAGAGCCGCTTGCCGCTTTATAAGCAATGGTTCGTGGAGGCCGCCGAGCAGAGCAGTCAGGATTGGCGCCTGTTGGCGGCAATGGGTTATCAAGAATCGAAGTGGAATCCCAGTGCGGCCTCATCAGCGGGCGCCCGAGGGCTGATGCAGTTAACGGTGGAGACGGCTACCGAAGCCAAGGTAACGGATCTGTCGGACGCTCGACAAAGCATTTTCGGCGGTGCGCGTTATTTCCGTCAGGTGTACGAAAAGATACCCTCCCACGTGCCCGAGCCGGATCGCACGTGGTTTGCGCTCGCCGCGTACAACATTGGGTACGGCCATGTGGAAGACGCGCGGGTGCTCGCGCAAAAGGCCGGCCGTGATCCGGACTCCTGGCAGGACGTTCGTGCCTTTCTACCGCTCCTGGAGCAGGAGCGCTGGTATACGAAAACCGAGAACGGCTATGCCCGGGGTTGGGAGCCGGTGCGCTACGTCGACAACGTGCGCGGCTATCGAGATTTGTTGGAATGGGCGTGGGGCGACGGCCCGAACGGGCTGGTCTTAAACTAACGACGGCGTTCGAAGAATTGCCGCAGCAAGTCTGCAGATTGGTCACTGCACACGCCTCCAAACACGTCCAAGCGATGGGTCAGCCGCGGCTCGCGCGGCAGATCAATCACGCTGCCGCAGGCGCCTGCCTTCGGGTCCCAGGCACCGAATACGACCCTCGCCAGGCGGGCATTGAGCACGGCTCCCATGCACATGGCACAGGGCTCCAATGTCGCATAGAGCGTCGCCGTGCTCAGCCGATAGTTGCGCTGCACCTGCGCGCCGGCACGTAGCGCAATGATTTCCGCATGAGCGGTCGGGTCGTGACTCGCAACCGGCTGATTCCACCCCTCGCCGATCACCTCATTGTCGAGAACCAATAGCGCCCCGATGGGCACTTCGCCATCATCGGCGGCACGCTGCGCAAGAATGAGCGCGCGTCGCATGAAGTCGGTATCACTGGGGCGATTCATGGCGCTCAAGCTGATTGCCGCGGTCGGGTGACGTAGCGCGTGACAAAAATCGCGATATACAGCGACAACAAAGCCGCGGCACTATAGCTCAGAGAATTATGGATGCCGATACTCGCGCCGAGCAGTCCGACACTCAGCCCGCTAAACGTGCGCATGCCGTTGGCGGACATGGCAAATACGCCTATCACTCGACCACGAATCTCCGCCGGCGCATTCAATTGCACCAAGGACTGTGCCATCGAATTGAAGGCGAGCTCGACAAAACCGGCAACGAACAACAAGCTGATTGCCACAGCGTAGGTGCTCGATCGCGCGAATCCTGCCAAAGCGCAACACCAGATCATTGCCAAGACATACGCCGTTCGCACTTTCGGCGGCAACAGTCCGCGGCTTTCCAGTATCAAGCCGGCGGCCAGACCGCCGGCCGCGTCAGCGCCCAGCAAAATACCATAGGTAAAATCCGGGCGCCCAAGGCCCAGATCATGCGCGAATCCGGGCATCTGAGCCTGGTAAGCATTACCAATGAAAAACGCGGACGCACCCACCAGCACCGTCATCGATAACAGCACTGGATTCTGTTTCACCACTTGCATCGTTCGCCAGATATCCGCAAAGCCTCGAATTCCCTGCGGGCGCGTCGCGGCTGCGCTATCCGGGCCGTACGGCGCCTTGATCAGCCAAAGAAACATCGGCGCATAGATCAGCGCATTGATGAAGATACCGCGGACCGGACCGAACAGCAGCAGCAAGGCACTCCCTACAGCCGGTCCGACCAAGAAGGCCAGGTAACGGCCCGTCGCGTTTAGCCGGACAGCGCTCGGTAATTGTTCCGCGCCGACGATCTTGTGTATCAAAACCTGCGCTGCAGGTATCCAGATGACACCCGCCAAGCCGTGGGTGAGAAGCAGAACCATCGCCTTCCACTGCGCGGTCGAGTCGGTCAGGAACATGACGCCCCAGCCAATCGATACACCCATGAACATCATCATTCCGATCTGTATGAGGCGACGGACGTCAAAGCGATCTGCCAAGCCGCCTGTGTAGGCGGCAAACGCGAGATACGGCGCCCAATGGGATACCACCGCGAAGGCCAGCAATGACGGGGAATGAAACTTCTCGAAGACTACCCAGTAGGAAATCACATGCTCGATGTTGTCCGCCATCATCGCGGCGCTGGAGGCTAAGAAGAAAATCCGAAAATCTCGATTGGCAAACGAAGTGAATGTGCGGCGCTTGGGAGCTTGCGATGGCGAGGCGTCGATTCGAGGTTCCAATTTCTACCACTACCCTTGACACGTGTCTTTCGTTGATTGTAAGTCCAAAGCGCGCCAATTCAGTAGACTATCGTGCTGACTTTGATGAACTACAAAAAGACGAGGATTCCATGCGTGGACTGGTACTACTTGCCGCATGCGCAGCGTTTCTAACCGCACATGCCGATGAGGGAATGTGGACGTTCGATAACTTCCCGTCGGCCACGGTAAAACGGGATTTCGGCGCGGATATCACCCCCACGTGGCTCGAGCATGTGCGGCTCTCGACGATGCGACTGACCAATTGCACGGCATCGTTCGTCTCGCCCGAAGGCTTGATCCTCACAAATCACCATTGCATCGAATCATGTCTTGCGGAGCTTTCGTCGAAGGAGAAAAGCTTGCTGGAACTCGGCTTCGGCGCGCCGACGCGCAAGGACGAACTGCGTTGCCCAGCACAACATGCCGACGTTCTCGTCGGCACAGAGAACATCACGGACGAAGTCCAAAGAGCCGATTCAGGGCTCGGAGAGGCGGCGGCCAACGATGCACGTAAAAAATTGCTGACTTCGCTGGAACAGGCCTGTCAACAAGCGAGCGTCAAGTCGAAGTCCGGCAAGCTCGAGTGCCAAGCGGTGCGCCTGTATCAGGGCGCCCAGTACTATCTCTATAAGTACAAACGCTACGCGGATCTTCGCCTGGTATTCGCGCCGGAAGCCGACATTGCCGCGTTCGGCGGAGATCCGGACAACTTTCAATTTCCGCGCTGGACGCTGGATTTCTCAATGCTCCGCGCCTATGAGGACAATAAACCCGCCAAGACACCGCACTATCTGCGAATCGATTTTGCCGGTCCAAGCGCCAATCAGCTGGTATTCGTTTCGGGCACTCCGGGCACCACTGCCCGCCTGCAGACGCGGGCGCAACTCGAATTCGACCGCGACGTGTCCTTGCCCATCACGTTAATGCGGGCATCCGAGCTGCGTGGGCGTTACATTCAATTTGGCAAGTCCAATGTCGGCGACGAGCGCATTGTGCTCGCACCGCTCAACAGCCTGCAGAACGCCATCAAAGTGCGCCGCAGGGAGCTCGATGCGCTCAATGACGATGCCTTTTTGGCGGGCAAATCCAAGGCAGAACAAGAGCTGCGCGCCATTGCGCAGCTCGATGGGGTCGATCCGTGGGCTGAAATCGCATCGGCATCGAATCGGGAACGCGTTCTCTATTTACCCTATATATTCATTGAAAACGGGGCGGGCTTCGGCAGCGCTCTGTTCCGCAATGCGCGCTCGTTGCTGAGAGGTGGCGATGAGCGGCTTAAACCCAACAAGGATCGGCTGCGAGAGTTCAGCGAGACCGAACTGCCCCTTGTGCAGCGCGACCTGTACGCGCGCGTTCCGGTTTATCCTGAATTCGAGGAAATGACCCTGTCATTTTCGCTCGAGCGCATGCGTGAGTGGTTAGGCCCCGATCATCCCGTGGTGCGCAGACTGATGAGCAAGGAATCGCCGGATGAATTGGCGACGCGGCTCATTGCCGAAACCAAGCTCGATGATGCTGCAATCCGCAAACAGCTATGGGAGGGGGGCAAGGCCGCGGTGGAGGCGTCTCATGATCCAATGATCGAATTGGTACGCTCAATCGACGCCGATGCCCGCCGCATCCGCAAGCAATACGAGGATGAGGTCGAGGCACCCATCGCGGCGGCGGCGCGGAGGATTGCCGCGGCGAGGTTCAGCGCCTATGGGACCAATACGTATCCGGATGCAACATTCACACTTCGGCTCAACTACGGCGTGGTGCAAGGATGGATCGAAAATGGCGCCGCGGTGGACCCGTTCACCCATCTGGGTCGGGCGTTTGAACGGGCCACCGGGTCCTCGCCGTTCAAGATTCCGTCCAGCTGGATGCGGATAAAAGCTCAACTGGATATGAACACTCCATTTTGTATTTCCACCAGCAATGACATCGTCGGTGGAAACTCGGGAAGCCCGTTGATTGATGCCTCGGGAAAACTCGTCGGCCTGATGTTCGACGGCAACATTCACTCGATCGCCGGCCGCTACTGGTTCAATCCCGCAATCAACCGCGCCATCGCCGTACACCCTGCAATCATTCGCGAGGCGCTCGAAAAGGTGTATGGCGCGAAAGAACTGCTGAAGGAACTCGAGGCGAGTGAGCCGCGCTAGACCGACATCCTCTTGAAGGCACTCGCCAATAAGGCCCAGTAAGTGGCCGGCCTGAAGCGCTGGATGATATCAAGGTACTGTGCATCCCGGCCAATGAGAATTCGCGGTTCATTTCGCTCAATACCGCGGACGATGCGCCGCGCCGCCGCCGCAGGCGTGGTGCGCGCCAACTGTTCGAACTTCTCCGCCAGCTCATTCGAACTGACGCTTTCGCGCAAGTGAGCACCCGCGCGCGCCTTGCGGGCGATGTTGGTCTTCACGCCGCCAGGATGGACCACAGACAGCCGCAGCGAACTATTGTTCATCACCAGCTCGTGACGCAGGGCCTCCGAGAAGCCCCGAACCGCAAACTTCGACGCGCAATAGGCGGACTGGCCGGGTGGCGCGATGATTCCAAAGATGCTCGAAATATTGACGATGTGCGCTTGCGGGCGGCTTTGAAGATGCGGCATAAACGCCCGCGTTCCGCGTACCACGCCCCAAAAATTGATGTCCATCACCCACGCCATTTGCGCATGATCGAATTCATCGAATTGGCCGAGTAACGCAACGCCGGCATTGTTGATGAGGATGTTCAGCGAGGGGAAGTCGGCGACGGCGGACAGAGCAAAGTCTTGGATGTGCTTCGGATCGGCAACATCGACGCGGCGGATAGTGGCTCGTCGCGCGTGGGTTGCGGTGATTTCTTTCGCAGCCGATTCCGACCCCGCCTCATCCAGATCGGCGAGCGCAACATCGCACCCTCGAGCAGCAAGCTCAAAGGCAAGCGCCCGACCGATGCCGCTCGCCGCGCCGGTTATCGCAGCGGCGGATCCTTCGAATTGAAATTTTTGCACGGTTTCACCTGTGAGGTCGCGATGCCATCCGCTCTGTGGCCGAGTTTTGAATGGCCAATCTTACGCGGCAAATCGCCGCTCGTGTCACCGCGCTGTCATCAATGTGCCTTTCTGACGTAAACACACGAGTGAACAATCCCGCGATCTACCAACAGCCTCACACAGGGGGAGCGAACATGAAAGAAAGAAGATTGATCGCGACGGGATTTCTGGCAGCCGCGGCGCTCGTGGGCACAAGCGTGCTCGCTCAGCCGAGCAGTGACTTCAGAAATGGCGGCCACGGCAACACCGGCAACGGCCGTTGCCAGCTGCATTCCGACAACAATCGAATTCAGCACGTGGTCTATATTCAATTTGACAACGTGCACTTTCGACGGGACCTGCAAAATATCCCCAGCGACCTCGAACAGATGTCGAACCTGCGGAACTTTCTGGTCGACAACGGCACCGTGCTCACCGATCACCATACACCGCTGATTTCGCATACCTCGGTCGATATCCTGACCACGCTCACCGGCGTGTATGGAGAGAAGATGGGCGCACCCATCGGCAACAGTCTGGCGTTCTTCAAGCCCAACGGTACCGCTTCGTTCCCCAGCACTTTTGAATATTGGACCGACCCCCTGGAGACGACGCCGGTTTCGATTCCCGTGATGGTCGACCAGCAAGGCAAGATTCATCCGGCACCCTGGGTGCCGTTCACCCGAGCCGGCTGCGATGTCGGCGCATTCTCGGTCGCCAACATAGAGTTCGAAAACATCACCACGGACGTGACGAATGTTTTCGGCACGGGATCTCCCGAAGCGGCCGAGGCGACCAGCAATCCAACGAAGGCAAAAGCTGATTTTCTGGGGATCGCGGTTCACTGCGCGCAAAACAGCCCCATCTGCACCAAGGGCAAGCCGGATGTCCTGACGGACGAACCAGGGGGATACCAAGGCTTCAATGCGCTCTTTGGCGGCGTGAATGTCCAGCCCGCGGTTTCGCCCAAGGGGCCGGTCAAGGATATTGACGGCAATGTGATCGCGGACGCCAGCGGCAACCCGGGCTTTCCCAACAGCTTCGATCCTTCGGCGTCGCAGACACTGGGCTATCTCGCCACGATGCTCGAAGCGGGCATACCGGTGGTGTACGGCTACATTGAGGACATGCACGACAACCATGCGAGTACCGGTACATTCGGTCCAGGAGAGGCTGGGTACGTCGCGCAGCTTGCGGCCGCGAATGAGGCATTCGGGAAGTTCTTCGCACGGCTGGCGCAGGATGGCATCACCAAGGACAACACCTTATTCATCGTGACTGCGGATGAGAATGACCACTTCGTTGGCGGCGCGCCTTCGCCCGCGAATTGCGACGGCATCCATGTTCCCTGTACTTATCAGCAGATCGGTGAGATCGACGCGAACCTGAGCCGTCTGTTGGCCACGCAGGCCAACAACACCACGCCATTCTCGGTGCATTCCGACTCGGCTCCGACCTTCTACATCAATGGCAATCCGGGACAAACCGATCCCATTACCCGCCAGCTGGAACGCGATGTGGGTGCTCTAACGGCGATCAATCCCATTACCGGAAATACCGACAAGATCGCACAAGCCATGGCCGATCAAACCGAGCAGCGCTTCCTGCACATGGTGACCTCGGATCCGCTTCGCACCCCAAACTTCGTCGTGTTCGCCAACGACAACTACTTCAATTTCGCGAGCGGTACTGATTCGTGCGACGAAGCGCCCGCCTGCGTCACGCTGGAGGGTCACGGCGGCTTCGCCTGGAATCACGGCGACTTCCAGGAGCAAATCACCAAGACCTGGCTCGGCTTGGTTGGACCCGGCGTCCAACACGCAGGGCCCACCGACGCATTTTTCAGTGATCACACCGACACACGCCCGACGATCATGGGTCTGGTCGGCCTCAAGGATGACTACGCGCATGACGGTCGCGTGCTATTCGAAGTACTTCAGGGCAACGCGGTGCTTCAAGGGAAGCAAGGCGACAGCAACGTCATCACGCGTCTGGCGGAGGCCTATAAGGACATCAATGCGCCCGTCGGCCGCCTTGGCCGTAAGACTTTTGCGATCTCCACCGCCGCGCTCAACGGCGATGACGCGACTTATACCAAGCTGGAGGCGACACTGACTGAACTGACCAATGCGCGCAACGAGATCGCGCAAAAGATGATCGACATGCTGGAAGGCGTGGCGTTCGATAGTAAGCCGATCGACAAGCGCCAGGCTGAACTGCTCATCATCCAGGCCGACGCATTGGTTGCCTCGGTTCACTAGCAAACTGTGTCTTAGGCCCGCCCGCGGAGTGCCGCGGGCGGGCGGGCGAAGGCTCGGCAATCGCCGGAATATCGCCATCTTGGCCACCGCCAATCTATACTCAAGGACATTCGTGACCGGGCGGGGCATCGATGTCGGCATTTCAGCGTGAAATTCTCGTGCGCTTCGGGCATTGCGACGCCGCGGGGTGGGTTTTCTATCCGCGATATTTCGAGATGATCAGCGATTTCGTGGAAGACTGGTTCGAAGACGGCCTGGCCGCGAGTGCACCGGGGCTGTTTCATCACAAGCAGATTTTGACTCCTTCCGTGCATTTTACGGTCGATTTTCCCAAGCCGACGCGATATGGCGATCGACTCACCTTCAATCTTTGGACGACCAAGGTGGGCCGGACCTCGTGTGAACTTCGCATCGAGGCATCGCATCAGGGCGAACTTCGTATGACCGCGCGGCAGGTGCTTGTCTTTATTTCTGCGGAACTCGGCCGCGCAACGGAGATTCCGCCGGAGCTCGTCAGCCGAATGGCGCGATTCGGAGCCGACCCGGAGACCGCGGCAAAAAAGATTCCGGCGCCGCGCTAGCCAAAGAGGCGTACGCGGCAAGTGCAAAGTTCGATGAACATTACAGGGGAGATGCGCAATGGGTACTGAAAACCTCCACAAGGGCAGCTGCTTCTGCGGCGAAGTGCAATTCGAAGTTTCCGGCGAGCCGGCTGGGATGGGATACTGCCACTGCGCGTCCTGCCGACACTGGTCAGCGGGTCCCGTCAACGCATTCAGCCTATGGAATCCCCAGGCGCTGAAAGTCACTCACGGCGAGGCCAGCATCGGCAGCTACAACAAGACCCCCATCAGCTCTCGTAAGTGGTGCAAGAAATGCGGCGGGCACCTATTCACGGACCATCCGACCATGGGGCTCGTGGACATCTACGCAGCGATGCTGCCTAAGCTGAAGTTTGAGCCCGGCGTGCATGTGCATTATCAGGAAACGGTGCTGCCGATTCGTGATGGCAAGCCAAAATTCAAGGACATGCCCAAAGAGATGGGGGGCTCGGGCGTTAATCTCGCGGAATAGCCCGCCGCGCGCGGAATATCGCTAGCCAAGCAGCCCGGGCAATCGTTTGGTCGACCAGCTGGTTGCAGTGTCATACGCGTAAGCCAACTCTAGACAAGCCAATTCAGCGTGAATGGGCGCCACGATCTGAATACCGATCGGCAAGCCCTCATTGCCAAATCCAGCAGGCACGGCAAGGGCTGGGCAACCGCTCATGGTGATGGGCAGTACCCCTTTCATCCATTCGTGGTACGTCTCCATCTTTTTGCCCGCAATTTCCTGTGGCCAATGCAAATTGACGTCGAATGGAAATAACTGCGCGGTCGGAACAATGAAGTAGTCATACTTTTCCAAGAATTGTCGTACCGCTTGATACCACGCCGTGCGTACGGCCAACGCGGCGGAAATATCAAAAGCCGTAAGCTTCAGCCCGCTCTCAACCTCGAAGATAGCCTCCGGTTTCAGCAGCGCGCGCTTTTTAGGATCGTTGTAGTCAGCGAGAAGACTTCCGCCGGATTGCCACGCGCGCAGCGTCAGCCATGCTCGCCAGACGGCATCGAGCGAATAGTCCGGTTGAGCTTCCTCCACGACACAACCCATGGACTCAAAGACCTTCAGCGCACCCCTGCAAACGTCGAGCACGCCGGGCTCGTACGGCAGATGGCCTTTAAAGTCTCCCGACCATGCGATTCGCTTTCCTTTCAAATCAGCTTCCAAGCGCCGCTGGAATACTCTCGCGTCACCGGGCGCCGACAGCGGCGCCCGAGCGTCGTAACCGGCCTGCACCGAGAGCAGCATCGCCAAGTCCGGTACGTTGCGTGCCATCGGGCCGACAACACCCATGGTTGGAAACCAGCCGTCTTGGGCGCTGCCGGGCACCAGCCCCATGCTGGTGCGAAAGCCGAATACGTTATTCCAGCCCGCCGGATTACGAAGACTTCCGCCGAAATCGCTGCCGTCCGCGACAGGGAGCATGCGCAGCGCGAGAGAGACTGCAGCACCGCCGCTACTGCCACCCGCCGAACGAGTTTGATCGTAAGCGTTGCGCGTGGACCCATAGACCGAGTTGTAAGTATGCGAACCTAAGCCAAATTCCGGCGTATTCGTCTTGCCGACGAATATGCCGCCGGCCTTTCGCAAGCGCTCCACCATGATGCCGTCCGCTTCCGGAACGAAGTCCTTGAATATGGGCGAGCCCATGGTCATGCGGATGCCCTTGACGGGCATGAGATCCTTCACGGCCAGCGGGAAGCCATGTAGCGGCCCCATCAACTCACCCCGAGCGACATGCCTGTCTCGCTCCGCGGACTGAGCGAGTAACGATGCTCTATCTTGCAAAGCGACAATCGCGTTGACGCGCGGATTAATCTTGTCAATGTGATCAAGATATGCGGTCATGACTTCGACGCAAGAAACCTGGCGGGCGCCAATGGCATCGGCCAGCGTCACCGCGTCCATCATGACGATACTGGACGGTCGGGACACGGCGTCAGTCGGCGGCGGCACAAGATATCCCCAGGTTCAAATTTGTTCGAAATCCTAGCATGATATCTTCACGCCACCTTTCTCAGGAGAGTGTTCATGTTGTCCGGCCCAATCGAAATGTGGCACCGCCTGGTCGAGAAACGCGACACGCGCGGCCTTGATGCACTTCTTGCCGACGAAGCGGTCTTTTATTCACCGGTAGTGCATACGCCGCAAGTCGGAAGAGCGATCACAAAAAAATATCTCGTGGCGGCCTTTCACGTCTTTTTCAATGAGTCATTTCGCTATGTCCGAGAACTGCGGGGCGATCATGACGCCATACTTGAGTTTGAGGTAAACCTTGATGGAATCACCGTCAATGGTGTCGACATGATCAAATGGAACGAAGCAGGAAAGATAACCGAGTTCAAAGTAATGCTTCGCCCCTTGAAAGCGGTAAACCTAATTCACCAGAAGATGGGGGAAACCCTTCAAGCGGGCCAGAAGGACCGCCAGTGAAATCCTCGCCATGGCGAAAGGCCGATAAATCGCTTTGATGGTTATCTAATCAAAAAGACAACCATCGCGATCGTCAACAAAGCCATTGTGGTGATTAAAACGTTGTGGGCCCAACGGGCGATCGGTCCAAGCATGCTCTCTCTCCCGGCAAATAAAAAATGGTGCAGCCTGGGAGTGGCTGCAGTGCGTCGCTCCCTTATATGGGTGCAAGTCAGCACAGTTCAAGCTCGGCTAGGTCACGTCCAAACGGTGGAATTCGCTGAAAATCAGCAGCTTTGGACGTCAAATGAATAATTCTCAGCTCAGAGCTAAATTATCTCAAGTCAGGCAACGCATCGGTATTCCGGCGGCGTGGTCGGCGTCGTGGGGCACTTAAAGGCGGCCGCTCTCGGGTGAACACCCGATTGCGGGAGATGCGCCGCAATCGGAAAATCGCCTTGGCCGTGCGGGTCTCGTGTCGAGGGAGAAACCGATGGAACGCATCTGGGAAGGTCTCAACGGCTTTACGCAATTCTCCACCGTGCTGATATCGTTCATTGGCCTGCTGTTCCACATCAGATGGTCACGCCGCACCACGGCGCTCGGCCCCACGATCCTGACGACACTCGGTATATTCTTCTGCTTCGCGGGCATTGCCTGGGGGCTGCTGGATTTCGACCCGAACAACGTTAGGAGCAGTGTCCCGCACCTGCTCGGCGGAATCCGCACAGCGTTCTGGTCATCCGTGGTTGGGATCTTCTGGGCACTCACGCTCAAGATCCGGGTCGCGCTGTTTGGCGAGGCAACCGTACCGGCGTCCGGCACGCAGGAAGGGTCCACCGTGGACGACCTGGCCCGTTTGCTGGTGCAGCTCGACCGGTCGATTGCGGGCGGCGACGATTGCAGTCTCTTGAGCCAGGCCAAGCTCTTGCGTGCGGACAACAGCGATCGCTTCGACAGGCTGACCGAAGCATTCGACAGACACGCGGAGAATATTGCAGAGACGAACTCGAAGGCGCTTGTGAGTGCCCTATCGGAAGTGGTCCGGGACTTCAACGTGAAGATCAATGAGCAATTCGGCGACAACTTCAGGCAGCTGAACTCCGGCGTCGAGAGGCTGGTTTCCTGGCAGGTTCAATACGAGAATCAACTGGAGGCCTTGATAAAGCAGGAGACCGCCACCCGGGAGAGCATGACGGAGGCGGCATTACGCTTCACCGACATCGTGAACACGGCGTCGGAATTTGCCGCTGTGGCCCGATCGCTGCAGAACATTGTGCGAGCGCTGAACAACCAGAGCGAGCAGCTCGCCCGGGCGCTCATGCTTCTTTCTGGGCTGATAACCGAGGTGACAGAGGGGTTGCCGATCATAGAGCAGAGAATCGGTCAGTTGATTGCTCGGAGCGAGCAGGGCATTCGGCCGAATCAGGAGACGCTCGGCGCAGTGTCGCGATATGCAGCTGAATCCATTCAGGCCACGGGAGCCTAGCGGTGAACGACACTTTGTCCGCGGATCGGGGGGCCGGATCGGAAGCTCATTGGATTCCCTTGAGCGATTTGATGACCGGACTCATGGTCATGTTTCTACTGATCGCGGTGTGCTACATGATACGGGTCGAGGCGGACGCCGGCAGAATAAAGACGGTGGCCGTTGCGTACAGTGAGACCCGTGATGCCCTCTATGAGGACCTGCGCAAGGGATTCTCAGCGGATCTGCCCAGATGGAACGCCCAGCTCATCAAGGAGGATCTGACGCTCCGGTTCTCGAATCCGGACATTCTGTTTGCCCAGGGCAGCAGTGAGTTGAAGCCGGCTTTCAAGGACATTCTGAACGACTTCTTTCCCCGATACGTGAGAATTCTGACGTCGCCGAAGTATCGGGATGCGATCACCGAGATCCGCATTGAGGGACATACCTCATCGGGTTGGATCGGTGGTGCATCGCCCGACGACGCCTATCTGCACAACATGGAGCTTTCTCAGGCACGGACGAGATCAACCCTGCTCTATGTGCTGACGCTCCCGCAGGTCCGCGGCGACGTCGACGCGCTCCGTCGCCTGGTGACCGCGAACGGATTGTCCTCCTCGAGGCTGATTCTTGATGCATCCGGAATGGAGGACGCGGCGCGCTCGCGGCGAGTGGAGTTCAAAATTCGGACGGACGCGGAAACGAGAATTGCAAAGATTCTCGAGGTGACGCGCACGGCGGCAGATTCGCCGTGAGGGAAAATGAATCACTCCCACTCAATTTTATCCGGCATGCATAAGCGTTTGAAAGAGAACGACCTTCTGTCAGGACACCTCTAATTTACCGTCATGTCAACCATCAGAAGATTCCGCTTGGCAGCGATAGAAGGCGATGGATGCTAGAGGGATCGACATGCACGTGCTGTTCCTGGATCGACTGGCGGCGCATCGAGCGACGCGCAGCGCCTCAACTCGCGGTGTAAGAGACCTGTATTGGCGGCACTTCGCGTAGCGATTTCTTCGATATTGCAGGCTGGTAGCTGAAGACAGCCATCAATTCGGCCGACAGTTGCGTCGGCTCTTTCTATTGAATATGCCGGACACATGAGTGATGCTAGTGACCACGTGTTCAACTGGAGATGGGAAGATGGAAGCCCTTGTCGCCAGCGTGATTGGTCTCGTCACTCCCTATCTTGTCAAAGGGGCCGAAGAGTTTGCCAAAGAGGCCGGAGGTGCCGCCTTCGAAACGGTCAAGGCGCTCGCGGAGAGGCTTCGGAAATGGTGGAGCGGCGATCCCGTCGCAGCAGCTGCGGGCGAGAATCTGGCAAAGCAACCTGAAGAATACGCGCCTCTGCTCGCGCAGCGACTGAGTGCTGCGCTCGCCAGGGACAAGTATTTTGCCGCCGACCTGACGAAGCTCACAAACAGTGCGGGTCCGTATGCCGAAGTAGTGCAGAACATTAAGGTCGCGCACGGCGTCACGGGTGCAAAGATCCGGGCGGCTGTCGCTGGACATCTGAAAGTCGTCCAATCCATGGATGAAGCTGTGAACGTTACCGGCCTGGAGGCCGACACCTTCGGAAGGCAGTAATGAGCCATGGCGGCTCCCGGCGCTGAAACGTCCGACCTGTTCTATTCGGACCTTATAGCGCAATTCGCAAACGCGCACGACGCCGTTTCGCGATACTGGCTACTGGATGAAGTGACTGCGCGCCTGGCGCAACCCGATTGCCGGTTCGTGCTCCTGACCGGCGAGCCGGGCGTCGGCAAGACCGGCGTGATGACCGCTTTGGCCGCGGCCCATCCGGATTGGCTGCGCTACTTCGCCCGTGCCGACAGTATCAGGCCGCTCAGCGCTGTCGATGCGGTCAGTCTGCTCCTGCGGATCGGTCATCAGCTCGCACAGAGCCAACCGGACCTGTTCGACCCGAAGCTGCTCGAAGCCGTCGTGGTGCAAATGATCGGGAACGTCGCGCAAGGTGGCACAGCGACGGGGATCAAGATCGAAGACCTGACGGTCTCGCCTTTCCGCCAGACCGCGCTCCGCGTCCAGCAAAACGTTGGCACGCTCGCGGGAGACGTAGTCGGAATCGAGATTGCACGGGCCAATCTAGAGCCGCGCATGCTGCAGCCCAGCATGCTGGCGGAGCTCGCACTTTTTGGTCCCGCGGCGCTCCTTGCGAGCAAGCGACCCGACCAGACCATCGTCGTGCAGATTGACGGATTGGACGAGGCGATTGCATCGCGCGAGGTTTCGACGATGCTGGATTGGCTCGAGAGCTTTCCCAAGGCACCGTCCAATGTCAAGTTCGTGATGAGTTCTCGCCCTCATCCACGCCTGCGGACGTTGCAAGGCGTCCGAGAGGGCACACTGCACACACTGGCCATCGAAAGCTTCTCCTCACAGGTGCGGGACGACACGCGCGCTTTCGCCGAAAGGTTGTTTGGCGCGACCAGGGTGTTCGTGGACAAGCCGCCGTCGGCGCGAGACGCCGCCATTGCGGCGCTTTCGACTGCTGCTCAGGGGAATTTCGCCTATCTGACCGCCTACAGCCGCTCGCTGCGAGCCGCCGTTCAATCAGGCAACAGTGGCATGCTGGAGGAACTCCTGAAGTTCGATTCCCTGCCGCCGGGTCTCCTTCCTCTCTATGCAGTCTTCGTGCGCCGGCTCCGCCGGCAGGTCGAATTCCTGGGACGGCTGCCGGCGCCGTCCTCGGAGACCAATGAGCGGGTGCCCGCATGGGAAGGCGTGGGACAACGCATCCTCGCGACCTTGTCAGTTGCTTTCGCGCCGCTATCGGTGGATCAGATTGCCGCGCTCGGCGAAATCCGAGCGTGGAAGGACGATATCAAAAACGTCTTTCAGCACTTCGTGCCGTTGCTCGATGAGAGCCGCACTGGCTGGCAGTTCTTCCACCCCTCTCTTGCTGAGTTCCTCCGGGACGAGAACGACGACAGTCTCTCCGATGTCACCGTGGACAGAAGGCAATGGGACTCACGGATCGTGCTGCACTACACGAAAGGGTCCGAATGGCCCGAGGTGCATTGGCAGGATGTCGATGACTACGGCCTCCTTAACATCTCGCGTCATCTTGCTCGCGATGGTGGATCGCGTGCCGTGTTCCCCGTGCTTTCCCGGAGATTACGGCTGGCAATGCACGATCGATTCCTGACCGACCTTCCGTTTCGCCGGGTTGTCGAACAGGCGAGACCCAATCCCGGAAGTGAGAGTGACATTGGCCGGCTACTCGCTGACACAGTGTTCCTCGAAATGGTGCTGAGCGGCCTGAACGACCGGGCCGAGCAACTCGAACCCGCAGTGTACGGATTGATGGCCAGGCTCGGGCGCGTGGACGAGGCACTGGCACGCGCGAATGTACTGCAACCGGGATTTCAGTTGTACCGCTCGCTGGAAGCCATTGTCGCCTGCACGCCGGCAGAGTTGCGCGCGTCGCTGGGCCCGCTCGACGGTGTCGAGATGCTGGTCTCGGCGGCTCTCGGGGTTCCCCAGAGCGGCGGCAGCGGCCTTTTCGCAGGGATGAACCGAAGTCGCTGTTTAAGCGATGCGGCCGAAAAAATGGCTGCTCATGATCTCGAGCGCGCGATCGGCTTAGTGGACTTGGCGGAGAAAGACCACGGCGAACGGGACAAGATCATCGCGCGAGCGATCAAAGCTGCGCCGCACCGAGCGCAGGAGCTTCTTCCGCGCATGGCGCACGGCCGATCGAAGGCGGCTCTCGACGCGGCTGAAGATCTTTCGGACCAAGCGGCGGCGCTGTCGGCGGTCGCTCTGGCCGAGATCACGGGGGAAGAGGTTGCGGATCAGTGGCGGATTCTCGCGCGCATTTTCGCTCTTACAAAGGGTACTAATCGCGGCATTGTCGAGCGGCTCGAGCGGGAGATATCGGAGGCAGTACGGAAATATCCGCAACGCAACGATGATGAAGAAAGCAATGACGATGACCAGAGCGAGGAGGATCACGCCCGTCATACTGCCGAGCCTGAAGCGAGGGAGCCGGACCGCTGGCGTTACGCCGTCGTCGATGTTGCCGAGCGAATTTACCCTTTCGCGCCCGATGCGGCGCAGCGGATCCTGGCACTCCCGGAGCCGGAGGTCGCGAAGTTCGCATCGGCCGACACGTTGGTTAGTGCTGCGAAGTTGTGGATCGCTTGGGGCCGGCCGGTAGATGGCCGCCGCTCACTGGAAAAGGCGCTCGTCCATTACCGGGGATTGAACTGGTACGGTCCGGCAAATGATATCGCCAGAATTGCTATCACCTGCGAGCCCATGGACCCACCCTGGAGCCAGGAGCTGGCCGACGAGGCAATGGGATTGCTCGCCCCGGTTGTCAAAACGGCCTCGGGCTTTGAACGCGGCCGGCTGGACTCTGTCTTGTCAAACACTTTCGATGTCTTGCGCCGCTGGGATCGCGTGCGCGCTCTCAAGGTCGCGCGTTGGATGACCGACGGTTGGATCAGCGGCGGTGATTGGGACTCCGGCGGCCGTGGATCGGCTATCGCACTCATGGGCCTGGATGCAGCTGGCGATCCGAGTGGGAATTCCGGGGATCTGCTCAAGGAGTGCATAGCGAAGGAAAGCGAACGAGTGCGCTTCGGGCGAGCCGAGGTCGCCGTCACGGATTTTGGTCTGTTCAGTCCTTCGCAGGAGTCGCCGGCGGATTCCGAAGACATGATGCGCACGGTGAATTTCATCACTTTCGTCGCCAACCAGATGAATTATTGGGGAGGGGGGCGCGAATGGCGCTATTTTGAAGATCCCGCGGAAGTGTTGCGCAGCATGGACTACCCGTTTCCATCGTGCGCTTCCTGGGCACGAAGCCTGGTGGCATCGATTACGCCGCTTGCGAAGAAGGACATTGACCTTGCGACAGCCGTTGCGTCGTGGCTGGGCGATCCGGCTGAGCGCATGGTCGCGCTTGCCGCGCTGACGGCGGAACTTCTGGCGCGTGACCACCTCCATGCCAGCGCCGCGCTCGCCGCGCTTCAGGCGGCCGACCGGAATCTTCCGCTCTACAGTCCAAAGATCGACTTGGAAAAGATGGAAGGCCACGACATCTTGTTGTATCTGAATCCTTCGATTCGTGCGCGCTTCGAAAGTGCAGTTTATCTCTTGCGGGCCGGCTCGTCTGTCAGTTTCGAGCTGATCGATAACACGTCTCCCTATATTCAGGGTATCCATCACGCTCAATCTCTGTTCGAACACTTGAGTGCGATGCCTCCCGGGGCACCGGACTCTCACTATGACGAGCTTGAAGGCAGGATTAGCGGATGGGACCCGCTCGTCGGAGATCTAGTTAAGCTCGCTGCCGTCGCAGCGCTCGTCCCGCAAGACGTTGCCGCGGCGCGCGAGAAGGCAGCGCATCTCCAAAATGAGACGTTGCGGGTGCGCGCCCTGCTGCATTGTGTGGACGGAACCGGTACCGCCACTCGATGCATATCGATCCTGGACGGTATGAAGCCCGAGTCTATTGCCTGGCATGGCGGTCAACTGGCTGCGTTGGGCATGCGTATCTGCTCGGCCGCCGGAGTATCGTCGCGTCCGGTGCTCGAGCGAGGTTTGGCGGCACTGGAGAGTAGCGATCAGTTATTTCTCGCGCACGGGCTCGCGGCGCTTGCTGATGCAACGAATGACAGCGAGCGCTCCGATCTCCTGGTGCGTGCCATACGGGCGGCCGACGGCGTCGGAAACGGTTACCTGCAGACCGACGCGCTCGTCCGGATCTTCTCATCCGCTGTCAAGGCGAAGGACGGCGCTCTGGTTGCGCAACTCGCTTCGAGACTGACTCGAGACGGATGGCGGTCGATCATGGCTGCGTTGGCTTACTCGATGGCGCGACTGATTGAAATGGCCGGTCCGGGAGTCGTTGAGGAACTCGATGCCGCAATGCGCCGTGCACAAACCCTGTTCGATGCAGGGCCCGAGCCGCAGGGGCAGGCTGCACATCTCGACGGTGTAATCGCTCCGCATCAGCGACCTCCGAATCCACCGGCGGCCCTGTACGAAGTACCTCAATTGACCCCGGAGTTCCTCGCAACGTTCCTCGACAAGGCCGACATATCCCCGACGATCGCCCGCTCCCGCGACTCCCGCAACGCAGGCATGGAGCCCGATGACGCATTGTTCGAGCAACTGCACGGTCGTCATGCCGGGTTTTCGTTCTGGATGGACGGTCAGGAAAAGGTTCTCGGCCAGCTTTTCGATATCCGTTTCTATTTCAACACCACCGCCGACGCGCGTGAGTATTTTGAGCAGAAGCTCGAATTTCTCAGCGAGAGTGACCCCGAAGTCGAGGACGCGCCGAAGGTAGGGGAAGACTGCTTTGTATTCGGCGGCGAATGCGATCGAACGTTGCAGGGCCAAACGATTCGCATGACAAACTATTGCTACGTCTTCCGAATCGATCTGTTCGTCGTGAAACTTTACGCGGCGCAGGGCGTAGTCGCGTCGGAAAAGCTGACTCCTGTGCATGTGTTTCGGCTTGCGGAGATCGTCAAAGGCAAGATTAAACGAAGCACACCCGTTGGTACTTGTAGTGGCACGTGAAGGACGACCTGCCCGTCGGAGAGCGGATCAGTACCGCGCCAGGAGCAAGTCTTCAACTCGGCGCTTCGAATGGGAGTGCACGAGCACTAGAACCGGTAAAATCCTCTCCGGCCACGCGCCGTCGACTTTTACCGTCAGGACTGTTTGCTTGGAGGCGATAGAAGACGATAGATTCTGAGAGCTATTCTTTTATTATCAATTTAGTTTTGTTGACAATGCGGTGCGTGGCGATAGAAGGCGAGAGGCCAAAAATCACTCCCACTCAATCGTCGCCGGCGGCTTTCCCGAAATGTCGTAGACCACGCGCGATATTCCCGGCACCTCGTTGATCACGCGGTGCGCGACGCGATCGAGAAATTCGTATGGTAGCCGCGCCCATCGCGCCGTCATGAAGTCGATGGTTTCAACCGCACGCAGTGCGATCACATGGTCATAGCGCCGTCCGTCGCCCATGACGCCGACTGACCGTACCGGCAGGAAGACCGCGAAGGCCTGGCTCACCTTGTCGTAGAGATCATTGGTGCGCAGCTCTTCAATGAAGATCGCATCGGCGCGGCGCAAAAGATCCGCATGTGATTTGTGAACTTCTCCCAAAATGCGCACGCCGAGTCCGGGCCCCGGAAACGGATGGCGATGCACCATCTCCTTCGGCAACCCTAACTCCAGCCCCAACTTTCGGACTTCGTCCTTGAACAGTTCGCGCAGCGGCTCCAAAAGTTTGAGCTTCATGTGCTTCGGCAAGCCGCCGACATTGTGGTGCGACTTGATGACATGCGCCTTGCCGGTCTTGGCGCCCGCCGACTCTATGACGTCCGGATAAATCGTGCCCTGCGCCAGCCACTTGATGTCTTTGAGTTTCGCGGCCTCTTCATCGAACACTTCGACGAACACCCGCCCGATGATTTTCCGTTTCTTCTCCGGATCCGCT
>Ga0209624_10000966_pt1 | contig 24032 bp, 22 predicted proteins | sample JacPinW_OM2H0_O1_FD_188565 | JGI IMG/M metagenome (GOLD analysis project Ga0209624, IMG submission 188565) | Forest soil microbial communities from Algoma, Ontario, Canada - Jack Pine, Ontario site 1_JW_OM2H0_O1 (SPAdes) (version 2) | ecosystem: Environmental > Terrestrial > Soil > Boreal...
ACTCAAAGGCTGCAATCCAGAGCTTTGTCAGGCCGGGTTAAAAGGTCGGATCTATTCGTCCCTGGTGATTAGGAGCTGCTTGTAGGCCTCTCGCCGCGTCAGGCCGCGCTCCCGCGCCGCCTGCTTCAGGGCCGCTTTGCGATCCACACCGCGCTCCTTCATGATTTCCTCTACGTGTCGGGCGAGCGGCACCGCGTTTCGAGGGTTGGCGGAGTCTGCCGCGTGCTGGGCCTGTCCATCGGGTGGGCCAATCAGCAGGGTGACTTCCCCGCGCGGCGCTTTGGTGCGTGCGGCTGCGACCAGATCCTCGATATGCCCCCGCACGAATTCCTCGTAGATCTTGGTAATCTCGCGGGCGATTGCCGCCGGACGGTTGCCGAGGATTTCAAGCGCATCCTCGAGCGTGTCCAGAAGGCGGTGCGGCGCCTCGTACAGGACGAGCGTGCGTAGTTCCGCGGCGAGCTCGCGCAGCTTCTTGCGGCGCTCGGTGGGGCGAGAAGGCAAGAAACCGGCGAATACAAACTCCTCGACGGGCATTCCCGACGCCGCCAAGGCCGCAAGCAGCGCCGAGGCTCCGGGCACAGGCACCACCTGAATTCCGTGGCGCAGGCACAGGCCGACAAGGCGATAACCGGGATCAGAAATAGCCGGAGTCCCTGCGTCGCTGACCAGCGCCACCTTGGCGCCCTGCTCGAGCTCAATCACGATTTCCGGGGCGCGTGTGAGTTCGTTGTGTTCGTGATAGCTGACCAAGCGCTTGGCAATGTCAAAGTAGGAAAGCAGCTTCAAGGTCTGCCGGGTGTCTTCGCAAGCGATCACATCCGCTTCTTTCAATACCCGCAACGCGCGAAGCGAGATGTCCTCGAGATTCCCGATGGGCGTCGAGACCACGTACAGGCAGCCAGCCCCCGCATCGCTCGCCGCAGTTTTCGCTTGGAGGTTCTTCTTCACCATGGCGTCATCCGTCCGCCGAATTGCGGAGCATCGAGCGTATGCCGTGCCAGCCCCTATTTGCAAGGCGCCATCGCGTAGGATCTCTACCTCCAAATTGACAGGGCTGCGCCGCTCGGATACTCTGGATTCTCGTCAATTGAATACGAAGGAGCACTGAATGGCTCAAGGTAATCCGGTCAAGCACAAGAAGAAGACGAAATCCGTACTGAAGAATATTCGCCAGACGGCGAGACGCGCGGCGGTCAATCGAATGAATCGCACTCGGGTCCGCACGGCGATCCGCCGGATGCGCGCGGCACTCGGCTCCGCCGACGCAGCCGGTGCGACCAAGCTTGCGTCGGAAACCTACTCCGAACTCGACAAGGCGATTCGCAAGCGCACGCTTTCTGAGAACACCGCGAACCGCTACAAATCCCGGGTGGCGCTAGCGCTGAACGCTCTCAAAGCAAAGAAGTAGATTTTCGTTACGCAAGGCTCCTGAAAAGAGGCGCTCCGAAATGCGGGGCGCCTTTTTTTTCTGCCTAGGTATCCCGGCACGACAGAATACGCGCGGGGTTTTCGATGATCGGTCCGGACGACCGTCGGCTTCCACAGCGCTGGGCGAGTGCGCGAATTGCTTCCGTCGAGGTGCGGCCGGTAATTGTGTCAGGCCGGACGGCCATCGAAAATATAGGGAATGCTACGTTATGCGGTGCGCGCGCGGGGTAGCTCGGCAGATGACGTCAGGCGGGCGATTAGGAATTCCATCATCGCGCGCGGATTCGGGTTGCCGGACTTCAACTGGCTGTCAGCTTCGGCGAGCGCCATCAACCCGGCGACCAAATCCTTTTGGGGAATGCGATGCGCCTGGCGGAGGGCCATCTCGGCGGCCTCGGGCCGCATGCCCAGTTGACGCGCGGCCTGAAAGCCATTGGTCTGCGCGGGCAGGTCGCGCGCCTCGATCAACTTGCGGTACATCCAGGCAAGCGCGCCGACGATCCCGGCAGGCTGCTCGCCCTCGCGCAGAAGATTGTCCAACAGCGCGAATGCCGCGGCGCGCTGGCGACTCGCCAGCATCTCCGTCAGCTGCCAGACCGTATTCTTTCTAGCGGCCACAACCAGGGCCTCGACATCCGCGACGGTAATTGGACCCCGGCCCTGCGCATACACGGCCAGTTTTTCCAGTTCGATACGCATCCTCGCAGGCGCACCATTCAGGATGTCGGCGAGCAGCCCAGCGGCAGCGTGGTCGATTTCCGACCCCAGGTCCTTGGCCATCTGCGCGGCCAGCGCAGCGGAGGATTCGCGGCCGATGGTGAGCTCCACGACTAGTGCGTGTTCGCCGAGCAGTTTGAAGAATCGCTGGCGGCCGTCAAGCGCCGCCGCCTCAAGCAGCAGGATCGTAAACGGCGCGGGCGATTCGAAATAGCTTGCAAGCATTGCGATCACTTCATCGCGCGCCTTCTCGCCGAGCTTTTCAACGGATTCGGCCTCCTCGACGATCAGCACCTGGCGCGGCGCAAGCATCGGCAGCGTCTGCGCACGCCCGAGGATTTCGCTCCATCCCGAGTCACGGGCGGAAAGCCGTGCCACGGCCCAATCCCGTGCGGATTCCGGCACGCAGGATTCGATTATCTTGTTGCGGCACATTTCGCGCAGATAGTGATCCGTCCCGAGCAGGACCACGGCGGGGACGGCTTTACCCCTGGCGAGACGCTCAATCACTTTGTCGGGAGAAACAGAGGGCATCAGAAATTCTCCAGGACGTTTGAGACCAAATGCGACGCCAGATCGCGGGACATCCGATCAAGCGCGGGATCCTCTTCCTGGAAGAACGACTTCACGTCGGTCGAAATCTGGTATTCGTCGCGGAACACCATGTCGTCGTTCTTGTAGATGGGCTTCTCCGTCTTGCTGTCGATCAGTTCGACTTTGGTATGCACGACGACGAGCATCGTCGTTACCTCGCCGGTGGTGGCTTCAAAGAGCACGGGGTCGGTCTCAATCGACAAAACTTCTCCGAGGAGAACGGCATCGGCGGATTTTGGATCCTGCACCACGCGGTATTTCGTGCGGGTGATGAACTCGCGGATCACGGCTTCGGTCATCCGCTGCTCGATGCGGTAGGTCGTCGTATCGTTCTTGAACGCCGGTACTGCGATGTCTCTCCAGTCCGACGGCAGTTGCGATGAATGTCCTGCCACGTGATAGCCGCAGCCGGCGAAGGCCAGCGGCGCGACGAGCAAGGCGAACCAGAATGCCGGGGCGCGTCGGGCGCGGTTCGCACTATTTGACTTCTTTCGCAACAAGTTCCTCCGCGATGCGCACGGCGTTGGTCGCCGCAACGTTCAAATTGTCAGCGACGCCCCACAACCACACGCCGCCGGCAACATTTGGGTCCGGCTCGATCCGCGCCAGATGGACCTCTCCTTCGCCTGCCACGCTGGCATTGCTCGGTGGTGCATCGCCCGGCCGAGCGACCTTTACTCCAAGATTCGCAATCGCCACCTGAAGTTGCTCGGGTGCGACCGGTGACGGGAAGTCGGCATACGCCGCGAAAGCATACCCGTAAAACACCGGCGCTTGCACCAACTGAATTGCCGGTATCGGCGCGCGTCCGCCGAGATACGCTGCCACATCGCGCGCAATCGATGCGCGCGTGTCCTCCAGGCGCGTCTTGGCCCCCTTCCCGTAACTTGCCAGAAGATTGAACGCCACCTGGGCGTCGAAGACCGGCTTGGCAGTCTCATGGAAGGAAAGGATTCCAGCCGTCTGCTTCTCGAGTTCCTCCACACCGGCCTCGTCTTGTTCGGAAACAGGGGGAAAAAGCAGCAGGGAGATCGGCCCAGGCCGAAATGTTCCCAACCCTGCGGCGAGCGTGCACGCGATGATTACCGGAGCGGAAGGAGATAGAAAGGCCTCTGGTGCCGACGCACCGCTCCCTCTCGGGTTGGGCCAAGCTGGCAGCAGCGAGCTAAGCGAGGGTATCCATGCGGTTGCCAAGTCCGACTGGCCTGGTGTTGCGAGCGCGCCGGTGAGGTCGATGACGGTTGCGCCGGAGCGCTGCGCCACATCCCAGTTCCGCAAGGCATCCTGGGCTGTGCCAGCGAAGAACGCGAAGCGTGCGCCTTCGAAGCTATCCTCGTCGAGCGCACGGATGAATGTAGGTTCGCCTGCCACCGCTGTCAGCGTACCGGCCGCGACGCTTTCATCGAGCAGCACAAAATCGCTTGCCGGAAAATGGCGGTCCTCCAAAACCTGCTGGAGCTCCTTGCCGCGAAGCGAGGAGGCGCCCACGATAGCAATACGATGGTGGCTGGAGGGCCCGGAGGGCATGGCTCAGGCGTGATGCGATGCGAGGCGGTGTCGCACGGAACGCACCACATACATCGTAATGCCGTGCAGAAGATATAGGCTGGCAATCACCATCAGGGTGATCTGAGAGAACCAGACCACGCCGCCGATCAGCAGAACCAGCAGGACGATCGCGAGCGACGGTCGACGGCGCGTCCACTCGATCTCCTTGAAGCTGGAATATCGCACAGTACTGGACATCAAAAGGCCCAGGACGAGAACCAGCGCGAGCCATAGCAATGAAATTCGACCGTCCTGGATGGGGTTCACGAAGGCGTGGATCGTCGCCGCGATCATACCCGCGGCGGCCGGCGTCGGCATCCCCACGAAGTGGCGGTTTCCACCCGGCGCCATCCCCTGAATATTGAATCGCGCCAGGCGCCACGCGCAGCAACCCAGGTAGATAAAACCGATCAGCCAGCCAAGCTGAGTAAGATGCATCTGTTCAGGAGCAACCGCCGACGCCAGGGCCCGCACACCCCACGCGTAGGCCAGGAACGCAGGAGCAATACCGAAGCTGACAATGTCGGCCAGAGAGTCGAATTGTTTTCCGAACTCGCTGTTTGTACCCATCGCGCGCGCCACGCGTCCGTCGAGCGAATCGAAAAGGATGGCAATCCCAATGGCCCGCGCGGCGTTGTCAAAATCGGTCGTCCGGCCGTCCAGAGTTGCGAGAATTGCGTAATAGCCGCAAAGCAGGTTGGCTACCGTGAACATGCTGGGGAGGATATAGATGCCGCGGCGGAGGCGGTGATTGCGGAAAATTCGCCGGGGTTCCTCTTCGTTGCCGATCGGATCTAGGTGGTTGAATTCCATTTCGCCAGGATGCTTTCGCCGCCCTTGACCATCTGCCCCTTCTTGACGACCACTTGGGCTTCCATGGGCAGCCAGATGTCCACGCGCGAACCGAACCGAATCATTCCGACGCGCTCGCCGAGCGCCACGGGTTCGCCCTCGCGTTTCCAGCATAGCACGCGTCGCGCGATGGCTCCGGCGATTTGTTTGAAGACCAAACGGCCCTGTGGCGTATCAATATAGATTACGTTTTGCTCATTTTCGCGCGAAGCAGCGGAGCGATACGCCGCGTTAAATTTCCCTGGGATATATATGACGCTAGCGATACGCCCGGTGACCGGCGCGCGCTGAATGTGTACATCCCAGATCGAAAGAAAAATACTGATGCGCTGACCCATGGTTGAATCCAGTAGTTCGTCCAAGATCACGACCACGCGGCCATCGGCGGGCGAGACAACCGCTCCGGGATCGGCCGGAATCTGGCGCTCGGGATCACGGAAGAAATAGAAGACGAAAAGCCCCAGAAAAATCAGGACACCGGCGGCCCACTTCCAGCCCGGGATCAGACACACGACGCCGGCGACCAGCGGCGGGATCGCAAATTTGTAGGCTTCCTTAACCATGGGGACGAGACAAGTCTTGCCTCATTCGGTTGAATTCAGCGATGCAACAGGCGGCGGAATCCACGGTGGTCCAGTTCTTGCCGGGCGGCCTGCTCGGATACAGGTGTATTGTACGACAGAAATGCGAGCGCCATTCAGCCCTAGTGACTGACCATCTGCTGATGGCGGGCGAGAATCAGTTCCATGCGGTCCCGCAATCGCAGCTTGAGCTTCTTCAGTTCGACTTCCTGAATCAGATCTTCAGCACTGAGATAGCAAGACTTGAGGATCTGCTCTAGCTGGGATTCACAGCGGGAATGTTCTTCAGCGAGGTTTCGAAATTCTGGATCTCTTGCCAACAGGGACTGCCGTATATCCTGACTTGAACTCGGCATCCGTTCCCTCCTGGTTGGTAAATCGTTCACATGGGATTAACAAATACCACAGATCAGGCGCCGAGCCAATAGGGTGAATCGGAAAAAAAGCCGGTTCGGCCTAAAAGGAATTGATCAGCTCATTGGACAACAATCGGGCCTTTTGGGCCAGATTCTGCGCTCGCGCCCAGTCACCGTCCTTGCTCGCGTCGCGCGACTGGGAAAGGAAGCTGCGAATCTTTCCCACAAGATCCTGCTGAGCGGCGTTTAGTAGCTTGCCGCTGGTTTCCTGCAGGTTTTTTTCCGCGGTGGCCGTGTCGTCGAGGGTCTTGCGCTGATAGGTGGCTTGGTCGCCCGGTGACAGCTGCGGCGAAATCTGCGGGGCCGGCGGGTGAGCGGGCTGTTCGGATTCGGTGTCTGCCGGCTGGTCTTCGGCTGGGCGGTGCGGCGCTGCGGGCTTTGGCGGCTGTATAGTCACCGCCGCCGGTGGCGGAGCAACACTGGCCGGCACTGCCGGAGGCGTTGCGACGGCTTCGGCCGGCGGCGACGCGTCGGTATCAGGCGCCGTGTTCATGGGCCGCGCTTCGGCAGGCTCAGGAGCGGCCGCCGCGGGTGCGGCAGCATGCACGCTCTTGTGCGCGCAGCCGACGGCTGAAAACGTAAAGGCGCATGCGAGCAGTGCCGCGGTCCATCGGGCGTTGCTGGGACGGTTGGGCATCTATCGTTTTTCGGCTGCAATGGGGCGGTCAAGGGCGCCGGATCTTCCGGCGGGCGCGTCCACATACCGCGCGAGCGGCAATTTCACGCGAAACGTTGTGCCCCGTCCCGTTTCGGATTCGAATTCTATCCGGCCATTATGCAACTGCACAAACCGAAACGTGTTTGCGAGCCCGATCCCGCTGCCTCCCGGACGGGTCGTGAAGAAAAGCTGGAATATCTTCTTCTGGTCGCCGGTCGGGATTCCTCTGCCGGAATCCTCGACGGCAATCACCGCGAACTCGCCGCCACGCCGCAAGCTGAGAGTAATTCTGCCGCCCGGGTCGGTGAACTCGCTCGCATTGATCAGCAGGTTCAGGACGGCCTGGTGAATCAGTTGACGGTCGACCAATACCGGTGGACAGTCGGTCGGCAAATCCGCGCGTAACTCCAGGTTTGCCTGGGCAATCGACGGCCGCGCCGCGTCCAGAATCTCCTCAAGCAACACGCGCAGGTCTGTCTCCTCCAGGTTGAGTTCGACGGGCCTGGTGAAATTCAGGAACGTTTTCACGGCGCGATCCAGCCGGTCGATTTCACTGTCGAGCATTTTGACCGCTTGCTGAGGCTCCGGTTCCACAGGCATGTTGGCTTTCAGGACCTCCAGCCACAGCCGCATCGAATTCAAAGGGTTCTTTACTTCGTGCGCCACTCCGGCCGTTACGCGTCCCAGCGCGGCCAGGCGCTCAGAGACCTGCAGCTGGCTGCCGATGCGTTCAAGCGACTCGACGTCACGCAGGGTCACCAGTGTGCCCATGCGCGTGCCGCGTTCGCGGATCACCTGCACGCTCACACCGATGCGCTGGGGTCCGTCTCCTCCGTCCACCGTCACTTCCTTTCCTTCGACCGGCTCGATCTGGTCGCCTTCGATCTGCAGTACGCCACGAAGGGGATGTGCTGCCGGGAAAATGTCCGACGCGCGTCGGCCTCGCAGCTCCTCGGAACGCCCGCCCAGAAATCTTTCCGTGGACGGGCTGACGAGCACGGCTCGGCCCTGACCGTTGAACAGCAGCAGCCCATCTTCGAGCCCGCCCATCACTTGGTCGAGGTTGTCGCGAAGCGTGCTAAAGATTTCGCGCACATCGCGCAACTGCTTTCCGATTCCGACGATTTTCGTGCTTACCGCACCCAGTTCGTCTCCTCGTTCCACCACCGGTTCGGCGTCGAACTGGCCGGCGGAGATCCGGTCCAGTTGGGCAGAAATGCGCCCGATCGGCGCAAGAGCAATCGTGCTAACCAGCAGAGCCAGCAACGTGGAAAGCAGCACGGACCCGAGCGCCCAATATCCCGCCGATACCAGCCCCGGGGAGATTTGATCGCGCAGCAAGGCCGAAGACAGCCCCACGCGAATGTCTCCGAACGGCTCGGGTCCGAGCTGAAAGGCGAGCGAATACTCGTAAGTCTGCGGCGGGCCATACAGCAGGCGCATCTGCTGGAAGACTCCGGTGCGAACAAGCGAACTCAGTGGCGGCCGGCCCGCTACCTTCAGGTCTCGAAGCGATGCGTCGCTGGATACGAGAACGGTGCCGTTGGCATCGGTGATCGTGATTTCATAGATCGTCGGCGAGATTCCCACGTCGGATTCGATCAGCGAATTCAGCGTGCTGCTATTGTCGAATGCATGGCGGACGTAGCGCCGCAGGTCAACCGGATCGAGCGACGCCGGAGACTCTCCCCGCTCGTTTGCGTCCTTCAGCGCGTCTCCGCACGCCCCGTAGACCTGCTGGGCGACGAAGTTGGCTGTATCGTTGGCCTGGCGCAGGGTCTGCCGCATCAACCGCCCGAGATACAGGCTTGAGACAACGCCAACGACGGCGAGGACCAGCAACGAAGTGGCCAGCGTGAATTTAGTTTTCAGGCTGAGACGCATGGCTCCGCCCTGCTTCGTACTCTTTCAGCTTGTTGTGGAGTGTCTTCAAGCTGATGCCGAGAAGTTCCGCGGCGCGCGTCTTGTTCTGGCTGGTGGACGCGAGGGTTTGAATGATCAGTTCGCGCTCCGCGTCGTCCACGGTGGTTCCGATCGGAAAACGAATCCCGCCAAGACCCTCTCCGGCGACCGCCGGGGCATGCCCAAAATCCGGCGGGAGGTGCTGCCTTCCGATGGTTCCGCGATCTGAGGCGATGGCCGCCCGCTCCAGCACATTGCGGAGCTCGCGCACATTGCCCGGCCAGGGATAGGACTTGAACAGGTCCATCGAATCAGCGCTTGCGCCGGAAACTTTTTTGCCGTGTTTCTCCGATATGTCCGCGAGCAGGTGCTCGATCAGCAGCGGCAGATCGTCCTTGTGCTCGCGCAGCGGCGGAAGGTGGATTTGAAACACGTTGAGTCGGAAATAGAGGTCCTGGCGCAGATGGCCGCTGGCGACTGCCTGTGCGGGATTCTTGTTTGTGGCCGCCAGAACGCGTACGTCCACGGGGGTTTCAACTTTGCTCCCCAACCGCCGGATATGGTGATCCTCGAGAACGCGAAGCAATTTCGCCTGGGTGGGCGCCGGCATTTCGCCAATTTCGTCCAGCAGCAACGTGCCGCCGTGAGCCAGCTCGAAGCAGCCGAGGCGCCGTTCGGCTGCGCCCGTGAAAGCGCCTTTCTCATGGCCGAAGATTTCGCTCTCCATCAGGGATTCGGGAATCGCCGAGCAGTTGATGGCCACAAACGGCCGGTCGGCGCGCGGCGACAGCATGTGGATCGAGCGCGCGACCATTTCTTTCCCGGACCCGGTTTCGCCGGTGATCAGCACGCTTGCGGTCGAGGGCGCAACCATTTCCACCTGCCGCATGACCTCTTGCATCGCACTGGAAGCCCCGACCAGAGTTCCCAGTTTACCGGCCTCGCGCAATTGCCTGGTCAGTGCCGCGACGGCCTGTTGATCGCGCACGCGCCCGAGCGCGCGATCCAGCAGCGCTCGCAGGACCGGCGGCTTGAGCGGTTTCTCGATGTACCAGAACGCGCCTGCGTCAATCGCCTGCACGACGCGCTCGTCACTGCCGCGTCCGGTGATAATGATCACCGGAATGCGCTGAATCTCTTCGCCGAGATGACGCAGCAGGTCGAGGCCGTTCATGCCCGGCAGCTCGACGTCGGCGAGAATCACCTGGGGATTGAACTCCGCGAGCTTTGCGAGCGCGTCCTCGCCGCTCGGTACGCCCAGCACCTCGCAATTCCATTTGCGCAGAAGCGCTTCGTAGCCCTTGCGGGCGTTGTCCTCGTCTTCGACGATCAAGATGCGTTGCAGGGATGGGGGCTCGGTAGTCATGGAGAATTCGAATCTACCAGCAGTCCGCGGGATTTCCAAGCGAGGCAGGCGGGGGAAGGCTACGGGCGCAGCAGGGGGTCGCTCGATGCGCTTGAAAACTGTGCGGCGCCGTCCGAGCGGACGGCGCCGCACACCAGTTGCCTGAATCAGGTACGGGGAAACAAAAGCGAGCGCTCCAGGATCAGCTCGAGCTTGGTGCTTTTCTCAAGCGTTACTTCCTGTCCCAGACCCGCTGCGACCATGTACGCCGCGGCTGCTGCTGCCGCTGCGCCCATGGCTGCATCCTTCTCATTCTTGGCGATCACTCCCGGTGCCGCGCCGACCAGAGCGCCTTCGGCTGCGGCCTGCACAGCCTCCTGACGCTTGGTCGTGCTCGCTTCGATTTCGCCCTCGCGGTTGAAGTCGACGCGAACGGAATGGATACCCGGCACGTCGTCGACCATGGCAACCAGCGGCATCCACCCGTCCGGGGTCTTGATGTCGTCAAAGGCCAGCCACATGCGCGCGCGCCCAGTCTTGCCAGCGGATTCGACCTTATCCACGTGCCCTCGAACTTCGGCACCCGCCGGGAGAGCCGTTCCGTCTGCACTGATCAGCGGCACCAGCGTCCGGCCGGTGAACAGATCGCCTTTCTTGGAATCCTTGGTGCTGAGAACGTCCTGCAACCCGATCAGAAAACGGGTGCCGGGTGCAACTTCATTTGGCGCAGCAGAGGTTCCTACCGCCGCTGACTGGTTCTGTGCGTAAACCGGAGATATAGCAGCAAGCGCGAAGATGAGCAGAGCTGCCATAGCCGGAAGCATAGTCTTGCGTTTCATCCGCTTCTCCTTTTGCAATTAGGCTTGGCGCCTTCTGCTGGATAGAAAGCGATCGAACCGTACCAGGTTACTCAGATGTCTCCAGCAACTGCGGGGTGGTACCAGTCCCCGCTGAAACTGACCCATCTGAACCGATCAATTATAAGCGCAATCAAGGGGGCAAATCCAAATCGAGGTTTCTGGTGTTCACTCGGGTGCATTCAATTGAGAACAGAGGGTAGCTCCTGCGAGTTTCTGCGATCCGTCCGATTCTTGAGGCGAACCTCCGTAACAGGGACATAACCAGTCAGCCTCCGATTCGTCGGGGTCCCCGGACGGATTCACCGGCGCGGACCGGAGCGAACCAGTTGAGGAATGCGACGAAAAAACGGATAATCACACGCCAAGCCGAACCGCTTTTGCTGAATAATCCAACCGACCCGGGGGTCATGAATGGGGAATGAAAAGCGCATGGATGCGGATCGCCTGACCGCAATTGACGTGCACGTGCATATTGAGCATGAAGGCGCAGGGACCGCGGCGGACGAAGCCGCGAAGAAATACTTCGGCGAGGGCGCGGCGCGCGGGCGCCAGGGAATGGCGGACTACTATCGCTCCCGGAATATCGGCTGCGTCGTCTTCACCGTGGACGAGCGTCTTTCGGGCCGGCCGCAAGTATCGAATGACACCGTGCTCGAATTCGCCGCTGCGAATTCCGATATCATGATGGCCTTCATCAGCATTGATCCCACGCGCGGCGCCGAAGGAGTGGCCGAGGCAAAGCGCCTGCTCGCCACGGGCCAGGTCCGGGGGCTGAAACTCCATCCACCCATCCAGGGGTTTTTCCCCAGCGACCGGATCGCGTATCCGCTCTATGAGCTTTTTGCCGAAGCGCAACTGCCGGTCCTGTTCCACACCGGACACAGCGGAATCGGAACCGGGATGCCGGGCGGCGGAGGCATCCGGCTGAAGTACGGCAACCCGATGTATATCGACGACGTCGCCGTGGATTTTCCGACCATGCCCATCATCATGGCGCACCCGTCGTTCCCGTGGCAGGACGAAGCGATCTCGATTTGTCTGCACAAGCCCGAGGTTTACATTGACCTTTCGGGCTGGTCGCCGAAATACTTCTCACCGAACTTGGTGCAGTATTCAAACTCGCTGCTGAAGACGAAAGTGCTATTTGGTTCCGACTACCCACTGATTACTCCGGACCGATGGCTGGCGGATTTTGCGAAGGTCGCATTCAAGGACGAAGTGCGCCCGCTGATTTTGAAGGAAAATGCCGTCAAGCTGTTCGGCCTCGGCTCAACCACAGCCTCCCAGGCCAAATAGCCGGGCAAATGCGTCTTTACTGCAACGCGAAGGTATAAATCGCGTTGTGCCCAGTCGTGAGGTTGACGCCGCTCTGCCTGCTAAGCACCGGCTCAGCGAGATTGTCCCCGGTAATCACCATTATGTACTGCTTGCCATTCACAGCGTAGGTGACGGTGCTGACGGATATGGGTCCGCCGAGGATGGATTCCCAGAGTTGCTTGCCTGTGGCGGCATCGAAGGCGCGGAACCTGCGATTGATGTCTCCGTGGAAGATCAAGCCTCCGGCAGTCGCGAGCAAAGCGCCGGTGCCGGGGGCGTTCTGGACGTCAAACTTCAGCATCTCGCCGGTCGAAAGGTTTATCTTGGCGATTCCGGCGATCGCATTGATGTCGGAGCCCTCGCGCAACACCCCGTGCCTGTTTCCACTGGTGCTCGTCCCGGTCATGTCTAGGCAGTTGTCGACGTAGCCGGTGTACAGCGAATTCGTCTCCGGATCGTACGCTGTCGGCCAATAGCTGCGTCCGTTCCAGTAGCAGATCACGTGATGATCGCCGGGCGCTTTCATGACCACGTCATAGTTGATGGTGGTCGCGCCGGTTTTCCCGTCGATATTCGAAATGGCGAGATTTGGCGCGTCGACAGGCACGGGCTCGGCCCACAGAAACTGCCCGTTGTTCCGATCCAGCACGAACATGATGCCGCTCTCGCCCACCATTGCGGCCATATCATGCTTAGAGCCACGCGGAACCTCGGTGTTGTACCACTTCACGGCCTTGGGGTCGGGATTGAACGTCGTGGTGAGCAGAGTGCGTTCGTGGGTGTGATCGGTATCCCAGTCGTCGGCCGGCAGGTGCTGGTAATACCAGATGAGCTTTCCGGTCGCAGGGTCGAGCGCGACGGTACAATTGCTGTAGAGATCGGCCGGCGCCGTGCGCGACACTCCATCCGGGTTTCCGCCGTGGCGCGCCAACCGCTCGTAGGGCGAGGGATTCGCGATTCCCCAGTAGATCACCTTGCGGACTGGATCGTAGTTTCCCGGCATGCCCCAGGTCGACGCTGTGAAGTTGGTGTTGTCGGCGCCGTTCCAGGAGGCGTATCCGGGATCATCCGGCCCGGCTACATTGTGAAATCGCCAGATTTCCTTCCCGGTGTCTGCGTCATCGGCTTCGATGAAGCAGCTGTCACGGCCTTTTCCGCATGTACCCCCTGATATCACCTTGCCCTCGACGACAATCGCTCCCGAAGTGTTCTGCGTGTCCGTCTTGAAGGTCTCCCAGCGGACCTTGCCGGTGGTGGCGTCGAGCGCAACCACGTAGCCATCGGGCGCCGTGTAGTAAATCATATCCTTATAAATCGCAAGCGACTTGGTCCGCTCCGTCGAGCCGACCTGCGGATTCTTGTAAGTCCGCTTGTACTCCCAGATGACGTCTCCGTTGGTTCCGTCGATGGCCATCACATCCGATCCGGGCGCGATTGTATAAATCACGCCGTCGTGAACCAGGGGGATCGTTTCGGTGGTTCCAGCGGGCAGGCCCTTTACCCAGGCGATGTGCAGCTGGCCAACGTTCTTCTTGTTGATCTGCTTGAGCGGGCTGTAGCGCCAGGCGTCGTAGGTTCGGCTGAACTGCAGCCAGTCATCCGGGCTCGGATTCAAAAGCATCTCGGCAGTGACCGGCTTATAGTCCTTAACCGTGCCATGCGGCAACGGACCGGCGGCGAACATTCCGGGAGGGGGGCCCTGGGAGGCCCGGGGGCGCGCGGGCGCCGCGGGGCCACCTGCGGGCGCGGAAGCCGGCGCTTGAGCCGGAGGCGGCGCCTCATCCTGCGCACGCGTAGCCGGCGCGATCGCCCCGGTAAGCAACACCAAGAGTACCAAACAAGAAGTTTTCATGAGGCTGCCCCCGACGGAATTTCGAGCTCGTTCTGCTGTGTTGTGACGCCCGGTAGCCAGTTGCCGTTTCGTTATTCTGAGGCCGCGCGCGGTTATATCCTAATCCCGCAGACGTATGCAAGTGACGATGCGACCGCTTTCGTCCTCCCGGTCAAGTCATGCGATCTGGGAATTCTCTGTTCTCGATTTGTCAGGGCCAGCCGGGCGGGGTGGCACTATCCGCCAGCGATGGCTCCGATAATCATGAACGGCTCTTTGCCGGAGGAAACCGCGTCTGGCACAGGGGCATCGGGCGGTTCGTGCGACAAATCTTCCTGGCAGGCGAAAAATCGCAAGAATGGGCGGCGCTGCTGCGTTACGTGATCGCGGATCGTACCGCACAACATGGGATAGCTCGACTCGAGCGCGTCAAGAATCGAGCGCTGCGTTACCTGGCCAGGCACCTCGATCGAGATTTCGTCTCCGACACCGGCCAGGTTCCGGAGATGCGCCGGGAGTATAACTTGGATCATTAGAGCGTTTGAACCTCAACAGAAAGCACAGGCGGAAGGTCGCGGACAATCGGTGCCCAACGATCTCCCGCATCGGAGGAGACATAAACTTGACCGCCCGTCGTGCCGAAATAAACCCCGCACGAGTCAAGCGAGTCCACGGCCATGGCATCGCGCAGCACATTCACATAGCAATCGCTTTGCGGCAGACCGTTGGTCAGCGGCTCCCATTCGTTCCCACCGCTGCGGCTGCGGTAGACGCGCAGTTTGCCATCCGGCGGATAATGCTCCGAGTCGCTCTTGATGGGGACCACGTAGATTGTCTCCGGTTCGTGCGCGTGGACGTCAATCACGAAGCCGAAGTCGGTCGGTAAATTCCCGCTGACCTCGCGCCACAAATCGCCGGCGTCGTCGCTGCGCATGACGTCCCAATGCTTCTGCATGAACAGCACGCCCGGACGCGAGGGATGCATGGCCAGGTGATGAACACAGTGGCCGACCTCGGCACTCGGCTCGGGGATATATTGCGAATGTAGCCCACGATTGATGGGACGCCAGGTTGCTCCGCCGTCGTCGGTGCGGAATGCGCCCGCGGCCGATATGGCGACAAAGATTCGTTGCGGATTGGAAGGGTCAAGAATGATGGTATGCAGGCACATTCCACCGGCACCTGGCTGCCATCGCGGTCCGGTGCCATGTCCACGCAGCCCGGAAAGCTCATGCCACGACTTGCCACCGTCGGAGGTGCGGAATAGCGCGGCGTCTTCCACACCGGCATAGACCGCGTCCGGATCGGTCAGCGACGGTTCCAGATGCCAGACCCTCTTGAATTCCCAAGGGTGCTGCGTGCCGTCGTACCACTGGTGGGTGGTGAGGGATCTGCCGCCCGGTGGAGTCGTGTCATACACGAATTTATTACTGTCGCCGGCTGGCATTCCCCCCGGCGCTGCCGGCGCGCCTCCTCCTGGCGTCTCCCACGTCTTGCCGCCATCGTTTGAACGCTGAATGACCTGGCCGAACCAGCCGGAAGTCTGCGATGCATACAGGCGATTGGGGTCAGCTGGCGACCCTTTGAGGTGGTAGATCTCCCAGCCCGCGAAGTGAGGTCCGCTGATACTCCACCGTTCGCGCTTTCCGTCCGATGAGAGCACGAACGCGCCCTTGCGTGTGCCAACCAGTACCCGAACTACGCTCATCTCGCGGCTCCTCGCTCGAGTTTCACCGCTCTCTTTATTATCACAATTGGGATGCCCGTTCCAAAACCGCCGCTGCTACTGCTTCCGATGGCTCGCCTTAAGCACAAGCGCGACGCCGACAAGCAGCGCAGTCACGAAATTGGCCCAGATGATTGCCGGGTCGCTTCGTATCAGGCCATACACCAGCCACAGGAGGATGCCGGTGAGATACAGAAACAGCATCGGATAGGAAAGATCCCCTCCGCCCTGCCTTCGAATTTTCAGGATTTGGGGAACGAAGGCGCCAGTGGTGCAAACCGCCGCGACGCCCCCGATATAACCCAACAGCTCCATGAGATCTCCGTTAAACGACGCGGAGGACAATCTTGCCGCGGGTGTGGCCGGTGGCATTGGATTCTTGCGCGGCGCGCGCTTCCGAGAGAGGGAAAACCTTTTCGATGACAATCTTCAGCTTTCCGGCGTCAACGAGCTTTGCGATCTCGTTGAGCTGTTCCACGTTGGCCTGCACGAACGTGTGGTGGCAGCGCACGCCGTGGGCAGCGGCCTTTTCCGGCGACGGCGGCTGAAGGATGGAAACCAAAATTCCACCCTTCTTCAGCACCTGCCAGGAGCGTTCCATTGTTTCGCCGGTGATGGTATCCAGTACGGCATCCACTCCGTGTACCACGTCTTCAAACTTCGTCGTGTTGTAGTCGATAGTCTCGTCGGCGCCGAGTGAGCGCAGGAAATCGTGGTTCTTCTTGGACGCCGTCGCAATCACGCGTGCGCCCTTCATCTTCGCAAGCTGTACGGCAAAGGTGCCGACGCCGCCAGCGGCCCCGTGAATCAGCAACGTCTGGCCCGCCGAGAGCTTGGCCCCGTCGTACAGCGCCTGCCACGCCGTCAGCGCCGCAAGAGGAATCGCGGCAGCGGTTGTGTGATCGATGGACTTGGGCTTAAGTGCCACTTCCGATTCCTTTACGGTGACGTAATCTGCGTACGTGCCGTCGCGGGAAAGATCGGGTCGGCTGTACACCGCGTCGCCGCGCTTCAGGCGCGCTGCTTGCGGACCCACCGCTTCGATGACACCGGAAACGTCCCATCCCGGAATCATGGGCAGCTTATAGAGCAGCATCTGGCGAAGTTCCCCGTTGCGCACCTTCCAATCCACCGGATTCACGCTCGCCGCATGCACGCGTATCAGAACTTCGCCAGGACTTGCCTGGGGGCGCGGCGCATCTTCGTACTTGAGCACTTCAGGACCGCCGTATTCGTGTACTCGCACTGCCTTCATTGTTTCCATGGACGTCTCCTGGTTCCGCCGAACCGGCGTCGACCGCAGCTCCGTAATTGGAGGATTGATGATACTCACCCCGTGGGGATTCCCAAAATGCTTACTTCATTGGCTCCGGGGTCTCGCGTCAGCACGCACACCCGGTTCGGTCCTCTGCGCGGCGAGCAAGCGGACCCTGTGCCGAAATGGGATTCTATTGAACCGGAATGGCCATCGTGCTAAGTTCCGCAAAAAGGGGGGACCTCAAATGTTTGAGACGCCTGAAACCAAGGGTGAACAGAGCGGCACGGGTAAGTGGATCGGCGTCGCGGTCGTTATCGCCGTCATTATCGGCGGCGTTGTGTTCTTCATGGGCAGGAAAGACGGTTCGCAAAATGCTGCTACCGCTGCTCCCATGTCGAGTGTCCCATCCGCGCAGGCAAACGCCGACGCCGTCAAAGATCTGCGCGTGGTGAGCCGCAAAATGGACAAGGACTACAGCGGCGCGGCCGGGTGGTCAGTTGAGCTGCGGAATCTCTCGCAAGTCTACAGTTACAGCAACATCCAGTACGAAACGACGTATGTGGCCGCCGACAGCACGTTGCTTGCGACCAACCACGGAACGATTCCTTCACTTACCCTGGACCCGGGCGAATCGCAGACTGCGCAGTTTCGAGAGGCGCTTCCGGGCGGCACCGCTTTGTACACTTTGAAAATCACCGGCGCGATCGCTTCTAAATAGGCAACACTAACGGTCGCTGCTTGACGTCGAGGACTTGAGAACGAGCACGAGGATCTGTCCGTCGGAGTGGAAACTCCCGCCCGTGGCGGTCTTTGCTTCCTTCACCGGACTATCCGGAGCGACGTGGTCTCGTGCGGCCACCAGGCCGGTGCCCGAAAGTGTTTCGTTGACATACTCACGCTCGTCGTCAATGGCCGGATCGATCTTGTGGGTCACGCGGTTGTTGCGTTCATCGCGCTCGAATCCGATATCGTGTGTTGCGGCCACGCACCAGACCGGCCGTCCCTCGGCTTTGAAAGGCGACTTCCAGGCGCGCAGATGGTTCCGCGACATCGCAACACGGACCGGCTCCGCGTGCGCGAACCCATAGTCCTGCGGACGATCGAAAAGATACAGGATACTCATCGGCATCGTCAGATAATCTTTCTTCTGCAGTGAATCAGCCAGACCCGTGATGAGAGCTTCCTGCACCGAGTGGTCCACGTGCACCCATCCAGCGGTCGTGAATGCGCGCACGAGTTCGTCTTCTGTTCCCACGACCAGAATATTTACCAGGTCGCCGGGATTGCCATCGACGTAGGAGACTCGCCTGGGGATTTCATCGAGCAAAGGGGCCATGATGGCAGGAATGCGGGTGTCGGTGGGCCCGCCGGGCGCCGGAGCTGCTGCCGAGTTTGGCCCCGGATCGGTTATTTCGATTCGGATGTGAAAACCTCCCGTGGCTCCGGCGGCATCCCGCAGGCTCTGGTTGATGCCAAGAAAAAGGCATCCTGCCACGGGCGCCTGATACTCGCGCGTCACACCCACCGGAAAGGGAATTGCGCATATCACCGCGAGGACAGCCAATGGCAGTCGATACGTTGTGCCGATACTCACTTTGAAACTCGGGGCATCGGATCGTGATTCCCTCCGATCCGAGCGAATGAGCGCCACGTATGGTATCAAAACGCGGGGCGGCAAGCTGGAAAGGCTGGTCCGAGACGGAGACGGTGTGAGCGCGTTCATACTTTCGATAGCAAGTTAGTTTCTGTTTAGTATACTGTCCGGCCCTCGGAGCCCGGAATAGCTGCGCGGCCCGGATCACCCGCGCAGCAAAGGGCAAACCAGTGTCCCGAGAATCGCGACCCATGCAGTGGGCCGGGGAACTGTTGTCGAACCAGATTTCGAACCGTCTAAAAGATGAAAGGAGCTTCATGCCACCCCGGATGAAACCTAGGCGAAAACCCCAGGATTTTCGATCCAGGAACGGGCGCGACATTCGGTCCCTCCCGGCGGTGTTTCCCGTGGTGGCAGTCGGAGCATCGGCCGGAGGGCTCGAGGCGGTAACCCAACTCCTTTCGCATCTGCCGGCGAAGAGCGGAATCGCCGTTGTCCTGGTTCAACACCTCGCACCGAAACATGACAGTTCCCTGGTGACGCTGCTTTCTAGGGTAAGCAAGATGCCCGTGTCGGAGGTCGTAAAGTCTACCCCGGTCGAGGCGAACCACGTGTACGTGATTCCGCCTGGCAAGGACCTCATTTACGAGCGCCGGAAGCTGCATCTGAAGAGCCGCGACGAGAATCACGGGATGCACATGCCCGTTGACCGGTTCATGGAGTCACTGGCCAAGCACGAGGCGCACCTGGGGATCGGCGTGGTGCTTTCAGGCACGGGATCCGATGGCGCCCTCGGATTGCAGGCCATCAAGGCCACCGGCGGGATCGCATTTGCGCAGACGAAAGACTCCGCAAAATTCGACGGCATGCCGCACGCCGCAATTGCCACCGGTTGCACGGATTTCGTTCTGCCTCCTGCACAGATTGGAGAAAAGCTGATCCAACTCGCGCGTCATCCCTATATGGCGCGCATCACTCGACAGCCTGTGGAAGAAACGGTCAATCACGAGGCGCTCCAGGGAATCCTGCATTTGCTGCGTTCGACCACGGGCGCTGATTTCACCCAGTACAAGACGGGCACCATTATCCGGCGCATTCGCCGTCGGATGATGCTGCAGAGGAGCCGAAACCTGATTGAGTACGCGAAATTCCTGGCGCACCATCCCGACGAAGCCGCCGCGCTTCATGAAGACATTCTGATTCATGTCACCGGGTTTTTCCGCGACCCTCCGGTGTTCGAGATTCTGAAGAAAAAAGTGTTTCCCCGGATTCTGGAGTCGCGGCAGCCCGCCGCGCCAGTCCGAATCTGGGTGCCGGGCTGCGCTACGGGTGAGGAAGTTTATTCGCTCGCGATCTGTCTGCTGGAGTGCATGAAGGACAAAGCGGACGGTGTGACGATTCAGCTTTTCGGAACCGATGTAAACGAGCTGTCACTGGAGCGGGCGCGTTCCGGCGTGTATACGTCGAACCAAGTGAAGGACGTTTCTTCAGGGCGGCTGAAACGGTTCTTCCTGAAGCTCGACCGCGGGTACCAGATCCGGAAGGACATCCGCGAAAGATGTGTGTTCGCGAAACAAAATGTCTTTGAGGATCCGCCTTTCTCCCGCCTGGATCTGATTAGCTGCCGCAACGTGTTGATTTATCTGGGGCCGAAGCTACAAAACCGCGTGATTCCGATCTTTCACTACGCGCTCAAACCGAATGGCCTTCTTCTGCTGGGCAGAGCCGAAACCATCACCTCGCATTCCGGGCTTTTCGCTCCAGTCGACCGGAGTTACCGGATCTATTCGCGGAAAACTGGCCCGAGCCGACTGGCCTTTGAGCGACGATCGGAGGAGCAGGTCGCGCAGGCCCGCAGCCAATCGCCGCCGGCAAGAGTGGAAGACGTGGCCGTCAAGCTGGCCGGTGCCGAGACAGTTTTGCTCGCGAAACACGGTCCCGCCGCAGTGCTGGTCAACTCCGAACTTGAAATCCTGCAATTCAGCGGGAGAACATCCGCGTTTCTTGATCCAGCCACCGGCCCGGCCAGCCTGAGTCTGGCCAAGATGGCGCGCGATAGCCTTGTCTGGGAAATTCGCTCGGCCATTCACAAGAGCAGGAAAACGGGTGCGCCGGTTCGAACAAAGCGCATTCCCATCGCTTCGAACGGAAGTACCAGGGACGCGTCGGTGGAAGTGATTCCGCTGCCCGCTCGCTCCGGGGAAGAGCGCAACTTCTGGGTCGTGTTCGAAGCCAGCGCCGAGAACGACGTCCCTGCGGGCGCTCAGGCAACAGCAGCCGGAGGCGCTGGGTCGGGACGGAAGCCTTCCGAACGCCGTGCCGTCGCGCGACTGCAGCGCGAGCTGGAACAAACCCGCGCGCGGATGGACGATATCATTCGCGACCAGGAAGCCACGAACGAGGAGCTTCAATCCGCCAACGAGGAGATTCTCTCAAGGAACGAGGAGTTACAAAGCTTCAACGAAGAGATGGAAACCGCCAAAGAGGAGCTGCAGTCGTCCAACGAAGAATTGACCACGCTGAACGACGAGCTCGAGCACCGCCACTCGGAGCTTAGCCAGCTGAACAGCGATCTGAGTAATCTCTTCATTAGCCTCGAGATTCCGGTTCTCATTCTGGAAAGGGACCTGCGAATTCGGAGATTCTCTCCCACGGCCGGGACTCTGCTGAATTTGATGCCCGCCGACATCGGGCGGCCGGTGAGCGACATGCGGTTGAGCGCGACGATTCCAGAACTGGGCCGTGACAGCGCCGAAGTGATGATTTCAGGCAAAAGGAGCGAACATCAGATCCTGGCGCTTGACGGCAGTTCGTATTCTCTCAGGATCCATCCATACCGTGTTGGCGAGAGCAATATTGAAGGCGCAGTCGTGGCGTTGGTGAATATCAGTGCTCTCCAGCGTGCAAGCGAAGCGATTGAAGATGCGCGCCGGTACGCCGAATCGATCATCGAGGCCGTACAGGAATCCCTGGTTGTGCTCGATTCCGCCTTGCACGTGCGGTCGGCGAATCGCTCCTTCTATGAGACTTTCCAGGCAACACCCAAATCCACTGTGGGGAATCTGATTTACGATCTCGGGAACGGACAATGGAATATTTCGCCGCTTCGATCCTTGCTGGACAAGGTCCAGTCCGATGATGCTCCCCTTTCCAGTCTCGAGGTGGAACATGACTTCCCGCTGATAGGCCGCAAGACCATTGTCCTGCGCGCTCGCAAATTCCGCAGCCCCAAGGGCGGCATGCCTCTGATTCTTCTTTCGATCCAGGATGAAACCGACCGGAGAGAAGCCGAACTTGCGGCATCGCGTTCCGGCGTAATGTCCGCGCGCCTGATGCGGGTACAGGACGATGAGCGAAGGCGCGTGGCCCGCGAGCTGCACGACAGCACGGCGCAGTCGCTCGCGGGCCTGATGATGAACATGAACCAGCTGAGCCGGATGCTGCAGAAGTCCGACCCCAAGATTCTGACGACGCTGGCCGAGAGCCGAGCGCTTGCCGACGAAAGCATCCGTGAAATCCGCACAATTTCCTATCTGCTCCACCCGCCGCTGCTCGAGGAGGCGGGATTGGCTTCGGCGTTACGCTGGTTCATCGATGGCTTCGGCAATCGCAGTAAAATCCGCGTGAAGCTGGTCATTCCTGCTCGGATGCCGCGTCTGGTATCCGCGACGGAACTCGCTCTGTTTCGTATCGCTCAGGAAGGCCTGACCAACGTCCACCATCATTCCGGCAGCAAGTCCGCTCAAGTCGAGATCGCCATCACGTCCAGCCAGGTCATCCTGCGGATCAGCGACCGGGGCAAGGGTCTTCCTGCCGAGATATGGAAAGCCCAGGGGGGAATTTCAAGGACCCCAGGGGTAGGCATTGCCAGTATGCGGGAACGCGTCAAGGAACTCGGGGGAACTCTCGAATTCGAATCCAGCCGCCGAGGAGCCACGCTCCGGGCTATTCTACCCTTGGTCCAGAAGTGAACCAGTCCACCAGCAGTCAGCCATTGACTCGTGGTGTCGCCCGGAGTATTTGGTAGTAGAATCCCTCGCATTGGGAGTCCGCTGCGTGTGATTCGAGTGAGGTCCCGGGAGCAGTCGCAATGGAAATTCTCTGGCCGGCAGTGGGCATCGCCGTAATCGTCATTTTCGTTTTCTACGTGCTCGCACAGTATTGGCACCGGCTTCTGCGGCAGCAGAACTGGACCATTCGCCGCCTTTTCGAACGGGTCCAGAGCCTGGAGGAAATGGCGGACCCGGAATGGCGGCGCAAATTGGGCGAAGCGGCGCCGGTGCCGCTTGAGCAAGTTATTACTTTCACTTTCCGTCTTGGCGACTGCTTCTGGCACGACACCGTTCGGTTGGGCGAAGACGACCGGCGATTTGTCCGCGAGTACGGCTGCTTTGTCGGGTCCGTCAAACTCGAGCGGTGGCGCAGCCACACCGTCGCGACGATCACCGAAGTTCTCCCCGACCGTAAGGCGACCGGCTGGCAGACCCGTTCGCTGGATTTCTATTCCGATCCATTCAAGAGCAGCGATTCGATTTCGCTCTGGGAACTGGCGCTCTCGCGCCCCGGCCCGTCAGTGAATCGCCCGCCGGCACTGGAGTTGCTGTTGCGCGCGAATTCACTCGAGCTCCGCGGCCGTCTGGTCTCGCATCCGCACCTGCCTTCCGGCAACGGGCACGGAACCGCTGCCGAGGATGGCGACGTGGTTTTCTTTCGCGTGCCGCTTGATTCCGCGAGGTTGGCGGAGTTTCGCAGTCATGATCCGGCAGACATCGCAAACAATGGCAACGGCAACGTTGCAGGTGACGAACCCGGTGTTAACGGAAATTCCTGGCAGGCCTTCTACTCCCATCAGAACGAAGTGCTCGGTTTCGAGTGGCAGCTACGCCTGTGCGATCTGACGCGGAAGTCCGAGTGGGAGCGCTGGAAGATCCTGGAAACTTCGCCGATGCCGCTGGCGTCGAGGGAATCCTGACGCCCCGCAACGTTCAAGAAGAGCGCGGCAGAACCTGCAGGCCCGTCCAGACGTTCAACAATCCCAGGATTTCCCGCACCACGGCAAGCGCGTCGTGCGTGTTGCGCCACCAGTGATCGGCGTCAAAGGGGTCTTGCGGCGCGGCGCGGACGATCAGATACAAGTCGCTCCCAGCCAGTTTTCGCCAGAGCGCCCTCACGCGCCGCGTATGCTGCGCCGAGGTTACGATCATCACTGTTGTTTTTCTCTCGCGCCGCATCTGGGCGCTGATCTCTTCAATCTCCTGCTCGGTATTCACGATGGGCTGCGGAAAGATGCTTACATCGGCCTCCGGTACGCCCTCGTGAATCAACACGGCGCGATTGAAATCCTCCTCGCCGAGATAATGGATGCCCATCGCCTCTAGCTCTGCCCCGGGGGACACCGGCGG
>Ga0209624_10000967_pt1 | contig 24025 bp, 19 predicted proteins | sample JacPinW_OM2H0_O1_FD_188565 | JGI IMG/M metagenome (GOLD analysis project Ga0209624, IMG submission 188565) | Forest soil microbial communities from Algoma, Ontario, Canada - Jack Pine, Ontario site 1_JW_OM2H0_O1 (SPAdes) (version 2) | ecosystem: Environmental > Terrestrial > Soil > Boreal...
CCGCCTCGCGCGATGCGGCGATCGTCGCGGAGACCGGACTCGATCCAGCGAAGCTCGTTCTGCCCCATGGCGAAGGCGGGGTCGGCGGCCCCTATATTCCAGCCGAGTTTGATGCGAACGCGCCCGACCCGGCGCTCATGCGCGTCGCACGCGACGTCGCGACGGCCGAGCGGCTCAGGTCGCTCATGTCCTTTGTGCCCCTGCGCGTGCCGCTCTCCGGCGATCCCAGCGTGACCTCGGGCTTCGGCTATCGCGCCGATCCGTTCCTCGGCCGTCTCGCGCTGCATCCGGGCGTCGACCTTGCCGAGGCTTACGGAGCCGAGATCCATGCCGCCGCGTCCGGCCGCGTGGCGCACGCCGGACCAGCCGGCGGGTACGGAAACATGGTCGAGATTGATCATGGCAACGGACTCGTCACTCGCTACGCGCACATGTCCGATGTGCTCGTCGAAGAGGGCCAGGAGGTCGACAGAGGCGCCGTGCTTGGCAGGCTCGGCTCGACCGGCCGCTCGACCGGCCCGCATTTGCACTACGAAGTGCGCGTCGACGACGAGCCGGTCGATCCCGAGCGCTATTTGCGCGCCGGCGCCGATCTTGCCGCGGCGGAATAGCGCTGCGCACAGTTCCTCTTTGCAAGGCGCGCCGTTAGACAGGACGCATGGACGTTCTCCTGTTTCGCGCGCTGAGCCTGCTTGGCCTCGCGATTCTGGTCGCTCTCGCGGCGCGCCGGCTGCGTCTGCCCTATACGGTCGGTCTTGTGCTCGCAGGCGCGGCGCTCGCCGCCACGCGCAGCCACGCCGGCCTCGCGCTGACCCACGACCTCATCTTCGACGTCGTCCTGCCGCCTCTCCTGTTCGAGGCCGCGCTCAACCTGCGCTGGAGCGATTTGAGCCGCGATCTCGTTCCGGTCGTGGCGCTGTCGATAATCGGGGTCGCGCTCTGCGCCGTCGTCGTGGCGGCCGGGCTTGTTGCGGGACTCGGTTGGCCGATCGGATCCGCCCTCGTCTTCGGAGCGCTGATTTGCGCCACCGACCCGATCTCGGTTATCGCGCTCATCAAAGAATCGCGAGTGACTGGCCGCCTCAGCCTCCTCGTCGAGGCTGAGAGCCTGTTCAACGACGGCGCGGCCGCGGTCCTCTTCGCGCTCATACTCGCCTGGGCGGGCCATGACCCGGCGAGCGCTCAGGACCCGCTCGCTCTCATCACCACGTTTGTCATCATCGCTGGAGGCGGTATCGCCGCGGGATTCGGCGTCGGGCTGATTGCGGTCATGATCGCGGGAACCTCGGAAGATCATCTGGTCGAGACGGCGCTGACCGTGGTCGCCGCCTTCGGCTCGTTCCTGATCGCCGAGCATTTCGGCGCCTCCGGCGTGCTGGCGAGCGTCGCCGCCGGCATGACGATGGGCAATCTCGGCGTGCTCATGCCGAAGGAGCGGTTTGGTCTCTCGATCACTCCGCACGGGCGGGCGTTCGTGCTCGAATTCTGGGAGTTCGCGGCTTTTCTTGCCAACTCGCTGGTGTTCCTGCTGATCGGCTCGGCAATGGCGACCATTGATTTCGCCCGCGAAGGGATTCTCGCGCTCACGCTGGTCATCGCGCTCGCGCTTTTGGGCCGCGCGGTCGCGGTCTATCCAGTCTGCCTGGCTTTCCTGCGCTCGCGCTGGGCGATCCCGCTCAATCAGCAGCACCTGATGTGGTGGGGCGGCTTACGCGGCGCTCTGGCGTTGGCGCTCGCACTCGCCTTGCCCGCCGACCTGCCGCAGCGTGACGACATTCTCATCTCGGCCTTCGCGGTCGTCGCCTTCTCGGTGATCGTGCAAGGGCTGACCGCGCCGCTGGCGCTAAAGGCGCTGAGGCTCACGCCTAAGCGGCGATGAGGCCGCCCTCCTCGAGTCCGTTTTGCGTGATTTCAATGACTTGCGGCGCCATTTCCGAGTCATCCGTTTTGAGGCTCCTTCCGCCACCATCCGCAAGCAACTTCGCCCCCGGGGAATAGCACTTGGAGGCCGGCGCGGTGTCATATGCACATATATATGCATTTATACATATGTATCGTGCTAATTTAGTACATCTCGAACCATTCGTTGGCGCTCGCGTTGCCCGCCGACTTGGCGCGGCGGCGATTAGGTCGCATCCCCCATCGCGACGCCCGCCTTGTCGACCTTCGCGCCCCGCAGGCGCGTCACTTCGATCACGTCCGCACCAAGCAGTGGTCGCAAATAATCATGGAACGCCGGGGTCACGTCGTTGCCGGCGGCATTGATGAGATGATCCTCCATAACGCGCGTCTTGCCGGCGACCGACTCGAGCGGGACCAGCGGATAGTCGACCGCATAATTGCCGACGCGGCGGATCGCCACCGACCCGTCGCCCGCACCCCTCAGCGCATATTGCACCGCCTTCTCGCCAACCTCGCGCGCCTCGCGCTGGTCGAGCTTGCTGACGCAGCCGACGAACGAGCGCTGCAGATAGCCGAACGTGTCGCCGCGCACCCGCTTCATGCCGAGCTTGGACTTCACCTCTTCGCATAGGAGATCGGCAAGCGCGCCGGTGCCGGAGAGCTGAACGTTGCCGTGCGCGTCCTTCTCCGTTTTCCCGACGAGCCTAGTGATGATCGCCTCACCCTTGTCGTCGTGGATGCCTTCGGACACGGCGACGATGCAGCGCCCGTGGCGCTCGAAAGCCTCCTTGACGTCGGTCAGGAACTTGTCGACGACGAAGGCGCGCTCGGGCAGATAGATCAAATGGGGGCCGTCGTCGGGATATTTGCGCGCCAGAGCAGAAGCCGCGGTGAGGAAGCCCGCGTGACGGCCCATCACCACGGCAACATAGACGCCTTTGAGCGCGAGATTGTCGAGATTGGCGCCGGCGAAGGCCTGCGTCACGAAGCGCGCCGCTGACGGGTAGCCCGGCGTATGATCGAAGCCGACGAGATCGTTGTCGATCGTCTTGGGGATGTGAACGGCTCGCAGGCCGCGATCGGATTTCTTCGCTTCCTCTGCGACGATGCGCACCGTGTCGGAGGAATCGTTGCCGCCGATATAAAAGAACGTGTCGATCGCGTGCGCTTTCAGGACCTTGAAAATCTCCTGACAATATTTGAGGTCCGGCTTGTCGCGGGTGGATCCGAGTGCGGCGGCGGGCGTCGCCGCGACCGCCTCGAGGTTGGCGACCGTCTCCTGCCCGAGATCGACCAGGTCGTCGTTGACGATGCCGCGCACGCCCTGCAGCGCCCCATAGACATGCGTGACGTCGGGAAACCGCCGCGCCTCGAGCGCCACGCCGGCCAGCGACTGGTTGATCACCGCCGTCGGACCGCCTCCCTGGGCGACCAGGATCTTATGCGGCATGTCTTCAGCCTCCCTTTGCGAGTGCGGGCGCGGGCGCGCGCCTGCGCCTGCGCCTGAGGCTTTAGGAGGCGCCTGTGTCACGCGCAAGCCAGGGGGACGCGCCGCACTATGGTTCGCGAGCCAGTTCACGTGCGCACCTGGCGCCTCTATCCTCTGGCCGACATCCCGGGGCCAAGCCATGCATATTCACGTCATCAATCCCAACACCACCCGCTCGATGACGTTGAAGATCGGCGCCGCCGCCAAGGCCGCGGCGTCGCCCGGCGTCGAAGTCACGACGGTCAATCCCGACTATGGGCCGGCCAGCATCGAGGGCTATTTCGACGAGGCCTTTTCCATTCCAGGCCTGATCGAGGAGATCGGCAAGGCGCGCGACGCGGACGCCTTCGTCGTCGCCTGTTTCGATGATACCGGACTTGAGGCGGCGCGATGCGCGACCTTAGCTCCTGTCATTGGCATCGGCGAAGCCGCCTTTCACATGGCGAGCCTGATCGCAGCGAAATTCAGCGTCGTAACGACGCTGTCCCGCTCGATTGTTCCCATCGAGCACAACCTGGCGAAATATGGGCTGAAATCTCGCTGCGCACGTGTCCGCGCCGCCGAGGTTCCGGTGCTCGCGCTCGAAGAACCAGGGTCCGGCGCAAGGATGACGATCGAACGGGAGATCGAGCGGGCGCTCGCCGAAGACGGCGGGGAGGCGATCGTGCTCGGCTGCGCTGGCATGACCGATCTCGCCCGCGACCTTGAGCGCAAGGCCGGCGTACCCGTGCTCGACGGCGTCGCCTGCGCCGTAAGCCTGGCGGAAAGTCTGGTCCGGCTAGGCTTGAAGACATCGAAGCGTAATACCTACGCTGCGCCGCTGGCCAAACCCTACGCGGGCGAGTTCAAGCGCTTCTCGCCCGGCGCGCGCTGAATCTCGTCCGCAACGGCGCCGAGACGGCCTCGGGCCGTCTCCGCATCACCAGAGACATTGGCGAGCCGAGCAGCTTTGGCGAGGCCCATGAGAGGCATCCCACTATAGATGTTTTCGTACTCGCCAGCTCGGATGAGATAGGTCTCGTGCCAGATGCCGACGGGGCCGCGCGAATCCTTCATGAGGCGATTGAATTCGAGCCATGCGGGCCAGTGCTGTTTATCGCGCGCCCGCGCATAGGCCTCGAGATGATCGAAGCTGCGCCAATACTGAACGAGCGAGAATAGACCGAGGTTCATAGAGCCAAGGAAGCCATGTTCGGCCGGCGCGGCCTCTAACTCCTTGAGTATTTTCGGCATCGTGCGAAGACTCGGCAGCCACTTGTGCGGCTTCCACAATTTGTTGATTCGCATGCCAATGAGAAAGACGACGAAATCGCCCTGAATATGCGCGGTCACGCGCCGGTCAATGATCGAAGCCATGAACGTCTTCCAATCCAGAGAGAAGAAATACGCCCGCTTCATGGCGTAAGCCGTTCCGACAACCGCCGCAAGCCCGCGCTGCAGCGCGGCAGCCGTTTGACTCCGAGTCTTATGACGTCACATAGGTAGTTTGCCGCGCGCCATCCGCCAGAACGAATAGGGGCGGGGCGTGGCGTGTTTGATTGGGAGGAATTGCCGGGGTGTCAGCGCAATCCCCCGAGACGAAGGGCTGGACACATCACGTTCATCGCGTCTTCGCCCCTCGTCGTTGAGGGCGGACCGCCAATTGCGTCGACCGAAACGGAGGACTTATGCTCAAAGCAACCGCATTCGCGCTTTTCGCCGCCTTCCTGGGCGGTGAAGCCGCCACCGCCCAAACGATGACCCTGACCAGCCCGGACATCGCGCCGGGCGCGAAGATCGCCGACGAGCAGGTCTTCAGCAGCTTTGGCTGCACGGGCGGCAACATCTCGCCCGCCCTGTCGTGGTCCGGGGCGCCACAGGGCACAAAGAGCTTTGCGCTCTCGGTTTACGATCCCGACGCGCCGACCGGCAGCGGTTTCTGGCACTGGGTCGTCTTCAACATCCCGCCAGACGTAACCAGCCTTCCCAAGGGCGCGGGCGATCCGAAGGGCCCGGCGGCGCCTAAGGGCGCGGTGGAGAGCCGCACTGATTTTGGCGTTCCCGGCTACGGCGGCCCCTGCCCTCCCAAGGGCGACGCGCCGCACCATTATCACTTCACGATCTTCGCCGTGGACACGCCAAAGCTCGACGGCGACGAAAACAACAGCGCCGCCTTCGTCGGATTTCAGCTTCATTTCCACACGCTCGCCAAGGCGGAGCTTGTGGGCGTCTGGGGGCAGTGATCGCTCGCCCGGGCCCAGCGGCTCGGGCGCGGCGCAGTTTACCTAACAAAAGCCTCGCGCGCGACGCTTTGCTTCTGCGACGCGCGGGGCGGCTCCCCTTAAAGGGCGTGCGCAGTCTTCAGAGCGCCGGCGAGATCCTCGTAATACTCGCAGTCTTTCGATCCGCAGAGCTTCTCGATCGTCGCCAATTGGTCCTTGGCCAGGTCGAATTTCCCCTGGATGACATAGGCTTCGCCGAGATACTCGCGCACCTGCGAATAGTTCGGATCGAGGGCCACAGACTTGAGATAGTAGCCGATCCCTTCGTCGGTCCGGCCAAGTTTGCGGGTCGCATAGCCGCGATAGTTGAGGGCGCGCGGCGTATTGGGGTTCCCGAGCATGTCGAGGACGTCGATGGCCTCCTGGTACCGGTCGGCCTTGGCGAGCGAATAGGCATATTCGGTCAGGTCAGAGTCGGGCAAAACGCCGCTGTGTCTCTCCAGGCACTTGTGCGTCTTCTTGTCCCAAACCTGACCCGGCGCGCATGTCGTGAGGTCGCTCTTCTTCATACCGGTGGCTTTCTTTTGCATCGTGCCGGCGCCGCTGGCGCCGCTTCCGGCGCTGGCTCCTGGCCCACTGTTGTCGTCGCCCCCTGCCGCCTTGGCTGCGGGCGCGGCGAATCCCAATCCGATGGCGAAAATTCCACAGAAGACAATCGACGTGAGCCCACGATGGCCCTGGTGAGCGGATGAGAGCGAAGAGGTCATGGAATGGGTCTTTCCGGTTCGAGGGTGGAGCCCAGAAAACGCTTGAACCCGCAAGTTTATTCGCAACCAGACCCTCGCTCAAGTCGACAAAGTTCGCGCGTTGCCCCAGAAGCGACCGATAAGCGCGGCGCATCAGCGCGCAAAGCTACGGAATCATCGAACACGTACGCACGGATAGACGTCACGAATTTTCGTGTTGAAATAGGCGCCCAGCGAATTCTGCGCGAGCATCTCTTCAAGCACCGCTTTGGGTACCTCGAAATATTGGTAAACGTGTGTGTTGTGAAACTCGATCTCCAGCATTCGCGCGCGGGAACCATAGCCAACAGATCGTAGACTTGATGAAATGACGGGGCGCCGACGCATTGGGTTTGAACCCGTGAGCCTGCGGAATGTTGCCGCCTACGGCATAACGTAGGTCGCGCGCCCTTTGCCAAGGATCGCCGAGGGAATGGCGCCCGGCTCATTGACCGAGAAGACGACGATCGGGATATCGTTGTCGCGCGCAAGAGCGAAAGCTGCGGTGTCCATCACCTGCAACTTGCGAGCGATCGCTTCGTCATGGCTGAGGCGATCGAAGCGTGTCGCTGTTGGATCCTTCTTCGGGTCGGCGGAATAGATGCCGTCGACCTGAGTGGCCTTCATCACCGCATCGCACGAGAGTTCCGCCGCGCGCAGCGCTGCGCCCGTGTCGGTCGTGAAGAACGGATTGCCCGTGCCGCCCGCGAGGATGATGACCCGATGCTTGACCAGGTGGGCGAGTGCGGCCTGGCGCGAGTAGGGTTGACAGAGCGACGGCATGGCGACCGCCGAGAGCACCCGGGCAGGCTGGCCGATTTGTTCGAGCGCTCCCTCCATCGCCAGCGCGTTCATCACCGTCGCCAGCATGCCGATCGAGTCGGCGCGCGCCCGCTCGATCCCCTTATCCGCGCCCTGGAGTCCGCGAAAGAAATTGCCGCCGCCGACGACAACCGCGACTTGCACACCAAGGTCCGCCGCCGCCTTGAGATCGCCGGCGATGCGCTGAAGAGTCGGCGCGTGCAGGCCATGCGTGTCCGGGCCCATCAGCGCCTCGCCCGACAGCTTGACGACAACGCGCTTGAATAACGGTCGCGGCGCGTTCGACATGCCCAGCCCCTTCCTCGCGATGCGCGCCGCCGCACGATCGCCCGTCCGGCTCTCCGTGCTGCAAAAAAAGCGGCCTCGAAGGCCGCTTGATAATATCGCCAGGCCGTCAGGCCTCTTCCGTTGTCTTGTCGACGCCTTCGCCCAATGCGTAGCGGACGAAGCCGGCGACGGCGATCGGCGCGCCGACCGTCTTTTCGGCCTCCTTGATCGCCTGAGCGACACTTTTTGCCGGATCATGGACATAGGGCTGATCGAGGAGGCAGACCTCCTTATAGAAGGTCTTGAGGCCCGATTCGACGATCTTGTCGATCACGTTTGCGGGCTTGCCGGCGTTCTTCTCCGCGAGCACGGCGCGCTCGCGCGCAACCGTCGCTGGGTCGACCCCGGCGGCGTCGAGCGCGACCGGACTTGCAGCGGCGACATGCATGGCGATCTGGCGCCCGAGCGCGCTGAGGTTGGTGCGATCGCCTGCGGACTTGAGCGCGACAATGACCCCGATTCGGCCAAGCCCGTCGGCAACCGACCCGTGCACGTAGTGACCGATCGCGCCTTCAGCCACTCGGAGGCCCTGCGCGCGACGCAGCGTCATGTTTTCACCAATGGTGGCGATGGCGTTGGCGATTGCCTCAGTCACCGTGCCGCCGCCCGGGTAATGCGCGCCGAGCACGGTCGTCGCGTCGACGTCGGGCGCGTGGTCGAGAGCGACCGCGAGCACGCCGCGCACCACCGCCTGGAAGTCATCGTTACGGGCGACGAAGTCGGTTTCGGAATTGACCTCGACAACGACGCCGACGTTGTCCTCGACGGCGACGCCGACAAGGCCTTCGGCCGCAACCCGGCCGCTCTTCTTGGCCGCCTTGGCGAGGCCCTTCTTGCGCAGCCAATCGATCGCGGCCTCGATATCGCCGTCGGTCTCGCTCAGCGCATTCTTGCAATCCATCATGCCCGCGCCGGTCTTTTCGCGCAGATCCTTGACCAGTCCGGCGGCAACCGTCGCCATGCACTTCCCTCTTTCGCTCTCAAGCCGCGCGCGGCTTAGCTCCTACTCCGCAACCATCAACTCGCGCGCCTGCTCGCTCCACTTGTCGCGCCCGATGCGACCATTGAACCTGAGATCGGCGTCAAGCTTCTCGGCGTCCTCCGGCGTCATCGCGGCGAGCTGCCAATAGTGGAACACGCCATGTTCGTTGAGCTTCTTGACGATCTGCGGGCCGACGCCAGTGAGCTTGGCCAGATCGTCGGGCGCGCCGCGCGGGGCGGCCAGGAGCTCGAAATGCTCGGTCGCGGCTTCCGGCTCGGTCGTCGAGGTCTCCACTTCGACGGTCTCCGGCAGCGCTTCGGCGACCGGCGCCACAGCCTCGCCGAGATCAACTCCCTGCGCGCCCTGGCCCCGCGAAATGCCGTCGATCGCCGCGCGAGCGATGAGATCGCAATAGAGCTGGATGGCGCGACCGGCATCGTCGTTGGCCGGGACCGGATAGCTGATGCCGTCCGGATCGCTGTTGGTGTCGAGGATCGCGATCACGGGAATCTTAAGGCGATTGGCCTCCTTGATCGCCAGCGCTTCCTTATTGGTGTCGATCACGAACACAAGATTGGGAACCCCGCCCATATCCTTGATGCCGCCGAGAGCGGTCTCGAGCTTTTCGCGTTCCCGCGACAGCATGAGGCGCTCCTTCTTGGTCAGGCCTTTCGCGCCTTCGCCCAGGAGTTCGTCGACTTTGCGCAGGCGCGAGATCGACGCCGAAATCGTCTTCCAGTTGGTCAGCATGCCGCCGAGCCAGCGCGCGTTGACAAAATATTGCGCCGAGCGTCTGGCGGCGGTCGCGATCTCATCCGAGGCCTGGCGCTTGGTGCCGACGAAAAGCACCCGGCCGCCCTTGGCGACGGTGTCGGAGACTGCCTTTAGCGCCTGATGGAGTAGCGGAACCGTCTGGGCGAGGTCGATGATATGGATCGAGTTGCGCGAGCCATAGATATAAGGCGCCATCTTCGGGTTCCAGCGATGCGACTGGTGGCCGAAATGCGCGCCCGCCTCGAGCAGCTGACGCATGGTGAAATCTGGCAAAGCCATGGAGCTTATCCTTGTCCGGTTGAGCCTCGGCGGATCATGTGAAGCGAAGCGAGCCTCGCCACCGGAGCGGAACCTTGAATCAGGAGCCGCATAAAATCCGCCTGTGGAATGGCGCGGCATATAAGCGAGGGATGCGGGAAACGCAAGCGCGGCGCCCCGGACGCGTTCCATTCAACGCGCCGCAGGGCTGTCGTCATACTGTCACACCCGCCCATCAACGCTTACGCGCAGGGGTCAACCGGGCTGGGCGGCGCAAATACCGATTGCCTTCACGGCGACAACCGTGTTTGACGTTTTTCGCGTCCGTTTGGCCGCTTCAGCGTAGTTTCTCGACAAGCGCCGGCCGGAATTCGCCCATGTTCAATTCCATTGCTTCCGCCGGGCGGCGGGCTCTCCCGAACCAATGGGACCTGATCGCGTTCGCCGCAATTCTGGCGATTCTGACGGCAATCGCGAAAAGCTACCACGGCATTTCAGCGCCCCTGCCCGCGCCGAGCGAAAGCCCTATTTCGCTCGACTATTGGCAGCTCCCTTACTACGCGCTGAGAACGACGTTGCGGATGTTCGCCGCGCTCGTCGCCTCGCTGATTTTCACCTTCACCTATGCCACCCTCGCGGCCAAGAGCCGGCGCGCCGAGATGATCCTGATCCCGGTGCTCGATATCCTGCAGTCGGTGCCGATCCTGGGCTTCCTGTCATTCACCGTGACCTTCTTTCTCAACCTCTTCCCCGGCAACACGATGGGGGCGGAGCTCGCGGCCATCTTCGCGATCTTCACCAGCCAAGCCTGGAACATGGCCTTTTCCTTCTACCAGTCGCTGCGCACCGTTCCGCGCGACCTCGATGAAGTCGCCCGAGGCTTCCGGCTGAGCGGCTGGCAGAAGTTCTGGCAGCTCGAGGCGCCGTTCGCGATGCCCGGCCTCATCTGGAATACGATGATGTCGATGTCGGGCGGCTGGTTCTTCGTCGTGGCCGCCGAAGCGATCACGGTCGGCGACACGACCATCGCCCTGCCCGGGGTCGGCTCCTACATCGCCAAGGCCAACGACGCCGGCGACTGGTCGGCGATCGGTGCGGCGGTGCTGACGATGGGGATCGTCATCCTGCTTTACGATCAGTTGCTGTTCCGCCCGATCGTCGCTTGGGCAGCCAAGTTCCGCGTCGAATTGTCGGTCAGCGAGGACGTCGAGTCTTCCTGGGTCTTGAACCTGATCAAGCGCACGCACTGGCTCCGGCTGGGCTCCGCTCCCGTCCTTGCGGCGCTAAGAAGCATAAGCCTCTGGTCGGTGCGTTTCCCGACCATTCTGCGGGCGCAGAAAACATCAGAACAGCCGTCGCGGCTCCTCGACGCGATCTGGATCCTCATCGTCATCGCGGTCGCGGCGTGGGCGGCGTGGCTCACCATCTCCTATATCGCCACCGAATTGAGTTGGGATGAGGTCGGCCGCGTCTTCGTTCTGACGTTCTACACTCTACTCCGCGTCATTGTGCTGATGTTACTCGCGACCCTCGTCTGGGTCCCGATCAGCGTCTGGATCGGCCTCAGGCCTCGCTGGGCTGAGGCCGTTCAGCCGATCGCCCAATTCCTCGCCGCTTTCCCGGTCAACCTTCTGTTCGGCGCGGCGGTCAGCCTCGTGCTCGCCTATAATCTTAACACGAACATCTGGTTGAGCTTCCTCATCGTCTTCGGCACACAATGGTACATCGTCTTCAACACGATCGGGGGCGCGGCGGCCTTTCCCAACGACTTGCGCGAAGCCGCGGCGAACTTCCGCATCCGCGGCTGGCGCTGGTGGACTCAGGTGATGATTCCCGCCATTGCGCCCTATTATTTGACCGGCGCAATCACCGCGTCGGGGGGCTCCTGGAACGCCTCGATCGTCGCCGAATACGTCAAGTGGAAGGACCACACGGTCGTCGCGCAGGGCGTCGGCTCTTATATTGCCGAGGCGACCGAGAAGGGCGACTTTCCGCGAATTGTGCTCGGCGTTGCGATGATGTCGCTCTTCGTGACGTTGTTCAACCGCCTGTTCTGGCGCCAGCTCTATGCCTATGCGGAGCGGCGGCTGCGCCTCTGACCGTATCGTTGATTAAGGACTTCGGCCCATGTTGGACACCGCCATCACGACGATCCTGGACGTCGACAAGGTAAGCCAGGTCTTCTCAACGGGTTCGGGCGAAGCGCGCGCGCCGGTGCTGAGCGACGTTTCCATGCGCATGAGAACCGGCGAGATCGTTGCCCTGCTCGGCCGGTCTGGCTCTGGCAAATCGACGCTTTTAAGGATTATCTCCGGCCTTACTCGTCCGACCGAGGGAACGGTGAAGATCGAGGGCGAGCCGGTGGACGGACCGGCCAAGGAAGTCGCGATGGTGTTTCAGAGCTTCGCGCTTTTTCCCTGGCTCGACGTCCTCGACAATGTCGAGATCGGGCCCCGCTCCAATGGCGTGCCGCTCGATGAGACCCGCAAGCGCGCTTTGAAAGCGATCGACACCATCGGCCTCGACGGATTTGAATCCGCCTACCCCAAGGAGCTGTCGGGCGGCATGCGCCAACGCGTCGGCTTCGCGCGGGCTCTCGTCATGCAGCCGAAGATCCTGCTGATGGACGAGCCGTTCTCGGCGCTCGACGTGCTCACCGCAGAAACCTTGCGCACCGACCTGCTGGACCTGTGGCAAGAAGGGCGCATGCCGATCAAAGCCATCCTGATGGTCACCCATAATATCGAAGAGGCGGTGCTGATGGCCGACCGCATTCTTGTGTTGTCCTCCAATCCCGGCCGCATCGCCTCTGAGATCCCGGTCACCATTCCCCACCCGCGCGATCGGCTGGACCCTGGGTTCCGCGACCTGGTCGAGAAGATCTACGCGCTGATGACGCAACGACCGGATCCGACGAAACCGGCAACGCGCGAAGCCGCGGCGGCGGTCGGCCTTGGGCTCGCCCTTCCACGCGTATCGACCAACTCGCTCGCCGGCATGCTCGAGGAGATCGCCGCTCCGCCCTACGACGGAAAGGCGGACTTGCCGCATCTCGCCGATTCGCTGCAGCTCGAAATCGACGAATTGTTCCCGCTCGGCGAGACCTTGCAATTGTTGCGCTTGGCGGAGTTCGAGGAGGGCGATATCAAGCTCACGCCGCTCGGCCGGCGGTTCGTCGACATGGACGTCGATCAGCGCAAGAAGGCGCTCGGCGATCAGGTGCTGGCGCACGTTCCCCTCGCCTCCCATATCAAGCGCGTTCTCGATGAGCGTCCGACCCATCGCGCGCCCGCAACCCGCTTCCGTGAGGAGCTTGAGGACTACATGTCCGAGGACTATGCCGAGCGGACGTTGCGGGCGATCATCAATCTCGGCCGTTATGGCGAGCTTTTTGCTTACGATGAGAACAGCCAGACGTTCAGCTACGAGAACCCGCAATAGCGATCTGCGGTCCTGCCGCTCGCTTGGTTTTGACTTGCCTTGAGTAATGCACTGCAATAACCATATTGCAGTGCGAAAGCGCTTGTAAGCTGTGTATGGGAGACGCTCGATGACGCCGACCTCCGCCACCCTTGCCAAGAGCAACAAAACCGCCGAGCCGCCGGCCACGGCCTCAGCCACCCTTAACATGGGTGGAAAATCCGTCGAACTGCCGATCCGCAAAGGCTCTGTAGGCCCTGCGGTCCTCGACATCGGGAAGCTCTACGCCCAGACGGGCATGTTCACTTACGACCCGGGCTTTACCTCGACCGCGAGCACGGAATCCGAGATCACCTATATCGACGGCGACGAGGGCGTGCTCCTCTACCGGGGCTACCCAATCGACGAGCTCGCTGAGCACGGCGATTTCCTCGAGACCTGCTATCTGCTCCTGTACGGCGAGCTGCCGACCGCCGCGCAGAAAGCCGAGTTCGAATATCGCGTGACCCGCCACACGATGGTGCACGACCAGATGAACCGTTTCTTCAACGGTTTTCGTCGCGACGCGCATCCGATGTCCGTGATGGTGGCGTGCGTAGGCGCCCTCGCCGCCTTCTATCACGACTCGACCGACATCACCGATCCCTGGCAGCGCGAAGTCGCCTCGATCCGCATGATCGCGAAAATGCCGACGCTCGCGGCGATGGCGTTCAAATATGCGATCGGCCAGCCATTCGTCTATCCGAAGAACGAGCTCGATTACTCGGCGAATTTCTTGCGCATGTGCTTCTCGGTCCCGTGCGAGGAGTACAAGGTGAACGCTGTCCTGGCGCGGGCGCTCGACCGCATCTTCATCCTCCACGCCGACCATGAGCAGAACGCCTCGACCTCGACCGTGCGCCTCGCCGGATCCTCCGGCGCCAACCCGTTTGCCTGCATCGCCGCCGGCATCGCCTGCCTCTGGGGCCCCGCGCATGGGGGCGCCAACGAGGCGGCGCTGAAGATGCTGGGCGAGATCGGACGGGTCGAGAACATTCCCAAATACATCGCCAAGGCGAAGGACAAGAACGATCCGTTCCGCCTAATGGGCTTCGGCCATCGCGTTTACAAGAACTACGATCCGCGCGCCAAGATCATGCAGAGCACCGCGCACGAAGTGCTCAACGAGCTCGGGGTCAAGGACGATCCGCTGCTTGACGTCGCGATCGAGCTTGAGCGGATCGCGCTCCACGACGATTATTTCATCGAGAAGAAGCTCTATCCGAACATCGACTTCTATTCCGGCATAACGCTGAAAGCGATGGGCTTCCCAACCGACATGTTCACGGTTTTGTTCGCGCTGGCGCGCACCGTTGGCTGGATCGCCCAGTGGAAGGAGATGATCCAGGATCCGGAGCAAAAGATCGGCCGCCCCCGCCAGCTCTACACCGGCAAGACGCTGCGCCAATATAAGCCGATGAGCAAGCGCTAGGGGGGCCTGCTCCGCGACCGTGTTGCGACGCCAAGCCGGCTAGCAAGGCTCCTCAACGGGGGACCAGGCAACGAGCGGCGAGAGTGAGCGCGGCCCACGAGTCCCACGCGGGGTCTTCCGAGATTAGGCGCTTGCGCTCGTCGGCTTCTTGCCGGCGCGCTGCGCAGACGAAATCATCTCGCTCATCATACTCAACTCCGCTTGATAGATCGTGGCCGATTTGACGATCATCACCAGAGGGCCGACAGGCACGCTTAGCTCGCTCGCGACATTGCGCTGAAGTTCCGCGAGCTGAACGAGGTTGCCAAATCCCTTTTTGCCAAAATCAATGCTGTGAGCATAGACGACGAGCTCTAGAGAGCCTGAACGCCGCCAAAAATCGAGCAAGCTCACACAGGGGATATAACTAACATCCGTGAGCGGTTCTAGCGTGGTGATCGTTGCATAGCTCGCATGGGCGTCTCGCCTGAGCATCTCTAACACCGCGGCAATCTGATTTCGTCCAGATCCCATATAGTCGAAGAGCCGACTTGCATAACTGCGAGCGTCGCCCAATTCCCGAACCCTGGAGTAATCCGTGAAGTTGGATCGCATCCAGGCCAACCACTCCTGGCTCGCATACTCCGCAATAATCGCGTCATCTGGGTTCGGATATTGGACATCGAGGGTTACGAGATCGCATTCAAGCAAAGGCAAACCGCCAAAGGTGCTCGGTGTCCCGTGTGTCAAAATCACGTTGGCGACTTCAAGCCAAGCGTCGCCTATGCTTGGCGTGGCGAGGGTAACTCCTCGACGGGCAGACTTCGAGGCGCCCAACGAACCTGCGTCCCGAAAGGTGGAGGCTGTGGCGCCCAATACGTTCTCCTGTCGGACGCCCTCTCCCCGATCTGCCAAATTAGAACTCCTTCTATAAGCCCGTCCGCGCCGAGGCGGCGGAATAGGGGCGACCGACCCCCTCTCTCATGAGCGCAGCGAACGGGAGAGAGTCTGGGCGGGGAATAAGAAAACTCACGAGCTTTATCCCTTTCCGCCAAGGGCAGAAGAGGACAAAAGCGGACAAATCTCCTTAAGCCGCAACGACTGAACGCAGGAAATTCATTCGGTTGGTTTTATGTTGCGATCAACCTCGTTTAAGCGGCTCTCACGCTGATTTGATTTGCTCGAACGGCTCCGTAGGCTCGTCCGTATCCGTCGTCGAACCCAGGAGTTTCACTAATGGATACGACCAAGACGAGCAAAGATTTCAACCTTCATCGTCGCCGCTTTTTTGGCGCCGGAGCAATGAGCATCGCCGCCGCCCAGCTCGGCGTCATTGGGTCTGCGAATGCGCAGACGGCGGAAACAAAACTGCCCGCGACCAAGCCGGGAACCCATACATCGTTTGGACCCTTAAAGCAGATCGACGCCGGCCTCCTCAATGTGGGATACGCCGAGGCCGGCCCCGCCGACGGTCCCGCGGTCCTGCTTCTGCACGGCTGGCCCTACGACATTTACAGCTTTGTCGACGTCGCGCCCTTGCTGGCGTCGGCGGGCTATCGGGTCATCGTCCCCTATCTGCGCGGCTATGGGACCACGCGCTTCCTGTCGGGCGACACGATGCGCAATGGCCAGCAATCAGCGGTCGCGCTCGACACGATCGCCTTGATGGATGCGCTTAAGATCGACAAGGCGACCCTCGCCGGTTTCGATTGGGGCGCGCGAACGGCCGATATTGTCGCCGCGCTTTGGCCCAAGCGGTGCAGGGCGCTGGTCTCGGTCAGCGGCTATCTGATCGGCTCTCAGGAAGCCGGGAAGGCGCCGTTGCCGCCGGCGGCCGAGCTCCAATGGTGGTATCAATTCTATTTCGCCACCGAGCGCGGCCTGGTCGGCTACGACAAGAACCGGCGCGACTTTTCGAAGCTCATCTGGCGGCAAGCCTCGCCCAAATGGGACTTCGACGACGCCATGTTCGACCGCAGCTCAGCGGCCTTCGACAACCCTGACCACGTGGCCATCGTGATACACAATTACCGCTGGCGGCTCGACCTCGCCGACGGCGAGCGGAAATACGACGATCTGGAAAAGAAACTCGCCCAGGGGCCCGTCATCACAGTACCCACGATCACTATGGAAGGGGACGCCAACGGCGCGCCCCATCCCGACCCGGCAGCCTACCGCGGCAAATTCTCAGGGCGATACGAGCACCGGCTCATCAACGGCGGCATCGGCCACAACCTGCCGCAGGAGGCTCCGCAAGCCTTTGCCGAAGCGGTCGTCGCCGCGAATGAAGCATAACACAAGGGACGCCGCCTCAACTCCTCCGCCGCCGTCGCCAGCGCGATTCTCGCGGCGACCGGCACCGGCTGGGAAAGACGCCGGTCGATCTACTCGGTCCAGCCCCATAACGGATATTTGGTGAGATGGTAAGATGTGATGTGATGCATTAAATATAGCATGTAACATACTGGTATATTGTTATGCATCTATTCTTCAAATTCCACTTCAAAACGCTCCGCGGCGACAATATAGCTGGATGAGCGCGCGTTTGTTTTCGAGTTGCAGAAAAATGAGCTTAAGTGCTTGAAAACGCCCGATCGCGCGCAGGATCGCCCACCCGGCCGCGCCGGCCAGCTCTGCGGCACCCGCATCAGTCGATCGGCGGCGACCCGCCGCCCCCCGCCGCCATCGTCTCCATGACTGCCCGCGCCGCGTGGGCGCTCGGCGCTCCGGCGTCAGGCAGCGCCATGAGCCGGTCGAGCCGTGACAGCGCTTCGAGCTGGGCGGAGCGCGCCGGGCCGTCCCGCACGATCTCAGCCATCGCCGCGGCGAGCGTCGCGGGCGCGCAGTCCTTCTGCAATTTCTCCGGGATCGCGCGCTCGCCGAGGATGAGGTTGGGCAACAGGATCGAGGGGACCTTGATCAGATATTTAAGCTGCTCCTCGACGAGCGACACCTTGTAGGCGCCGACCATTGGGACGCCGGCGAGCGCGAGTTCAAGCGTCACGGTGCCGGACGCGGCGAGGCTTGCGTGAGCGGCGCGAAATGCTGCGTATTTCGCCGCTTCGCCGAGCACGATAGTGGGCGGCTCGGGCCAACGCGCCGCCAAACCGCGCACCTCGTGCTCGATATGAGGCAGCGTCGGCAGGACGAATGAAAACGGGCCGACCGATTGGCGCAGTGCAGCAAGCGCCCCGCCGAAATCCGCCATGAGCCGAGTGACTTCTGACCGGCGCGAACCAGGCAGCACGACGATGAGCGGCGGCCCCGAGGCGGTACGACGCGCCTCGTCCGCGTTTGGCCGCAGTTCGTCGAGCCGCTCGATCAGCGGATGGCCGACATAGATGCAACGAGGTCCTCCCAACCGTACGTAGGCCTCGGGCTCGAACGGAAGCAGCGCCAACACGCAATCAACATAGGCCCTCATTGCCTTGGCGCGGCCGGGCCGCCAGGCCCAGACGCTGGGACTGACGTAGTCGACGATCGGCAATCTCGGCAGCGCCGTCCGGACACGGCGGGCGACGCGGTGGGTGAAATCGGGGCTGTCGATAATAACGAGGACATCGGGCCGGTCGGCGATGATCGCCTCCGCGGTCCTGCGGATGCGCGCCATAAGCGTAGGCAGCCGGGCCAGCACCGGCAGGATGCCCATGACGGCGATGTCGCTGATCGGAAATAGGCTTTTGAGGCCCTCGGCCTCCATTGCCTCGCCGCCGACTCCGGAGAAGGTGACGTCGCCCGACCGCTCTTCGCGGAGCGCTCGGATGAGCTTGAAGCCGAGTTGGTCGCCCGAATGCTCGCCAGCGACGAGAGCCGCGCGCAATGGGTTCACCCGGCCGGTGGCGGATACGCGAATCCGGCGACAAACAGGCCGGCGGCATCGGCTCTGCGGGCGCAGAGCGCGCGCTCGAGCACGAGCACGCGGCCTGCGGCAATCGCCACGCCCCGCAGTTGCGCCTTGACCGCGCCTTCAATCGTCTTCGGGCCGACCGCCGGCATGTCGAGCCTGAGATCCTGCCCGCGCTTGGGCGCTTTCACCAGGAGGCCGGCAAGGCCGGCAAGGCGCAGCCGGCCGTTGCCGCGCATCTCCGCGACGCGGGCAAGCATGGCGTCGGTGCCTTCGGCGGCCTCGATCGCCAGCACCCGGCCAGTTGCAACAACGGCGCCCTGCCCCACGTCGAAGGTCGACAGCGCTCCGAGGAGCGCCGCGCCAAACGCAATGTCTGTCGCGTCCATTTCGGACGGCGAGCGAGCGCCGATGGGGCCGAACGACGCCAGGAGGCGGGGCGCAATTTCGTGCGCGCCGACCACCCGAACGCCCTCGCGCTCGATGATCGCGGCGAGACCAGCGAGCAGCCCGTTGTCGCCGCGGCGAAACAGCTGCGCGAGCCCCGCGGCCCTCTTCACTGCGCCCCAGTCGAGCCTGAGATCGGCCAGTTCGGGCCTCGTCATCGCGCCGATAATCACCATTTCGGCGATGGCGTGTTCCTTCAGTGCAGCGAAGAGCTTGCCGACTTCACCCATCCGCACCCACACATGGGGGTAAGCCTCGATCGCCGCATCGGTCGCGCCGACGATTCCGACGAGAAACGGCTCCCGTCCGGCGCGGCGAGCCTCGCCGGCGACCTCGAGCGGGAAGGCGCCCCCGCCTGCGAGGATAGCCAGAGGAGGGTCCGCTGCCCCCGGCTCCGGCCCCCGGTCGGTCCTAGTCACCCCTCCTCGTCCCTTCCGGCGCGCGGGACGCAGATCGCCCGATCGCCCCCCTGACGCAAAAAGGCGACGATCTGCTGGACAGCTTCCTGGTCGGCGAACGTCTCTGCGACCTCGTCGATGCGCTCCCTCAATGTGCCCCCGCCATTGAACAGCATCTTGTAGGCACGCCTCAGCTCGTGGATCGCCTCGTGCGAGAAGCCTCGGCGCTTCAGGCCGACGACATTCAGGCCCGCGAGCCCCGCCCGGTTGCCGAGCGCAAGCCCAAAGGGGATCAAATCGTGCTCGACGCCAGCGAGACCGCCGACAAAGGCGTGAGCTCCGATACGAACGAATTGATGCGCGGCGCCGCCGCCGCTCACAATAGCGAAATCACCGATATTGCAATGGCCGGCCAACATCACGTTGTTGGAAAGAATGACGCCCTCGCCGATACGACAATCATGCGCGACATGAGCATTGGCTAGGAACACCGACCGCGGTCCAACGCTCGTTTCCGAGCCTCCTCCTGCGGTGCCGGGGTTCATCGTCACGCCTTCGCGAATAAGGCAGTCCTCGCCGATCACGAGGCGCACCGGCTCACCGCGATATTTAAGATCCTGCGGCGGATGTCCGATCGAGGCGAACGGGTAAATGACCGTGCGCGCGCCAACACTGGTGTCGCCTGCGACACTCACATGAGAGATCAGCCGTACGCCGTCACTCAGCTTCGCCTGCGATCCAACATGACAAAACGGCCCAATCTCGACGCCCGCCCCGAGCCGAGCCCCGTCTTCGACGACGGCGCTCGGATGGATTTTATTCGTCATTCACGCACCAACATCGCGGAGACTTCGGCTTCGCAAACCAGAACGTCTTCGACCTTCGCCTCGCCCCGGAACCACCACATGTTTCGCTTTTTGGCGACGCGGGTCATGTAAAATCGCACTTGATCGCCGGGAACGACCGGCTTGCGAAACTTGGCCTTATCAACCGTCATCATGTAGACGACGCTCGGTGCGCTTTTGTCCTGCTGCGAAGCGACACACAGCGCGCCCGCCGTCTGCGCCATCGCTTCGATCAACAGGACGCCCGGCATGACCGGCCGGCCTGGAAAATGACCCTGGAAATGAGGCTCGTTTGCGGTCACGTTCTTTATCCCGACGCCATATTCGTCGCCTCGGGCTTCGACGATCCTATCGACCAGGAGAAACGGATACCGGTGCGGCAATAACTCGAGCAGCTTCTGGATGTCGTAGCTGTCGAACGTCTGGGCGGCCAGTTCGTTCATTCCACTTCCTTTCTCTCCCGTCCGTTCGGCAGCGTCAGCATCGGCGTCGCCGCGCGCGTCGCGATCGGCCAATCGCGTGACCGCGGCGACCTCGCGAAAAAACTTCCGCACGGGCTTGGCTGGCGCGCCGGCCCACCGCTCGCCAGCGGGAATATTGGTCATCACGCCAGCTGCCGCCGCGACCTGGGCGCCCGCGCCGATCGTCAGATGTCCGGCGATGCCCGCCTGACCGCCGAGGGCGGCGAAATCGCCGATGGCGCTCGATCCCGAGACGCCGGACTGAGAGACCAGCACAGCATGGCGGCCGATGACGACGTTGTGGCCGATCTGCACCAGATTGTCGATCTTCGCCCCCTCGCCGATGACAGTGTCGCGGTTCGCGCCGCGGTCAATTGTGACCCCGGCGCCGATCTCGACGTCGTTTTGAATGATTACGCGGCCGATCTGCGGCACCTTGAGATGCCCTCGCGGCCCAAGCGCGAATCCGAAGCCGTCCTGTCCGATATGCGCGCCGGGATGAATGATCACCCGGTCGCCGATCAGCGCGGCTAAAATCGTGGTCGAGGCGCCGACCGAGCCATCACGACCGATGCGCACCCCGGGACCGATGACGGCATTGGACCCGATGATCGTGCCGGCGCCAAGCTCGACGCCGCGGCCGATCACGGCGCCAGGGTCGACGATCACACCCGGTTCCAGCCGCGCCGAAGGGTGAACGGACGCTGCGGGCGAAATCCCGGTCTCGCCAAAAACGGAGCCCGGCTTGACCGCGAAAGGGTAAAGTTTGGTCATCACCACGGCCATTGCGCGATAAGGCTCGGCGGCGATGAGCACGGCGCAAGTCGCGGGCGCTGCGCCGGCATGGCGCGGCGACACGAGCGCCGCCGCCGCCCGCGTCCGCTTGAGCGCGTCGAGATACCGGGAATTGTCGAGAAAGGTGAGATCGCCGGGGCCGGCCTCATCGAGAGCGGCGATGTCCCGAATCACGCGGTCGGAATCGGTGTTCGCGCCGAGCGTGGCGCCACACCAGCCCGCAACTTCGGCCAATGAAGGCGCTGAACTCGGAGGAAAGAAGCGAATTCTGGCCAATAAGGAGTTCCGTCAGAAGCGACGACGGGCGCGCCAGCCTTGGCGCGCCCGCTTGTTGGGGAAGGCAGCTGGTCGATTTTAGAACGTCGTGCCGCCCGAGAAGTTGAAGAGCTGGGTCTGGTCGAACTGCCCTTTATGGACCGGAACCGCCAAATCAAAGCGGATCGGGCCCATCGGCGAGTCCCAAATCAAACTCGCGCCAATCGAGGCCCGGATTGTGTTCGGGTCGTTTACCTGAGCGCAGCTCAATTGCGTGGTGGGGAACGCCCTGGCAATCGAGTTCGGAGGCGGACAATTGGTAAAGCCCAGGAAACTCGAGAAATCGGTCGGCCCTGAATATCCGATCAAGTTGCCGGCGTCGGCGAACACCGCCCCTTTCAACCCGACTTCTTTCGGCAGACCGAAGATCGGAAAGTCCACCTCAGCCGACGCCCCATAATAGCTCGTACCGCCAAGAGCGCTGGCCTGGATATTGAACGGGTCCGAGATGTCGCGCGGCCCGATGCCCCCCGGGGCGAAGCCGCGCACCAATGACGAACCCTCCATGAAGTTGTTGATAATGAGAGCTTGTCTCGAGCCGAAGGAATTGATCTGACCGGCCTGCAGGTGAATCAGCCCGATGAAGTCCTCCGTGATCGGATGGTACCAGCGCGCGTCGAACGTTTCGCGGACGAACTCGGATTGCCCGCCAAGGCCGGCGAAATCCTGCTTGTAGTTCACGACGTAGCCGGTGGTGGGGTTCTTCCGATCGTCAATATTATTGAACATGATCGAGAATCCGGCCATTGAGGTGATGATATTGCCTTCAGCCGCCGCCTGCTTGATTTCGACGGGCGCTTCGCCGTTGGTCAAACAGTTGATAACGGGGTTCGGAACAAGCGCAAAGGGGACTCCGCCGGGAAAAAAGACGTCGCCGGGTGCTGTGCAATCGTCGAAGGGGGCACTCGAGGTGTTCGGAATGGTTATCTTCGACTCATAGAGCGAATAGTTAGGCTGGAACGTCAGGTCATCAGTAATCGGTATGCCGAGCCGAAGGGTCCCGCCGGTCGTCCAGTTCTGGTAGAGCGCGAACTGGTTGTTGCTATTGGTCTGATGGTAAACGTCAAAGCCAGCTGCTAGGCGCTGGCCAAGGAAGTAAGGCTCGGTAAACGAAGCCTTCCACCCCTGGGTGTATTGACCGTCGGAAACGCTCAAGCGCACATATTGACCGCGGCCAAGAAAGTTCGTCTCGGTGTAGGCGAGCTCAGCCAGAAAGCCTTGGGTCGTCGAATAGCCGCCGCTCAGGCTGATTGAGCCGGTCGGCTGGTCCTCCACCTCGACCACCACGATGACCCGATCCGGCGAAGACCCCGGCCGGTTCGAGATGTGGACCTTCTTAAAGTAGCCGAGGCTGTTCAGGCGTCGTTCAGCCCGCTCGATCAGGACGTGATTGTAGGGATCGCCCTCGCCGATATCAAATTCGCGGCGAATGACAAAGTCGCGGGTGCGGGTGTTTCCGACAATGTCGATGCGCTCGATGTAGACTTTCGGACCATTGTCGACTGAGAACGAAAGCGCGATCGTATGATTGGTGGCGTCACGTTCGCCATGCGGCCGAGCCTCCGAGAAAGCGTAACCTTGCCGAGCAACGTCGCGCGTGATCCCTTCGACGGACTTGTCGACGCTGCCTGCGTCATAGACGTCCCCAGGCCTCAGAGCGACAAATCGATTGAGGGCCGGCCCGTCCACCTTCGGAATATTGGAAACCACCGCGACCGACGAGACGTGATATTGGGGACCCTCGTCTACCGTGATCGTGATGACATAGCCCGGGGGACTGGCGTGGTAAGTGACGTCAGTGTTCGTGATTTGGAAATCCGCGTAGCCGTTCTTCATATAGTAGCGGCGGATCGCCTCCTCATCGGAGGCTAATCGATCGGGATCGTAAACGTCGGTGCTCTTGAACCACGATAGCCAATTCATCGTGGTGGTCTGTATCAGGCTTTTCAGGCGATAGTTCGAAACCGCGTGATTGCCGACAAAGTTAATCTCTCGGATGCCAGTCTTCTCGCCCTCATTGACCGTAAAGACGAGATCCACCCGTCCGTTCGGCAATTGGACCAGCCGCTTGGTCACGCCGGCTTCGTTGCGGCCGTATTTCTTGTAGGCGTCTTTGATTCTGCCGATGTCCGCATCTGCGGTCGCCTCGTTGTAGGCGGTATGCGGCTTCGACTGCACCTCGACTTCGAGCTGCTTCGACTCGATCTGTCTGTTGCCTTCGAATGCAACTCTATTGATGACTTGCGCGCCCCCGGCGAGGCTGACGACAATCTTGCCATTCTCCACCGTCGCGCTGACATTCGAATAAATGCCGGTGGCCCTCAAATCCTCAACGCCCCGCTCAACTGAGGCCGGATCGGTTCCCGTGAAATACGGCTTCAGCGTTGAAGGATCGACGTTCGCGCCTTGGACGACGATCTGCTGCGCGCTCGCGGGCGCCGCCCAGCTCAACCCGCATAGACTAAGAGCTACCGCCAGAAGGACGCCAACACACCCGCGAATCCAATCCA
>Ga0209624_10000968_pt1 | contig 24019 bp, 21 predicted proteins | sample JacPinW_OM2H0_O1_FD_188565 | JGI IMG/M metagenome (GOLD analysis project Ga0209624, IMG submission 188565) | Forest soil microbial communities from Algoma, Ontario, Canada - Jack Pine, Ontario site 1_JW_OM2H0_O1 (SPAdes) (version 2) | ecosystem: Environmental > Terrestrial > Soil > Boreal...
CGCGCGACGCGCTTATCCGCGACAAGCTCTCGCCCGGCGACTGGCGCGCGCATATCGGTCAGAGCCCCTCGCTGTTCGTCAACGCCGCCACCTGGGGCCTGGTGCTGACTGGCCGGCTGGTGACGACGACCAGCGAGCAGGGTCTGTCGGCGGCGCTGACCCGCCTCATCGCTCGCAGCGGCGAGCCGCTCATCCGCGCCGGCGTCGATGTCGCCATGCGGCTCATGGGCGAGCAGTTCGTGACCGGACGCACAATCGACGAGGCGATTGGAAACAGCCGAGAACGCGAAGCGCGCGGCTTCACGTTCTCCTACGACATGCTGGGCGAGGCGGCGACCACTGCCGAGGACGCAGCGCGTTATCTCGACGAATACGAGCACGCCGTCCACGCAATCGGGCGAGCCTCGCATCGCCGCGGCATTTACGAAGGGGCAGGCCTCTCGATCAAGCTTTCGGCGCTCCATCCGCGCTATCAGCGCATCAAGCGCGCACGTGTGATGAAGGAATTGTTGCCGCGCGTGAAAGGGCTGGCGGCGCTCGCCAAATCCTACGACATCGGCTTCAACATCGACGCCGAGGAAGCCGATCGGCTCGATCTGTCGCTCGACATCTTGGAAGCCCTTGCCCTCGACCCGGATCTCAGAGGTTGGAACGGGCTCGGTTTCGTCATCCAAGCTTACGGCAAGCGCTGCGCGGCGGTCATCGACTGGCTGATCGATCTCGGCCGCCGCTCCGACCGCCGCTTGATGATCCGCTTGGTCAAGGGCGCCTATTGGGATTCGGAGATCAAGCGCGCGCAGGTCGACGGCCTCGACGGCTTTCCGGTGTTCACTCGCAAGGTTTACACCGATGTGAGCTATCTCGCTTGTGCGCGCAAACTGCTCAGGGCGCCGGACGCGGTCTATCCGCAATTCGCCACCCACAACGCCCAGACGCTTGCTTCGGCGCTCGTCTTCGCTGGCCCCGATTTCTATCGCGGCCAATATGAATTCCAATGCCTGCACGGCATGGGCGAACCACTCTATGAGGAGGTGGTCGGGCGCGACAAGCTCAATCGCCCGTGCCGGGTCTACGCGCCGGTCGGCTCGCACGAGACCCTGCTCGCCTACCTCGTCCGCCGGCTTCTCGAGAACGGCGCCAACACCTCGTTCGTGAACCGCATCGCCGACGCGAGCGTGGCGATCGACGACCTCGTCGCCGATCCCGTTGAGGCCGCCCGCGCTATCCAGCCGCTCGGGGCACCGCACGACAAGATTGCGGCGCCCCGCGATCTCTACGCGCCAGATCGCGTCAACTCCCAAGGGCTCGATTTCTCCGACGAAGAACGCTTGGCCAAGCTCGCCAAGGGATTGAATGCAAGCGCCGGGACGGCCTGGCGCGCCCTTCCGCCCGGCGTCTCGGAGGATGAGCGGGGCGAGCGGGTCTTGAACCCCGCGAACCGGAGCGACGTCGTCGGCTTCACCCGGCATGCGCGCGCTGATGAAATCGCCGCGGCCCTCGAAATTGGCGATCGCGCAGCCCCCGCTTTCGCTGCAATCCCGCCGGCGGAGCGCGCCATCGTCCTGCGCCGCGCCGCCGACCTCCTTGAAGCGCGAAACGACTCGCTCATTGGCCTCATCGTGCGCGAAGCCGGCAAGTCTTACGCCAACGCAGTCGCCGAAGTGCGCGAAGCGGCCGACTTCCTGCGCTATTATGCGCACGAAGCGGCGCGCACGTTATTTCCCGACTCCCCTGCCCCGCTCGGCCTCCTCGTCTGCATCAGTCCCTGGAACTTTCCGCTCGCCATCTTCACGGGCCAAGTCGCCGCCGCGCTCGCGGCCGGCAATTCCGTCATCGCCAAGCCCGCCGAGGAGACGCCGCTGATCGCCGACGAAGCCGTGCGCATACTGCATGAAGCGGGCGTCCCGCGCGATGCGTTGCAGCTGATGCCCGGCGCAGGCGAAGTTGGCGCGTCGCTGGTCGCAGATCCCCGCGTCCAGGGAGTCGTGTTCACCGGCTCGACTCCGGTCGCACGCCTGATCGAAAAGCAGCTCGCCGGGCGGCTTACGCGGCGCGGCGCGCCCTTAGCCCTCGTCGCCGAAACAGGCGGCCTCAATGCGATGGTGGTCGACTCGTCCGCGCTCGCCGAGCAAGTCGTCGTTGACGTACTGTCTTCGGCCTTCGACTCGGCTGGCCAGCGCTGTTCAGCTTTGCGCATTCTCTGCCTCCAGGACGATGTCGCAGATCGCACGCTCAAAATGCTGAAAGGCGCGATGGCCGAGCTCGAAGTCGGCGATCCGCGCCAGCTTTCGGTCGACGTCGGCCCGGTCATCACCGCGGAAGCGCGCGATGTGATTTCAGGGCACATCGAGAAAATGCAGCGCCGCGGCCACAAGGTGACCCAAACTCCGCTGGGCGATGCCGTTGCGCGCGGGACATTCGTCCCGCCGACGCTCATCGAAGTGAGCAAGATCGCGGATGTCGAGCGCGAGGTGTTCGGGCCGGTGCTGCACGTGCTGCGCTACAAGCGCGAGGCGCTCGACAAATTGATCGACGACGTCAACGCCGCCGGCTACGGTCTCACCTTCGGTCTCCACACCCGCATCGACGAAACGATCGCGCGCGTCGTCGAGCGCATCGAGGCCGGAAACATCTATGTCAACCGCAACATTATCGGCGCGACGGTCGGCGTGCAGCCGTTCGGCGGCTCGAGGCTTTCCGGCACGGGCCCCAAGGCGGGCGGGCCGCTCTATCTTTCGCGTCTCGTCGCCGAGCCGGCCCCGAGCGCGCTGGACGGTGTGGAAGGCGGCGACGCGGCGATTGCCGGCATCCGCGCCTATAGCGACTGGCTTGGCAAGCATGGCCATGCCGGGGAGGCCGAGCGCTGTGTGGGAATGATGGCGCGCTCACCCCTCGGCGCGCGCGCCGAGCTCAAAGGCGCAGTCGGCGAGCGCAATGTCTATACGCTTCGGCGGCGAGGACGAATTGCGGCGGTAGCGGCGAGCCAAAGCGGCCTTCTGATCCAGATCGGCGCGATTCTGGCGACCGGAAATGACGCGGTGGTCACGGCGGCGCTCGCTGCGCGCGTCTTCTCGGGATTGCCGGTTGAACTCGCCCATCGGATCTCTTGTGTCGAGGATCCATTGAGCGCGCCTGCCCTCGCCTACGCCCTCCTCGAAGGCGGAGGCGCCGCGATGGTTGACGCCCTTCGCAAGCTCGCGAGCCGCCCGGGACCGATCGTGCGGCTGCAGGCGCTGTCGAGCGCCCGCCTCGCCGCCGGCGAGGACTACAACCTCGCCGACCTCGTCGAGGAATGCGCGATCACCACCAACACCGCCGCGGCGGGCGGGAATGCGAGCCTGATGACGATCGGTTAGGATGAAGAAGCGTAACCGGAGGGGCTCAAATGGCCGATGATCTTACGGACTCTCAAATCGCGCTGCTCTGCGCGATCGAAGAGTATGACCACTCTGAATCTACTAGCGACAAGAAACGCGACCTGGGGCGGCTGATCTCCGGGGGATACCTGCAGCCAACGGCGGACCATCCTGGCTCGGCCTTCGAGCTCACGGCCAAGGCCGTCGCGCTTCTCGGCGAACGCGGCGCCGGACTGAATGAGGCGTAGTGGCGGCTCGAGAGGGGAGCTTGCCTCGGGCGGCGATCCTCTGACCTCAGAGCAACCGGGAACTTGGCGCCGTAACCTCGCGCGCGTATGACCCGCCTCGCCCTCGCAATCGCTCAAATGAACCAACGGTGATGCAACGTGCCTTTCAGCGTCGATCGCTTTCTGACCACGCATACCGGAAGTCTGCCGCGCCCGGATGACCTCGTTCAAAGGATGTACGGCAAGGAAGAGGGCAAAGAGGTCGACATCGCGGCCTTGCATCAGCGCACGACAACCGCCGTGCGTGAGGTCGTCGACAAACAGAGACGGGCGGGCCTCGACATCGTCAACGACGGCGAAATGTCGAAACCGAGCTACGCCACCTACGTCAAGGATCGCCTATCCGGATTCGGAGGGCTCGGAAACACCTTCGTGTATCAGGACCTGGTCGACTTCCCCAATATGGCGAAGCGCGTCTTCGGCGATCCCGGACGGTCGCGCAGGAAGACCCCGGCCTGCAACGCTCCCATCTCCGTCTCAGACCCAGACGGCGTGCGCCGCGACATCGATAACCTGGAGGCAGCTGTCGGGGACAAGTCCGCGCAGCGGCCGTTCATGACCGCCGCGTCTCCGGGCGTCATATCCCTCTTCTTTCACAACGACTATTATCCGAACCAAAGCGCCTATCTCGCGGCGATCGCCGCGGCGATGAAGCCTGAATACGAGGCGATCGGCGCCGCAGGTTTCGATCTCCAGGTCGATTGCCCCGACCTGGGGATGGGCCGTCATATCCAGTACGCCAATCTTGAATTGTCCGAGTTTCGGAAGCGCGCCGCGCAACATGTCGAAGCGCTCAACGGCGCGTTGGCAAACATTCCCGCCGACCGGCTGCGGATGCACCTATGCTGGGGCAACTATGAAGGGCCGCATCACTGCGACGTCCCTCTGGCCGAAATCGTCGACATCGTGCTCAAGGCGCGACCCGCGATGTTGTCCCTGGAAGCTGCGAACCCTCGCCACGCCCATGAATTCGCCGTGTTCGAAACGGTGAAGCTGCCCGAGGGCAAGGTGCTGATTCCGGGCGTGATCGAGTCGAAGTCGAATTTTATCGAACACCCCGAAGTGATCGCGAACCGGATCTCAAATTACGCCAGGCTGGTAGGCCGCGAGAACGTCATCGCCGGAAGCGATTGCGGTTACGGCACTTGGGTTGGTCAGGCCGCTGTCGATCCGGACATCGTCTGGGCGAAACTCGCTGCGCTCACGGAGGGCGCCCGCCTGGCGAGCCAAAGATTCTGGCCCTAAGCGGGGCGGAGCCACCACGGAGCTAAGTCGCAGCCGGTCTCGCCAGGGGCGCTATTGCCGGTTACGCTCCATCGCAGGCGGGCGAGTTGGAGGCGACACGACAATGCGGGCGATTGGATATCGAAAAGCGAGCCCCGAGCTCGATCATCTGGACGCGTTCGATATCCCACGGCCAAAGCCGGAAGGTCGCGATCTTCTCGTCGAGGTGCGTGCGGTCTCTGTCAATCCGGTCGATTACAAAGTGGCCAGCGGCGGAGGGCCCGGTGCGCCGCGAGAATCGGACGACATCCAGGTCGTCGGCTACGACGCTGCCGGGGTCGTCGCGGAGGTCGGCAGCGAGGCGAGACTCTTCAAGCCAGGCGATGAAGTGTTCTACGCCGGCAGCGTCGGCCGCCTCGGCGCGGACATGGAGTTTCATCTGGTCGACGAGCGGATCGTCGGTCGCAAGCCGCGCACGCTCGATTTCGCCGCCGCCGCCGCTTTGCCCTTGACTGCGATCACCGCATGGGAGGCGATGTTCGACCGGCTCGATGTCGCGAAGCCCGTCCCCGGAGAAGCGCGCGCGATCCTGATCCTTGGCGGCGCCGGCGGCGTCGGTTCGATCGCCATCCAATTGGCGCGGCAATTGACCGATCTCACGATCGTCGCGACCGCGTCGCGACCCGAGACGGTGCAATGGGCGAAAGACATGGGCGCGCACCATGTCGTCGACCACAAGAAGCCGCTCACGCCACAGATCGCGGCGCTCGGCATCGGCAGTCCCGGTTTCATTTTCGCCACGTCGCCGATGGGCGGTCTCATCGGCGACCTCGCCGAATTGATTGCGCCGCAAGGACGAGTCGTTCTTATCAATGGGGAAGCGGCTGATCTTTTCGTCTTCAGGCCGAAGAGCGTGTCCATTCACTTTGAGCTGATGTTCACGCGGCCCTTGCTTCAGACGGCCGACATCAAGGAACAACACAAGTTGTTGAACGAGGTCGCTGATCTCGTCGATTCCGGCCGCGTCCGCTCCACCATGCGGGAGAACTACGGACGCATCGACGCGGCCAACCTCATGCGAGCGATGGCGTTCCTCAAGTCGGGCCGCGCCATCGGCAAGGTGGTGCTCGCGGGGTTCTGACGCGCTCTCACGCCGCCTCGAGCGCCAAGCCATGCGCCGCTTTGCCGATGCGCAGCCGCCCGCTGCGGACGAGGTTGTTCACATGCGCGAGCGCCTCGCTGAAAGCGAACGTGAGCTGGTGTGGATCGTCAATGCTGCGGCCGAAAATGACCGGCACGAGTTCGGCGACTGTCTGCGGTCCCTGTTTGCAGGCCTCGACAACCGCCATGCAGCGCGCCTCATGGTGGGCGATGAGTTCGTCGGCGCGCGTGTGCAGGCCTACGAACGGCAGCCTGTGCCCGGGCAAAACCAGCACATCCTCCGGCAGCGCCGCCTTGAGCCTTTCGAGTGAGCGCAGGTAAGCGCCCAGCGGATCGCCCTGCGGGTCCATCGCTTCGACGCTGACGTTGGGCGAGATCTTGGCCAGCACCTGATCGCCCATGAGGACGAAATTGTCGGCTTTCGAGTAGAGCATCACCTGCTCCGGCGAATGGCCGGCGCCGGTCATCACTTCGAATTCCCGGCCGCCGATCTTCACGCGCTCCTCGGCGATGAGACGGAGAAACGTCCTCGGGGGCGGAAAGACCATTCTCAAATATTGCAATCCATTGCCGAGCAGGAGCTCCGTGCTTTCCTCGTTAAGCCCGTGCGAGCGGTAGAAACTGCGATAGGGCTCCGATCTCAGTCCCTGCGGGTCGAGGCGAATGTTGAGCGCGATCAGATATTCCGCCTCGCTCATTGCAAGCTGCAGGCCGAAACGCTCGCAGAGCCAACCGGCGAGCCCCACGTGATCGGGGTGAAAATGAGTAGCGATGATCCGCGTCAGTCTGCGCCCCCGAAGCGGCCCGGCAAGGAGCGCCCCCCAGGCGGCACGGCATTGCGCATTGTCGATGCCCGCATCGATCACCGCGAGCCCGTCGCCATCCTCGATCAGATAGATGTTGACGTGATCGAGCCTGAACGGAAGGGGAAAGCGCGCCCACAACACGCCCGGCCGAAGCTCGACCGTTTCGCCGGGCTTGGGCGGATCGGGGTTGGGAAACACAAGCGTCTCGGGCATTGCGCGATTTGACATCGTCTGTGTTCGTCCTTCGTATGCCGCCGCGAGTGAGATCAGCCGAGTGGCGAGAACCGCGGCGCTCCGGCCGCTTCCAGTTCGCCATCCTGTCCGCGTTTGTAGACCCCGCGCGCCACATTATGTGGATGGGCTGCGGCTTCAGTGAGGCTTAGCACCGGGGCGAAACACGCGTCGCATCCCTCGAGCAGCGCGCGCCAATGCGCGCTCGGCTGGCTCAGGAACAGCGCGTGCAACCGCGCCTTCAGCGCCGGCCAAGCGGCGCGGTCGTATTGCGCCTTCGGGTCGACGTCTGCAAGACCAAGCTTATCGAGCAACAGCCCGTAGAATTGCGGCTCGAGCGCGCCGACGGAGACATATCGTCCGTCGGCGCAAGCGTAGAGGTCGTAAAACGGGGAGTCGTGGAACGGGCTCGGGCTTGGCGCGTCCAGCATTCCTGCCGCGCGGGCCGCGAGCGCGATGCCGCCAAGGTTGGCGGCGACGTCAACGATCGAACAGTCGACCACGCAGCCCTTGCCGCTACGTCCGGCGGCGAATACTGCCGCGACCACCCCGAAGGCGAGGCCGAGCGCGCCGCCTCCGTCGCCGAGAACGGTCGGCGGGACGCCTGGCGCCTGCCCATCGCGGGCGGCGAGCGACAAGACGCCGCTCAGCGCCAGATAGTTGAGGTCATGGGCCGCGACTAGAGCGAGCGGACCGTCCTGCCCCCAGCCAGTCATGCGCCCATAGACCAGCCGCGGATTGCGTCTCGCGCAGTCGGCGGGGCCGAGTCCAAGGCGCTCCATAACGCCTGGCCGATTGCCCTCGATCAGCGCGTCGGCTGTCTCAATCAGCGTCAGCGCTTCGGCGAGAGCTTCGGGCCGCTTCAGATTCAGGGCGACGACTCGCTTTCCGCGCCGCAAAGGACCTTCAATGAGCGGCCGCTCGGGATCGCCGAGCTTGGCTTTGTCCGGGCGGACGACCGCGACCACCTCGGCGCCGAGATCCGCCAGCATGCGGCCGGCCAGCGGACCTGGACCGATCCCCTCGAACTCCACCACCTTCAGGCCTGCAAGCGGACGCATCATGCGCTACCCCCGGGACGACTCTACACTGACGCTCGATTGAGAAGCGAGCCGCCCTACCCGCTCAAGACCGCTCCGGGAACAGCGCCTTCAGCCCCTCAGGCGACGCCTCGGCGACGCCGCGCTCGGTGATCAGCCCAGTCACCAGTCGCGCGGGGGTGACGTCGAACGCCGGATTGGCGGCATGCCCGCCTTCCGGCGCAATCCTCACGCGTGTGATCGCGCCGTCATCGCTCCGGCCCTGGACGAAGTTGACCTCATCGGCGCTGCGCTCTTCGATCGGGATTTCCTTTATGCCGTCGCGAACCGTCCAGTCGATGGTCGGCGACGGCAGCGCCACGTAGAACGGCACTGAATTGTCCCGCGCCGCGAGCGCCTTCAGATAGGTGCCGATCTTGTTGCAGACATCGCCGTCGGCGGTCGTCCGATCGGTGCCCACAATCACCATGTCAATGAGGCCGTGCTGCATCAGATGACCGCCGGCGTTGTCAACGATCAGCGTGTGGGGCGCCCCGTGATGACTGAGCTCCCAAGCGGTCAGAGAGGCGCCCTGATTGCGCGGGCGCGTCTCGTCCACATAGACATGGACGCTTAAGCCCTCCTCCATCGCCAGATAAATCGGCGCGGTCGCGGTGCCGTAATCGACCGTGGCCAGCCAACCGGCGTTGCAATGGGTGAGGATATTGACGGGCTCGCCGGGCTTCTTCCCCGCCGCCAGACGGCGAAGGATCTTGAGGCCGTGGCCGCCAATCGCGCGATTGATCTCGACATCCTCGTCGGCGATTCGCTTGGCCTCAGCATAAGCGGCCGCCGCGCGCGCCTGCGGGGCGAGGGGGCTAAGATGCTTGCGGACGGCGTCCAGCGCCCAGCGCAGGTTGATCGCGGTCGGCCGGGTCGCGGCAAGCTTGCCGTGCGCGGCGTCGAGCGCGGCGTCGCTCGGATCCTCGCGCATGGCGAGCGCGAGCCCATAGGCCGCGGTCGCGCCGATAAGCGGCGCCCCGCGCACCCACATGTCGCGGATCGCAGTCGCCGCCTCGGCGACATTGCGCAGCGTCGCAACTTTGAATTCGTGCGGCAGCCAGCGCTGATCGATGACGTCGACGCTCGAGCCGTCTTGGTTTAGCCAGATCGTGCGATACGGGCGCCCATCCACCTTCACGAAAGCATACTCCTTATTCCCGCACAGACCACGCGGCTAGCGCAATCGCGTCGATACCACGAACATGGAACCCACGTAATTCGCGTTCGCGTCGGCACGCGATCCGCATTCGCCGAGCGCCAGCGACGCCCAAGCGCGACGGTGGGTTCGCCCGACCCTATTGGCCAAGCGCTTGACCAAGGTGCAGGAAGGCGACAATCTCGGTCCTTGAATGAGCGTGCGCTGCGCGTCCGGCTCCCCCACCCGAAGGCCACGAATCCATGACCACCATTGTTAAGGTCGGCGAGGCGAAGACCCATCTTTCCGACCTTCTCGCAAGAGTTGAGGCGGGCGAGGAGATCACCATCGCGCGCGGAGATGTGCCGATCGCCAAGCTGACGCGGATCGAAAGGGCGAATGATCTCGCCGCAGTCCTCGCGGAGGCGCGCGCCGCGCGGGCGCGGGCGAAGCCCGTGACCCGAGAGGAAATCCTGGCGTGGAAACGCGAGGGGGCGCGGGGGGTATGACCGTGGTAGTCGATGCCTCGATCGCGGCGGCCTGGCTCCTCCCCGAGGAGGAGAGCGACGCAGCGGAGGCGGTCATCATGGCGTTGTCGGGGCGACCGCCCGTCCCGTCGCTGTTCTGGCATGAGGCGCGCAATATTCTCGTCATGGCCCAGCGGCGCGGACGCATTGTCGCCGGCGAACCGGCCGCGGCGATGGGCAGGCTGCGTCGGTTGCCGCTCGAGGATACCGGAGCGGGCTCGGACGGCGCGGTTCTCGCCCTTACGATTGCGCATGGGCTCACGGCCTATGACGCGGCCTATCTCGCCCTTGCGCAGGAACGAGGACTGCCTCTCGCGACACTGGATCAAAAGCTAGCTCAAGCGGCGCGCCGGGAAGGCGTCACCTTGCTCGGGCCGCTCCAAGCTGCGCATGATTAGGTGGCTCTCGGCATGACGCGGCGGTTCACTCTCGAAGCGGCGACCGACCTCGCCGTGCGCGCAATCCGCGCCGCCGGCGCGGGCGAGGAGGCGGCGCTGTCGCTGGCGCGAGCGACCGTTTCCGCCAATGCGCACGGAAAAGGCTCAAGCGGCTTCTCCCATCTCATGGATTATCTATCCGCCTTGCGGGCGGGACGGATTATTGGCGACGCTGAGCCGCTCATAACTTCGCCCGCTCCAGCCGCGATTCATTGCGACGCCAGAGGGGGGATCGCCCAGCTTGGCTTCGACCGGGCCTTCGACGATCTTCGCCGCCGAGCAGAAACCTTCGGGCTTGCGCTGTTCGCGCAGAATGGCAGCTACACGACCGGCGAACTCGGCTACTATCCGCGTCGTCTCGCTCAGACGGGCCTGGTCGCCTTTGCTACGACGAGCGGACCGGCGCTGATGACGGTCGCGGGCGCCAAGACGCGCGTCTATTGCACCAACCCAATCGCTTTCGCCGCGCCGCTCGACGACAGGCCGCCGCTGCTTATCGACCAGGCGTCCAGCGCGACCGCGTTTGTCCAGTTGAGGCACTACGCCGAGCGCGGCGAGGCGTTGCCGTCGGGCTGGGCGGTCGACACGGAAGGACGCCCGACTACCGATCCGCAGGCGGCCCTTCGCGGCGCGCTGTTGGCGTTTGGCGGCGCGCGCGGCGCCAATATCGCGCTGATGGTCGAGGTCATGGCTGCGGGGCTTGCAGGCGCGAACTGGGCCCTCGACGCGCCCTCGTTCACCTCGGGCGATCGCTCGCCAGGCGCCGGCCTCCTGGTGATCGCTATTACGCCGGCCCTGCTCGCGCCGGACTTTCCGCATCGCCTCAGACTCCAGCTCGACCGCCTCGCCAAGCTTGGCGTTCATATTCCCGGACGACGCGCCGCCGCGGCCGAAATCGAATTGCCCGACGCGCTCGTGGCCGAGATCGAACGCGCCGGGGCGCCTTGAAACGGCTCCAGCTGAAGGGCTAGAGAACCGACCCGTTCGGCGGCCAGGGAGTGAGAAATGGCGAAGCGGCTGAGTCGAAGGCGCCTGCTTGGGACATTGGCGGGACTTCAATTCCTGAACAGCCTAGCGCGCCGCGCCTCGGCTGCGGCCCAGCCGCAAGCGCGGGTCCGCCTCGGCGATCCCGCATGGCCGTCGGAGGCGAGCTGGGATCAACTCGACCGCGAGGTGGGAGGTCGCCTCATCAAGGTGCGCTCGCCGCTCGCCGACTGCGTCAGCGGATCGTTCGACGCGAACTGCGAGCAAATCTTCAAGGAGCTGAAGAATCCCTATTACCTCGGCGACGAGGTCGGGCTCACCCAGTCGCTAGGCTGGGTCGGGGCGTGGACGTCGGAGCCGAGCGTCTACGCGGTCGCGGCCAAGACGACCCAGGATGTGGTCGCCGCGGTCAATTTCGCGCGCACCAACAATCTGCGCCTCGTGGTGAAGGGCGGCGGCCACAGCTATCAAGGAACCTCCAACGCCGCCGACTCGCTTCTCATCTGGACGCGGCACCTGAACGCCATCGTGCTCCACGACGCGTTCGTCGGCGCCAGCTGCGCAGGAAAGGCGGAGCCGCAACCAGCGGTGTCGATCGAGCCGGGCGCAATCTGGGGACAAGCTTATGACGCGGTGGCGACCAAGGGCGGCCGTTACGTCCAGGGCGGTGGCTGCCTGACGGTCGGTGTCGCCGGCATCATCCTGGGCGGGGGCTTTGGAAACTTTTCGAAGGCCTATGGCACGGCGGCGGCGAGCCTGTTGGAGGCGGAAGTCGTGACCGCCGACGGCGACGTCAAAATCGCCAACGCCTGCTCGAATCCCGACCTCTTCTGGGCGCTGAAGGGCGGCGGCGGCGGGTTCGGCGTCGTCACCCGCGTGACCTTGCGCACGCATCCCCTGCCCGAATTTTTAGGCGGAGTCTTTGCGACCATAAAGGCCGCATCCGACGACGCCTACCGCCGCCTCATCGCCAAAACCGTCGAATTCTACGCGGAGGCGCTCTTCAATCCACATTGGGGAGAAGAAATCCGCATCGGGCGCGGCTACGTCATGATTTCGATGGTCTTGCAGGGGCTCACGCAGCAAGAGGCGGAGGCGATTTGGCGTCCGTTCTTCGATTGGGTGACGGATTCCCCACAGGACTTTACGATCGTATCGGCCCCGAGGATCATCAGCGAGGCGGCGCGTCGTTTCTGGGATCCCGCCTTTCTCAAGCAAGCTCCAGGCATCGTCATCTCGGACGATCGGCCCGGCGCGCCGGCGGAGAATATTTTCTGGGCCGGCAACCTCGGCGAGGCGGGCGCGGTCTGGTACGCCTATCAATCCGCCTGGCTGCCTGCTTCGCTGCTCGAAACCGATCGGCGGGAAAGCCTCGCCGATGCCCTTTTCGAGGCCGCCAAGCATCGCGGCATTGCGCTGCATTGCAACAAGGGCATCGCGGGAGCGACCGCGGAAGCGATCGCCGCGACGAAGGATACGGCGATGAACCCAGCCGTCGTCGACGCCTTCGCGCTGGCGATCACCGGCGACTTCGGACAGCCCGCCTATCCCGGCGTTCCCGGCCATGAGCCGGACGAAGCGGCCGCGCGGACCCAGGCTGAGGCCGTGGACAAGTCAATGAACGCGATCCTCAAGCTCCTGCCCCGTGTCGGCTCCTACGTGTGGGAAACCGACTATTTCCAGCCGCATTGGCAGGAGGCGTTCTGGGGCGAGAACTACACCCGGCTTCTCGCGGTCAAGAACAAATACGATCCCGACGGTCTCTTCTTTCTCCACCACGGCGTCGGCAGCGAGGATTGGACCGCCGACGGATTCACTCGCTTGAACTGACGCCCCTCTCGCCAACGCGATCATAAACCCTGAGCCGTCTCACGACTAAGGATAATCATGCCCTACACGCCTTCGCCCACACGCTACGACAAAATGATTTACAACCGCTGCGGCCGCAGGGGGCTGAAACTGCCAGCGATATCGCTGGGCTTGTGGCACAATTTCGGCTTCGACAAGTCCCCCGATTCGATGCGCGCAATATGCCGGCGGGCGTTCGATCTTGGCGTCAGCCATTTCGACCTCGCCAACAATTATGGGCCACCGCCAGGCTCCGCCGAGCTTGCCTTCGGCGACATCCTGCGCGGCGACTTCCGAGGCTTTCGCGACGAACTCGTCGTCTCCACCAAGGCCGGCTACGACATGTGGCCGGGGCCTTACGGCGAATGGGGCAGCCGCAAATACCTGCTCGCGAGCCTCGATCAGAGTCTCAAGCGCATGGGCCTCGACTATGTCGACATCTTCTATTCGCACCGCTTCGATCCCGAAACGCCGCTCGAGGAGACGATGGGCGCTCTCGATCATGCGGTTCGCCGGGGGAAGGCTCTCTATGTCGGCATTTCCTCCTACAACTCCCGCCGCACCAAGGAAGCGATCGCCATCCTCAAGCGGCTCGGAACGCCCTGTCTCATCCATCAGCCGAGCTACTCAATGATCAACCGCTGGATCGAGGACGATCATTTGCTGGACACGCTCGAAGCCGAGGGCGTCGGCGCGATCGTTTTTTCTCCGCTCGCGCAAGGCTTGCTGACGGACAAATATCTGGCCGGCGTGCCGGCGGGCAGCCGCGCCACCGAAAACCGCTTTCTTAAAAAGGCGATGCTGACGCCAGAGAACATTGAGCGCACCCGTCAGCTCGACGCCATCGCCAAGCGGCGCGGCCAGACGCTGGCGCAAATGGCGCTGGCCTGGACGCTGAGAGACAAGCGCGTGACATCGGCCCTGATCGGCGCAAGCAGCCCCGAGCAGGTCGCGGACAGCGTCAAGGCGCTCGACAACCCGTCTTTCACGGCCGATGAGCTTAAGGAGATCGATCGCTACGCGGTCGAGGGCGGCGTCAACATATGGCGCCAATCCGCGGAGCTCAAAGCCTGAAGCGCCGGCAACCGTCGTAATAATATATCGAGCATTTCAGGGAGGAACGCCATGCCGAAGCGCCCGCGCATCGGAGTCATCGGCTCGACAAACATGGATCTCACCACGACGGTCGAACGCATGCCGGTTTGGGGCGAGACAGTCCTCGCCTCGCATTTCGAGACGAGTTTCGGCGGCAAGGGCGCCAATCAGGCGATCGCGGCCGCCAAACTTGGGGCCGAGGTCGTCATGGTGACGAATCTCGGCGACGACACGCTGGGCGACAGCGCGCTCAAGAATTTCGAGAGCTACGGGATCGATACACAGCACGTGCGCCGCATCCCGAACCAGTCGACCGGCACGGCCACGATTCTGGTCGACCAGAAGTCGGGGGACAACTCGATCCTGATCGTCGCCGGCGCCAATGGCGACCTGAGCTCTGCCGACGTCGACGCCGCGGCCGACGCGCTCAAGCGTTGCGACCTCATCCTGCTGCAGCTCGAGATCCAGCTTGAAACCGCCTATGAGGCGATTCGCTTCGCCCGCAAGAACGGCGTCCGTACTGTTCTGAACCCGGCCCCTGCCCGCCGTAACCTCGACATGGGCGTGGTCACCCAGGCGAGCTTCCTCATTCCCAACGAGACCGAGCTCGCCATCCTGACTGACATGCCGGTCGGGTCGGACGACGAGGTTGCAGCCGCCGCGCAAAGCCTCGTCAAACAGGGAGTCGAGACAGTCATCGTCACGCTCGGCGCGCGCGGTTCGCTGCTGGCGACAAAGGGGCGCTCGCAACGCATCGCCCCCGTCAAGGTTCAGGCCGTCGACACCACCGGCGCGGGGGACGCCTTCATCGGCAGCTTCTCCCGTTATTTGGCTGGCGGCCTCTCGCTTGAGGCGGCGCTCACTGAGGCGACCCGTTATTCCGCCTTCTCGGTCACCCGCCACGGCGCGCAAAAATCCTTCGCGACCGAGGTCGAGTTCGCGGCGTTCAGCGCGAAGGAGTGAGTGACCACCACTCACGCCTTGCCCGCCCCCTGCTGCGGCCTTAGGGATGCGGCGGCAACCAAAACACGGGAGTTCGCGATGACCGAGGCAGTCATGGACAAGGTCCGTCTGGGGCGCACCGACCTCATGGTCACGTCCATCTGCTTTGGCACCTCGGGCCTCGGCGATATGCCCGACACCTATGGCTACGGCGTCGATGAAGGGCGGGCGAGAGCGACGCTGCACGCCATTTTCGACGGGCCCGCCAACTTCCTCGACACCGCGCGTAATTATGGGCTCGGCCGCAGCGAAGAGCGGATCGGCGCCGCCATTCGCGAGCGCGGCGGCCTACCCGAAGGTTTCATCATCTCGACCAAGCTCGATCGGGATTTCGAGACGAGCGCGTTCGACGCCGCACGGGCCCGCCGCTCTCTCGAACAAAGTTTGAAGACGTTGGGGATCGAGCAAGTCGATCTCCTGCATCTGCACGATCCCGAGCACGCCAACTCCTTCGACGAGGCGACTGCCAAAGACGGCGCGCTTGGTGAACTGTTCCGCGTCAAGGAGGAAGGCTTGGCGCGCGCGGTAGGGCTCGCGGCCGGCCCGGCATCTATGATGATGCCGCTCCTGCGCGATTGGGATTTCGACGCTTTGATTACCCACAATCGCTTTACACTTGCCAACCGCAGCGCCGACGCGATGCTTGATCTCGCCGCGTCGCGGGGGATCGCGGTCCTCAACGCCGCGCCCTACGCCAGCGGCGTGCTCGCCAAGGGATCGACCGTCTACCCGCGCTACGCCTATCAGGAGGCGTCAGAGGAAATGCTCGATCCGATCCGCAAGATCGAAGCGATCTGCATGCTGCACGGCGTGCCGCCAGGCGCGGCGGCGCTGCAATTCTCGATGCGCGATCCCCGGATCGCCTCGACCATCTGCGGCGTGACCAAGCCCGAGCGGGTCAAGCAGACACTCAACTGGGCCCGCTTTCCCATTCCTGATGAGGCATGGGCCGAGCTGATGGCGCTCGGCTACGCGACTGAAGATCCTGAGGCGACCCGCGACTACAAGCTGGGGTAGGCCAGCTCCCTCACCAGACTGCCTTCAGGCTTTCGGCAGCCCTAAAAGCGATCTGCATGATGGTGAGCGTCGGATTGGCGCTGCCGGACGAGGGAAACACCGCTCCGCTGGCGACGAAGATATTCGGAACGGTATGACATGCCAAGCGCGGAGTAACGACCGACGTGCGCGGGTCGACACCCATGCGAGCCGTTCCGGCGGGATGGCGGGTGTCGATGGTCTGATCGATCAGATCATCCTGTTTCGGGTCGATCGACCACACGAGAGGGCTCGTGGCGTGGAGAAAAGTGGATTGCCAGTACCGCCGCGCGCGCCCCAAAACCGAGCGAAGGGTGTGCTTGTCGACCTCCGTCTTCCGCCAGTCCAACTGCAGTATCGGCATGCCCAGGGCGTCACGCTTCTTGGAGAGGGTGATACGTGAATCGCGGCTCGGAACTTGCTCGATCCTGGCGTCAACGAAAAGGTCCATGGCTTGGCTGAAGTACATCTGCTTGTGCCAAACGCTCCAGTAGAGGGCCGGCGGCAGGCTGCGCATGTCCTTCACCATCTCGGGTTTTGGCACAAGATCGAGGAACCGCCGCGCCTGAGCCGATTTTCCGAGATTACGCACATAGTGATGGATCGAGAGCGGCTGAAACTCGCCGCGAACTGTGACGTAGCCGCTCGCCGCCAGGTCCTCGCGCTGAGCAGCGGCGGTGGTTTCCAGGTGGAGGCCGCGACGGGTCGTGCCGCCGATGTGATAGCCGAAGACACGATTGGTTCGCGTCCTGTCGACCGGCTCGATGCGGCCCACCTCGACCTTGAGGTGATCGATGAAGTATCGACCCAGCGCCTCGCATCCTGAAAACGCGCGACCATCGGTTTGCGCGTCCAGCTCAAGCAAAAGCCTTGTTGTTTCGAATGTCCCGGCTGCAAAAACGAACCAGTCGGCCGTGACTTTCAGGCGCTTCCCGCTGATGCTCTTCGCCTCGACTCCCTTGAGGCGGCCCGCCTCGGCGTCGAAGAGGAAGTTGAAGACGGTCGCATTGATCCAGATCTCGGGGTTCTGCTTGGCGACCGTGTCTTCGAGATTGCGGACCACATTGCGCCGGCGAAAGGTCGGCCATTTCGACCACCTGGCGGTCATGTCCTGGCTAACGGCAGGCAATGGGTCCGGACGCGACGGCGAGGAGGGCAATCCTTCGTAGGAGCTTTGATCCAAATGAAACAGGTGTTCAATGTCGGGAACGAAACGATCGAGTTCGGCCCGATCGATCGGCCAAGCGGGCAAGCCGACGTAATCCCTTGGACCCATGTCGTGGGGCGCAAGCGGCATTATGCGCCCGCCCCACGTGTTCGAAGTCCCGCCCAGCGCACGCACCCGGCCAGCGAAGACATTCTCGTAAGGCGCTCCCACTTGCTCGAGCGCGTTGAAGGCGTCGAATCGACTAACCGGCTTCCTATCGCCGCTTTCGAGCACGATAACGCGCCGCCCAGATGCGCTCAGTCGCGACGCGGAGATCAAACCCGCGATGCCGCCGCCAATGACGCATACGTCGCATTTCTCGGTCAGCTGGCTGTCGTCCGAAGCGCTGAGATCGCGAATCATTCGAGCCTCGATGAAGTCAGTGCGGGAGGGGGGAGCAGACGCGAATGCTAATAATCGAGCCCCGTTTCGAAGGCAAATTGTCAAATTGGCTGGACAAGCCAGGGGAACGCGACAGGCGCCGCGCTGCTGCGCTCGCGCGTGTCTGGGGAATGGAGGGCGACGCGATCACTTGACCTTTCCTCTCGGTTCCATGCACCAAAGCCGCCGCCGAGCCGCGCGAGTTCGGCGCGAATGGCCCTCCCGGGATCCGCCATGTTCGAAACCACCGTCGCCGGCAGCCTGCCCAAGCCCCTCTGGCTTGCGGAAACGGAAAAACTGTGGCCCGCATGGAGGCTCGAGGGCACCGCCCTCGCAGCAGGCAAGATCGATGCCACTATCCTCGCGGTCAAACGGCAAGAGGACGCCGGGATTGACATCGTCAGCGACGGCGAGCAGGCGCGAATCCATTTTGTGCATGGCTTTCTCGCCAATCTCGACGGCATCGATTTTAACCGCCGGCAGACGATCGGCATCCGCGCCGATCGCTACAAGGCGGAGGTCCCGACCGTGACCGGCCCGATCCGCCGCAAAGGGCCCGTCCATAAGCTCGAGGCGAGCGCCGCGCGCGCTCACACCAAGCGCAAGCTGAAGTTCACCCTGCCCGGCCCGATGACCATCGCCGACACCATTGCTGACGAGCACTACCGCGATCGCCCCACCCTCGCCCACGCCTTCGCCGCGGCGCTGAACGAGGAGGCGCGCGAACTGCAGGCGCTTGGCGTCGATGTGGTGCAATTCGACGAGCCCGCCTTCAACGTCTACATGCGCGACGTCAAGGATTGGGGCGTCGCTGCCCTTGAGCGCGCCGCGCAGGGCCTTACGTGCACGACCGCTGTCCACATCTGCTACGGCTACGGCATCAAGGCCAACAATGACTGGAAAGCGACGCTCGGCGAGCATTGGCGCCAATATGAGGAGACCTTCCCCGCTTTAGCGGCGAGCCGGATCGACCAGGTCTCGCTCGAGTGCCGCAATGCGCGCGTGCCGATCGAACTGATCGGGCTGCTCAAGGGCAAGGACGTGCTGGTCGGCTGCATCGAAGTCGCGTCGAATGTCGTCGAAACCCCGCAAGAAGTCGCCGAGACCATCCGCGCGGCGCTCGATTACGTCCCGCCCGACCGGCTCTATCCTTGCACCAATTGCGGCATGGCGCCGATGGCGTCGGAGATCGCCTACGCGAAGCTGAGCGCGCTCGCGGCCGGCGCCGAACTCGCTCGCAAGGCCGTGTAAGTGCGCCGTCCTTCAATCCGCCCGCAATTCCCGTCCGCGCGTTTCCGGCAGCGCGAGCGCGGCGAGAATCACAATGGCGTAGGCAATGGCGGCGAAAATGCCGATCGCTGGGCCGAGCCCCGTGGAGGCTGACACGACACCGACCAGCACAGGAAAAAACGCGCCCAAGCCGCGGCCGAAATTGTAGCAGAAGCCCTGGCCCGCCCCGCGTACGCTTGTCGGAAAGAGCTCGGTGAAAAGGGGACCCATGCCGCTGAAAATGCCTGACGCGAAGAAGCCCAATGGAAATCCCAGCACGAGCATCATCGAGTCTGAAATCTGCATTTCCGTGTAGGCGACCGCGATCACCAAGGAGCCGATCGCGAAGATGAAGAAGTTCTTCCGCCGGCCGATCATGTCGCTCCAATAGGCGCTGGCGATATAGCCGCACCACGAGCCGATGATGATGATCGCGAGATAGAAGCCGGAGCCAAGCACTGTGAGATGGCGCTCGGTCCGCAGGAATGTCGGCAGGAAGGTGGTGATCGCGTAATAGCCGCCCTGGGCTCCGGCGGAGAGAGCGGCGCCGAGGATCGTGGTCGGCAAAAGTTCGCGCTGGAATATGGCCCACGGCCCGGGCCGGTCCGCCTTTTCAATCGCCGCTTTGAAGATCGCGGGCTCGCGGACTTTGGTGCGGATGTAGAACACCAGAAGCGCCGGCAGAATGCCGACAAAGAACAACGAGCGCCACGCTATCTCCTGGGGGAAGAGTTGGAAGATCACGGTGGCCAGTATTGCGGCCGCGCCCCAGCCCAACGCCCACGCGCTCTGCACTGTGCCGACCGCCTTGCCGCGATCGGCGCCGCGAACCACTTCGCCCATCAACACCGAGCCTGCCGCCCATTCGCCGCCGAAGCCAAAACCCTGGAGGCCACGCACCACAAGCAATTGCTCGAAATTCTGGGTGAAGCCGGAAAGAAAGGTGAAGAACGCAAACCACGCGATCATGATGCTGAGCAGTCGCGCCCGGCCGACGCGGTCGGCGAACACGCCCGCAATCCAGCCTCCAAAGGCGGAAATCACCAATGCGCTGGTCGCCAGCGATCCGGCCTGCCCCTTGGTAATGCTCCAGACCGCGATCAACGCGGGGATCACGAAACTGTAAATCTGCACATCGAGCGCATCGAGCGCCCAGCCGCCGAAACACGCCCAGAACGTCCGGCGCTCGTCCGCCCCAAGTTGGCGATACCAATCGAGCATGACCCAGTATGAATAGATTCGCGGTCTGATCAAACCGGTCCGGCGGAATCGTCATCGCGAGCCATAGGGCGTCGAAAGACGCCCGTCTCTCGACGGGCTATCGCGAAGCGATCCCGGGCTGAAGATCCGGAGCGGCTGCTCTGGATCGCCGCGTCCCTCGCTCACGCGCGGCCCTCGCAATGACGATTCTGTCCGAAGGCGCCCGGCCCTTACTTGCCCTTGAGCCGGTCGCGGATCGCCTGCGCCTTGGTGAGGTGCGCCTGGAACTCTGCCGCCCCGTGCTCCCGGCCCCCCGAACGCTCCGTCTCATACGCTGTCTCAATCTGCTGGACCGCAGTCTCTGCCATTGCGGCATTGTTCGTCCGGTCCGCGATCGCCATCATGGCGACGCCCTGATTGCCGAAGCTCTTCGCCCACCTGAGCGGAACCCGGTCGCGCGTCCTTTCCTCCAGGGCGGCGCGATAGGCGGCGACCGCCTCTTCGAGCTGCGCCGTGCCCCTCTCCCGCTCCCCGAGCGCTTCAAGCGCATCTCCGAGACTATCTTGTGCCGAAGCCCACCAGGCCGGAACTCGCTCGCGCTTCAGTTCGTCCAGCGCCTCCCTGCAGGCTGCAACAGCTTCCTCGAGTGACACTGTCCCGCTTTGGCGTTGTCCAAGCTTTGCCAGCGCATAGCCGATGTCGTTCTGCGTCGCCGCCCATTGGAGCGGAACCCGGTCGCGCGTCGTCTCCTCCAGGGAGGCGCGATAGGTCGCCACCGCTTCTTCGAGACGCGCCGTCCCGCTCTCCCGCTCACCGAGCATCTCGAGCGCATTGCCGAGGTTAACCTGCGTCGCCGCCCATTGGAGCGGAACCCGGGCGCGCGTCCTTTCCTCCAGGGAGGCGCGATACGATGCGACCGCCTCCTCCAGTCGCGCCGTCCCGCTCTCTCGCTCGCCAAGCTTCCAGAGCACATTGCCGAGATTGTTTTGTGTTACGGCCCACTCGAGTGGGACACGCTCGCGGGTGTTCTTCTCTAGGGCGGCGCGATAGGCCGCCAACGCCGCCTCAAGATGCTCGCGCGTTTCCTCCTCCAGCGCTGCGCGAAAGGCGGCGACCGCCTCGTCGAGCCGCGCCGCGCCCCTCTCCCGCTCGCCGAGTCTCCAGAGCACATTGCCGAGGTCCGCCTGCGTCTCGGCCCAGTCGAGCGGAGCTTCCGACCGCGGATATTCCGCCAGCGCGCGCCCGAGGACCTCGATCGAACCACGCAGCGCGTCGTTGTCCCCGCGCTCGTCGCCCTGCCGGTAGAGAGCGTTGGCCTGACGCAGAAGATAGCCGCCTTTCTCGTGGGCATGTCCGCCCGGAACATATTCCGCGGCTTGGCCGAAAAGCTTCGCTGCCTCCCTGTAACGACGTTCGGTCATCGCCACGTCGCCCTCGGCGGCGGTCGATTGCGCTGCGCCGAGCATTTGCGCGTCTTCCGCCGCTTGAGCTTGCTCTCGCAGCTTACGCGCCTCCTGGGCTGCGGCGATCTGCGCCTGCGTCGCCTGCCGCAGCAATTCGTGTGCACGATCGAAACGCCCGGCGTCGATCTCGGGCTTGGCCTTGTCGGCCAGCACTCGGGCCGTCGGGTTCTCCGGATTCAACGCGCCGAGCTGCGCCTGCAGCCGTTGATAGTCGCTGGCGACTCTGCTCAGCGCCTCTCCAAGCTTGCCCTCGGGAATGTTCGGATCCTGGCCAACGATCTTCAAAAGCTTCGCAGCAGCGTCCTCCGTCACGCCCAGGGTCTTGCTGACTTCGACGATCTGATGGGTCAAAGGCTCTGTCGCGCCCTTCACCGCCGCTTCGGTCAACTCCTTGAGTTGCTCTGGCGTCAACCCGAAATTGCAAGTGACCGTGTTGCCGCCGGAGCCGATCCCGCCGCTCGTGATCTTGCATGAATTCGAGGGAACGTTTTCGTCCACCGCAAGAGACGGATCCGGCACAGCGATTGCCAATGCAGCGGCAAGAATGGCCGCACCGGCGGCGGAAGCATTCATGGCTTCACCACCGGAGCGGAAGGCGCGAAATCGCAATTGACCCTGTTGCTCCCGGACAGGATGCCGCTAGAGTTGACGTTGCAGTTGCCGTCGCCCGCGCCGCTCGGCGGGGCAGCGACGGTCGCGATCAGCCAAGCGACAATACCCAAGCCCCCGATCCCAAACGCGCCAATTGCAATAAGGCGAAACGTCGGCGCCCGTTGCGCGCGTGGCAAATCTCTCGCGCCCTCGATCATCGGCCGGACGATGAGGACGATCATCCCGATCGCGATGCCGGCGACGCCGGCGACCTTACCCAGTTCTGCAAGCGACGAAAGGTCCATAACCCTCCTCCCCGCACAGCGTCCTTGACGTTTCGCAAGAGTAGTTCAACCACTCCAGTGCGCCGTTGACAATGAGGGTTATAGCGCGAGACGCAGCGCATTCTGTGAGCGCCATCACACCGCGCCGGAAAGCCGAACATGGGCCACCAGCGCCGGAAAAGCCTGCCCAGGCCAGCGCGTGCTACGATGGCCTCAGCCTCGACGGCGATGGTCAGGGAGATTGTGCATGGGAGACTCAGAAATCCAGTCAGCCCTGGATCGCCACTGGGCCGCGTCCGATGCGGACGACTTCGAGGCGGAGCACGACATCTATCGCGAGGACGCGGTGCTCGAATATCCGCAATCGGGCGAACGCATCCGCGGCCGGCGCAACATTCAGGCGTCGCGCACCGTGCAGCCAAACCGGAAGCGCTTCACTGTGCGGCGGATCATCGGCGCGGGCGACCTCTGGGTCACCGAATATGTCCTGAGCTATGACGGGCGGCCTTCTTACACGGTGAGCATCATGGAGTTTCGCGACGGGAAGGTGGCGCGCGAGACTCAGTATTTCGGCGATCCGTTCGAGCCGGGGCCTTCGCGAGCGCATCTGGTTGAGCGGATGACTTGAAGCCTGGCCGCCAAAGGCAGGGGGCTACGCCGCTCGCCCGCTCGGCGCTGCCGGTCGATACCGCCGCTCTCGCCCGCACTCTCATCGGCAAGCTCTTGGTGCGGGAACTGCCCGAAGGCGTCGCCAGCGGCCACATTGTCGAGACGGAGGCTTATGTCATCGGCGACGCCGCCGGGCACGCCTATGGGGGAATGACCCCGCGCAATCGCTCGCTGTTTCTCGAGCGCGGACATGCGTACGTTTATCTCGCTTACGGCGTCTCATTCATGCTCAATGTGTCGAGCGAGGCGTCCGGAATCGGCGCCGGCGTGCTCATACGGGCGCTCGAGCCGGTCGAAGGCGTGTCGATCATGCGGCAAAATCGAGGCGTCGAGCGGTTGGGTGATCTCACGCGGGGCCCGGGACGGCTCGCCCAGGCGCTCCGGATCGATCGTTCGCTCGATGGGCTCGATCTTTGCCAGGAAGGCCCGCTATGGCTCGCCGGCGATGACCAAGGCGGGAGCGAGGTCGGCGAGAGGAAAATCGGAGAGAGCGTCAGGATCGGTATTTCGCGGGATGCGGAGCGGGTGTTGCGGTTTTATCTGCGGGGCAACCTGTTCGTGAGCGGCGCGAGGTCGCTCAATGGATGAGGACGCCTTGCCGTCCTGGGCCAAATCAAAGCGACCGCCCGACGCCATTTAGAAAAGTGCGCAATTTCTGTCGATAGCGAATGAAGTTGTCCGGTTTTGGTAGCCCATCATCTGTCCGCTTCTTCTGCTTTTGTTCTCCTGTGGGCCGGGTGGGCAA
>Ga0209624_10000969_pt1 | contig 24006 bp, 16 predicted proteins | sample JacPinW_OM2H0_O1_FD_188565 | JGI IMG/M metagenome (GOLD analysis project Ga0209624, IMG submission 188565) | Forest soil microbial communities from Algoma, Ontario, Canada - Jack Pine, Ontario site 1_JW_OM2H0_O1 (SPAdes) (version 2) | ecosystem: Environmental > Terrestrial > Soil > Boreal...
GAGCCGGTGGTGGAAGCCATCATGGAAGGCGCACGAACGGGCGTGATCGGCGACGGCAAGATTTTCGTTTCGTCTCTGGAGGATGTAATCCGAATTCGCACTGGGGAGCGAGGACCGGGCGCAATTTAAAATGATCGATCTTTGAAGAATCGCGAATCAATCGACTGTTATCCAGATCGCAAAAGGAGCGGCCCGATGCAATTTTCATTTGTTCGACGCGGTTCAGTCGCGATTTCTAAGGCGCTATTGGTTTTGCTGTTGGGTCAAATGCTTTGTGGATCGATGTGCGCTGCTTTTGCCGACCAGGCACAGCCTGATCCGGCTGGAACTGCAACCGGCGACAAAACGTCCGTTTCCGACGCGGCCGGTAACCCCTTTGTCGTGCCGGAGCCCACGGATACCACGTCTCCCGACTACGCCAAGAACAAAAAAGCCTTCGATGAATTTCAAGCGCAAGCCGCGCGAGAGCCTCTCGCGTTGAAGCTCGCAGACGGCGTGGGCCACGATCGCATCGGATCGAACTTTTCTTGGACCCTGCTCACCGGATACCTGGTGCTGTTCATGCAAGCCGGCTTCGCTCTGTTAACCTGCGGCTTGGTTCGCAAAAAGAATGCCGCTCATCTGATGATGCTGAATTTTGCCGCCTACGTTTTCGCGTTCCTTGCCTACTACGCAATCGGCTACGCCTTTCAATTCGGTGCGGTCGCTGTAAACGCTGCTCCCGTGAATATTGGCGGCGCCCAAACTCTAAATCATTTTTTGATCGGCAGCGGACAATGGGGATTTCTGGGCGGTAAGGGATTTTTCCTCACCGGCCCCGCATACGACACCAGCAGCAACTGCCTGACGCTCTTCGAAGTGGTGTTCATGGAGACCGCTGGCTACATCATAGTGGGCGCGATTTGCGAGCGCATCACTTTCTGGGCTTTCCTGCTTTGCGAACTATTTATCGGCGGATTGCTCTACCCGATTTCCGGATGTTGGGTGTGGGGCGGCGGCTGGCTTTCACAATTGGGCTCGAGTATGCACCTGGGCCACGGCTATGTGGATTTCGCCGGCTCGTCCGTCGTCCATTCCGTCGGAGGATTTTGCGCCATGGCATTGGCAGTCATCCTGGGTCCGCGGATGTTCAAATATGGCCCCGACGGAAAACCGCGAGCGTTCCCCGCTTCCAACATTGTTTTCGTGGTCACCGGAACGTTCATTCTTCTCTTCGGATGGATGGGATTTAATCCGGGATCAACTTTAGGCGCAACAGACTTGCGCATTGCCGTCGTCGCGGTGAACACGAACCTAGCCGCCGTGGCGGGGTCTGCGGCAGCGATGCTGCTGTGGTATCGGCTTTTCGGTAAACCGGATATCACCATGGCCTGTAACGGAATGCTGGCAGGCCTGGTCGCAATCACGGCGCCGTGCGCGTTCGTTTCACCCACCGCTTCGGTGATCATCGGCGTTGTTGCGGGAGTTGTCGTTTGTTTGGGCGTGCTCTTTAACGAGCGAATTCTCAAAATCGACGACCCATGCGGCGCGATTTCGGTTCACGGGTATTGCGGCTGGCTGGGCGCGGTAGCTCTCGGGATATTCGCCGACGGAACGTATGGTGCTGGTTGGAACGGTGTCGGTGCGGCGGCCTACCTGGGTAAGAGCGGCCAAGGCGTGACCGGATTGCTTCACGGCGATTGGTCGCAATTCGTTGTGCAACTTTGCGGCGCGACGCTGCTTGCGATTTATGCGTTCGGCGCGACTTTCGTGGTGTTTAAGGCCGTGAACGCCTGGCGCTCGATGCGCGTAAGCAAGAAGGTGGAACTGGAGGGCCTCGATATGCCGGAGTTCGGCATGTTGGGTTATCCCGAAGACGCCGTTCAAATGCTGAGCGCAGGATCACAATCGCCACAGCGAGCTGTTTAACACCAAGAGGAAATCGAAATTGCTCTCGTGTAAAAAGTATTTATGTCAATAAACCCATCTCTCGCCGCTGAACTTCGCGATTTTTCAGCGAAGGAATCCGCGCGAATTCAAGATCAATTTGCCGCAAGTGGCGATGGCTGCGCCTTCATCCTGGGGCGCAGCGCTGTGGTCGATTGCATCGTCGAGCGTCTCTGGAAGGAATTCCTTTCTGCCGATCCAGACGGCCCCTCAAATTTAGCTCTTGTAGCGCTGGGGGGTTACGGGCGCCGTTGGCTTTTCCCTTTCTCCGATGTCGACCTATTATTTCTTCACAGCGGAAATGATTCAGATGAGAAACTTAAAGAGACGATCCGAAGATTTTCGCAAGAACTCTGGGATTTGCAGCTAAAGCTTAGCCCCGCCACACGAACCCTCGCCGAATGCGGTGAGTTTGACTCCGCGAATCCCGAGTTTGCAATTTCGATGCTCGATTGCCGTTATCTCATTGGCGATCGCAAGCTTTTCACACGGCTCCACGATGAAGTGATCCCCAAGTTGGTCGCCCGAGAGTCGCGGCAGATCGTGAAGGGCCTGGCTGAACTTACCCGTACGCGCCACGCGAAATTCGGCGACACTGTATTTCATCTGGAGCCCAATATTAAAGACGGTCCCGGCGGACTGCGCGATTACAACGTGGTCAGTTGGCTTTCGCTGCTGGCAGCCATCGAAAGATATCACGCCTGGCCAAGTGAAAATGCCGTCCTACCCGTCTCGATTCAACCACAGTTCGAAGCGGCGCTGCGATCTCTGATCTCTGTCCGCTGCTTCCTGCATTTCCGGCGCAATCGCGACGACAATACCCTGTCCTGGGAATCCCAGGACGCTCTGGCCGCGCGCAAGATCGGCGTCGCAAATTTTTCTTCCGCGCCTATTGGATCCAACAGCATCGGAACAAAAGCCTTCACTACTGTGGATTGGATGCGCATCTATTTCGGACACGCACGCACGGTGCACCATGTCTGCATTCGCTTGCTGGAGGAAGTTCCGGCAGCGAGGTTGTCCATCCATCATCAGTTTCAGCAATTGCGTTCGCGTTTTTCGAATGCGGAATTCCTGGTTGAGGATGGAATGCTCTCCCTTCGCCAGCCTGCGGCGTTCGACGATCCTCACCTGATCCTTCGCGCGTTTCATTTTCTAGCACGCCATGGACTTCCGCTGAGCTACAAGACGGAACTTCAAATCGAACGCGCCTTCCCATCCATTGCGGCCAATCCGCCGACCGGCTCGCAACTTTGGCATCCGCTCCAGGAAATCCTGTTGGCACCGCATGCGGCAGACGCTTTGCGCGCAATGCATTCACTGGGATTGATCAATTCACTGCTGCCCGAGTTTGCGAGAATTGATGCTCTGGTCGTGCGCGATTATTCCCATCGCTTCACCGTCGATGAACACACTTTCGTGGCTATCGATAATCTGCACGCTCTTCGCCAATCACAATCAAAATGGGACCAGCGCTACGCCGAACTACTCGAAGAACTCGAGCAGCCCGATTTGCTATATCTGGCGCTGCTCTTGCATGACGTGGGGAAAGGCTCGAAATCGAGTGATCATGTTCGCGCCAGCGTCGAAATAGCCGAGGGTGCGATGAGCCGCCTGGATCTGGACGAACCCGACCGCGAAACTATTATCTTCCTGATCGGGCGGCATCTGGAAATGAGCGCCGCATTGCGCCGCGATATTTTCGATCCTGAAACAGTTCGCGCGTTCGCCGACAAAGTGGAAACACCTGAGCGCCTGAAAATGCTTTGCTTGCTCACCTATGCGGACATCAAGGCCGTCAATCCGGAGGCTCTCACTCCATGGAAAGCCGAAAACATCTGGCAACTTTACATCGCCACCGCGAACCACCTGAACCGCAGCCTGGATCAGCGTCTGCATGTGGACGCGCACGACGAGGTAATGGCGCATCTCGGCACTCTGGCTCTGAAGGTCGGAAAACGGCTCGATGATTTTCTCGAAGGCCTGCCTCGACGTTATCTGCTCACTCATCCAGCCGCGGAAGTTTTGGCGCATCTGGAGATGACCACTCAGCTAGCGAAAGATCCGGTGCAAATAAGCCTGCGTCGCGGCCGCCACTGGTACGAACTCACGCTGGTAACACGGGATCGCCCCTCTCTTTTCGCCACTATGGCCGGCGTCTTGGCCGCATGGGGCATGAATATCGTGAAGGCCGCGGCATTTTCAAACCAATCCGGGATCGTCGTGGACACATTTTATTTTACCGACCGCTTTCGAACGCTGGAGCTGAACCTTCCCGAGTGGGAACGTTTTCAAAAAAGCATTCAGGATGTGCTGTCGGGAAAAGCGGACCTCGAACGGATGTTACGCGACCGTCTGCGTTCGATAAGGAATCCCGGTCCGAAAATTAAAGTTGAAACGAAAGTGAAAACGGATGACACCTGCTCCGCTCACAGCACACTTGTGGAGATCGTTGCTCAGGATCAACCCGGTCTGCTTCACCGCATCAGCTCGACTTTTTCGCGCGAAAACTGCAACATCGAAATCGCGTTGATCGAGACGGAAGGTGAAACCGCCATCGACGTTTTTTACCTGACCTCCTCAGGGTGCAAGCTCACAGAGGCGCATCAGCAAAGCCTCCGCTCGATTTTGCTTGCCGAGTTCGCCAACCGAACTTTCTAACATCCCCGCGGTTTCTAGATCTTGCCAGGGTTGAACTCCCAGGATGGTTTGTGTTCTAGTCCTAAATGAGGAAACGACGCTCGCATGGCGACTCCCAGTTCTCCGGCGGCGGCAAAATCGCTCTCATGGTGAAATCTCGCGTGAAAAAACAATTTTTTAACATATGCGTGCTTGGAATATTTCTCTCCTTCGCAGGTGTTGGCGCGTCGAATGCGCAAGACAGTCAGCCCGAAGTGATCGAGGTGGACACGCAAGCGCCTTCCCATCCTTTCCCTCATTTCTGGGAACAAATGTTCGGCTCCGGCCGCGCCATCCTTAGTTTGCGCGAAAGTTATCGCAATGACTTACGCGAGGTGAAATCCATCACCGATTTTCAGTACGTTCGCTTTCACGCCATCTTCCATGATGAAGTAGGGCTGTACGACGAAGACGCCGCCGGTAATCCGGTTTATAACTTCTCCTATGTTGACCAGATTTACGATGGCCTGCTGCAGAACCACGTGCGGCCGTTTGTCGAATTGAGTTTCATGCCCAAGAAACTCGCATCAGCCGACGCAATTCATGCCTTCTGGTACAAGCAAAATGTGTCGCCGCCGAAAGATTACGATCGCTGGGCTGCCATGATTTTAGCATTCGCAAAACATTTGATCGACCGCTACGGAATCGACGAAGTTTCCAAGTGGTATTTCGAACTGTGGAACGAACCCAATATAGATTTCTGGGCCGGCGATCCAAGAGAAGCCACCTACTACCATCTGTATGACGTCACAGCCGTCGCGCTGAAAAATGTGAGCCCTCGCCTGCGTGTGGGTGGCCCGGCTACAGCTCAAGCTGCGTGGGTTGATCGCTTCATTCGCCATTGCGCCGAGAATCAGATCCCTGTCGATTTCGTCTCCACGCACGTGTACGGCAATGACACTTCTCAAGACGTATTTCACACCGTCGAGCCGATCCCCCTGAATAAAATGATCTGCAGCGCAGTGGACAAAGTTCACAACCAAATTAAATCGTCCGCCAAGCCCGACCTCCCGCTCATCTGGTCTGAATTTAACGCGGTGTACAACACTAATCCAAAGATTGAAGATTCCGCGTTCATGGGCCCCTGGCTCGGCGACACAATTCGCCAGTGCGATGGCCTCACCGACATCATGAGTTACTGGGCATTTTCAGATGTATTTGAAGAGCAAGGCGTGATCAAGAAGCCGTTTTACGGTGGATACGGTTTGTTGGCGGAAGGCGGCGTACCGAAGCCGATCTTTAATGCCTTCAAAATGCTGCACAACCTGGGTGATCAGCGAATCGATGTAGCGTCTGATTCGATGCTTGTTACGCGGCGTGCAGATGGTTCTCTGGTCCTAGCCGTGTGGAATTTTTCGCTGCCGGACGAGCCAGGCCATGCCGTAAATATGACGATCCATCTAAAACAGCTGAAATCAAACCGCCGAGCGCAAATCACCGAAATTGATTCCGAGCACGGTTCCCCGCTGCCCGCCTATCACGCAATGGGAGAGCCACTCTCTCCAACTGTCCAACAGTATGCCGAACTGAGGAAGGCCGCGGAGTTGCCACCGGCACGCATCGAGAAAATCGAGAACGGGTCCATCACCCTGACGCTGCCGCCCAAATCGCTGTTCCTGATCGAAATTCGCCAGTAACGCAGCAACCAATGCACCGACCGCACGCACTTGTCCAAGAAAGAAAGGCGCGGCGGAATCCACGGTTGACGAATCCGCCGCCTCACGTCGCTTAGCTGGCTACTTCCAAATTACGCTTTAGCCGCCGACGCCATCTGCTCGCGCATCTGCTTCATGAATTGCCGCATGTGGGCGATACCTCCGGGATTCCGTTTCTCGCTCCACGCTTCAAATCGCTGGGTCGCCTTTTCCAAGTTCCCCAGGAAATCCTTGTTTTGAAACATTTGGCGAACCTGCGGAATAACGGGCTTCACGCGCTCCCAGACCCCAAAAAACTCGCCGCTAGTTTCAAAGAAAAGGTCTTCGTGGAGCAAACCGAAATTCAGATACGCGCATGCCTGGTCCCAATAGGTGAGCACCATCATTGCGAACGCCCCTTGTTCCGTCCCCATCGGCGCCACCTTCTTGAAGTCTTCCATGGTTTCGACGAAATAATTCTTGAAGAACCACTCGCGCGCCTGTCGCAATTTTGCCTCGCGTCGCAGATCGTAGATCTCGAGCTGAAGTTTCCCTTGCTCGTACGTTGGTTTTGTATCCATTTGATGCTCCTTTTTATTTTTTATTAATTGAATCGCCCGAACTCGTTTTGAACCGCCTCTCTAATTATAAGTCGATGCCATAAGTCGATGGAAGCTGACCCGAATCGACATGGAATTTAACTAATCTGCAGGCAACCCTTGTATTTCCATGACCGGGCGGATTTCGACAGTTCCCCACTTTCCCCCGGGGATTTTCGTGGCGATGCCGATTGCCTCATCCAGATTCTTAGCGTCGATCAGATAGTAGCCGCCGAGCTGTTCACGTGTTTCCGCAAAGGGCCCGTCGGTGATGAGCGGTTTTCCTTCACGCACGCGTACGCTAGTGGCCGTCGACGTGGGATGCAGCGGCGCGGCGTCCAGATATTGTCCGCTGGTCGAGAGCTTTTGGGCGAGCTGTGCAGATTCTTCGTAGCACCGCTCTCGCTCGCTGGGACTCAAGCCGTTCTCATCATGATAAATTAGCAGCATGTATTTCATGGCTGCACCTCTGTAATTGTACCTGTCTATTGTAAGTCGAACGGCGAAGCCCTGAATCGACAGTTCAGCCTAAAAATCTCTACAATAGGTCATGCTCGCTAACGCAACTGCTGCCGTGGAAACAGTTTACCGCTCCGATTGGGGCCGCATCGTGGCGACCCTGATTGGGCTGGTCGGCGACTTCGACCTGGCCGAAGAATGCGCCCAGGAGGCATTCGCCGCTGCCGTGGACCAATGGCCGGCCTCCGGCGTCCCTGAATTCCCTCGAGCTTGGATTATACAAACAGCCAAACACAAGGCCATCGACCGAATTCGCCGCCAGGGGCGATATGCCGAAAAGCTCGAGTCCTACTCTACTTCCGGATTTGTCCGCGCCAGCGAAGAGCCGGACTACGACACAAGCGAAATTCCTGACGAGCGTCTCCGTCTGATTTTCACCTGCTGCCACCCCGCGCTCGCCCCGGAAGCACAAGTCGCGCTGACGCTCCGCACGCTCTGCGGCCTCGAGACCGACGAAATTGCGCGCGCGTTCCTGGCATCACCGACGACCATGGCGCAGCGGCTGGTTCGCGCGAAGCGGAAAATCCGCGACGCAGGAATTCCCTACGTCGTACCGGAGGCCAATGACGTAGCCGCCAGACTCGACGCGGTCCTCACCGTAATCTATCTAGTGTTCAACGAAGGCTATCTAGCCACTCGCGGCGATTCTCTTGTTAGGACCGATCTCAGCGCCGAAGCCATTCGCCTCGGGCGCCTGATTGTGGCCTTGATGGGGCCGCAGCCTCCCTCCGAAGCAAAGGCTCTGGTTGCGCTCATGCTACTTCACGACGCGCGACGCGATGCTCGCCTCGATGCTGCCGGCGATCTCGTCGTCATGGAGGAGCAAGACCGTAGCCGATGGAACAAGAAGCAAATTGCGGAAGCGTTGCCGCTAGCGGACGAAGCGCTGCGCGGGACACCGGGGCCTTTCGCCATCCAGGCCGCAATTGCCGCGGTGCATTGCCGTGGCGCACGCGCGGAAGATACGGACTGGCGCGAGATCGTCAAACTCTACGATCGTCTGGAGCGCGTGCAGCCTTCTCCCATCGTGTCGCTGAATCGCGCGGTCGCAGTTGCAATGGCCGATGGCCCTCGCGCCGGGCTGACTCTGATCGATGCACTGGCTGCAACGAACGACCTGGAGAATTATCATCTGCTGCACGCGGCACGAGCTGACCTGCTGCGCCGCGCCGGATCAAATAACGAAGCGGCAAAGAGTTATCTGCAGGCGCTGGGACTAGTCACCAATGACAGCGAGCGGCGATATCTCGAGCGGCGGCTGCGCGAAGTTCAGCGCTCAGCGTAATCCTGCGTCTCTAATCTTCGTTTCTTCGTTATTTTTCGGAACTAATTAGCGGACGTGCTTCTGCGGATCGCGAATCGCCTCGGCCAGGTCGTTTAAGAATTGCGCGGCGCGGGCGCCATCAATGACGCGGTGATCGGAAGATAAAGTCAAGCTCATCATTGGCCGAATGGCAGGCTCACCGCCAACGGCCACCACACGATCGGCAATGCTTCCTGCGGCGAGAATTGCGGCTTGCGGCGGAACGATGATGGCTGTGAATGCGTCCACTTGATACATCCCGAGATTGCTGATCGTGAAGGTCGCTCCAGCAATATCTGCGGGACGCAGCTGGCCGGCCTTGGCGCGCTCGGCTAGCCCTTTGCGCTGAGCAGCAATTTTGCCTAGCTCGAGTTTGTCGGCATTTTGTATAACGCCTGTAACGACTCCGTCGTCAACGGCCATCGCCAGCGCGATGTTTATGTCTTTATTATGGCGAAGTCCTTGCCCGGCCCAACTGGAGTTTATTCGCGGATGCCGCAGAAGCACTCGGGCGACGAGCGCAACTAGCAAGTCGGTATGTGTAACGCGAACGCCAGCGGTTTTGTCCGCTGACACCCTGAATTTTTCCAGAGCTTCGACCAACGGACCCGCGTCGATTTCGCGAACAACAAAAAAGTGTGGAACCGTAGTCCAACTTTGTGTGGTTCGCTCCGCCATCAAGCGTGCCACCGAACTCAATGGCTTAAGCTCGGCCGCGGCAGGCTCATCGTTCGAAGTCGACTCCGCTAAAGCAAGAATGTCGGACGCAAGGATTTGGCCGTCTGCACCGGTTCCACGCACGCGCGCTATATCGACATTGTGCTCGCGAGCGAGGCGCCGCGCTTTCGGTGAGATTTTTGCGCCGCCGGATTGTGGTTCAGAAGGAGCGGGAGCGGAGTGACTAGGCTGCGTTCGCGCGGTTGCTACCGGTTTCACCGCGTCACGCGAAGCATCTTCTTTCGGGAGTGCTTCGCCCGGAGAAATAATCCAGGCAATCGTTTTACCTACCGCTATCACGTCGCCGGCAACAGCTTTTACGCCGGCCAAAATGCCATCCGCTGCCGCCTCAATTTCAACGACGGCCTTGTCGGTTTCCACTTCCAGCAGCACTTCGCCCTTAGCAACAGGTTCGCCTTCGCTCTTTCGCCAAGCGACAAGCTTACCGGTTTCTTGAGTCAGTTCCAGGGCTGGCATTACAACGCTGATAGCCATTGGGGCAGAAAGAGGCGAGTAGAAACCTCAGTCGGTAACTCCCACTCGTTCCGTCTTCGCGCTGGCTTCCACCATATCCACTACGCGCTGGCTGGGCGCTGCTTCCGTTTCGCGCGCAGTGGCCAACGGTCCATTCACCGTGAAATAGTGCGCGCCAGCCACGAGCAATTCTTCCGCCGGGAATCGCGTGATCACTTCATGTCCCGTTTCAGTTACAACGATTTCCTCTTCGATTCGCGCCGCGCTCCAGCCATCCGTCGAAGGCCAAAATGTTTCAAGCGCAAAAACCATGCCGGGCTTGATCTCGTAAGGATGATCCAGCGAGACCAGCCGGCTGATTACCGGCTTCTCCCAAATTGCTAATCCAATGCCATGTCCGTACTGCAAAGCGAATGCGGCTTCTTCATTAGGGAAACCGAACTCCTGCGCTTTGGGCCACAGCGCCGCAATTTCACCCGTGGTGCGGCCCGGTCGGACCAGCGAAATTGCGGCGTCCAGATACTCGCGGCAGCGCTTGTAAGCATCTATCATCGCGTGCGAAGCGTAGCCTATGGTGAAGCACCGGTAGTAACACGTGCGGTAGCCCATGTAGGAATGCAAAATGTCGTAGTAAACCGGATCACCGGGGCGCAGAATGCGGTCGGAAAAAACATGCGGATGCGGATTGCAGCGTTCGCCGGAAATCGCATTCACAGCCTCAACGTATTCAGAGCCGAGATCGTAGAGAACCTTGCTTACCAAGCCGACCGCCTGGTTCTCGCTCATTCCCGGCTTCATGGCTCGGTACAATTCGTCGTAAGCGGCGTCCACCATCATTGCCGAAGTGTTTAGCAAAGCGATTTCGTCTTTCGTTTTGATTACGCGCGCATCGGACATGATTTGCTGTCCGTCAACTACGGTGATGCCCTCGCGCTGCAGCGCAAAAAGAACGGGAGGCTCGACGATGTCTATCCCGAGCGGCTCCTTATGCAGCCCGCGCTTTTCAAGTTCGATCCGGATTTTTTTTGCCACGTCCTCCGCGCGCCCCATCTCAGGCGACATGGCGCCACGCAAGAGAGAGATTCCCGGCCGGGAACGTTCGCCTAACCAGGGACAGTGAAGCTGATGATGGCGGGCCGCAGAACCGAAATCCCAGAGAATCGGTTCGTCGTTCTGAGGCAACAGCGTGAACCTGCTGATTTTATCTTGCGCCCAACTGCCGATGTGCGTAGAGGTGATATAACGCACGTTGTTCATGTCAAAACAGAGGAGGGCTCCCATCTCGGACTTCGCGAGAAGAGCTTGAGCGCGCGCCAAACGTTCACGGCGCAATCTATCGAAATCGATTCGCTGTTCCCAATCAACCGCCATCGTTCCATAAGTCGGCAGTGCCACGGCAGACCTCCTCTTTCCCTTCTGAATTATGGTGTCTTAAATTCTCATTTCGGTTCTCAGGATCGATTGCACAAACCACGCGCCACTTCGAATACCGACCGCTCGGTTGGCACGGTCACATCTTCCAAAGGCGGAGAAAACGGAATGGGGACGTGCATGGCTCCCATACGTTTTACCGGCGCATCCAAATAATGAAAAGCGCCTTCCGCGATTACCGCGGCAATCTCCGCGGTGACGCCATAGCGTCCGTAGCCTTCATCGATCACGATCGCGCGTGAAGTTTTCTTCACCGATTCGATTAGAGTTTTTTCGTCCAGCGGCCAGGTAGTCCGCGGATCGATCACCTCGGCGCTCACTCCAATTTCTGCCAGCAGTCCAGCCGCGCCTAGCGCCACTTGAACCATGCTGCTGGTGGCAACCAGAGTTATGTCATCACCCTCGCGCTTTACATCCGCCACGCCGAGCGGAATCGTGTATTCCTCCGCCGGCACCGGGCCTTTCATCTTGAACATCATTTTGTCTTCGAAAAAAACAACCGGATTTTCGTCGCGAATCGCAGTTTTCAAAAGCCCCTTGGCGTCGTACGGCGTTGAAGGCAACACCACTTTTAATCCCGGCACGTGGCTGAACCACGCGTGAAGTGATTGCGAGTGTTGCGCGGCTGACCTGCGCGCGGCACCTAAAGTCGTGCGCATTACCATCGGCACGCGCCACTTCCCACCGGACATATAGTGAACCTTCGCCGCCTGGTTCGCCATCTGGTCCATAGTGAGCGTAATAAAATCGCCGAACATAATGTCAACCACCGGACGCAGCCCGGTCATCGCGGCGCCGACTGCGAGGCCAGTGAAACCCGCTTCGGAAATCGGCGTATCAACCACGCGCTTCGTCCCAAATTCTTCCACGAGTCCGGAAAGAACCTTGAATGGCGTTCCCGCCTCGGCCACATCTTCGCCCAAGATGAAGACGCGCGAGTCGCGGCGCATTTCTTCGGCCAGCGCTTCTCTCACAGCTTCGGCAAACGTAATTTCGCGGGCTTTTGTCTCAGGCATACACGTCTTCGCTCGCTTTATCGACGCTGGGATACGGCGCCGCGATCGCAAAATCCACCGCTTTCTGCATCTCTGACTTCATCTCTGAACGTATTTCCCCGAGCTGCGCCGCGTCAGCATGCTTATTTGCGACCAGCCATTCGGAAATTTTTTGGATCGGATCCCGCTCGGTCGCCCAGGTTCGCTCTTCTTGCTTTGAACGATAATATTCGCGGTTGATGTCACCGACATGATGACCGTGATGCCGGTAGGTATTGCACAAAAGAAAGGCCGGCCCGTCCCCGCGCCGCGCGCGCTCCACTAATTTCGCGGCGACTTCATGCACGGCCCGGACGTCCTGCCCGTCCACAGTTTCAGCATGGACCCCAAACGCAGTCGCCCGCGCAGTCATTTCGCCCGCGGTCGTCTCCGAATAGTGGGTGTACTCCGTGTACGAATTGTTCTCGCAAACATAAATCACCGGCAGCTTCCACAGCTGGGCCATGTTCATTTCTTCGTAAAGAACTCCTTGTCCCAGCGCACCTTCACCGAAGAAGCACACAGCGACTTGATCAGTGCCCAAATATTTCGCTGAAAACGCCGCGCCCGTCGCAATCCCTACACTACCCGCTACGATCGCGTTAGCGCCAAGGTTGCCAGTCGCTGGATCGGCGATGTGCATCGACCCGCCTTTGCCCTTGCAGTAACCGGCTTCCTTACCCAGAAGTTCCGCAAACATTCGGTCCGGCGATGCGCCTTTAGCCAAACAGTGCCCGTGCCCGCGATGCGTGCTGGTAATATAGTCGTCATTCCGCAGCGCTTCGCAAACTCCCACAGCCACAGCTTCTTCGCCAACATACAAATGCGCGAGTCCCGGCATCAACGCTCGCGTGTAAAGCTCATTCACCTGCTCCTCGAACAAGCGAATGGCCAGCATCTGCCGGTACATCCGCACCCATTTCTCTGAGTCGGCACCGCCCTTCGTCTTAGCTTTCGGTTTCGGTTGGCCAGTTACGGTGCTCATTTCGCGACTCCCGACATCCGCGCCAGCACATCGAACACAACCGCAAAATCCTTTTTCTCCCAACCCATCCCGCGCGCCGCCGTCAAAAATTCATTGCTCACCGCGGTCGTTGGCAACGGCACGTTCAGCTGCCGCCCCAATTCCATGGCGAGTAACATGTCTTTCTGCATCATGTTCACGTCAAACCACGCCTCTGGCGGCTGCTGCAACACAAACGGCCCGCGATACTGAATCATGGGCGAGGCCACAGCGCTGTGAGTCAGAACGTCCACAGCAACCTCGCGCGCGATCCCGCTTTTCTCCGCTAGCAGAACGCCTTCGCAAAACGCCAGCATCTGGACAGCAAGACTCAAGTTCGTGGCAATCTTCATCGAAAGCGCCAAACCGTTATCGCCCACATGCGTAACCTTCGGCCCTATATCCAACAGCAGCGGCTTCACGCGCTCAAAAGTCTCGCGTCGCCCTCCCACCATCACTGACAACTTTCCTTCTTGAAGAGTAATCACGCTTCCCGACACAGGTGAGTCCACCATGTCAGCGCCCTTCTCTCGAATTTTCGCCGCCAATGCGCGGCTCACGGCAGGGCTCACCGTGCTCATATCCGCCAATATTTTCCCCGCGCCGAATCCCGCCAGCAGGCCATCCGGTCCTTCCGCAATGGTGTTCAGCGCGATTGCGTTCGTTACCATTGTGAACACAACGTCTGCAGACTGCGCGACCGCCCGCGGCGAATCAGCCCAGCGCATTCCCTTCTTGATCAGCCATTCTGCTTTTGCGCGCGTGCGGTTATAACCGGTTACCGTGTGGCCCTTGTCGATCAGCCGATTGACCATCTGGCTGCCCATCACGCCAAGGCCCACAAATCCGAGATTTGCCATCTGTCAAAGCCTCCGAAACTATCTTGCGCTCTTGGAACGCGCTGATGAATCCTCACGAACTTGCCGCAAATGGGTGCGCATCGCTACGCGCGCCCGCTCCGCATCATGGTCTGCGACAGCCTCCAAAATCCGGCGATGATGCTGCTGCCCACGTTCCGGGCCGCCCTTTACGTAAAAAGTCTTCAAACGCTGTTCGCGCAACAGCCCGACAATCGAATCGAGCAGCGAAAGAATCAATGGATTTGCCGCCGCTTCCGCCAAAGCCAGATGAAAATCGAGGTCGCCTTCAATGAAAGCCTCCGCATCGTCCTTGCGCGTACTGTCCATCACATCGATAGCTTCTCGCATCATGGCGAGATGTTGCTCCTCGATGCGCGTGGCGGCAAGTGCGGCGATTTCCGGCTCCAGAATCTCTCTTACTTCAGCGAGATGAGTTGACCCGTCCGGCTGCCCGATTTTAATCATCAGATCGAGCGACTGGCGAACAGCCTGAGAAGTTCCGTCTCTTATGAATGTCCCTCGCCCAGGATGAGCTTCCACCAGGCCTTTTTCCCGAAGCGCCTTCACCGCCTCGCGAACGGCAGTGCGGCTCACGCCAAACTGCTGCGCCAAATCGCGTTCGGCTGGCAGCTGATCGCCCGGCTTCATGACGCCCTTTAGTATAGAAGCCTCGATTTGCTGCACGATCTGTTCGTAAAGCCGGGATGTTTGAATAGCTTTGTACAAAGAAGTCTCCAGCTTGGGAGATTGCATCGCCCAATTTACATAACAGCTGCGCTTTGTACCGCGCCTCTAAACCTAAGGCCGGAAGTTGGGTCCTCGGCGAAGCTGGCCTGGAAAGCGACCACAGTAAAAGGTTCTGTGGTAGGACCAACATACCACGACACCGCTCTCCGCTGTCAAGCTCCCACTTTGGGCGTAAGCCGATGATAAGTCATAGCAATCATCATATCGGAAATTCCCTTGACACGCGCCAACCATCCGGTGGTAGAGTCGCCGTACCATACGGATTACTTACCAAGTACCGATACTGAGGAGGTTTCGAATGCGTTCTATCGCGGCTAAGGCGAATGTGCGATCACGTCTGAACTTTTCGACAGGGATTCGAAGCTTCCTTGCCGCTCTCACGGTACTCGTTTTGTCTGTTCCGCTATTTTCGCAGAGCTACACGAGCCGCATTCTCGGCAGCGTGCGCGACAAAAGTGATGCCGTGATGGTTGGCGTCTCTGTCGTCATCACCGACGTCCAACGAGATTTGTCGCGAACAGTCGTAACCGATGATGCGGGAGAATTCGTGGCTCCCGACCTGCTCCCCGGTATTTACAAAATTACTGCCCAGGCCAAAGGATTCAAGTCGTACGCGCGCACCAATATCCAATTGGAAGTGGCCACCGACCTTCGCATCGACATTGTGCTGGAGACAGGCGACGCGAGTGAAACAGTCACTGTTACCGAGCAGGTTCCTCTCATCAATCTGACGAACGCTACTCTAGGCGGAACGCTCAGTAACGAAGAAATCAACGACTTGCCGCTCAATGGACGCAATTATGAAAACCTGCTTCAACTTCGTCCCGGTGTGGTGCGTTATCCGGGCGGCGGGTTTTCTACCACCAGCACCAATGGGCTACGCGCGGAAGACAATGCCTATTTGATCGACGGCTATTACAACAGCGAGCCGTTTTCCGGGCAGAGTATTATCAATGGAGCCGGCATCGCAGGCGACTCAGCCACCGTGCTGCCAATTGACGCGATCCAGGAATTCAACGTTATCGAAAACCCTCCCGCGGAGTATGGCTGGAAGCCCGGCGCAATCGTAAACGTGGCTATCAAGTCTGGCACCAACGAATTCCATGGCGACGCTTATGCGTTTGGTCGAGACACGGCGCTCGATGCGCGCAATTGGTTCAATGACGTGGGTACTCTGAAGACACCGACTCAGTTGGAACAATTCGGCACCACAATCGGTGGACCCATCATTAAGGACAAACTCTTTTTCTTCGGCGGATATGAAGGCCAGCGCTATACCGTAGGAAACTCGTTCTCGATCAATACGCCATCGATGGTTTCTTTGCCGACTCCCCCGCCGGGGCAAATGACTTGCACCTTCATTGCCACGGGCGATTGCGCCAACAGCATCCCCGACGCTATCGCCGACCTCCAGGCGGACGGCATCCCCATCAGCGCGGTTTCCCTAAAAGTTGCTGGCTGTACCCTGGGCCCGCCGGTTACGTGTAACGGCACAGGCTTTCCGCTCAACAACGCACCTACCACCAGCTTTGTGACCGGCTTTCCAAACGTGGTGAGCGCGGATAACGCAATCGGAAAGATCGATTATCGGCTAAATGAACGCAACACTATAAGCGGCACTTATTTCTTCGGAAACAACAACGGAACGGTGGATGATGCCATTCAGCTCCAGTCTCGATGGTTAACGCAGATTCACACGCGCGCACAAGTATTCGGCACCAGTTGGACGTGGATTCCCAGTTCTCAGTGGGCCAACGAACTAAGATTTGGCTACAACCGCCTTTACCAGCCTACTTTTTCGGCCGACCACAATGAGTCCGCCGCCAGCCTGGGTATTAACGACGGCGTGACCAACCCCCTTTATGGCGGTTTGCCAAGAATCAAAATTCACCCCTTCGGCGGTCTCTTCGAGACTTTGGGTGGATTCAAATGGCCCAAGATTCAGGGGCCGGACCAGAGATACCAAATTATCGACCATATTTCCTACACCATCGGAAAACACGCTATTAAATTCGGCGGTGAGTTCCACCGCGACAGCTTTAGCGGTGGCGCGTTCGGTGACGGCAAAGGCTACATTCTCTTTTCTGGCGGGGGCGGCGCCGCATTCAATGGCAGTCAGACACTGGAGGACTTCTTTGCCGGTGACCCCAGCGGAGGATTTCCCTTCCCCACACACGCGCTTGTGGGAGCAGCTCCTATTCGACACATTCACAATTTCTCCGAGGCCGTCTTCATCCAAGATGATTGGCGTATCAAGAAGAATCTGACGCTAAACCTGGGCTTGCGTTATGACTACAACGGCGTCATCAAGGAAGACAACAATCTTCTCGGCAATTTCAGCCCTACGCAAGGACTCTTGCAGGTCGGCCAGCAAATAAGTTCACCGTATAACGGCGACCATTCGAACTTTGCGCCGCGTGTGGGCTTGGCGTGGGATCCGTTTGGCAACGGTAGAACCGTGATTCGCGCCGGCGCGGGCATTACTTATGAGACTGTAAACTGGGAAGCGTTCTTGGCTTTCAATAACAACTTTGGTCTCGGGACCATTCCAACCGGCGGACTTCTCAACGGAGTGCAAGGGACGGGAAAAATCACAACCGGCGTTCAAAATATTCCGGCCCCGCCGACTCCCTGGGACAGCTGGGGCGTAGGCGGCGTAACTCCGCCGTTCGCGATTCCTGAAATAAATTGTTCCAGCGCACAGCCTTGTCCTATTTTCGGCGTGAATCGCAATATTACAACTCCTTATGTAACAACCTGGACTCTTAACGTTCAGCACGCCTTTACGAATAGCCTTTCCGGAGAGATCGCTTACGTTGGCGACCACGGCTCCAACCTGATGGGAATTCGCGATCTCAACCAGTTTGGGGAATTCAACGCTACATTTCCGTATCTCGCCAACATCTATCAAATGTCCAACATCTATAGATCGAATTACAACGGTCTGCAAGCGACCTTAACTGCCAGAAATTTTCATGGCTTGGTTGCCACCGCCGGTTACACGTATGCGCACGCTCTCGACGATGTCGGTGCCAACTGGGACTTCGGCGCCGGCCTGGGCCTCCCGCAGGACTCCACGCACGTCGGCCGCGAATATGCCAGCAGCGATTTCGACATTCGACATCGTTTCACCCTTTCATTCACCTACAGCATCCCCGGAAGAGAATTTCCCGGTCAGCTTCTGAAGGGATGGCAGCTCATTTCCATTGTGAGTATTTATAGCGCACAGCCTTGGGGACCGATGGATACTGGCGACAACATTAGCGGGTTTAGCGAAGGTGTCGATCGTTGGGATTTCGTTGGCAATCCAAGCGATTTTAAGCCGAATACAGTGGGAATACCTTATTTTGCCCCGGGAAGCACACCGGCTGTGTGTAACAATGCTGCCAATACTCCTGCGCTGCAAACTTCGCTTGGCATGTTTGGCTGCTATGCCGAAGGCAACTCTGCGATGATTCCTCCAGCCCTCGGGACCTTTGGGACCATGGGTCGCAATACCTTCCGCGATTTGGGCTTCCGCAACTGGGATTTCTCCGTGGCGAAGAATTGGAAGTTTGGAGAACGATTTGGCGCTCAGTTCCGCGCTGAGTTTTTTAACGTCCTCAACCATCCGAATTTTGCGAATCCTTATGGCGGGCAGAATGGCTTCGGCATGAACGATCCTTCTGTCCTCGGCCCGGGATTCGGCTGCGCGTGTGCCACTCCCGACGTCGCAGCTACCAACCCGGTGCTGGGCTCGGGAGGAGCGCGCGCGATTCAACTCGGGCTCAAGCTACTGTTCTAGTCTATCTTGTAATCTGAAACCGAAGAGGCCGGGTACGGTTTCGGCCTCTTTCCCGCTGTGACCTTAGGATTGAAATTCGCGAACGGTCGCTAAACAAAACCTCGCGCTCTTACGCAACAAACCGCGAGTCTCATCACAAGTAAGGATTGATATCATTAGGTCGGAAATATAAAGCCAAAGGAACCGTCATGATTGATCTCACTCTGGTCCGTTTCGGTTTTTGCTCACTTGCGTTAACAATTATGGCTTTTGCATTCACCTCGAACATCGCCTCTGCTCAGGAACGCCGCGAAAGAACTCTCGACGAAATAAAAACCGAAGCTCTGACTCGCGCGGAAAATGGAATGTACCCGGTGATCGGGCAAGATCCCGCCGACCTTCGTGAAGCGTTCGCTTCGATCAAGACCCGCGATAAAGACGAATGGGCGGCGGCTTTCATCGCCGTGGGCGATCGCTACATGGCCGAAGGGAAATCGCTCGAGTCGTCCGATCCCGCGAAGGCGAACGCCGACTTCATTAGAGCTTGGCGAGTCTATTCCTTCGGACGCTGGCCGGTCCCCTCCTCTCCCGGAAAGCAGCGAGCCTATGCCAAAGCTCTCGAAGCATTTCGCGCGCACGCTAAATTCTGGGACCCGCCCATGGAAATCGTTCACATCCCATTTGAAGGCTCTGAAATCGTCGGTTACTTGCGCTTGCCAAAGAATGCAAATGGTCCAGTGCCATTGGTACTTGCAGTCAACGGCCTGGATAGCCGCAAAGAAGATTTGTCTGAAAGTTTCTCCGCGATACTTCCCTACGGCATCGGCTTTTTGGCTGTTGACGGCCCGGGTACCGGCGAAGCTCCGATCAAAGCGAGCCCGACCGCCGACCGCATGCTATCGCGCGTACTCGACTACCTCCAGACACGCCCGGAAGTAGATAAAACGCGCATTGCGATGCATGGCGTAAGCTGGGGCGCATATTGGGGCACGAAGATGTCGATCGTCGAGCGCGCACGCCTGAAGGCGGTCAGCGTTCAATCGCCCCCGGTGGAGCGCTTCTTTCAGGTGGACTTTCTGACCACCGCTCTTTTGGGAAACAAAGAATATTTATTCGATCAGGTGCCGGCGTTGATGTCCATTTTCGAAGGCGTCAGCACAGTGGACGACTTGAAAGCCATTTTCCCCAAAATGTCCCTCGTCGCACTGGATCTCCTGGGAAAGCCGACCACTCCGATGCTCATCATCGGCGGCGTTCTGGACACCCAGGTCCCCATATCCGACATTTATCTATTGCTCGACAAAGGGGACGTTCCGAAAACCGCCTGGATCAATCCACACGGCGGACACCTCGGCCGGCAGGTAAAAGTATGGCCCGACCCCATTATTTTCCGCGAAGTGATAATCCCCTATTTAGTGCATGCATTAGCGCCAACCGGCTAAATTCCCCGCTGTCGCCGCGTGCCGGTTTTCGTGGCCTTGAAGCGCTCTTCACGAATCACGCACAACTGCTCTCGCGAGGTTCGAACCCATTTCAGAATATCTCGTTTAAGTACGCGGGAAAGTCGGAGTGAAAGCAAAGGCCAAGCAGGAACGCAGGATCATTTCGATACGCAAGGTTTACTGGCTCAGCGGGTTATCAAACGGCACGGGAAGCTATCATTCGTTTGCGGTTTTATACATTTTGCCCTGCGGCGGGAGGCGATGTGGTGCCGGTCCTTTCCGAATTGCAGACCGATCAGTAATATCCTCAACTTCCTGGACGTCCGAAATCTTGTAAAAGTTTTCCTTTTGGCAAACACGGCAGCGTAGATTCAACGTGGGAAAATGCGTCTCTCCCGAGGCAGCATTCGCGTCTTGGTTCAGCAAGGCCTGCTTGTTTGCAATCCTCGCCGGCACTGGAATCGTTTCGCCGCAGGAGTGGCACCGCACACCGTGGTACTTCTCCATCTTGGTTCCCAGCGTCATTTTCAACCTCATCAAGCGGATAGTTTTACTGAAGGATAGAGGCCGATTGTACCTCAGTTCAAGGACAACAAGGCAACTCAAATTCGCAAAAAATCTGCCTCCATCCATCAGATAGACTCCCTATAACATACTTGTTTTCTGCCACATGTGAGACATCCGGGCAGGTCCTGTGGAAAACTCAGGCTGCATGAGTCTTCGTATTTTCTATCACTCGAATGGGCTCAGAAACTTCGCGCGCAGACAACCGTGCTAACCCAACAGTTATTGACGCGAGTGTAGTGCCACGCTACACTCACTCATCCATTTGCCATCGCGCATTTAGACGGAACACGCGGGTTCCTTAAATGAGCGGCGCACCGGAGTGCCGGATGAGTGCTGCTGCGGTCCGTCCTTTCTCAGTTTACCGTTCCGCTCGGCTAAGCTTATTCCTCTGCGGTTTCTTAGTTCTTTCAACATCTGTATTCGCGCAACAGGCGCAACAGACGCCACCGGCTAACACAGCGCCGCAAACTTCTCCCTCGCCGACGCTTTCCGCACCCCAATCGCCGCAAGCACAGGAATCCGTTGGCGCACCGAAAGCTCAGTCGTCCGAACCGGCATCCGAGGTCGATACGCATGCAAGCGTGCCTTTCCAGTCGCATGTGAATTTGGTTCCGGTGCGGGTCGTCGTGCATGACTCCAATGGAAAAGTAGTTACCGGCCTGACCAAGGAAGATTTCCGGTTGTTTCAAGACCGCCGACCGCAGACAATTTCGCATTTCTCGGTGGAAACACCGGCCTCGGCTGCACAACAGGTTGTTCGCGGCGGGCCAAGCGACGCCTCGCCTGATCAACCGGTTTCCACTGCTTCCGGCAATTTGGCAATGCCTTCCAGATTCGTGGCTCTTTTGTTTGATGACATTCATTTAAACCTGCAAGACCTGATGCAAGCGCGCCTCGCTGCTCTGCGTTTTTTGGATACTTCCGTCGAACCAACCGAACGTGTGGCACTCTTAACGACCTCGGGCCAAACGCAAGTGGATTTCACCGATGACCGCGCCAAAATCCGCGAAATGCTAAAGCAGATGGTGCCGCATTTTATCGGCGGATTTGATCCTTCCGGGACGAGCCAGTGTCCCCCGATGAACTACTACGAAGCCGACCTGATTCAAGATAAGAACGATCCCCAGGCCCAGGCCGCTGCGATTGATGACGCCATCGCGTGTGCCGGCTTCAGCGGGCAGTCCGCTGCGACTCAAGCGCGCTCACTGGTGATTTCGACGGCGATGGAACTGATTAACGCCGGCGACGTGAATACGCAATACGCGGTTCGGCGACTCGTTGAAGTGATTCGTCGAATCTCAGCTTTGCCCGGACAGCGCACTATCGTTCTGGTTTCTCCGGGGTTTCTCACCCCTAATCATGAATATGAAGTTTCAGAAATCATCGATAGAGCTACGCGTGCAAACATATTCATCAATGCGCTCGACGCGCGCGGCCTGTACACCGTCGATCCAATTGGAGATGTAAGCCGGCCTGCGCCCGTGCCCTCGAATTCCGCCGCTATGGCGCTTGATTTGAGTTACCGGATTCAGGGCGAAGAACGCCAGTCGGACGTGTTGCTGGATCTCTCGAACGGAACAGGCGGCTTTTACTTTCACAACAACAATGACCTGGACAAAGGATTTCGCTCAACCGCCAGCGTGCCCGAGGTTTCCTATTTGCTCGCTTTTAATCCGGAAGCGATGAAGTTCAATGGCCAGTTTCATTCGATTAAGGTCACGCTGGTTAAGAAAGGAGGTTATACGATCCAGGCCCGGCGTGGGTTCTTCGCGCCCAAGCACGGCCAAACCCCGGAAGAGTTGGCCAAGCAAGACATTGAGGAAGCCGTGTTTTCGCAGGAGGAACAGCAGGGCGTTCCCGTCGAATTGCAGTTGCAGTATTACAAGAGCGACGCGATGAACGCGAAGCTTTCCGTACTCACGCACGTGAATATCTCGCAATTGCGTTTTGAGAAAGCGGAAGGAAGAAATCTGGACCAGATTGAGGTGGTTGCCGCTCTCTTCGACCGAAACGGAAATTTTATCGCCGGTAATCAGAAAAATGTCGACCTGCGGCTCAAGGACGCCACGTTGGCACGCCTTACACAAACGGGCATGACCGTGAAAATTGGCTTCGACGTTAAACCTGGCGGTTACATAGTCCGCCTGGTTGTGCGAGACTCCAAGGCAGCAAACCTTGCCGCAAAAAATGGTGTGATAGAAATACCGTAACAAGGAAGGTGGAACTGTGAAGCATCGCCGCTTGGGCTTGGGTATTCTTCTCCTGCTGACATTTCTTGCGCTGGCAAGTTTCGGCGAGCATTTGCTCGGGTTTTTCGGCGTGGCCCAAGCGCGCCAAAATACCCAAGAGTCTACCCAGCAACAGACGCCCCAGTCTCAGACACCCGCGCCTTCGATCAAAACTGAGTCGCGCGCCGTGCGTGTGGACGTAATCGTCACCGACAAAAAAGGCAATTACATACACGATCTCAAAGCGGAAGACTTTCGCGTTTACGAAGACAACAAGCCGCAGCCGGTAACCAATTTTGCCTTTGGCGCAGATCCCCAATTGTCTCCGGGACTCCAACGCCGCTACATCATATTGTTTTTCGACAATTCAACGATGGAGTTGAGCGATCAGCCGCAAGCGAGAGCCGCCGCGGCCAAATTCATTGACGAAAATGCCGGACCGGACCGCGTGATGGCGGTTGTGGACTTCGGAGGCGCTTTAAAAATTAAGCAGAATTTCACGGCCGATTCGGCGCGTCTGAAACTAGCAGTACAAAGTATCGGGACTTCTGCCGTTCAACCAAACGCGAATGCGAGTAATTCCGGCTCGGCTTCCAGCGGCGGTTCTTCTTCGGGCGGGCTATCAACCGCCGGTTCAATCATGCTCGACAATTCCATCAGCGGTTTCGGCGCCCAAACTTTGCTGCTCGCCATTCGCGATATGGCGAAGAATCTTGCGAGCATACCCGGCCGAAAAAGCATGATTCTTTTTACCGCCGGGTTCGCGATTACCCCTGAGCGGCAATCGGAATTGACCGCGACCATCGACGTCTGTAACAAAGCTAACGTCGCTATCTATCCCCTCGACGTGCGGGGCCTAATAGCCCCGATGTCATTTGTGCCCAACCATTCGAAGGAAGGTCCCAGCGTCGCGGCAAGTATCGCTCCTTCCAAACCTGACGTGTTTCGTCCCACTGGCGCCACGTTACAACTCGCGTCGTATCATCCGGTATCCACGAGTGGAGCCGTTTACTTTCAGCATGGGGGAGGCGGCGGCGGGCACGGTGGCGGCGGAACCGGCGGAGGTGGAACTGGTGGTGG
>Ga0209624_10000970_pt1 | contig 24004 bp, 22 predicted proteins | sample JacPinW_OM2H0_O1_FD_188565 | JGI IMG/M metagenome (GOLD analysis project Ga0209624, IMG submission 188565) | Forest soil microbial communities from Algoma, Ontario, Canada - Jack Pine, Ontario site 1_JW_OM2H0_O1 (SPAdes) (version 2) | ecosystem: Environmental > Terrestrial > Soil > Boreal...
CCTTCTCGCCTATTCGATCTTTGGTTGGCAACGGGAAATCGACTGCTAACACAATCGCTTGACTCCAGCTTGTCAATGCATTATCAACCGTAATGCGACCCAAGTAGCCGCAACTGGAGGCTGCACACCTGTACTAGCCTGCCGTCTTGGAACGGAGGCCAAAATGCCTGGAAACAAAAGCGAGCGGCCATCAGGCGCTCACTGGTATTCGCGATTCGGCGACAGGTGGAGGATGCCGATTTTTCCGTCGGCGCCCAAGCCGAATACCAGCAGCATAGCATCGCCGCCTTTGCTCAGGCGGTAATTAGAGACCCATTCCGGCTCGCCCTCGGTTCCCTTATCGCGCTTCACGAGCGTGAGTGTTCCTTCGGGCCAGAGTTTCGCGAGGCTTTGCTGCCAGCGTTTCGACGTGTCTGGCGTAAAGAGTACCGCCATTTGCGGGGTGGTTTCGGGGCGGATGTCTTTGCCCGAGACAATTTCGTCCAGAAGCTTCTTGAGACGCTCGGCCAGCTCCGGCTGGTCGTCGGCAATTGTCTCCAGCTTCGGTACGGTCAGCGCCGGATTGACTAGGCCAGCGACCACATGTGCGATTACGCTCGGATTGGAATAGCCGGCTTCGAGGTTAGTAAGCACCGCAACGGTGAGGCTATCGTCCGGATAGCGCGAGATTCTGCAGATGAATCCCTGCCAGGCACCGCCATGCTCGATGCGCTTGTGACCGTCCTGCGCACCGATGAACCATGCGAAGCCGTAACCCGCCGGATTGGGCTTTCCGTCATTTAGCGGATACACAGTCCAGATCCGGTCGAGGCTCGATTGCTTCAGCAGCTTCGTCCCGTACAACGCCTCGTCCCACTTGGCCAGGTCGAGCACGTTGAAGTAGAGCGTGCCGTCGGCGGTGGAGTTGAAGGTTGGCGAGACCCATTGCTGGTTCTTGAGCTCGCCATTGCGGTCGATCTCGTAGCCGGCGGCGCGGTTGGGGATGATGTCGCGGTCGCTGATGAGCCGGGTTGAGATCATGCCGAGCGGCTTGAAGATGCGCTCGCTGAGAAACTCCGCATACGGCATGCCTGTGATCTTGTGAATGATGATGCCGAGCAGCGCGTAGTTGGTGTTGCGATAGTCCCATTTCTCGCCCGGTGCCCACTCGATGGGGAGGGACTCGATCTTCCTTGCCAACTCATCCTCAGTGAAATCGAGGCGGAAATAGAATGGGCCGTTCGGACCAGTGCGGTCAGGGCTTTCGTACTCTGACAGACCCGACGTGTGCGACAGCAGGTTTTTGATCAGTATGGGCTTCCATGCGGTGGGCGCATCGGAGAAGTATTTCGTGATGCTGTCCTCGAGAGAGATTTTGCCTTCTTCGACGAGCATCATGATGGCGGCAGAGACGAACTGTTTGCCGACGGAGCCGGATTGCATGAGGGTCTCGGGTTTGGCCGGCACATTGAGCTCGACGTTGGCTAGGCCGTACCCCTTGGCGAGCAGGACGCTGCCGCGACTGTAGATGCCGAGTTCGAGACCGGGAATACGCTGGCGGGCCATCTCGTGATTGACGAAATCGTCGATGGAGGCGAAGTGTTTGGCGTCGAGCGGCGCGAGAGGAACCTGCGCGAGCGAAGTCGCAGCGCAGACAAAAAGCGCTCCGAACGACAGCATCTTCCGACAAGTATTCATTGATCCGCTAAAGCAAGACTCTTTATCAGGAGTGCCCCTCTATCATAGAAGAACGTCGCCAGAGACGAAATGCTTGGCTTTTTTGGCTGTGGTTGACGCTATCAGGACATTGTACTCATTGACCGCTCTGTAAAATGCGGCAGAATAACAGCATGACTTCTTCCCTCCGTTATCTGAGCACTTGCCTTCTGGTGGGCCTGATCCCGGCTCTCAATGCAGTTTCCGGCCATCCATTCTCTGGGCAGACTCCGGCGCCGGCGCAACCGACCGAACGCGTGGCGCCGCCCACGCGGGACCCGAACACTGCTGGCTTTGTCTCAGCCAAGCAATTGCCCGACGGCTCAAACCCGCCCGTGAACGCGGACGGCAATTTCATCCTCGGCCCGACGCATGAGGTTCACATCGATGCGGCTGCCCCGGATGGCAGCCCTACGGGCACCGTGATCGAGTTCACGATGAACTCGTCGGACAGCAAAATCTATCCCGGCATTGGCCGGAGCGCGGGCACTTTCGGGACTCCAGATCCCGCCGACCCGGCGAAGCTGGTGGTTACGACGAGCCATCCCGCTGCTTATACGCGGAAGGTGGCCGTCTATGTTCCCAAGCAGTACGTCGCGGGCAGCGTCGCGCCTTTCATGGTGGGGGCGGACGGGCCTGACCGGTTGCTCTTCTCGACTCTGGACACGTTGATCGCCCAACACAAGGTCCCAGTAATGATTGCGATTTCGATCGGCAACGGAAGCGGGGACGCGCAAGGGAGTGAACGCGGTCTTGAGTACGACACAATGTCGGGAGTCTATGCCGAGTTTGTGGAAAAGGAAGTGTTGCCTCTGGTGGAATCAGAGGCCCATGTGAAACTGACGAAAGATCCCGATGGCAGGGCGACCACGGGTGGCAGCTCCGGAGGCTCCTGCGCGTTGATCATGGCGTGGTATCACCCTGAGTTGTATCACCGTGTTCTCACCTATTCGGGAACATTTGTAAACCAGCAGTGGCCTTACAGTCCGCAAGCACGGCATGGCGCCTGGGAGTTTCACGAGCATCTCATCCCGGAAAGCCCGGTGAAGCCGATACGACTGTGGATGGAAGTTGGCGACCGGGATTTGCTCAATCCGAACGCGATGCGGGACAACATGCACGACTGGGTTCTGGCCAACGAGCAGATGGCGAAGGTACTCGCGGCCAAGGGATATCACTACCAATTCGTGTTTGCCCGCAACGCTGGGCACGTGGACCGAGCGGTGAGACAACAGACGCTTCCTGAGGCGCTGCAGTATGTCTGGCAGGGCTATCCGTCTTCTGTCAGCAAGAAGGACGTCAAGAACTGATCCGCAGCTTCGGGGGGAACCAACGATGGCGCAGCGGATTGGCGCTCTCGTTCGGGTGCTGCCGCTCGCAACATTCCTTCTACAACGCCAAATGCTAGACTGACTCCGCGCCGGTCTTTTGGCGTGTGGCTTCGACCTCATGCCTTCGCAAACCGAAAAGCTCGGCCTGATCGCCGGCAATGGCAAGTTTCCCATTCTCGTTCTGGATGCGGCGCGGGCCCAGGGATATGAGGTCGTGGTGGCGGCGATCAAGGAAGAAGCCTTTCCGGAGATCGAATCGCAGGGCGCGGTTTCCGTTCATTGGCTCTCGCTGGGGGAACTATCCAAGCTCATCGAAACTTTTCAGCGCGCGGGTGTGCGGCGCGCGGTGATGGCGGGTCAGGTGAGACACAAGCAAATCTTTTCCAGCATACGGCCAGACTGGCGCTTGGCCAAGCTTTTGCTCTCGCTCACCACCCGCAACACCGATTCGCTGCTGGGTGCGATCGCGAAATTGTTGGCCGATGAGGGCATCACGCTGGAAAATTCCACCTGGCTGCTGGAGCCCCTTCTGGTGAAAACTGGTGCGTTGACACGGCGCGCACCCACTGAGCAGGAGCGCAAGAACATCGAGTATGGACGAGCTATCGCTCGCCAACTTGCACAGCATGATATTGGCCAGACGGTAGTCATTGCCGAATCCGCCTGCGTCGCGGTCGAGGCGATGGAGGGTACCGACGCCACCATCGAGCGCGCGGGCGAGATCATGCGTTCGCTGCATGGCGAAGCGTCTACCCTGAGCCGGGCGTTGACCGTGGTTAAGATCGCCAAGCCCAATCAGGATATGCGCTTTGACGTACCGGTAATTGGAGTGAAGACAATCGAAGTCATGCAGGCGGCGGGAGCGTCCTGTCTCGCTTTGGATGCAGGAAAGTGCCTGCTGCTCGATGGAGACAAAATTGTTCACACGGCGAACGCGCTGGGAATCGCGATTGTCGCAGAGGGAAATTAGGAAAATAAGGAAAATAAAGAAATTAAGGTTTGATTCGATGAAAATTCCACATACAGGAACCCGATCGGAAGCTACTGGCATCGCCGACCAACTTCGCCGCGCCTTTGAGGGCAGTGCGTGGCATGGGCCTTCGCTACTCGAACTGTTGGAAGATGTCGATGCGGCCATGGCCGCGGCCCGGCCCCTGCCCAAAGTTCACAGCATCTGGGAGCTTGTCTTGCACATTGCGGTGTGGGACAACGCAGCCTCCCGCAGGTTGAGCGGAGAAAAGTGTCAACCTACCGGTCTGGCAAATTTTCCACCTGTGTCCGCGCCTACAGAATCAGCGTGGCGCAAGGCCGTAGCCGAGACGAGACGCATACACCAGGCTCTCGTCAAAACCGTCGCGGCTCTTCCCGACTCGCGCCTCGGCGAACGCGTTCCCGGCAAACGCTACGACTTCTCTCACATGCTATATGGAGTTGTTCAGCACGAGCTTTACCATGCCGGGCAGATTGCGATCCTGAAAAAAGCGCAGGGTCGCTCGCGCGGATAGTAGCGTTTCAACGCAAGTCTTCGGGGTAGGTCTTGGATTTATGGCATCGAACCTCAGACCTCGAGCTCGGACCAAACCCAACATCCAAGACCTTTGCGTCACCATTTCTTAAAGATCACGGCCACGGCCACGACGATCAGCGCGAACCCTGCGAGGTAATTCCACCGCAGCGGCTGCTTCAGATACAGCACGGAGAACGCGGCGAAGACAGTAAGGGTAATGACTTCCTGGATCGTCTTAAGTTGGGCCGCGGTGAACTCGTAGGAGCCAATGCGGTTTGCCGGGACTTGGAAACAATATTCAAAGAACGCGATCAGCCAGCTGATCAGAATTACTTTGTAGAGCGGTACCTCGCGATATTTCAGATGCCCATACCAGGCAAACGTCATGAAGATGTTGGAGATGGTGAGCAGCGCGATCGTCCTCATGGGGCCGATTCAATCCTTTCCGCGGTTTTCCGTAACGTTAGAATGCCCGACTCTGCAACGGCCGGCCCAACGGAGCTAATGCAGATGCTCTTTCTCTGATTTACGTTTACAATTTCCTTCCGGCAACCGGCCCTCGAGAATTTCTCTGCCCTCGCAAAATCCGATTTCCGTCGCCGTGGTCGGCGTAGGCGTCTTCGGACGTAATCATGCCCGAGTCTACAAGGAACTGGAACAACAAGGAGAGCCGGTACGCCTGCTGGGGGTGGTTGATCCGGATTTAAGCCGCGCCGACGCCGTAGCCAGCGAGTTTGGATGCAGGGGCTTCGGATCAGTCCAGCAGATGTTAACCACACGCAGCGAGTTGCAAGCCGCCTCGGTAGCGGCTCCCACGGTGCATCACCTGGCTGTGGCGCGCGAGTTGATGAAGGCCGGAGTGGACGTGCTGATCGAAAAGCCGCTGGCGGCATCGCTGCCGGATGCCGAGGAACTGGTCTCGCTCGCGGCCACGCACAAGCGGATCGCGCAGGTCGGGCATCTCGAGCGCTTCAATCCAGCGGTTCGTGCGACCGTTCCTTTGCTGACGCAACCTATGTTTTTCGAAGTGCACCGGCTCAGCGTGTTTACTCCACGTTCACTCGATGTGAACGTTGTCCTCGATCTGATGATCCACGATCTCGACATTGTGCTGGCGTTCGCCAAATCGCCCGTCAAGGAGGTTCGGGCCGTCGGACTGCCCATTTTGTCGGGCAAAGTGGACATTGCGAATGTGCGGCTGGAGCTCGAATCGGGTTGCGTTGCGAACTTTACGGCCAGCCGCGTCTCCACGGAGCGGGTGCGCAAGCTGCGTTTTTTTCAGCCAAGGCAGTATGTTTCGCTCGATTACGGACGCCAGGAGGTGCTGGTCTTCACCGTGGGACAGGAGGGAGCCGTATCGGAAGGAAAGTCCGGAGCAATGTCCGGATCGCCTTCGGTAAATCCTCAGATTGGCGTCACCAAACCAGCGGTCGCCTCGGAAGAACCGCTGCATGCCGAGCTCAAGGCTTTTCTCCGCGCGGTGCGAGAACGCTCCACGCCCGTGGTTCCGCTCGAAGACGGCCGTCGCGCCCTGGCGTTGGCGCTGGAGATCGTTGATGCAATTCGCGACCACGGAACCAAAGTTAACCTCGCAGGCATCGCCAAAGCAAAACCCTGACTGTTCTCTGGAGATCCGCGTCAAACCCTGCCGCGTCCTCCTGACCGAAGCCGTATTTCAGGGGAAGTAAAGCATCTCGCGCGCAGACTGACAAGGCTCTCATGCCAGATCCCCTTCGACGTGCGCAGGGGAGGCTCTCGCTCGGCCGAACCGCCCCGGCTCGGGATTGAAGCCCTGACACGAGAGTCCCAACCTGCAAACTGGAAGGCGTCAAATCTCTCATTTACATATGTTTACACACTAAAGTCGTGGCCCGAGAGTGGGAGAGCAGAATCCCCCGAAAGATGCGAAAATAGAAGCAACTTGGTTGTAGAGCATCGCGCGCGCATTGCGTTACTTCCTGCCAGGCCGGAATGCAACGCCGCGAGTGTATCCTGTGTCTAATGAGTGGCGGATACAGCTAAGCTTTTACAGTTAAGCGTTCTCAGTTACGCCCAGCGCATGCCGATCACGCAAATTCCATTCCAGGATCCGGTGGCTCCCCCCGAAAAGCCGCAACCGGAACAACTCGGCCTCTACGACCAGCAGGATTGGGAAACCGCCTACCGTGATCTCGATGCGCATGTGCCACACCTGCTCATCCAGTTGCAGGACGATCTGGAGCGCTCTCGCTGGCGCGAAGCGATCTGGATTTCGATCATCGTGCACTTGGTGCTCACCATTGTTCTCTGGAACTTAAACCTGATCGAGAAATTCGTTGGCTGGCACACCGCAGTCGTTGTGCCCATGGCGACCGAGGATAAGAACCTTACCTTCCTTGCACTGCCGCCGGATTTGCAGAAGCCCACGCGCAGACCGAACACGAACATTGCCTCCGACAAGGATCGCATCGCGACCTCGCGTCACCCCGCGCTCGATCCCAAGGAATTGCGCAAGATTCTGGCGACGCCTCCGCCGGGCGCGCCTGGAATGACGGGTCCGCGCGCCCCGCAGCCTGCACCGCCACAAGCGGCGGCTCAGAACCAGCCGCCTTCTCAGCAGCCGCAAGGGCAGCCCCCGCCTCGTCCGCAGTTCCAGAGCGATCAGCAGGCACAGTTGCAGACGCCCGCCCGTCCCAATAACTCTTTCAGCAAGTACGCGGGTGCGATGACGCCGGGGGAGGCGATTCAGCAGGCTACGCAAGGAGTGGCAGCCAACCGGGCAGCCGGTGCTGGTCAGGGAGGCGACTTCGGGCTTGGGACTGGGGCTCACGGCGCCCAAATGGGTCCCTTCGAAATTCTCAGCGACACCCAAGGCGTAGATTTTGGACCTTATCTGCAGCGTATCTTGGAGGATGTGCGACAGAACTGGTATCACCTGATTCCCGAGTCTGCCGAGATGAAGAAAGGGAAACTCGCCATTGAGTTTGCCATTACAAAGGACGGCAAGGTCGCGGACATGCGCCTGATAGCCACCTCGGGCGACACCGCCCTGGATCGCCCGGCATGGGGCAGCATCACCGCTTCCAATCCTTTCCCCCCACTACCCAGCGAATTCACGGGGCCGTATCTCGCGCTCCGCTTCCGTTTTTATTACAATCCCGACAAAGCTGATTTGCAGTAGCGTCGCGTCCTCCCCCTCCCTAGGCGCCCTTCCTTGCCCTGGGTGTACCTGCTACATTTTTAGCCAGTGCCGCCCTCCGAAGAATACGTTCAGCGTCGAGACCTCCGTCAGTCGCGCGTTGCCTATTATCAGAAAATTCACCTTCGCCTCGGGAACCTCCGACTCCTCTTAGCTCTCATCGTCGGATTGATGGCATGGGCGTCATTCCCCGGGCACTATTTCTCACCCTGGTGGCTGGCCGCTCCCCTGGCGGCGTTCGTAGGCATCGCGGACCGTCATTCGCGGATTCTTCGGGCGCGCGAGTTGGCTCAACGTGCCGCCGGATTTTATGAAAAAGGGCTGGCACGCGTTGAAGATCGTTGGGCCGAATTCGGAGAAACCGGCGATCGCTTTGACGATCCGCACCACGCCTACGCGAGCGACCTCGACCTGTTCGGGAAGGGAAGCTTATTTCAACTTCTTTCGACCGCCCGCACGCGCATGGGCGAAGACACCCTGGCACAGTGGCTACTCGCTCCCTCCACAGCGGAACAGATCCGCGAGCGCCATGCCGCAGTGAACGAACTGCGCGATCAACTCGATCTGCGAGAGGATGTGGCGGTGCTTGGCGAAGATGTTGGCGTGGGCGTTCATCCCGCCGCACTGCTGAAGTGGGCGGAATCGTCGAACCAGATGAAACCGTTGTGGATCCGATGGCTGTCGCCGTTTCTGGCTGCGTTGGCGGTTGCGGGCGCCATCGTGTGGGCCGTGTGGGGAGTGGCAACGCCGCTGGCGCTGATGGTGGTGATCGAAGCCATACTCACCTACCGGCTCAAGAAACCATTGGAGGAAGTGCTGCGGGAAACCGAGCACGCATTCCGCGACTTGGATCTGCTTTCAGGCCTGCTCGCCCGGGTCGAAGCGCACACGTTCCAGTCGCCACAATTGCTCGCGCTGCAGCGCGAACTGTTCTCGAGCGGCGTCCCCGGGTCTCAGGCGATCGCGCGCCTCAGAACTTTAGTTGACCGGATCAACTCGCGCCACAACATCTTTGTGCGGATCATCGACGCCCCGCTCATGTACTCCGTGCAAGTAGCATTCGCCGTCGAACGCTGGCGCAACGCTCATCGCAGTGCGCTGCCCTTGTGGGTGAATGCCGTGGGACAGATCGAGGCTCTTGTTTCGCTGGCCGGTTATAGCTTCGAGCATCCCTCCGATCCGTTTCCGGATTTTACCGGTGGTCCGGCCGCGTTCGACGCCGAAGAACTCGGACATCCGCTCGTTCCAGCGGCAGACTTCGTGCGCAACCACGTCAACATTTGTGGAAAAATACGGGTTCTGCTGGTGAGCGGTTCCAACATGTCGGGAAAAAGCACCTTGCTGCGGGCGGTGGGAATCAATGTTGTGCTGGCCATGGCGGGTGCGCCCGTGCGAGCCCGCCGCCTGTCACTGACGCCGCTGCAACTGGGGGCCAGCATTCGCGTCAACGATTCTTTGCGGGAAGGCAGCTCCCGTTTCTATGCCGAGATCACCCGTCTACGACAGATTTTCGATTTGGCCAGAGGCGATCGGCCGGTGCTGTTTCTATTGGATGAACTATTACAGGGCACAAACTCGAAAGATCGCCGCATCGGCGCGGAGGGAATCGTACGCGCGCTGGTGAAGCGCGGCGCAATTGGGCTGGTGAGCACGCATGATCTGGCGTTGACCGACATCGGCGGTCCGGTCGAAACCCAGTTGCGCAACGTCCATTTTCAAGATGAGCTGGCGAACGGCCGAATGACCTTCGACTACAAGCTACGCGATGGCATCGTTACGAAAAGCAACGGCCTTGAACTGATGCGCTCCATCGGGCTTGAAGTGTAGGCATCGGCAGTTCTTCCGCATTGGTTACCACACTTGGCAACGGTTCCGATTCACCATAGGCGCGCCCGCCTTGCAGTGAAATGCTTCCCGGAATTGCGGCATATTTGAGACTACGCCGTTCGTACGATATTTTTCCGGAGAATGCGGGTCGACCGTGGCCCGCATCCGCTTGGTCTCATCCCGAGTCTCGCCGCACCAACTCTGGCCGTAACCCACAAAGAAGCGCTGATCGGGGGTGAGGCCATCGATCGGCTCCAGCCTTTGGTCCTTGGTGTCATCCTTCCACGCCGCGTAGGCCAGAAGCAGGCCGCCCAGATCGGCCACATCTTCACCCAGAGTCAGCTTGCCGTTGATTTTGATGTCATCGATGATGGTGTAGGTCGAATACTGGTCTGACACGCAACTGGCGCGCTTCACGAATTCCTTTCCGTCCTCCGGAGTCCACCAGTCGCGCAGGTTGCCGTGGGCATCGAACTGCCGTCCTTCATCGTCGAACCCGTGGGTTAGTTCGTGTCCGATGGTACCCCCGGTGTCACCGTAGTTGGGCGCTGCATCGGAGGTCGGATCGAAGGCCGGAGGCTGCAGCACGCCCGCGGGAAAATTGATGTCGTTCATCTGCGGATCGTAATACGCGTTCACGGTCGGCGGCGTCATGTCCCATTCACCACGATCCACTGGCTTGCCGATTTTGGCTAACTGTCGGTTGAATTCGAACTCCCGTGCGCGCTCCACGTTGCCCAGTTCGTCTCCGCGCACAATCTCAAGTTTGCTGTAGTCTCGCCACTTGTCGGGATATCCGATCTTGTTAGCCATCCCTTGCAGCTTGGCCAGCGCCTGTTGCTTGGTTGCCGGAGACATCCACGGCAAGCTCTTGATGTCCTGGTCCATCGCTATCTGGATTTCCTTCACGATTTTCAGCGCCTGCTGCTTGGCCTCCGGAGTGAAATACTTTTCCACGTACGCCTGGCCTAAATCCTCTCCCAAATAGCGGTCGACCGCTTCCGTGCAGCGTTTCCAGCGGGCCTGCAGTTCCTGCTGTCCGCGCAGCGTCTTCCCATAAAATGCGAAGTTCTCGTTCAAAAATGGAGCCGAAAGAGAGGGCGCATCCGCATGCACCAGATGCCACCGCAGATAGGTTTTCCAATCCGCCAGGTTTTCTTTTTCCAGTTCTTCGTTCATGCTTTTGAAGAAGGTGGGCGAGGCGACATTCAAGGACGAGAGCGCGGGCATTCCAACCTTGGCGAAATAAGCTGTCCAGCGGAACTCGGGAGAAATCTTCTCCAGCTCCGCGCTGGTCATCTTGTGGTCCAGAGCCTTGGGGTCGCGCCGCTCGACTCGCGTCATCGAACCCTTAGCCAGAGCGGTTTCGATGCGCATCACGGTTTGCGCTTCGGCCGCTGCGGTTTCGGGCTGGTCGCCGAGCAGCTCAAACATTTTCCCCACGTGAGCTACGTACTGCTTGCGCAGTTCGACCGACTTGGCATCGTCTTTGGTGTAATAGTCGCGGTCGGGCAAACCGAGTCCGCCCTGGTCGGCGTCGGCGATAACCTGATTGGCATCGCGGAAATCCTGAATCGAATCAAAGCGGAAAAGCACGTTGTCATCAATCATGGCCGAGGCCACGTCAGCGATTTCCGCCTTGGCGCTCATCTTGGCAATCCGTTCCAGCGCCGGCTTCAGCGGCTCGGCTCCCTTGGCGTCGATCGCCTTCTCGTCCGTACAGGAGGCATAGTAGTCGCCAATCTTTTGGTCGACCGTGTTGCGCTTGGGATCTGGCGCGGACGCAGCTTCCAGAATCCCGCGCAAACGCGCCAGATTTTCGTCCTGCATTTTGGAATAAGTGTCCCACGACGATTGATCGGGGGGGATGGGGTTTCTCTTGATCCACCCGCCGCAGGAATAGGTAAAGAAGTCCACACAAGGATCGACGCTCCGGTCCATCGACGTGACGTCCAGCGCCGGCTCAGGCTTGGCCACTCCCGCCTGCTGCGCGTTGGCTAAGGACAGAGAAAATAAGATCGCAAACGCAACCAAACTCATGCGCACGATGGCCATTGAGAACCCTCGTTGATATGAAAATTGAAACCCTGAGACCCCGTAGTATAAGCCCAGGCGTCAAGCCTTATGTCAGAAGCCCAGGCCGGAAGTCGAGCTTAGCCCTTTCTCAAATGAATCGATCCATCTCCGGTGCGAATGGTCAGCAGGCTGCCGCCGCCATTCAGCTTACCGCGGAATTCGTTCCGCCGAGTTTGGCCCTCGGTGGTGATGGGCATGTCGAGATCGATGTGGCCGTCGCTGGTGTGCAGGTCCAGGTCGGCGGCCAGTTCGCCGGGGACTTCGAGAGAAACGTTGCCGTCGCCGGTCTCCAGTCTCCAGCCCGCTGTCAGCGAAGATCCGGCCGCCGCGCGGACTTCCACGTGACCATCGCCCGTCTTCAACTCCAGTTCGTCAAAGCGTCCCTGAGCCGTAATGTGTCCGTCGCCGGTCGTGGCATGCAATTTTCCGTCCACCGCCTCGAGGTTCTCGGAGCCGTCGCCGGTGTGCAGATCCATTTCGCCCTTCAGTCCGGCAATGTCGATCTTCCCATCCCCAGTACGCAGGTTGACGCGACCCTGGCGCGGCATCTGGATAAGGATGTCCACGCGATGGTCGCCCCACTCGACGCTGAAGTTGTGGTGCGGATAGTGCACATCAATTTCGACCGAGTCTCCGCTCTGATGCTCTTCCACGCGAATGCCGCCTTCGCCGATCTTGTAACGAGAAGTGATGACCTTGGCCTCAATCCGGTTCTGATCCCAGGTCGTGACGCGGATGTTGGCGTCGGAGGTCTCGATTCGCAGCTCGGGCTGGCCGCTGAGGTTATAGGTTTTCGACCATTCGTCGGCGCGGGCGGGTGCCGCGCAAAGCAGGGCTAGAGAAGTGGTCGCCAGCGTGGCAAGCGTCAGGCGCTTCATCGCAGAGAGTTTCATAAATCCTCCGGCAAGGGCACAGCTTCGCCCAGCCTGTTAGACGTGGTTACGGACGATCGGTGAGGTTAGTTCCACGGAATTAACCCCCAGGCCCATCCGCGGCAACGCCACTCGCCGCGCTGGAGGTCCCTTGAAGGGAGAGCTTCTAGGGAAGCGCAGGAAGAAATCATTCAGAGATTACGGAGGGGGATCCCAGAGATGAATCTCGGCACGGGGTCGGAATGCTGTGTACGTTCAGCGGCCAATGTGCTTACTTGCCGCCCGCGCCGGCCACCTGCACCGCCGACTCCATCAAGGCCGGGATCCGCACTACGAACAGCGCCCCGCCATGCAGCTTATTCTGGCAGGTTATCTGGCCACTATGATCCTGGATTACTCCATACACCGCACTCAGACCGAGGCCCGTACCCTTTCCAACCGGCTTGGTGGTGTAAAACGGATCGAAAACCCGCTGCGGCTCGCGAATGCCCGGTCCGGAATCGGAAAACTGCAGCACGGCCTCTTTGCCCTCCAGTTGTGCTGTAATCTCCAGCGACCCTCCACCTGACTCTTCCAGAGCATCCATGGCGTTCTCGATGATCTCGACAAAGGCCTCGAAGAGTTGGTTGGCATTGCCCTGCACCCGGGCAAAACCGGGGTCAATGGAGAGCTCCACCCGGATCGTTCCCGATAAACGGCGCAACTCGAGCATCTGGGTCGCGCGCTGCAGCAGCATACCAACGTCCACCGGAATTTTCTCCGCGGGCGACTGCTGGGCAAAACTCAACAGGTCCGCGACCAGATCACGGGTTCGCCCAGCCTGGTTCACAATCTTGCGCACCAGCGCGTGCTGTTCGTCGGTGAGCCGCTCCTTCGTCCACAGTTGCTCCGAATACGTCATGATTGCGGTCAAGGGATGGTTGATGTCGTGGGCCGCTCCTGCCACCAGGTTTCCCAGCGAAGCCAGCTTCTCTCTCTGCACCAGTTCGCTCTGCAAACGCTTCTGGCCCTCGTATCCCTGGCGCGACTTCTGCAGCAGGGTCACCAGAGTCTGGTCTTGGACATACTGCCGCAAAAACACAAACGCTCCCAACAGCAACATCGCCACCAGCACGGTCGCAACCCGGAACACTCGGGTGGGAGGAGCCGAGTTATCGAACAGTATGGTCCACAGTCCCAATCCCGGCAGAGACAATAGTGTCAGCATGGCGAGCCGCGGAATCACTTTTCTCCATCGCGGGTGCAAATTGATCTCTCGGCTCTCGAGACCCCATTCCCGCGCCGATAACGCGGTGGCCGCCATCCACGCCAACGTCCCGATGAAAGGGACATCGTACAGGCTTCCGGAGTAATACCTGCCGCTCATCACCGCCCACCCCAGCACCCAGGTGTTAATGGCGTAAAGCAGACCAACGGAAAAAAGATTCCGATAGAGACGGCGCCATCCGGTCGAACTGGTCCATACCGCTTGCCCCAGCGCAGCCAGCAGCAGGATGTTCTCCAGCAGATAAAGCCGGTTATAGCAGATGTTATACAGATCGACGTTCAGGGCTACATACTGGTGGGGAAACACAATGAAGGCATAAAGAAAAATCCACCAGGCCAACAGCATCAGAAAATTCCGCAGACTGAGATGATTTCTGGCTTCTCTTTTAGCCAAGTCCGGGCGCCAGAGCACCGCCGCGATCATCGGTACCGCATGGAAGAAGAGAATGACGTCAAAGAAAGATGCATCGGGAAACCTGCGATGCAGCCCGATTTCGCGATAAGTCCAGGCTGCCTGATTGCACGCCCAGAGCGAGAATCCGAGCGCCATCAACGCCCAGAAACTGCGCTCCTGCCCGGGGCGGGCCAGAGCGTTGCCGAGCGCGATCGCGGCGGCTACCAGCATCAACGCCAGTCCCCCCAGATCGGAAAATGCCGTCAACCCGGTGCCCTTATGAGCGATCAGAGACACGCCGGCAAAAGCCAGTGTGATCCCGGCCGCTGCGGCAAACCAACGGTGGCGCGCGAACAAACTCATCCCTCTTTATTTTATGTCACGGAATTCGTCATCCCGAAAGCGCCTGGCAGGTCGTTGGTTACTTTGGTCATAGCCGTTCGGAGTCGCAGTTGGGGGATCACGGGTCAGGTGCTCGCTCAAACCTCGCCATTCTTTGGCGAGACTAGGGCCTGCCCCGGGCGAAGTCGTAGGGTTTTGATCTACCGCCGCACTTCCAGACCCCCGAATCCAAAGATGTTTTAGAATCGACAGGGAGGGCATTGATCGAATCCTTCCCCTGGTGACCTATGGCATTTCCCGTAACCCGTCTTCGCCGCCTCCGCCGCACCGCCGAGCTGCGCAACCTGGTGTGTGAGACTCGCCTCACTCCCGACGCACTCGTCTATCCCATGTTCGTCTGTCCCGGCGAGGGTGTTCGCAAGCCAGTCCGCTCCATGCCGGGCGTGTTTAATCTGTCGGTGGACGAAGCGGTCAAGGAGGCGCAGCAAGTTCACTCCCTGGGTGTGTCCTCGGTCATCCTGTTCGGCCTTCCCGACACGAAAGATGAAGTTGCCACCGGCGCCTGGGCCGACGACGGCATCGTCCAGCGCGCGGCCCGCGCCCTGAAGCGCGAACTCCCCAGCCTGATCCTGATGGGCGACGTATGCCTCTGCGAATACATGTCGCACGGCCACTGCGGAATCGTGAAACAGACGTTCACGCCCCAATCCTTGGGTGCGGCGGTTCGAGACGCCCTAACGCCGTCGCAGCGCCTGCTCATGGTGAAGAGCAAAGAAGAGAAAGAAAGAGCCATCGCGACGCTGGCATCCGTGGCCGCGCGTGCCGCGCAGTCAAGTTTCGAAATTGACAACGATGCCTCCCTCGATCTCCTGGCCCGCACCGCAGTCTCGCTGGCGAAAGCCGGCGTCGACATCATCGCCCCCTCCGACATGATGGACGGCCGCGTCGCCGCCATCCGCCGCGCTCTCGACGCCGTTGCCTTCACAAATACGCCGATTCTTTCCTACGCCGCCAAGTTCGCCTCCGGCTTCTACGGCCCCTTCCGCGAGGCCGCCGACTCCGCTCCGCAATTCGGCGACCGCCGCTCCTATCAAATGGACGGAGCCAACCGGCGCGAAGCCATGCGCGAAATCCAAGCCGACATCGACGAAGGCGCCGACATGATCATGGTCAAACCCGCCCTGCCCTACCTCGACGTAATCGCCGCCGCCCGCGACCGCTTCGACCTGCCCCTGGCCGCCTATCAAGTCTCCGGCGAATATGCCATGATTGAAGCTGCCGCCCAAAACGGCTGGATTGAACGCGACCGCGTCATGATGGAATCCCTGCTAAGCATCCGCCGTGCCGGCGCCACCATCATCCTCACCTACTACGCCAAGGACGCGGCCAGGTTGTTGGGATGAAGTGGTACGGGTGAGGGAGTTGTACCTGTGGGGGGCGGACACGACACGACAGCCCACCCCGCCGCTACAGTCCTGCAGCCCTTTGGCCCTGGAAACTCACTTCCACCAGCTTACGGTCTTCCTCCGAGACTTTGAACATCAGCCGCGGCTTCAGGCTCATGAAGCTGGCCACGAACACGTCGGGGATTTGGCCGATACGGGTGTTGTAAGTGTTGACGTCGTCGTTGAAAAACTCGCGGCGGTCGGCGATGCGCTCTTCCAGTTCGGTAATGCGGTTCTGAAGCTTGAGGAAGTTTCCGTTGGCCTTAAGCTGTGGATAATTCTCAGCCACGGCAAACAGTCCGCGCAGCGCGCTCGCCATTTGCAGATCGGCAACCGCTTTCTGGCCGATGCTCGCCGCGTTCACCGACGCCGTTCGCGCCTCGGTCACGGCGAGCAGCGTCTGCAGCTCGTGCTGCATGTATCCCTTCACCGTCTCCACCAGGTTGGGGATTTCGTCGTGACGCTGCTTGAGCAGCACGTCGATATTGGCCCAGGCGCGGTCGTTCTCATTGCGCAGCCGCACCAGCCCGTTGTAGAGAATCACGCTGTAAATGAGCACGCCGGCGACAAAAAGAAAAAACGCCAACCCGGTGATCGCACTGCTATCCATTCCTTAAAGGTGCCAGTCGCAGGTGGCGAAGGCAAGTGCCGGAAGGGTTGCGCCAGCAGTTTCGAGCCCCTGTCGCGTCTGCGCCCAAGCGGGACAGCCGAGGCGGCTGTCCCGACATGAGCCTCTTTATCCGCTAGTCTTTACTATTCTCTAATCTTTACTATTACTATTCGCTAGTCTTTACTGGGTTTTTTCGGCGTGAGATCGCAGGCTTTGCGAACTTCATCCAGGTTCAAGCCTGCGGGGGTGAACTCCGCAATCTGCCGTCCGCTGGCGGTCGGGAGTTCGATATTAAACAGCTGCGCACCGAGTAGCCCTCGGGTGGTTCCTTTGTCCATGGAAAGGAAGTGGCCGCGCTCCCAGTTCCAGCCATGATAGCCATGCGTGTCGTCGATGCGAACCATCACTTCCAGTTGCGGCTGACCCCAGAAGCCGGGTCGATTGGGGGGAGGAAGTCGGACCCCGGGATTGAAATCGGCCAACCTGAGCTTGCCATTCTCGCAAAACAGGTCGACTCGGGGCGGGTAGTTAGGATCTTCGCGAAAGTAATTGTTGGCTACAAGTTCGAAGCGGACTTTGTGGGCGCCGGTCATCTTGTCTTCCGATTGAAACTCCATCCATTTGCCGCCGGCGCTGACGCCGTCTTTTTCACCCTGATAGGGGCTCATGGCGCCGCCCTGGGCAAAAGCAGAGACGGCACAAAGCAATGTCACGCACGCCAAAACGGACTTGGCGGCCAGGGCGGTACGATTGGGTTTACGAGACGAGTGCAATTCGTTCACAGTTTCCTCCAGACGGGTATCCTTAACTATGTTTGAACCCGGAAGCACCCTGAAAAGTTGCGCGAAAAGGTTCGGGCCGGACGGGTTCCCGGGCAACGACCTACCGGGTATTGACCTTCAGGTCGACATAGACCTGGGACCGGTCGTCGAACTGGCTGACCGATTTGGTGTCGCTTTTGCGGCCCTTATACTGAGCGTAAACCTCATAGTCGATGGCAGTGGAGAGCGCCGGGAAGCGGTAGGTGCCGTCCGGTCCCACAATGTAGGTCTTCACCGATCGAGTGCGGGTGTTGGTCAAGTAGACGATCGCATCGGGTAGCGGATTGTCCTGCGGATCGAGCACCTTGCCGAGCAGCAGGCGCCCCACGGCCTTATCTTTTTTGTCGGCCGCGGCATTGGACACCACACCCAAAACTACCAGCAACCCACACGTCACAATCAAAGCCTTGATCAAGGATCCCTGGCGATTCATGCTGCCGCTATTGTCTCACGGAGAACTTGCAGCCAACTACCGACCAGAAGCTATCTCATCAATGGTTGGGAAGTGCACGGGCGACGCCGGCGGCTGAAACACTGGGCATGCGCGACGGTTTCTAGTGGGTCAGGTGTAATCCAGTGTCTTCGCGTTCGTCGTTATAAATGTGAACCGTAACCTGCTGCACCAGCCGCAGAGGCTTGCCGTCGGCGGCTTTGACGCCCTTAAGATCAGCCCACAGAATATAGTCCGCTTCGCCAGCCGGAACCCGTTGGGCGAACTCACCCATGTGGTCGGAATAGAGTTCCCAGCGAACCTTCTTGGCTTTATCGGTGGCGCGGCGGATTTTCACGGTGACGCCATACACCGGATGATCATCCGGTCCCCAGACCGTCCCGGCAATGAGAGCGTAGGGTTTGGCTCTGTCTTTGTCCTTGGAGTTGGAAGCTGCGAGAAGCCCTTTCTGCGGGCTGAAGATCGGCAAGAGAAGTACGATCAGGAAAACTCCCAGGTGAAATAACTTTGCAAAAGGCCCGCCCGAACGAAGTTTAAGAATAGTCACCGTCTTCGCTCTCCTCCGCTTCGTCGTCGTCTTCTTCTTCGTAACCTGCTTCCACGGCCTTCAATTCGAGCGGACTGGTGGTGACGACTTCAAAATCCGTGCCGCACTCCGGGCACGAGATCACTTCCCCTTCATCGACCTCTTCCTCATCGACGTCCAGATTGGTGTCGCATTCGGGACAAAGAACCATAAAGCCTCCCTCGCCGGTTAGAGCCTCCTGTTAATATTTAGAGGCCTCCCCGGCTGTAGGTCAAGGGGCACGAGCTGTAGACGCGCGATTTTTCTAGAGGAGCGGGAATCGCTCTCCCGGAGCGACATTTGCGCTAGAAGGGGAAATTGAACCATGCTCCATTGGTTTCGCGGAATGCGCTGGATTGCGGCCGCGCTTCTGTCGGTAGCGATGGCGGCTACGGCCCAGTCTGCGAAATCTGAGCCAAGTTACGCCGCCGATTCGCAGATTGCGGCGGCGTTGCGGCAGGTTTCCGCGCAACGAATTCAGGCCAACATTGAAAAACTTGTCAGCTTCGGAACTCGGCTGACCCTTTCGGCGCAGGATCCGGCATCGATTGCCGCGGGTCATGGAATTGGCGCGGCGCGCGAGTGGATCCGGTCGGAGTTCGAGCGCTATGCGAAAGATTGCGGCGGATGCCTGGAAGTGAAGACCGACAGCTTTACCGAAGAGCCCACCGAGCGCATTCCGAAGGCAACGCAAATCACCAATGTTTATGCGGTTCTGAAAGGGACCGACGCCGCGAACGCAAAAAGAATGGTGCTGGTGACCGGGCACTACGATTCGCGCAACACCGACATCCTCGATGGCATCGGCGACGCACCCGGAGCGAATGACGATGGCAGCGGCACCGCCGTCAGCCTGGAATGTGCTCGGGTACTAAGCCAGCTGAAGTTTCCCGCGACCATTGTTTTTCTGACCGTGGCGGGGGAAGAGCAGGGTCTGAACGGCAGCAAGCACTTTTCGAAGATGGCCAAAGATCAGGGTTGGGACCTGGAGGCGGCCCTTAACAACGACATTGTCGGCGGCGACAAGAGCGCGGAACAGGATCATTCCGTGGTGCGAGTTTTCTCCGAGGGCGTGCCCGCGGCGGCCACCGAGCAGGACCTCCGGCGCATTCGTGGTTTGGGCGGGGAAAGCGATTCCGGTTCGCGGCAGCTGGCACGGTATATCGCAGAGGTTGGCCGGACCTATGACGTGGGCCTGAAGCCGATGCTGGTGTTCCGGCTCGATCGCTTTCTGCGCGGCGGCGATCATTATTCCTTCAACCAGCAGGGATTCGCCGCCGTGCGTTTCACGGAATTTCGCGAGGACTTTCATCATCAACACCAGAACGTGCGTACGGAGAACGGCGTCCCCTACGGCGATCTGCTCAAATTTGTGGACTATGACTATGTGGCGCGCGTGGCGCGTCTGAACGCGGCTACGCTCGCATCGCTGGCCTCGGCGCCGGCGCCGCCAGCGAACGTACATATCCTGACCAGGGATTTGGAGAATGACACCACGCTGAGCTGGGAGGCTTCGCCGGGCGGACTGGCCACCGATTACGAGGTATTATGGCGCGCCACGACCAGCCCGGAATGGGAACACGCGCAGAAAGCTGGCAACGCGACGCGCGCGACCCTCCAGCTTTCGAAGGATAATGCCATCTTCGCGGTGCGGGCAGTGGACCGCGCGGGTCATCGCAGTTTGCCGGTGGTACCGGTACCGGAGCGCTAAGCGGCTGGACTCGCCCTGGTGCGAGTAGAATTGGACCTTAGGTAAAGTCGAGGTAAAAAGTCGAGGTAAAATCTGTGCGGCGAACCGGCGAACCCATGACGTTGAGCCTGCCCCCGTTCACCCCGGCGGTGATCTGGCTGCTGGGCATCAACACGGGCATCTACCTCCTGCTCCTGCTGTTCATGCGAGTGCAAGCAGATGTCCCAGTTTTTGTTCTCGATAACCTCGCCCTTCAACCGCAAGCCGTAGTCCACGGCGCGATCTGGCAGTTGGTCACTTACGGTTTTCTGCATTTCGAGTTCTGGCACTGGTTCGGCAACATGCTCGGCCTTTGGATGTTTGGCGCTGCCTTTGAGAGCGCGTGGGGTACGCGGCGTTTCCTGGAACTGTTTTCGATTGGAGTGGTGGGGGCGGCGATTACCACGATTGCCGCTTCGTACGCGCACATCTTGGGCAATCCCGGGACGCGTACGCTGGGCGCTTCGGGCGGAGTCTTCGCCATTCTCATCGCCTTTGGAATGCTGTTTGGGGACCAGGAAATCATGATGATTCCGTTCCCCTTTATGATCAAGGCCAAGTACTTTGTGGGCATCCTGATTGTGGTCACGTTGGCGTTTGCCATGTCCGGCAGCGGCGGCGTAGCCTACGTGGCCCATCTGGGCGGACTACTGTTTGGCTGGCTTTATGTGAGACGCGGCATCAAGCCGGCGCTGGTGCACGTCGGATTCGCGGAACGCTACTACGGCGCACGCAATTCCTACTACCGCTGGAAGCGGCGCCGGGCGGCGAAGAAGTTTGAGGTCTACATGTCGAAGCATGACCGCCAAGTCCACTTCGACGAGCACGGGAATTACATTCCACCCGATGACGACACCCACAAAGGCAACGGAGGATCGAAGTCGGGATGGGTGAACTAAGATTGGCCACGGATTGCACGGATCGACGGTAGAAACGTCGCTGGCCAACGTCTCTGCCGGCGGGTGCTCCGAATCATGGTGAGAGGGACGTTGCCGGCAACGTCCCTACGATAAAAGTCCTGCTAGCTCGGACCAGATTTGTCGGGGCAGTGTCTGCTGCATTGCCTTCCCTTTGAATCCCAGATCGTGACCGGCACCTTCCACCACCAGGAGCTTCGTCTTCGCGGGAATCATCTTCAGGGCACGCTCCATCTCGGCAACTGACGCGAAAGGGTCGCGAGTGCCTTGAACGAAGAGCGCCGGTGTGCTCAGGTCGGGCAGATGTTGGGTGCGCTGCTGTTCGGGTTTGCGCGGGGGATGTAGCGGATAGGAAAGCAGCAGCAGGGCGGCAACCAAGTCTGACGCTTGCGGTCGACTCTCGGCGCACAGCATGCTGGACTGGCGTCCGCCGTAGGAGTGGCCCCCCAGCAAGAGGCGGCCGGAAGTCATTTTTCTCATGGCGGCGAGCGCATTTTTCAAGCCCGCGCGGTCGCGGGCTGCATCTCCCGGTCCCGGCGGACCGAAAGACTTGGATTGGCGATACGGCAAATCGCAACGCAGCACGGTGAATCCCGTGCTGCGGAATGTCTCCGCCAGAGCAACCAGGAGCGGTGCCGTAGCGTTCGAGCCCGCGCCATGGGCTAACACCAGGGCGTCGCCGTTGGGAGTGTCGGGCAGGTGGAGGAAGCCGCGAACCTTGGGGTCAACGGAATCGTCATGGAACTCGCGAATGGGATTCTCAGGCAAGAGACCATTCTAAATCGTGCCCGGTGCGGGCCGAACTCGCTCTGGCCTCACCGCCGGGGCGATGATCTCTACACCAGGCTCTTCCCCCGAGTCTTTTCACTTCCGGCTCCCTAGAGGTAGTTCCGTCAGGGTCTCGTAGACTTTTACGATTTGAATTTCATTTCCCAGGCGAGACCAGCAGCGCAGCATGTCAGGATCTTCTTGTGCGGCGCTGCGTGCGGCTTCCGACTTCCAGTGGCGCAGCAGAACGTAGTGCGATTCGCGGTCGCGGTAGAGCAGATCGCGCCCATAGCCTTTCGTAGCGACGACGGAACTCAGTTCGCGCAGGGTCGCCAGCGACGCGGCTTCCATATCCGGGATCGGTTCCCAGATGGCCACCGAGAGTATCTCTTGCGGCATAGGGGGGGATTATAGCTTGCGGCGGCGGGCGGAGAGCGGTTTCTGTGGGTAGGGCTTTTTCCGGTTCGGATTCTTAAGGTTGGGGTTTGTGGGATGAGCGATGCGTTCCGCTTCTTCGTCGGTGACCACGTGCAGCCGCATCAGGTTGGTGGAACCGGAAGATTGGCGCGTGCCGGCGACGACTCCGAGAACATCGCCGGGCTTCACCAGGCCGCGGCTGACCAGATCCTGCTCGGCCATGGTGACCATCTGTTCCGCGGAAAACGCCGGGCGGCAGTGCACCGGGTGCACCCCCCAGTAAAGATTCATGCGCCGCACCACTGGCTTGAGGTGGGCGAAGGCATAGATGGCGGCTGGCGGGCGGTATTTCGAAATCATGCGGGCAGTGTTCCCGGTTTCCGTGAAGACCGCGATGGCGCCCATGGGCAAATCTTCCGCCGCGTGGGCAATCGATTCGCAGATCGTTTCAGCCACCGAAAGTCCGCGGTGTTCTCGCCGGCGGCGTAACTGGACGAAGTCGCCCATGTTGCGTTCCGCTTCCACCACGATCCGCGACATAATCGCGACCGATTCGTGAGGATATTGGCCACTGGCGGTTTCCGCCGAAAGCATAACAGCGTCGGTGCCGTCGAAGACGGCATTGGCCACATCGCTGGCTTCGGCGCGCGTAGGGCGCGGATTTTCGATCATCGACTCCAGCATCTGGGTGGCCGTGATGACCGGCTTGCGCCACGCCGAGGCACGGCGAATTATATGCTTCTGAATAACGGGGACTTTTTCCGGCGCCATTTCAACCCCCAGATCGCCGCGTGCAACCATGACCCCATCCGCGGCTTCGAGAATTTCTTCCAGGTGATCGACGGCTTGCGGTTTTTCGAGCTTGGCGATGACCGGAATATCGCTGTGGTGGCTGGCGATGATCTGCTTGGCCACGCTGAGGTCTGCCGCGGTGCGGACGAACGAAAGCGCGACCGCATCCACTCCGTGGCTGAGACCGAATTCGAGGTCCCTGCGATCTTTATCGGTCAGCGCCGGAATGGAAAGTGCAATGCCGGGGAGGTTGATCCCTTTGTGTTCGCCCAGCATGCCGCCGTTGAGAACATCGCACAGCACGTCGTTTCCGCGAATGCCGCACACTCGCAGCTCAATCAGACCGTCACTGAGCAGGATGCGGGCCGCGAGCGTGAGTTCGCGGGCCAGGTTGGGGAACGTGGTGGAGATACGCAAGGCCGTGCCGGGCACATCTTGCGCCGTGATGGTCACGACTGAGCCGGTCTTCAACAGGACCGGCTCGTGCCTCTGCAGCCATCCCGTACGAATTTTCGGGCCCTGCAAGTCCTGGAGGATACAGATGGTGCGTCCCTCGCGCTCGGCGGCGCGCCGCAGGCGTCGGATGTTCTGCGCATGATCCTGGTGTGTGCCGTGGGAAAAATTGAGGCGAGCGATGTCCATGCCCAGCCGAAGCAGGTCGCGCATGGCGACTTCCGTGTTGGAGGCAGGACCGATGGTGCAGATGATTTTTGCGCGGCGGGGAGAAGGGTTGTGCGCGGAGGGAGCGGAGATCGATTCTGGCTGGCTGACTCTCAACCTCCCTCCTCCATCAGAATCGTTGCGACGTAGTTTGCTACGTCTCGGCCTACGGCACTGCGAGCGTCGAGAGAGAGAGACGTACCAATCCCCAAGTCTACGGGTGCGCCACCTTGGGGCCGTGGATTGCCGTCAACTCTTTTCCCAGCATGGCGCGGGGAAATAACAAGGCATTGAATTCCGCCCCCACCAAAACCACCAGGGAAATCATGTACATCCATACC
>Ga0209624_10000971_pt1 | contig 23998 bp, 15 predicted proteins | sample JacPinW_OM2H0_O1_FD_188565 | JGI IMG/M metagenome (GOLD analysis project Ga0209624, IMG submission 188565) | Forest soil microbial communities from Algoma, Ontario, Canada - Jack Pine, Ontario site 1_JW_OM2H0_O1 (SPAdes) (version 2) | ecosystem: Environmental > Terrestrial > Soil > Boreal...
GATATTCTTTGATCTTTTTGGTGTAGTCCTCATCGTTTGTCTGCTTCGCAGGAGTCGTTTGACCGAAGAGAGCGGATGAAGTGGCAAGGAGTAGGGCAGAGGAGAGCAGATGTGCTGCGGCGCGTGAGAACGGAGGTTTCCTGAGGATGGGGGGCTGAGGTGGAGTTGTTTTCATGAAAACAACCTATACCAGTCGGACGACTATCCATAGATGTTTGTTTGGTTTGCAGTTTGTCTGGCGCGTCCGCTAGAAATAACTGCAAGTGAATCAATCAGTTAGGTTGACGGACGAGAGCCTCCCAACAAGTGAAACCTACCCACCGGTCTGACCTCTCGTCCGGGTCGAGGTTCCTTTGTCAATTTTTTTTCAAATATGTTGACTATTCAGAATTGAGCCTGATACGGTCCGTTCGCTCTTCAAACAATAGAGTTTCTCGGCCCCAAAGTGTCTCGCTTTTTGGAGGTTTCACGTGCTACAGCTAAAACGTTTTAGAGGTATCTTTTCAACGATCCTTGTTGTGTTGAGCTTTTCGTCATTTCTCCACGGTCAGGCAGTGAATGCAACGCTGCTCGGTACAGTTACAGATCCTTCCGGGGCAGTTGTTGGTGGCGCAAAGATCACCGCGACCGAATCGCTAACCGGCCTGATTCATGAATCAGTTACAAACGAGAGCGGCAATTTTACTTTTCCGGATATACCGCCGGGAAAGTACAGCGTCACTGTCGAAGCGCCGGGCTTCAAAAAGGACACCCACCAGAACATCGATCTCTTGAGCAACTCGTCCACTCGCGTCGACGTGAGCATGGAGACCGGCAGCATTTCAGAGAGTGTGATGGTGACAACTGCGCCGGCCTTGCTCCAGACGGACCGCGCCGACATCAGCACAAAGATCGAAGCAGCACAGATGGCGAGCCTTCCTGTCGGAACCAATCGCAACTTTCAATCATTGCTGAACCTGGTACCCGGGACCGCGCCTGCTGTCTTTCAGCACTCACAGTTCTTCAATGCAGCAAGCTCGCTCCAGACGGAGGCGAACGGCTCCCCTCGTGAAGGCAACCTGTATCAGATCGAGGGTATTGACGACGATGAGCGGACCGGCCTGCTGCAGATCATAATCCCTCCGCTGGAGGCTATTCGTTCGGTAGATATTTCCACGAACAACTTCGAAGCAGAGCTTGGCCGCGCCATCGGCGCAGTCACAAACGTTACTCTGAAGTCGGGAACGAATTCCTTTCATGGCTCGGCGTTCGAGTTTATCCAGAATAGTGCGGTCAATGCCCGATCCTACTTCGGCGGACCGCTGGGTCATCTGTCGTACAACTATTACGGCGGCAGCATCGGCGGCCCGATACTAAAAGACAAGCTGTTCTTCTTTGTCGATTACCTTGGGACTTCGGATCATGAGCGGGTTGGAAGCACTCTGGAGATTCCGGACTCGCGATATTACACGAAAAACGCTCAGGGCAATATTGATCTCAGTGCGGCGCTTGTGAGTGGAGGGGGTCAGATCTATGACCCTGCGACGGGAGACGGCACTGCCGCTCATCCCCGCACACCGTTCCCGAATAATCAGATTCCCTTCAACCGCGTCAATCCGGTTTCACTCGCCATCCTGCAAGGAGTCAACGCCGAGGCTGCGACGAATGGAATCCTCAACCCGAACGCACCTTTGTCGAGTCCAGCCAACAACTACACAACCAATCTTCCATTCACCAAGGGAACGAACAGCTTCGATCCGAAGATTGACTGGTCGCCCAACGAGAAAAATCACTTCAGCGTTCGCTACAGCTGGCAGCGTGTAAATACCTATCAAGCCCCGGCTTTCGGATCGTTTTTCGGCGGACCAGCGGGCGGCGGTGGATTCGAAGCTAACGGAACCCAGACAGCCTACAGCGTTGGTGTCAACTACGACCGCGTGTTTTCGCCAACGTTGTTGACGGAGGCGCGAATCGGAGTTGCTCACTTGCGTAACAACGCGCAACCCATCGACTACGGCAACAACGATGCAACTACTCTCGGCATCCCGGGCGTAAACATCGCCGGACAGCCATTCACCAGCGGACAGGTCGGCATTACCATCAACGGCGGCTTTTCCAGCCCGCTCATTGGGTATTCCGCATCGGTGCCGTGGATCAGGGGCGAATCCAACATCGACTTTGTTAACCACTGGACTAAGATCGTCCGCAACCACACACTGAAGTTTGGTGGCGACCTTCGCCGTATTCGCGATGATTTGCTTCAGGACCAGACTTTCAGTCCGCGCGGCCTGTTTACGTTCTCTGACGTGCAGACCTCGCAGTCGGGAGCCAAGACCAACTCTGCGAATGACGTGGCAAGTTTCCTTCTTGATCAGCCAAGCCAGACGGGGCGCGATCTCAACACGTTCTTTCCCGCCTATCGCCAGTGGTGGTTCTTTGTGTTTGCCAGCGATAAATGGCAGGCGAGTCCGAAGTTGACGGTCGATCTTGGTCTTCGCTGGGAGTTCTATCCGCCGGCAACGCCAAAGAGCGCAGGTGGCTTCTCTAACTACAACCCGGTTACTAACAACATCGTTCTGGCCGGTCTTGGCAACAATCCGTCCAACCTTGGCATGCAGACGCGATACAAATACTTCGCGCCTCGCACTGGACTCTCTTACCGTGTCACTGACGACACAGTTGTGCGTGCAGGGTTTGGTTTCAGCTACACGCCGTTCCCCGATAACACTTACGCATATAACTATCCGGTACGTGCCAACAACAGCTATCAGCCAGCCGGATCCACCTTAAGTCCAGCCGTACTAAGCGATGGAGTGACGGTAGCAACCTTTCAGGCAGGTTTCCCGGCGCCGGTTCCGATCGTGATTCCTTCAAGTGGGATCATTCCCGCCAATACGCCATTGCTCACCAGCCAGGTCTACACATACATTCCCCTGAACTACAAAAATCCTTATGTGATGTCGTGGAACGTGGCGCTTCAGCAGGCCTTCCGCGGGAACCTGTCGATGCAGCTGGCGTATGTGGCAAACCATGGCGTCGATATTTCCGGCAGTCAGAATATCAATCTGCCGACGAACACCTTCGGTGGTGGCAATGCCTCGCTCCCGGAGAATATTGCATTCGGACGCACTGCAGCTACGAACCAATTTTTCCAGGCATTCTCATCTAATTATCAGTCGCTGCAGGCGCAGCTCACCAAGCGCTATTCCAATAGTCTTGCCTTCACAACTGCGTTCACCTGGGGCAAGGCTATGGGTTACATCGTCGGTGATGACGGCGCGAACCTTCTCTTCTATACCAATTTCCGTCGAAATTATGCCCCGCTGGATTTTGACCGCACCCTGAATTATGAGCAGAGCTTTACCTACGACCTGCCATTTGGCCGTGGTCACAATAGGATGAGTTCGGGAATTGGAGCGGTAGTCCTTGGGGGTTGGAAGATCTCCGGCATCATCTCCGTAGTCTCCGGCACTCCATTTACGGTCGCTACCAATGGATCGAATCTGAATACTCCGGGAACCACTCAGACCGGACAATTGATTGGGGCGTTCCACACACTTCACACCGTTGGCACCAGCGCGAACGCTCACTGGTTTGATCCAACAGCGTTTACGACCCCGACCGGATGCCCGGCATCATGCAATGCTCAGAATGTTGGGTTGGGTAATACGGGTAGAAACCAGTTCCGCGGGCCTGGGTATATTCAGAACAACTTTTCACTGTTCAAGAGCTTCAATCTCTACAAAGAAACATCGATGGAGACCCGAATTGAGGCCTTCCAGCTGAGCAACACCCCACAGTTCGCCAACCCAACCAGCAATAATTGTTGTACTGCCGCAAGCTTTGGCCAGGTCTCGGGCACTGTGGGCAGCGGTCAGGGCAGCGTAAACGGCATCGGAGGCGGCCGCGCAGTTCAGGCGTCGGTACATTTCCTGTTCTAAGACGCAGTCGGTACCGTTCATTTCATCGGCCGGTCACTCCTTGTGTGGGGTGACCGGCGTCTAAACTTCCGGTGTCAACGTCCAAGAGGTTGGTAACAACGAAACAGGAGAGACATGGCAGGTGTATCAAGGCGGCACTTTATAGCAGGGGCTTCGGCAGCGGCCTGCGCAACGCGTTCACTCTTCGGGATGGCAACTGCCTCCAAGTCTCCCTTCAAGATTTCCGTCATCTCCGACGAGATTTCGGGCGATTTCGACCACGCGTGCTCTGTCATCGCGAACGATTTTGGTCTGCAGTGGGTTGAACTTCGCGAGATGTGGGGGAAGAATCTTCAGGCTCTCTCAGATGCTGAGATCGCGGAAGCGCAGAAGATTCTTTCCAGGTACAACCTGCAGGTAACCGACATCGCGAGCCCTCTATTTAAGGTGGACTGGCCAGGCGCCCCGAAGTCGCAGTATGGCTCCAAGGCGGACATGCACGGCGCGGATGACGTTGCATTCAAGAAGCAGGATGAGGTCGTAGCTCGCAGCATCGCGCTGGCAAAGCAGTTCAAGACGAACAAGATTAGGTGCTTCGATTTCTGGCGGCTTGATGATGTGGCTCCTTACCGGGCGGCAATCAACGAGAAGCTGCGCGCCACAGCGGAGATTGTTGGCAAGGAAGGGCTGCTGCTGGTGCTTGAGAACGAGTTCGCCTGTAATACGGCGACCGGCCGCGAAGCCGCGAAGGTTCTTGGCGCAGTTCAGACTCCTCATCTGGCGCTCAACTGGGATCCAGGTAACGCTGTGATGCGTGGCGAGATGGACGCCTATCCGGGCGGCTGGGATAGCCTGCCGAAGGACAGGATTCACCATTGTCATTGCAAGAACGCGGTGAAGGACGCGAGTGGCAAGATTGTCTGGTCGCCGGTCGACAAGGGCTATGTCGATTGGGTGGCGCAGTTCCGCGCTCTCAAGGCGGCTGGCTACCATGACGCTGTGAGCCTGGAGACCCACTGGAGAGGCGCAGGAACTCCTGAAGCTTCCACGCGCATCAGTTGGGCGGGTATGAAGCAATGTCTTACGGAATCGGGAACTTTTTGAAGGTGAAACTGAAACTTATCATCGGTGCAGGACGTTCAACAGCTAAACGACTTGATTGCTAATCAAAAAACCGGGCCTATGCCCAGTATTTGAGTTTGAAGGAGAGATGAAATGGTTACTCGGCGTGAGTTTCTCGACACCCTTGCGGTAGGTGCGGCCGGTTTGGCTGTAAGTTCAACCGCGAAAAGCTATGCTCAGATCATGGGCTCCAATGATCGGCTTAACTTTGCGGTTATTGGGTTGAACTCGCGCGCTTACGCTCATCTTTCGGCGTTGAAGGCGAACAAGAACTGTGCGCGGATCGCCTATGTCTGTGATGTCGACAGCAACATTCTGGCGAAATTTGCGGGCAACGCTGAGAAGGAGATGGGCGAAGCTCCGAAGACCGAGAAGGACTTCCGCCACATTCTTCAGTTGAAGGACGTGGATGCGATCACCATCGCTACCCCCGATCACTGGCATGCTCCGATGGCGATTGCGGGACTGCAGGCGGGGAAGAATGTGTATGTGGAGAAGCCGTGCAGCCATAATCCTGCTGAAGGCGCGATGCTGGTGGAGGCACAGAAGAAATATGGAAAGGTGGTGCAGATGGGGACCCAGCAGCGTTCGTCTCCGCACACCATTGAGATCGTGGATAAGATTCACGGCGGGCTGATTGGGAGAGCGTACTTCGCCAAGGCCTGGTACAGCAATGTACGGAAGTCAATCGGGGTTGGGAAAGAGGCGCCGGTTCCGGCGCAGCTTGACTGGGATTTGTGGCAGGGACCAGCTCCCCGCCAGGCTTACAAGGACAACGTGCAGCCTTATAACTGGCATTGGTTCAAGATCTGGGGAACGGGCGAGACGCTGAACAATGGCACGCATGAAGTTGATGTTTGCCGCTGGGCGCTGGGAGTGGACTACCCGCAACGGATTACCGCGAGTGGCGGAAGGTACCAGTTCAAGGATGATTGGCAGTTCTACGACACCTTAATGACGAGCTTTACCTACCAGGATCAGATGATCTCGTGGGAAGGCAAGTGCTGCAACGGGATGAAGTACTACGGTCGCGACCGCGGGTCGACGATTGTCGGAACGACCGGAACGGTGCTGGTCGATCGCGATGGATATGAGGTTTATGACCTGAAGGGAAACAAGACAAGCGAGTTCAAGGCGAGCAAGGAGAAGACCTCATCCTCCGATTTGACCGGACGTGATTCGATGACGGATCTTCACTTCGCAAACTTCATCGCGGCGGTCCAGAAGGGAACGAAGCTGAACGCTCCGATTGCCGTGGGCAATGTCGCGGTGACGATGCTTCAGCTCTCGAATGTCGCGTGGGAGACGAATCGCGAGCTGGAACTTGACACTACTGACGGAAAGATCAAGAACGATGCGCAGGCGATGAAATATTGGGGCCGCGAGTATGAGAAGGGCTGGGCCCCGCATGTCTAAAGGCTGTTCGTTGGCGAGATGAGTTGGGAGTTCAATTTGTAACAACTTGCGGAGCAGATCGATCTTTTATGAAAAATATGTTTTCGCGTCGTAGCTTTGTACAGTCTGGTGCGCTTCTTGCCGCCGCGGGTGTTACCTCAAAGGCCGTTCCTTCCTTTGCGCAGGCGCCCGCAGCGGCGAGCGGCAAGCCCTCGCCGGTTCATCTGGGGTTGGCCAGCTATACGTTCCGGAACTTTACCCGGGACCAGATGATCGGGTACATGAAGCAGTTGAACGTCAAGGACCTCAATTGCAAGGACGTGAAGGATCATCTGCCGATGGACCCTGCGGGTGAGGAGAAGGCGCTTGCGGACTATGCTGCCGCGGGCATCAAGCTCCATGCTGCCGGAACGATTTACTTTCCGAAGGACGAGGATGACGACATCCGGAGCAAGTTTGAGTATTGCAAGAGGGCCGGCATCTCCGTGATCGTTGCGGGCGATCCTGCGCCTGAGACGCTTCCGCGAATTGAGAAGTTTGTAAAGGAGTATGACATTCGCCTCGCGATTCATAACCATGGGCCGGAGGATAAGATCTGGCACTCGCCTCTCGATGTCCTGAAGGAAGTGAAAAAGTATGATCCGCGGATTGGGTGCTGCATCGACATCGGGCATACGGTCCGTGCAGGTACCGATGTGGTGAAGGCAATCCACGAGGTGGGGCCGCGGCTCTACAACATGCATGCGAAGGACCTGACCAGCTTCACGAGCAAGGAGAGCCAGGTTCCTGTCGGCGACGGGATCATGCCGATGCGCGAAATATTCCAGGCTCTGATCGCAATCAATTACAAGGGCTTCGTCGACCTCGAATATGAGGTACATGCCGACGATCCGATGCCGGGCGTGACGGCAAGCTTCTCTTATATGCGTGGCGTGCTGGCAGGCATGGGATACCGGACGAACGAATAGACGACAAATCCGAGCAACTGCAACCGCAAAGCTACAACCCATCCTTCATCAGGATGGGTTGCGCGTTTAATCGAGAAGACAACATCGCCGACACCTAAAAATAAATCTCAAAAAAGTGGCAGAATTTAGGCTCTGAAACATCACCATCCAAAACACCACAACTTACCATCAAAAAACCACAACTTCACCACAAAAAACCATCACGAAACGCACACTTTTCCCGCAACCCCCCTTAAAAAAACCGCGCCAATCCAGCCTCAAACCATACCTGCGGTGTTTGAGAAAAAATCACTGCAAAACGGTTATTTTACGGAAGCCTCTTCGGCTTGTTGCTGAACCTGTGTGGTTTGCAGGAGACGGTAGCCTGCGCGGGTTCGGATATGGTACTTCTGCAGGTTTTTGCCCACTAGTTTCACGGAGATAGCTCGCCAGCCGCGGTTTGGGTTAGACGCTGGGTAGTAGCTGATGGAGTAGAGGTGTGCGAGGTCGTCGCGGATCGAGTTGAAGGCCTGTTTTTCGTCCTGCCAGTCTTTTGAAAAGTAAGCCTTGCCGCCGGTGGCCTTGCTCATGCGCTCGAAGACAGCGGTTGAAACTGGCTCGGATTCGGCCTGCTGGGTGCTGATCATGTAGATGATCGTGCCGGTGGACTGGGCGAGTTCGGCGACGTCCTCCGGTGGGACGAGGCTGGCGTTATCGGGGCCGTTAGAGAAGACGACGATGGCTTTCCGGCCGGTGAGTCCGGCTGCATCCTTCACGGTGAGAAGGAGGCTGTTGTAGAGAGCGGCGTCGTCACCGGCTACTGTGCTGCGGACACCGCGCAGAACCTGGGAGCGGTCCGGGGTGAGGGCGGAGACTCGGGAGAGGTCGCGGCTATAGGAGTAGAGTGCCACTCTGCTGACGCCTTCGAGCGAGCGGACGAAGTCGGCGATGGCGTCCTGGGCGAAGACAAAGCCGCGGTACATGTAGTTGCTGGTGTCGAAGAGGATAAATACGTTGGCGCCGGCGAAGCGCTGGGTCGCTTCCAGTGAATCCTGAGTCGACACGGATTTGTTGTCGCCGCCGCCTGCCACCGATTTGGCATCGGCTTGGCCGCCTTCAAGCACTCTGAGGGTCGGTCCATTTCCTTCTTCGAAGGTCGCGGGCTTTTGGGCGATTTTGTCTTCGGTGATTGAGAAGTCTTCGGGGCCGAGGCCGCTGATGTAGTTTCCCTTGTTGTCGGTGACGGCAATGTTAAGTTGAACGAGAACGACGCTCACGCGAATGCGGGAGGCATCCTCCTGGGCTGCGGCTCCGCCCCCACTGAGCGGAAAGGTGAGGAAGCAGAGAAGTAAAAGATATCTCTTCACGTTAGTTCTCCTGTTGCAGGCTTGCATCGTGAACGGCCTGCTCCTGTCGAAGTGCGGTCGTGCTGGCTGCTGGCAGTGAGGTGATCTTTCCCTGCCGGAGATCGTCTCCGGCCTCGTGCATGGCGCGCAGCATTGCTGGCCAATCTTCAAGGTCTGTCGCGAAGATCTTGGCGGTCATGCGTCGTGTGAGCTCGGGCACAAGACGGTTGAGCATCACGGGAGAGTAGCCCATCTCATCTGCTACACGGGCCCAGTAGAGATTGTTTGATTCCCAGGACTCGCCAAAGAGGCGGCTGGAGTAGCCTCCGAAGAAGGGGAACGGCTTTACGTTGAGCAACTCGCGTCCGTTCGTTCGGGCGAGAGTCGGGTGAGGCACGCCGAAGTCTTTTGAGATGCGCTCCAGGCTGACCTCGGTGGGGTTGGTGCTGAAGAGACTCTGCAGTTGTTGGCTGGCGGGTCCTGCAGATACGGCGTCTGCGGGATATTTACTCCGAAACCCGGCGGCCAGATAGAAGGTATCCGCCGGCATGAGGAGGGGCACCATCGCAGCAAGATCTTCCTGGCGTTGCAGGGCTTGTTCGACACGCTCTAGCCGCGCCGGCGTCATTCGATTGGAGAGGATGTCAAGCGCTTTGGCGCGAGTATCGGTGTTCTTGATGGAAGATGCCAGAATCTCTTCTCCCGATCGTTGATAGAGAGATACCGCATGCAGTTCGGCCGGGGTGACGTTCCACCAACGGGGAAGGGTTGCGCTGACGAGCAGATCGGGAACGAGCTCTTTCCAGATGAGTGCTTGTACATTTTCCGGGGAGATGAAGTCCTCTTCGGTTGATGCGAGGGCGTAGGAAAGGTCGGTCAGAGAGCCCATGAGGTAGGCGCCCCCACCGGCGGGTGAGCCGACGCCAAGCAGCATGGGGGTTTGCCAGAATTGTTCGGTGCCGATAACAGAGATTTCGGTGAAGTCATGCGAGCGAACGAAGAGAGGATTGTTGTGGAGGATTTGTGCGCCGGGCGGTTCGTAGTAGGCGTAGTTGAGGCCGACGAGAGTGTCGCGGAGGAAGGGCGCAAGCTGGCCTCGGGCGGCTTCAAGCTGGGCTTTGTTTCCGGGTGTTTTGATGATCTTGGTGAGGTCGGTTTGTACCTGCAGTTCGGCGTGGTGGGTGGTGTAGACCCTGGGCGCCCAGTCGATTTTTTCGCTTTGAGTGAAGATGGGACGGGGCATCTCGAACTCGCGGAGTTCTCCGGCGAGGATGAGCATTCCGCTACCGGCGGGCTTTCCCTGTTCCATGTCACTGAAGCCATCGCTCAGAGAGATGAGGGTGTCGAGAGAGACGAGGTGCTGATCTACAAGCACAGCACGAATTCTTCGGGCCAGTTCCTGATGGACTCGCTGGCCGTCGGGTGTGATCTGGGGCGGGCCTGCGAGAAGATCGACGATGGTGCCGGCCGAGGCGTTGGGCTGCCCGGCGGCGGCGAGCAGTTCTCCTAACGATTTACGGGTTGCGTCGAAGAGCTGCGTGGAAGAGGAGATTTTGACAAAAGGATCCATCATCTTTTGCCATGAGTCGTTTCGATTCGCGGCGGGAATCTCTCCCTGGCGGGCGAGAATCTGCCAGAGTCCGATGTTGGCTTGGAATGCGCCGAGGGTATTTCCGCGCAGCGCGTCATTGGAGAGCTTGTCGATGGACTCGGCTACGTTGACGAAGCGTGTCGCGGATTCGTCGCTGAGATCCGGAAATTCTGCGAAGACGAGATACCAGTTGCTGAACTGAGAGTACTGGCTTGCCAGCAAAGTGACGGTTTGAGGCGAGAGACGCTTATCGGCCGCTCGTCCGCTGTCGATCTCACACATGGTGAGATAAATCTGCAGCGGGCCGATGTCGGTGACTACGCGGGAGAAGGCGACCATTGCGTCGAGCAGTTGTTCGGGGTTCTCGAGATCGCGATAGCGCTTGTTCCACTCATGGATGGTCTTCGAGTCGGTCTTCTGGCGAAAAATATCTCTCCATATCTCGAGGTTTCCGGGGACATGGGGCTGACCGTTGGGCTCCCATTCGAGACGAGTGAAGAGTACGAGCAGATCAGGTGCTTGTCGAAAGACTCCTCTGGTAGGCGGAGGCATCAGGTCGGTTCCGCGAAGGTCGTCGTAGAAGCGTTTCAGGCGGCCATTTTCAAGGAGATGTTCGCGCTGAGACTCGCTGACGCGAGACAACACGTCGAAGTACACGGCCAGCCAGCCGTTGTCTTTGGCGAGTAAATGCACGACGAACTCACCTGGGTTTTCGGGGCTCGCTCCGGCGAGATCTTTCCATGTGACCTGAGTCCAGGATCCGCCGGGTACGATGACGCGTCCGGAACGAATGGAGATCTGGCTTCCGTAGAAGTCAAGAGTAGCGGCGTAGGGGAGGAGTCTTCTGAGGCCCGGAGAGCGAACTAGGGATAACCGCGTTTCGGCATCGTTTTTGGTGAGAGCCCAATAGAGACGAGCTACCTGAGGATCGTTGACGAGCAGATCAACGACGTTGGAGTAGCCTTTTTTCTGGCCGGCGCTGAGCGAGATCCAGTCGCTTTCATGAAATAGGACCGTGACTCGCGAGGTAGGATAGGCATAGGTGAATGGAGTTCCCTTTTGGAGCGCCTCTTCGAGATCGGTGAGAGGGAAGCCTGAGTCGATGGTGAGGAAGGCGCGCTCAGGATTTGCGGTCTCGAGGAAAAAGTTCTTCTGCTCGCAACCTTCGCGCATGCGGTACCCGAGAATTTGAACGAGAGTACCGGCGTCGTCGCAGTTCGTAACGTGAATTGTCTCGCTGGGTCCGGCGAGGATTTGCAGCTCTCTCGCCTGCTGGAGGTATCGTTGCACCAGAAGCAGGAACTCTGTAGGAGTGCCTCTTTGATAGCCCTGCATGAAGACGTTACGCGCCAATAATGGCAGGACCTCATCGTTGGGAACCTTCTGGCTGATGGCAGCCATCCGCATGAAGGATCTGAGGGGGCCGGGAATGATCACGGTCTCTTCTGGCGCTGCGGCTGCGCGCGGAGCCGCGTGGAGAGCGTTGCCGGAGATGACAGGGGAACAGAGACACACAGTTGCTGCGATAAAAGTTGCGAAGGTGCGAAGAAGGCACTTCATCGGCGGACACCTCTTAAGAACCTTCCGGTTTGCGACAGCCCATGACGCGGTGTAGAGGAGTTCGGGCCGCCCAGGACCCCGTTGAGGGAATCAAGGGACGAAAAGTCAAGCGCGGCCGTGACTTTAGCCATGCTGGTTGCCGCTTTCCCGGTTCTTACTTTCGTCGGACGACTTTCAGAACTTCCAAATCAAGAAGACTAGGGGTATCGATTTCCTGAACGGAAGCTACTTTACTCCCGTCCTGTGGAGATTTGCTAGACGCGAGACATTTAAATTACAAATGGCGCGGATTGAGGGCTTTGGGCCGTGAATCGGGGTTATCGCGCTCGCCCGTACAGAAAATTGCAGGCTCCCGAGACTTTTCTACGGGAGCCCATATGAAAGATGCATTCACACTACATCAAAACACGAATACTGAAACCTGTTAAAAGTTCAGGTGTCCGGCAAACTGGAAGTCGCGCGAGCCCGGTGTGCTGGAGACTCCGGTGATCTGACCGAAGCCTGTGGTGCCGTAGCTTGCTCCTGGGGCTGAGAAAGTGTTCTTATTCCAGACGTTGATGCAGTCAACTTCAAAGACAAAGGTGCCGATGTCCTTTGGCAAATTGAAGCTTCTGCGTAAAGCGGCATCGAGGTCCTGGTTTCCTGGTGCCCTCAACGTGAGCGGGGCGGTACGAGGCGCATTGCCGATAAGGTAGATCGGACTGCCTGATATCTTGGAAACGTTCGTCGGGGTATTGAACTTGGTCGAATCGATGTAGCGGATCGCCGTGCAACCTGGTCCGATTGCGATGTTGCATGCGCTCGTTCCATTCGGTGAGGTACCGTAGCTTCCGTTGATGCGCGCGTTAGTTGCGCCAGGCATTAGGTCTGGCATGCATTGGCCCTGTAATGGATAGTTAGTGGAACTGCACAGGCTGTTAGTTACCGCGATGGGCACACCAGAGCCATAAGTATAGATTCCGGAGATTGTCCATCCGCCGGCAAGTGTGCGGACCAGCATGTTGTTGCCGCCAATCTGGTTCTTACCGAACGGAAGCTGATAGACGCCGAAGGCATGGACTATCTGCGGAGCCGAGACGACTGTCCATGACCGCTCGATGCGGTCCTGGTGCCAGTTCTGGCTGCCGCCTGAGATTGCCGCGCCGGGAATGTCAAAGCCGCTACGGAATGTGCCGTCGTCGCCGATGTTCTTCGAGTAGGTGTAGTTGATATTGAAGGAGAGCCCGTGTGAGGTCCGCTGAAGCACCATCAACTGGAAGGAGTGGTAGGTGACGTTGGCTGTGTTCGCGCCCCATAGATCGGTCATACCACTGTACTGCGGGAAGGCCGCGAGACCCTGAGCGATGCTCAAGGCTGAGATATTCGGATTGGCATTTGCGGCGTTCTGGAAGAACGCGGGGATGTTGATGCCCGACATCGCCGCATTTGCTTTTGCTACGTTGGCAGTAGTGGCCGGTGCGATGAGGAGCGGCTTTTGTCCGGTTGAATCGGTCACACCGCCGAGGCCAGCGAGATAGGCCGGGTTCAACTGGTTATTCCAGTATCCGCGAGCGTTTTGTCCCGATGGGTTGATGAAGTGCGCCTGATCACCTACGTAGTTGACGGAAATCGTCATGTTATTGGTGAGGCTGCGCTGGATGCCTGCGTTCCAGAAGGTGAACTCTGGCGCGCGGCCCGACACGTAGAAGTCGGCGTACGAGACACTGGATGCGCCGACCAGAACTCCGTTGTTGAGGTAATTGCCAGTCTGCAGGAGTTGCGATGCGGCGTTCTGCGATGGGGCGGCCGGATATGCATAGCCTTTGCCAAAGAGGTCGGTGTTGGCGAGCCCCTTGGAAGTAAACGTTGCGCCATTATTCAAGTAGAAGGATGGTCCTGCATTGGGACCGGTGGTGGTTTCGGGAGTAGCGTTAGCGTTGATGTTGAAGCCAATCTGACCGGTACCCTGATAGGCGCCGGCGCGACCGCCGACACCGCCGGCCTGTGAGTAGACCTCCGCTGCGCCGACGCTGAAGACGGTTTTGTCATCTGGGGAAAAAGCGATTCCAGCGCGCGGACCCCAATTCTTCCAGTAGGTATGGACCGGGGTACTGCAGTTGCAGCCTGCGCTACCATGGTTGCCTGCGAACTCAAGCATGCCCGGCGTACCCGTCGCCGTGTTGGTCAGGTTAGGGTTGAAGTAGCTCCAGCGGTTCTGCACCTCGTGATAGGGGCTGAAGTAGTCCCAGCGCAGGCCGAGGTCCAGGCTGAGCTTATTATTCACCTTCCAGGTGTCGCTGAAGTAGGGTGCGGCTAGCCGGTAGCGGCCGCCGAGTTCGCTGACGTACTGAAGCAAGACCGACGTCGGAGAACTTCCGGCGTTACCGACCGCACCGAGCATGTAGCTGGCGAAGGAGATACCAGAGCTGGAGCTAAGGACGTTTGAATTTGCAGTGTACTGCGCCGTGGAGTTTGAGTTGAAGGGTAACTCAACGAGCCCCGAGGGGCCGGGCGGCGCGGCGACGTTGGTCTGTTGCCACTCATAAGTGAAACCGAACGTCATTGCGTGCTTGCCCTTGGTCCACTGGAAGTTATCGAGCGCCGTGTATGTCTCCGGGGTAACAGCCTGCGTGGCGCCCGCGTTCCCCTGTTGGGTCCATCCGGTCAACTGGCTCGGGGCGGCACCCGTCTGGGTGAACGAGCTGCCTGGAAAGTTGGTGCTCGCCGCACCGGCGGGAACGTTGGTGATCCCCATGGTCGCAGGTGAATATTGCGCCAGTCCGTCGGTGGCTGCGTGCTGCGGCTGGATGAAACGGGTGTAAGAGTACTTGGCCTGGTTCACCATGCTGTTGTTGATGACGTAACTGTATTCGGCGTCATAGAACTTCGGGAAGATGTTCGCGACCGTGCCGGCGACATAAGGAAGCGGAAGGAGTCCATAGGTGGGCGGGTTGCCGGTCGTGGTGTAGTTCTGAAGGTAGTGAACGGCTCCCATGGCACCGACGGTAGAGAGTCTCTGCTTTGAATTGATGTCCCAGTCGACGCGCCAGTCCTGCACATTGTTGTCAAAACCGCTTGGATAGCCGCCGAGGTAGTTGTTGGCGAGAACGTTGGGGTTGCTCGGTGCCGGCATGAAGGAAGCCATCTTGGCGGAAATTGGAGAGATATAGCTGGACGGAATGATGTTGTAGGTCGGGATGCCGTTCTTCATCGCCTGGAACGGTGTGCGGGTGCATACGTTGCCGACGCATGTGTTGCTGGTCGGGTCAAAGATCAAAGGCTTGTTATTCGCGCCGGTCCCGGTAAGACCGCCGCCACCTACGCCACCATTGAACTCGGTGAAGTCGCCCTGAATCATCAGCGGGGTTGGAATTGTGAAGAGCGAGGGATTAGCGGCGCGGCGCGAGTGGAACTTGTCATAGGCGAAGAAGAAGAAGACTTTTTTGCCAGTATGGGGGACGTAGCCACCGAAGGTGAGTGAGAGTTCGCCCTGATGCTCGGCGCCCTTTGGCTGACATCCGGCCCGCGGTGCGTAGGTGGCCGTCCCCCGTGTTCCGGTGACCGTCGTTGCGACCGGGCTGCAGGGATACGAGGAACCGGTCGCTGGATCGGCCCCGGGCAACGCCGCCCATTTTTGCGTGAAGCCCCATGTATCGAAGACCGTGTTGCGGAGGAAGTAAGAGGCCTGACCGTGGTATTTGTTGCCACCTGACTTCATTGTAAAGTTGAGCGCTCCGGCGCCGGAGTACTCGGCTGGGGGCGTGCTGGTGACGACCTGGAACTGGTCTACGGCGTCGAGGTCAATGCCCTGCGAGACAAGGCGATTATCACCCTGTTGGTTGATGGTCTCGGCTGGCATACCGTCGATATAGAGCTGTCCGAGGTAGTTACCTGTTCCTCCGACGATCGGCACACGGGTACCAGCCTGTGCGCCCGGGGCGAGGGAGGCGAAAGCTGTCGCGTCACGCTGGGCGTTATTCATTTGCAGAGGCAGGTTGGCGTAGGTCGTGTTCTCCATCACCAGGCCGATGGTCGCGTTGGAGGTATCGAGGACGGCAGGAGCGGCCGTGACTTCAACGGTCTCAGTTGCCTCGCCGACGGTCAGAACAGGGTTGATGCTGAGTACGCCGAGGGCGTTGACGTCGAGATTGTCCTGTCTGAGTGTCCGGAACCCGGTTGCCTGAACGCTGAGTGAGTAAATACCGGGAGGCAAAGGCGCAATGCTGAAGAGGCCGGACGAGGACGAGGTTCGCTGAGACGACACATTGGTGGCGGCATTAATCGCGGTGACGGTCGCGTTGGGCACGACAGCTCCGGTGTTGTCGGTCACGGTGCCAGTGATAGTGCCTTGGCCTGCGGTCTGGGCGTTGAGAGTGAGCGGAAGAGTGAGGAGCCATGCGCCAGCGATGAGGAAGATTGCTGCGCAACGGAACGCTGAGAAGCTGCCACGAAGACTGCTTTTATTCGATTGCATAAATGACCTCGTTTGAAATCGATTCAATGTCGGGCCGGTTCGGCATTTAAGGCGACTTTCGTTGCGTGCCGTGAAGACCGGCAACGTGCAACCCCTCTGTTTTGCATCGAGCAGCGTTCTCTGTGCGAGGAGGAGCCACCATCAAGTGGAACGGGGTGAATTATTCCCATCGCAATAGAGAGTTGTCAATAGGAAAATAATGCCAGATGGGGAATGAAGTATTACAGGCGCACCCTGTCTGTCGCCGCGTGAACATAAACGCGTCCAAATACTTACGACACATGCGAACGCAGGCAGCAGAAGGCAGAGAGGCGATCTCTGCGAAGACAGGTTCTCAAGGGCCTACGCTAAGGTCGTGGGTTCAGGTTAGTTGGCGAATTTCGTTGCGGTCGGGATTGGCGCGGAGAGCTACTACCCTGCGATTCGCAGCGCCAGCATTCTTGTTGAGGGACTGACTGACTCAGAGAGCGGCGAGCGCTGCTGTCTCGTCGGGGTAGAGCGAGGCATATTTTGTAATTCCCACCATCGTGAAAACCTTTGTGAAGTGCGCCGTGAGACCGCAGATGGCAATAGTCTGGCCGGATTTGCTGGCCTCCATTAGCACCTGGATGACGAGAGCGATGCCGGAAGAGTTCAGGTATTCAACACCCTTGAAGTCAAGCAAAATGAATTTGTGCGTGGCTTTGTCGAGGCTATGGTAGGTGTCGACGATTGCGTCCTTTGACGCCGAAGAGATGTCTCCCGTAAAGCGGAAACAGGTGACATCCCGGCCACTCGAACCCTGTAGCTGTTGCTGGGATACCTTATTGACTGATTGCACCTTATTCACTCTCCTTATTCATCCGGATCACAAGCCGCACGAAGCTCTGATCCTGAGTGGTTCCGTTTCCAGAGACCCACTCGGCCTCGTCGACGAGAGCCTGGATCAAAAACATACCCATTCCGCGTGCTTCTTCCTCTCCGGTCATCTTGCGATCGATATCGGGTGCGGGTGCGGGTTTTTCGATGCCAATACCATTATCAATTACTTTGACTTCGAGTTCATCGGACTTCATGGAAAGGACAACGCTGACCGGGATCGAGGCGTTCATCTGATTACCGTGTTCCATTGCATTGATGCATGCCTCAGCCACAGCGGTCTTCAGGTCCTCAATGCGATCTTCGCTGAAGCCCATTAATTTTGCCATGCTTGCAGCAGTGCTCATGGCGACTTTCTCAAAGCCTAGGCGCGAAGGAAGCCGCACCTCAACTTTACTCCCGGTAGACGCAGTCATGCCTTCTCCTTGGACTTGCTGGTAAGGCGGCAAAGTGCAATTGCACTCATATCATCCTGCTGCGGGGCACCCCCTGTGAAGGTGTCGAGCGTGGTCCACAAGCTGGTCAGGGTGTCTTCTGCCTGGTGAGCGTTGTCGGCAACCGGCAGCGTATCGATGGATTGAAAGGCGTCCAGAAGGCGCTCCTGGCCGAACTCCTCGTCGCCGCGGAAAACCTCGGTCAATCCATCGGTGTAGAGGAGCACGCGGGTGCCGGGTTCGATAGGGAGACGTTCCACCGAATAGCGGGCGCCGGGGAGCATACCAAGGGGCGTTCCGCTTGCTTCGATGAGGCGAATCGGAGCCGTGCCGGAAGATACCAGAAATGCAGGGTTGTGCCCGGCGTTGACGAGTTCCAACTCCCCGGAGACCGGGTCAAGCCGCAGGAAGATGGCGGTGACATAGCGGCGTCGCGCCTCCTGGCCCTCGTCCCAATGCTGCTGCGAGAGGCGTCCCGCGAGCTCGCGCAAAGTGAGAGACTGGCGGGCCAAAGCTCGGAAGGCCGACCGAAAGGCCGTACCGACGAGAGCCGACGCCAGCCCTTTGCCGGCTACATCGGCGACGACCATCAGGTGGGATCCATCGGGTTCAGTTACTACATCCAGGTAATCTCCGCCGACGTGGTAGCAGGCTCTGGAGCGAGCTGCCACGGAGTAGCCAGGGATGGAAGGCATCGCCTGGGGCAGGAGGCTCTGCTGGATTGCCCGGGCGGCGTCGAGATCCTGGGCGAGGCGGGCATACTCGACATGGCGCTCGTGATTGACCGCGTTCTCTACGGCGACAGCAGCTTGCAGAGCCAGGCCCTCGAGAAAATCCCGCTCATACAGACTGAGCGGCCGTCCCTCGGGAGTAGCAACTATCAGTTCGGACAATGCTTTGCCATCGCGGGAGAGAAGTTCGAACCGGGGACAAGTCTCGTCCTGCTCGGGGAGGCTGCCGTAACTGACCCCTTGGGGTGCGAAGAGAGCGCCATCGAGTTCTAATTCACGTACCGCGATGCGTGCTGATTGCTGAAGCACATCGGTCAGCTCGATTGTGGAATGGACTGTCCGGGAGGCCTCGAGGAGTGCCTGAAGGCGAATGACCTGTTCGGCGAGTGGGAGACTGGAGGCATCGAGGGTATCGGGCTGTTCGGTGAGGGACATGGATCGAGTGAAACGAGTCTATCGTGTCATCGTAGTTAAAGGCACGTTCCAAATTGCGTTGCCCTTATTTTGAGCACAAGAAGCAAATTGGTGGTTTCCCACGGTTTCGCGTTTTACAGGAGTGTAATGAGTTTCCCAAAAGACACCATTGATTCCGCCTTTTGTGAAATATTTTGCACATATGATCCTTGAAGGCTATAAGAATGTTTGATTTTGCTAGTTATCATTTGGCCAACAACGTGCAATGACAGCAAACACCAGGCTGCGAAATTTCATGTCAAGTCCCGTTTGAAATCGGGGGTCGGACAAAGGCAAAATGCGCCACTGCGCTGATCTTTTTTGGAGGAATACATAAATGAAACATCTTCTTCGGATTCTCTTTGTTCTGGCGCTCTTTTGCGGAGTGACACGCCACGCACACGCCAACGACTTTCATATGGGTGCCACCGACCCGAACCAGTGTGGCCCAGGGGACTTCTCAGGGTGCAGCATAATCAATGCAAATGATACGGTTACCGGTTTTGTGTTCGACATGGCGGCTTGTAGTAATCACGCTATCGATCCCGCCCCGGCAGGGTCCTCTTGCATTGCTCTATTCAATGATAGCGGCGAGACTATTACCTCAATCACTCTCACGATACCGGATTCCGTTCTGGACGGCCTGAACCCTGTCTGCGACACAACACCTACCTTTGTAGGCACTACTTGCAGTGTCGTGCCAGGCGGTATTGACACCTTCGTTTTCACTGGTATTCCCGGCAATCCATTTGGGCCCGACGATACCGAAGATTTCTATCTTCTGGGCATCGATCCAACCATTTTCGATAACAACGCGACGATTGCGGTCGCCTCAACTCCCGAGCCCGATTCCCTTCTGCTCCTGTCGACCGGCGTGATGATGGCAGGCTTGTACCTGGCAAAACGGCGCAACCTTTTTGCGTTCGGAACAAAGTAGCAACCGACGGCAATTCAGAGCCAACGAAGCTCACACCTCAAAGGTGTGGGCTTCACTTTTTCATGGACAGATTCTTTCCTCTTTGCCTATGGTATCTGTCGGTTGGCCGGGTGCCGCTAGCAGGTCTGCAGCAGGCAAAAAGCGAGCCTGGTCGTGTACTCTCTAGTATCGGTAAAACTTTCGCCGCGAGAGTGCTGCTTATGCGTCGCGTTCCCTTGCTCCTGCTTCTATTGTGGCCGATGCTGGTCTATGCCGACCCTGGGGTTGAAAATCCTGAGAACGGTAACGCCGCGGCAACGGACCAACTCGTCCATATAAGGCTGGGCGATTCGACGGTGGAACTTGCTGGTCCCTGGAAATTTCATATCGGGGATGACCCCGTCTGGGCGCAGCCGGACTTCAACGATTCGGGTTGGGAAGAGGTGGATCTTACCCCCGGCAGCAGTGGGACTGCACTCGGCTGGACCTCCCGTGGACACAAGGGGTACTCCGGCTTCGCATGGTACAGACTTCAAGTGAATGTGGAGGGCGCAAAACACTCTCTTGCTTTGAAGATGCCGGGTTATTGCGACGACGCCTACCAGCTATTCGTCAATGGACAAAGAATTGGGGAGTTCGGAAAGTTCACGGACCATCACGTCACCGCCTACGCCGCAATTCCCGTCGACTTTCGCATGCCCAAAGACGTTCGCGACGGCAAAGTGACCATTGCCATTCGCACCTGGATGGATAGCGCTACTCCCTTCAATAGTGCGGATGCGGGGGGCCTTCGAGCGCCGCCGGAGTTGGGCTATGCCTCCGCAGTCTCCGACCAACTCCGCCTCGATTGGGATGATGTCGGCCATTACTTCGGAAGCGCCTTTCTGGAGATGCTGATATTGCTCATGGCGCTGGTCATGGCGCTGGCGCTGTTCTGGCTCGACAGGAATGAAAAATCGTATCTCTGGCTGGCCCTTGTTTGTGAAGCCTCCCTGTTGATCGTCGGTCTTGATCTCCTTATCAACTTCACGACATGGATTGGGCTTACTGCGTGGATCATCCTGAGGGATATCATTGCAACTCCCGTCCGAATCGGCTTATGGGTGATTTTCTGGGGATATTGGTTCCGATTGGAACGCATCCGAGCTTTGCATACGGCGGTCTGGTCGTTGGTTGCCATTCTTGTGATTGGGACCGCATTGATTCGACCGCCCCTTTACGGCGAATACGTTCCGATTCAAGCCGGGACGTACGTGCATCCTTTTCTGCTCATAGTCAAGCTGGGCCTCGGTGTCCTGTTACTCCTCGTCGTCTACCGCGGTTTCAGGAAGAGCAGAAAAGAAGGAGTCATCGCTGCTCCAGCTGTCGTTTTGGCTGTGATCGCTATCTATCATCACGAACTTCTACTCATCCACGTCCAAACAACCTTTACTCTTCTGGGCTTCTCAATCACGCTCGGTTCCATATCAACGATGCTATCCCTGCTCATCATTACGGTGATGCTATTACGGCGCTTCATCATGGCGCAGCGCACGAAGGAGCAGTGGAAACTCGAGATCGCGCAGGCCAGACAAGTGCAACAGGTTCTGATTCCCAACGAACTTCCTGAGTTGAATGGTCTAAGCCTGGAAAGCGTGTATCGCCCGGCGAGGGAAGTTGGTGGCGATTTCTTTCAGATCGTGCCGAGCGCCAAGGATGGAACTTCGCTTATCGCATTTGGCGATGTTACGGGAAAAGGAGTGCAGGCCGGAATGCTCGTCGCACTCATCATCGGCGCCATTCGTTCTTCGGCGGAGCATGACACTGACCCGCGCCACATGCTTGAGGTGCTCAATGAACAGCTCGTGGAACGGGGATCAGCCAGCGCAACTTGCATGATCCTTCGTTTCGGACGCGACGGGGCAGTCGAACTAGCCAATGCGGGGCAGCTTCCACCGTATCTCAATGGCGTTGAGATGCAGATCGAAGGGGCGCTTCCACTCGGTATTTTGGCTGGCATCGACTTTCCTGTCACCTCCTTCAAACTTGAACCCGGCGATGCCCTGCTGATGATGTCTGATGGAGTTGCTGAAGCACAGAACAAGGCCGGAGAGCTGTTCGGGTTTGGGCGCATTGAAGAGATGCTGCGCACCACGGCGACGACGGAGGAGATCGCGACCGCCGCGCAGCGATTCGGTCAGACGGACGACATTCTTGTGCTCCGCGTCCAGCGCACGGGAGCTCCTATGGCCCCGTCACTCGAACTTCAAGAGGCAAATTTATAGGTTTGAGTTGGTCAGATGCGCGATGTCCCCGGCCGCCGGATTCACCGATAAGGCATCCCATGGATGCGAATCTGCTGGTGGCACTTGTGGCTCCACGGCCTCTGCTTGCAGGGGATGTTGCTACCGCGGCACATGTGAGCGGTCGGTTGTGTGGGATTTTCGACGGATGCTGGTGGGTGGCCGCGCGAGAAGGCAACGCGATTTCATTGCGCGGGGTGTTTTGTAAGTTGTTGGAAGGGATGGTAGGCACGAGCGGATTCGAACCGCTGACCTCTACCGTGTCAAGGTAGCGCTCTAACCAACTGAGCTACGCGCCTATGCGTTATTCCAGTCTAAATGGAAGAGTGAGCTAGAGCAACTTGCGCCTGACTTGGGTTACGATTGTCTGGACTCCCAAAAAAGTGCCCCTTCTGAGCCAATTTCGCGCCGCTCCTAACCTGCTTACGCTGACGCGGTTGTTCATTATTCCCTTTCTTGTGATTGCGATTTTGGATGGGCATTATAGGACCGCGTTTGCGCTGTTTCTTCTTGCGGGAATCAGCGATGCATTGGATGGGCTGCTGGCCCGTATGTTGAGTCAAAAGACCACTTTAGGGCAATATCTCGATCCAATCGCGGATAAGCTTTTATTGAGCACGTTATTTGTGGTGCTGACTCATGTGGGCTTGATTCCGCAGTATGTCACGGTGCTGGTGTTTAGCCGTGATGTCGGTATCTTGCTGATTTCAATGTTGTTGTTCGCGACGAATGCTCTCAGGGATTTTCGGCCTAGTTTTTTTGGGAAGCTGAATACGCTGGCGCAGATCGTTACGCTGATTGTGGTTCTGTGTCAGAAGGTGTTTATTTCTATAGATTTATCGGCGCTGCGCGATGGCCTATTGCGGGCGATAGCGGTACTGGCTCCCCTTTCGGCGGCGCAGTATGCGTGGATTGTGATTCGCAGAATAAATACGCCGCCGGCGGAGACTGTGGTTTAGCGCTTCGGCTTTTCGGCGGCTTCCTCGTCGAAGGACTCTTCCTCTTCGATCGCAATGTCGCTAAACTCTGCGGAATCAAAGATTTCCCCGCAGGTTTGGCATTCAACAAATTCAGCGTCTTCCTCACGGGAGACGATCTTGACGATGGGATGTTTGCAAAGTGCTGTCATTTAGGGGAGGAAAACCGAATGGTAAGGATTTTGCCCGTCTCTGGCGAGCTTGTCAACTGGGATTTATGTCGTTTTTTTGTCAAAAAGTGCTGGTGAATTTGTGGTGAAATCGTGGTGGATTGCTGGTAAATGCATGGTTGCAATCGCCAGTAAATCGGACGTACACTATCTAGGACTGGAATTGTCTGACTTTGTGAATTTTCCGGTTGGAAACAGAAATGCGGCACCCTCGAAGATGCTTCGCCTGACCAAAAAAGCGGATTACGGCCTGATGGCTCTGAAGTACCTGGCTGAACAGACGGGCGGAACTGCGCATAGCGCGAAGGACATCGCCGAGGCTTATCACATACCTCCGCAACTGCTGGCGAAGATTCTGCAGACGCTGGCGAAGGCCGGGCTGCTGGTTTCCCATGCAGGGACGAACGGCGGGTATGCGCTATCGCGGCCGGCGGCGGAGATTACGGCGTTCGAAGTGATTCGGGCTATCGATGGACCGCTGTTTATTACGAGTTGCATCACGATTCATGGAGCCTGCGACCTTACGAGTACATGCACCATCAAAGAACCGTTGCGCAAAGTGAACGACAGTATCAAAGAATTGTTGAGCGGCATCCATATCGCCGACCTGGTGGAGGCGGACGCGGAGCAGGCTGGGACGGGCGCACCGGTGGGTGGCGGCCTGGTGACGATCGCGATTTAGATTCGTTCGCGCCGGAGTTTTCGTGCGCGGTTTAAGTTTGGCGACAGCATAGTGATTGGAAAGACGGAGATAAAGAGATGAGCTTGAATGGGGATGGAGTTGGAGTTGTAGTCACGGAGTCATCGACGCCGCTGCCGGCGGGAGTGAAGCTGCCGATATACATGGACAACCATGCGACGACG